>JAABUN010000701.1_pt1 | contig 83234 bp, 82 predicted proteins | sample 5559311 | NCBI WGS metagenome assembly JAABUN01 (sample SAMN10711877, study PRJNA513370) | rock metagenome | isolation source: Antarctica rocks | place: Antarctica: Victoria Land, Siegfried Peak sud
GAGCGCTGCGCGATGGTGGCCGTGCACCCCTGGGACCTGATGGGCGCCTCGACCGTCGGCATGACCACCGGCTGGGTGGACCGGACCGGCTCGCCGTGGCCGGACGCCGACGACCGCCCGGACGTCGTCGGCCCCGACCTGCCGGCCGTCGCCGCCGAGCTGCTGCGCTCGTCGGCGCAGCAGCGCAGGTCACACCCCGCGGTCCGCCTCGAGCAGGCGCAGCCACACCTCGCTGACGGTCGGGAACGCCGGGACCGCGTGCCACAGCGTGTCGATCGGCACCTTCCCCACCACGGCGATGGTGGCGGCGTGCAGCATCTCGCCGACGTTCGGGCCGACGAAGGTCGCGCCGACGACGACGCGCTCCGCCTGGTCGATGACCAGCTGCGCCTTCCCGCCGACGTCCTTGCCGAGCAGGGCGCCGCCGGCGACCGAACCGACGCCGTACGACACGGTCTTGACGTCGATCCCGGCGTCACGGGCCTGCTGCGCGCTGAGCCCGACCGCAGCCAGCTCGGGGTCGGTGAACATGACCTGGGGCACTGCGGTGTGGTCGGCCCAGGCCGAGCGCTCCTTGCCGGCGACGATGTCGCCGACGAGCCGGGCCTGGTACTTGCCCTGGTGGGTCAGCAGCGCGCGGCCGTTGAGGTCGCCGGCTGCGTAGAGCCAGCCGCCGTCGACGCCGGTGACTCGCAGCTGGTCGTCCACCTCGACGGGCCCGCCCGGCTCGAGACCGACGGTCTCCAAGCCGATGTCGTCGCTGTTGGACGTGCGCCCGGCCGCGACCAGCAGCTCGTCCCCGACCAGCTCGCTGCCGTCGTCGAGGCGGAGCGTGACCGGCCCGTCCTGCCCGTCGCGGGAGGCGGCCTCGGCCGAGCGGCCGGTGAGCACGGTGATGCCGTCGGCGCGCAGCGCGTCGGCGAGCAGCTCGCCCGCCCACGGCTCGAAGCCGGCGACCAGGCCGTCGGAGCGCTCGATCACGGTCACCTCGCGGGCGCCGAGCCGACGGTAGGCCTGGGCCATCTCGCAGCCGACGACGCCGCCGCCGAGCACCAGCAGGCGCTCCGGGATGTCCTTGGCCGTCGTGACGTCGCGGTTGTCCCACGAGCGGATGTCGGCCAGACCGTCGACCGGAGGCGACGACGCGCGCGAGCCGGTCGCGAGGACCACGGCGCGACGCGCGGTGAGGCGACGTACGGAGCCGTCGGCAGCAGTCACCGCCACCGCGCGCTCCCCGCTCAGCCGCCCCTCACCGCGGATCAGGTCGGCGTCGATGCCCTCCATCCACTGCACCTGCGAAGAGTCGTCCAGGTGCGAGATGAACTCGTCGCGGCGGGCCAGCACGGCCTCGACGTCCACCTCGCCGACGGCTGCGGCAGCGCCGGGCAGGCGGCGCGCCGCCGCCAGCGCGTGCGTCGGTCCGAGCAGCGCCTTGCTCGGCATGCACGCCCAGTACGAGCACTCACCGCCGACCAGCTCGCGCTCCACGACTGCGACCGTCAGGTCGTTGTCGCGGGCGTACCAGGCGACGTTCGTGCCGGTCGAGCCGGCTCCCAGGACGATGACGTCGTAGGTGTCGGTCATGGTGCTCCTCTGTCAGCGTGGGGCCGGAGGGTGCCGGCGGTAGGGCAGGTGGCGGCCGCTGCCGACGATCGTGCCTGCAGCCTGCGCCCGAAAGCGGGCACGGAAACGGGTGATGCTGTGTCGCCAGGAGCTTTCGCCTCGAGGAGGCTGTCGGCGAGGTCGATGCGGCTCGCCTTCGCAAGCGTCGTCGCCTCGATCTCGGCGACCTGTCCGCCAACCACAGGTACTCGGCAAAATCAAGGTAGCGGGTCACTTCGCCAGACGCTCGAGCAGCTCCTTGTCCCGATCGAGGAGCCGCCTGGCTCGCTGGGTGAAGTCCTTGTCGGATCGCACTCGGTCGATCTCCGCGGCGAGGGAATCAACGATGAGCTGGTTCACGCTTATGCCCTTCACCCGCGCGACGGCCTCTGCGTCCTCGGCCAGATCCTCGGGCAGCCTCACCGTCGTCTGCTTTACCACGCAGTCATGGTATCGCGACATCAGGTCGGTTCGAGGGTCCCGCTCGAAGAACTGGAGCATGCCCGAGCCACCGCACAGCCACAGCGAGCGCGTGGGCGTAGCGGTCCACTCGTACATGTCGGCCTCGTCCAGGAGAGAGCGGGACGCGAGGTTGGACCACTCGCCCCCGCTCGCCTCGCTGGCGCTGGTCGGCGGGGGATTCCGACCTCCACTCGAGCAGCCGCGAGCGTTGTGCCAGCTCGCTGAGGTGGTTTGCCGAGATGTTGTGAGCGTCGCCGGGGTCGAGAGGCCCACGGTCGACCAGCTCGGGGTCGAGGTCGTGCAGCCGTCGACCAAGTTCCTCCGTCACGAGATCTCGTTGATGCCAGGCGGCCGCTCCGTCGCTCGGCGCATCGACGGGACCGATGGGGCCGGGCGAGAAGATGTGTTGATATCCTCGTACTAAGACTTTGATATCACCCCTCGTGGAGGATGCTCATGGCACGGACGGTGGTCGACATCGATGACACGGCGCTCGCGGCAGCGGCCGAGGAGCTGGGGACCTCGACCAAAGTCGAGACGGTGAATCGGGCGTTGGCGGAGATAGCGGCCCGGCCGAAGCGCCTGGCGTTCCTGGAAATGCTCCGCGTAGCAGATGATGACCTCGGCGACCCGGAGGTCATGAGCGGCGCGTGGCAGTAGGGCTCTTCATCGCCGACAAGTCAGCGTTCGAGCAGCAGCGCCACAGCGAAGCCGCAGATGGCTTGCTCAAGGCACTCGCCGCTGATGGTGCTCTGTTCATGACGGAGATCGTCGCCCTCGAACTTCTCTACTCGGCGCGCAGCCCTTCCGACTACGAGGAGCGTTGGGGGGGGCTGGCGGAGCTGCCCTGGCTTCACTTGACCGAGGTTGTCGCCCGTCGCGCTCTCGAAATCCAGCGGGCGCTCGCCGCCACCTCGGGGCACCGCCGTCCCATCCCGGATCTGATCGTTTCAGCGACGGCGCTGGAGCACGACGCGACGGTGCTGCACTACGACCGTGACTTCGACCGCATCGCCGAGGCGACCGGGCTTGAGTCTCGCTGGATCATCCCGGCCGGGACCGGTCACGGTGGCGCGACGCGCTGACCGGTGACCTCACCCCAGCTTGATGCATGTCGACAAAGGAGCGGACGCCCCTCCGACACGAAGTCCTGGGCTCGAGCCCAGAAGGCGCCGGCGGATGACAGCGTCCGCGAGAACCTCCCTCTTCGCTTGGCGACGCGTGCGCGAGCGCTGCAGCATTGACGCAGCGCCCTTGCCCCGCTCACGTTGCGAGTGACGACACGTGGGTGGCCGTCCTGAACGCGTGCCGGTGTTGATGGATGATCACGACCCTGTCTGTCGTCCGGTCGTGGAACGGCCAGTCGAAGGCTCGGCGGTTCAAGGCGTGTCGTCGGATGATGAGGCTCTCGAGGGGAGGATCTCTTCCGGCGGTGGCGGGATGGGTGAGGCGGATTCGAGTGCGCTGAGGAGCGCGAGCATGACTTCGCCGGGGGGCGCCCCTGTTGATCCTGGGGTCCTCGAGCGGCAGGTCGGTGGTCTCGTCGACCCGCTCGACGAGGTCATGGAGGTGCTGTCGGACGAGGTCCCAGGTCGCGGGATCGGCGGCGAGCCTGCGGACGGGCGTCCTCAGGGAGTAGGGCGGTACCCAGTGGCGGTAGGTCGCTTCATCGATGGCGTACCGGAGGTGGTGGTGTCCGCCGCCGACCGTGATGGGGGCCCCGGATCGGGCCGGCGGCTGGGGGGCCGAGCGGGCTGCTGTCTACGGCGTCGCCGAGGAGGACCTGGGCGCGTTCTACGCCCAGCGCACGCTCCTCAAGCGAGAGGTGCTCCCCGAGCACGTCGCCAACGCCGTCGCCGCCATCACCTCTGACGACTTCAGCCACACGACCGGGCTGCTCGTGCCCGTCGACACCGGCGTTGCCGCGGCGTTCCTCCACTGACCGTGGCTCCCTGCATCTTCGCGGCCGTCGACGTGGGCGCATCCAGCGGTCGCGTCATGGCCGGCGTGGTGGACGGCAACGGTGGCGAGGTGCGCCTCGAGCCTGTCCACCGGTTCCCGAACGGCGTCGTCGAGCACGACGGCCACCTGCGGTGGGATCTCACCCGCATCCACGACGAGATCCGCGTCGGGCTCGCCCGCATCCCCGACGCCGAGTCCATCGGCATCGACACCTGGGGTGTCGACTACGGCCTCCTCGACGAGGACGGCACGTTGCTGGCCGAACCGACCGCCTACCGCGACGACCGCACGGCCGAGGTCGTCGACCACGTCCACGCGCTGGTGCCCCCCGACGAGCTCTGCGGGATCACCGGCGTCCAGTTCCTGCCCTTCAACACGATCTACCAGCTGGCCGCCGAGCAACGCGAGCCCCTCCTCGCGCGCGCCGCTCATGTCGTGTTGATCCCCGACCTCCTCACCCACCGCCTCACAGGCGCACTCGGCACGGAGCTCACCAACGCCTCCACCACCGGGCTGCTCGACACCGCCCGACAGGACTGGTCGGCGGTGCTGCTCGACCGCCTCGGCCTGGCGGCGTCGCTGCTCCCGGCCATCCAGCGGCCTGGTGAGATCCGCGGTCGGACGGCCGACGGCACGCCCGTCGTCAGCGTCGGCTCGCTCGACACGGCATCGGCCGTCGTCGGGGTGCCGGCGACGACCGAACGGTTCGCTACATCGCCAGCGGCACCTGGTCGCTCATCGGGCTGGAGCTCGCCGGTCCCGTCGTCACCGAGGCGGCGCGTTCGGCCAACTTCACCAACGAGATCGGCGTCGACGGCCGCACGCGGTTCCTGCGCAACGTCGGCGGGCTGTGACTGCTCCAGGAGTGCATGCGGGCCTGGGGGCGCGACGACCTCGACGTCCTCCTGGCCGCCGCCGCCGCACTCCCCGCCGGCGGCCCGTGCATCGACGTCGACGATGCGGCGCTCATCCCGCCAGGCCGGATAGCCGAACGCGTCGCCGAGGCGGCAGACGCGCCGGGCCTGTCCGTCGACCGAACCGTGCGGTGCATCCTCGACTCGCTCGCCGCCGCCTACGCCCGCACCGTGCACGAGGCGGCAGCGCTTGCCGGCACCACGGTCGAGGTCCTCCACGTCGTCGGTGGCGGCTCGCAGAACGCTCTCCTCTGCCAGCTCACGGCCCACGCCGCCGGGGTCACCGTGGTCGCCGGTCCGGTCGAGGCGACAGCGCTCGGCAACGTGTTGGTACAGGCTCGCGCCGCCGGTGCTGCGCCCGCCTCGCTTGAGGCCATGCGCGCCGGCATCGCCGCATCCACCCGCCTCCGGAGGTACTCCCCGTCGTGAACCCGTACAAGACGCTGCGATCGGTCGTGCGGGTCGGCCGCATCGAGACCGATCGGATCGAGCGGCGGTTGGCGCGTGCAGCCTCCGTCGACGACCTCCGGACCATCGCCAAGCGTCGGCTCCCCGGCGGCGTGTTCGACTACATCGACGGCGCCGCCGAGGACGAGCGAACGCTGGCGGCCAACCGGTCGGCGTTCGCAGTGACGACCTTCCGGCCTCGGGTGCTACGGGGCGTGGAGAAGGTGGAGACAGCGATGACGATCCTCGGTCGCCCGCTCGCCTATCCCCTCGTGCTCGCCCCCACCGGCTTCACCCGGATCGCCGACCCGGACGGCGAGCTGGCGGTCGCCCGCGCCGCCGAGCGGGCCGGGTTGCCCTACACCCTGTCGACGCTCAGCACGCGGTCGATCGAGGAGGTGCGCGCCGTCAGCGACGGTCGTCTGTGGTTCCAGGTCTACGCGTGGCGCGACCGCGGTCTCGTGCGGGAGATGATCGAACGGGCCGCCGCCTCGCGCTTCGAAGCGCTCGTGCTCACCGTCGACACCGCCGTCTTCGGTCGCCGCGAGCGTGACGTCCGTCGCGGCTTCTCCCTCCCGCCGACGATCGGACCGGGGACGTTCCTCGATGGCGCCCTCCACCCGGCATGGACGCTGTCCTTCATGACCGGCGAGCCGATCCGCTTCGCCAACGTCGTCGGACGCGATGTGGGCGACGGTGCGTCTCCGGTGACGCTGTCCGACTACATCAACGAGCAGTTCGATCCCGCCCTGTCGTGGGCGGACGTCGAGTGGCTCTGCTCCGTCTGGGACGGCCCGATCGTGCTCAAGGGCATCCAGACGGTCGCCGACGCCGTGCTGGGCGCCGACGTCGGCGTGGAGGTGATCGCCCTGTCGAACCACGGTGGCCGCCAGCTCGACGGCGCGCCCGCCGCCCTCTCGCTCGTCGCCCCCGTCGCCGACGCCGTGGGGGACCGGACCGAGATCCTGTGCGACGGGGGGGTCCGGCGGGGCAGCGACATCGTCAAGGCGGTCGCCGCCGGCGCCACCGCGGCGATGGCCGGACGGGCCTACCTGTACGCCCTCGGCGCCGGCGGCGAACGCGGTGTGGACCGGGTGCTCGAGTGGTTCAGCGCCGACGTGGCGCGGACGATGAGCCTGCTCGGCGCGGCCACCGTGGGCGACCTCACGCGCGACCTGATCGACCTTCCCCCAAGAACCGGAGACCGCTCGTGACCCGCCCGACCGACCTGCGGGTCGACCACCTCTTCGCCCCGCTCGGCGTCGGTGCATCGGCGCCCCGCCTCTCCTGGAAGCTGCCTCACGGAGCCGCCGCGCAGCACGCCTACCGGATCGTCGCCGGCGACTGGGACTCGGGGCGCGTCGAGTCCGACCAGTCGCTGTTCGTCAGCGGCGGCGTCGAGCCTGCGTCGCGCCGGGGGGTCGAGTGGAAGGTCAAGACCTGGACCGATGCCGGTGAGAGCGACTGGTCGGACCTCAGCGCGTGGGAGCACGGGTTGCTGGCCGAGTTCGACTGGACGGCCGAGTGGATCGCGCCGGTCGAGGACGACGACCTGCCGACACGTCAACGCCCCGGCTACGCCATGGCGGGTGTCGTCGACCTCGACGGCGAGATCGCTCATGCCCGTCTCTACGCGACCGCGCACGGGCTGTACGAGGGGTTCATCAACGGCACACGCGTCGGCGACCTCGAGCTCACCCCGGGCTTCACCGCCTACCGGTTGCGCCTGCAGGTCCAGACGTTCGATGTCACCGAGCTCCTCACGACCGGGCGCAACGTCGTCGGTGCGGTGCTGAGCGACGGGTGGTGGCGCGGCCAGAACAGCGTGGCCCGCCGGGTCGACGACTACGGGACGACCACCGCCTTCCTCGCCCAGCTCGAGGTCACGCTGTCGTCCGGTGAGGTGCTGACCTCCGGCACCGACGGCACGTGGCGCAGCGGGCCGAGCCACATCACGCGGGCCGACCTGATCGCCGGCGAGGTCCACGACCTGCGTCGGCGGGTCGACTGGTCGGCGTCGCCGGCGTGGGCGCCGGTGCGGGTCGAGGCCTTTGGCTACGGCGAGCTGTGCGCCACCGAGGCGCCACCCGTCCGTCGGATCGAAGAGGTGCGGCCCGTCTCAGTGCGGGAGCTCGCTCCCCGCCGCTGGGTCATGGACGTCGGCCAGAACATCAGCGGCTGGGTGCGCCTCGGCCGCCTCGGCCCGGCCGGCAACGAGATCACCCTGACCTACGGCGAGTGGCTCGATGCCGAGGGCGACGTCACCCAGGACCACGTCGCCTTCCCGGCGTCGACGGAGGTCGAGCGGGTCGTCACGTTCCAGGTTGACCAGGTCACGTCGGCCGGCGACCCCACCGCCGTGTTCGAACCGCGGCACAGCTCCAAGGGGTTCCAGTACGTGCGGCTCGAGGGCGTCGACGGCGAGCTGACGGCCGACGACATCACCGCAGTGGTCGTGCACACGGACTTCGAGCACCGCGGGGCGTTCGAGTGCTCCGACGAGCGGATCAACGCGCTGCACCGGATCGCCGAGTGGAGCTTCCGCGACAACGCCTGCGACATCCCGACCGACTGCCCGACGCGGGAGCGGGCTGGGTGGACCGGTGACTGGCAGATCTTCGTGGAGACCGCGGCGTTCCTCTACGACGTCGGCGGGTTCTCCGTGAAGTGGCTGCGGGATCTGGCGGCCGAGCAGCGCCCGGACGGGAAGGTCACGAACCTGGTGCCCGAGTCGCATCCTGGCGACGACCGTCCGCCGGCCCACTGGCCGGCTCTCGAGGGATCCGCCGGGTGGGGCGACGCCGCCGTCCACGTCCCCTGGGTCATCTACCAGACGACCGGTGACTCCAACGTGCTCGCCGACCAGTGGGAGTCGGCCCGACGGTGGGTCGACTTCGCCGCCGGCGTCGCCGCAGCACAGCGCCACCACACCCGCAAGGAGCGCTGGCCCGATCCGCGACCCCACGACCGCTTCGTCTGGGACCGCGGTTGGCACTTCGGCGAGTGGCTCGAAGCGGGCGAGCGCCTCGACGACACCATCGGCAACGCCATGGTCGCCGACCACGGTCCCGTGGCGACGGCGTACCTCTACCGGTCGGCCTCGCAGCTCTCGGAGATCGCCCGCATCCTCGGGCGAGCGGACGAGGCCGACACCTACGCCGAGCTGGCGGCCGACGTCGCCGACGCGTGGCGCCTCGAGTTCCTCGCGGAGGATGGGACGACCACGCCCGACACCCAGGCGACCTACGCCCGGGCCCTGGACTTCGGTCTCATCCCCCCGGACCTGCAGGATGCGTCTGCCGCCCGTCTCGTCGAGCTCGTGCGCCGGGCCGCCGACCACATCGGGACGGGCTTCCTGGCGACGCCCTTCGTGCTGCCGGTGCTGGCCGAGCACGGCCACCTCGACGTGGCCTACGACCTGTTGTTCCAGGACACCGAACCGTCGTGGCTGGTGATGGTCGACCGGGGCGCCACCACGGTGTGGGAGGAGTGGGGTGGCATCGACGCCGACGGCGTACCCCACGCCTCGCTCAACCACTACAGCAAAGGCGCGGTCATCACGTTCCTCCACCAACACGTGGCCGGCCTCTCCCTCGTCGAGCCCGGGTACCGGCGGTTCCGGGTGGCGCCACGTCCCGGAGGCGGGATCACCTGGGCGTCGGCTCGTCACGAGAGCCCGTACGGCCCGATCGAGGTGCGCTGGGACCAGCGGGAGGACAGCGGCCTGGACCTCGACGTGCTCGTCCCTCAGGGCACGGTCGGCGAGGTGACCCTGCCGGGCAGCGCCGAGGTGCGGACCGTGACGCCGGGCCGCCACCAGCTCGGGTCCCGATCGTGAAGCCGGCACGCACATCCGAGGTCGGCACAGTCGATCGAGTCGGAGGCGCATGCGGACGCTACGTCTCCACGCCCAGAGTAGGAACATGACGATGACCGAGTCGTTCACACCGCCCGTCGACATCGCCCACCGTCCCGTCGCCGTGATCGGCGCCGGCACGTTGGGCCGTCGCATCGCCTTGATGTTCGCCACCCAGGGCGGGGAGGCGAGGGTGTTCGATCCTTCCTCCGAGCAACGTGACGACGCCCTCGCCTACGTGACGCCGCGTGTGGCCAAGGTCGCGAGCAGGTTGGAGGGCGCGACCGCCGGCACGGTCACCGTCCACGCCGAGCTCGCCGACGCCGTCGCCGACGCGTGGTTGATCATCGAGGCCGTCCCCGAGCGCCTGGAGCTGAAGCGGGCCGTCCTCGCCGACCTCGAAGCGGCCGCCCCGGCCGACGCGATCATCGCCAGCAACTCGTCGTCGTACCCGTCCAGCCGCTTCGCCGACGCCGTGTCCCGCCCCGAGCGCTTGTTGAACACCCACTTCTACATGCCGCCCCGAAGCAACGCCGTCGAGCTGATGTCCTCTGGCGTCACCGACCCGTCGATCATCCCGCTGCTGATGGAGCGCCTCCCGGCCTTCGGGCTCGTCCCCTTCGAGGTGATCGCCGAGAGCCAGGGGTTCATCTACAACCGGATCTGGGCGGCCATCAAGCGCGAGGCACTGGCCGTCGTCGCCGAGGGGGTGTCGACGCCGGAGGATGTGGACCGCATCTTCACCCTCACCCTGGGGGCGCCGTTCGGTCCGTTCCGGATGATGGACGCCGTCGGCCTCGATGTCGTCCTCGACATCGAGGAGCACTACGCCGAGGAGCGAGAGGGCATCCCGACCGGGCCGCGTGAGCTGCTCCGCCAGTACGTCGCCGAGAACCGCCTCGGTGCCAAGACCGGCCGCGGGTTCTACGACGACTGGGCGTCGAACGGAGCCGACCAGTGACCGCCAGCACCCAGCCTCGCTGACGTCCGGCGGCGCCGGCACCCCGGCGGTCCGTCCCGGTCCCCCGCTACGGTCCGAAGATGGAGAGCCGCCGGACCGTCACCGTCCTCGAGCCGCACGACGAGTACCCCCACGAGCCCGATGCTGCCGCCAACTACAACGAGTCGATGTACCTCAACGCCTTCGACGTGGCGCAGGAGGTGGGGGGCTGGTTCCGCCTCGGCAACCGTCCCAACGAGCACTACGCCGAGATGACCGTGTGCATCTACCTGCCCGGTGGACGGGTCGGCTTCCTGTACGGCCGCCCGGCCATCGAGGGCAACACCGAGATGCGGGCCGGCGGGCTCCACATCGAGGTGGTGACCCCCTTCGAGCACCTCAGGGTCACCTACGAGGGGGACGTGTGCCTGCTCGACGAACCCGGCCAGATGGCCGACCCCCGCCGGGCGTTCCGGGAGAACCCCATGGTGCCGTGCCGCGTCGGGCTCGACTTCCGGGGCGTGTCCCCCATGTACGGCGGGCAGCAGCGATACGAGGACGGCTCCGAGCTCGAGGTCGACCCGGAGAAGAGCTTTGCCAAGGCGCACTACGAGCAGCACATGGCGGTCACCGGGACCATCGACGTCGACGGCGAGGTGCTGGTGCTCGACGGCCTCGGGCTTCGGGACAAATCGTGGGGGCCCCGGCACTGGCAGGCCCTGCACTGGTACCGCTGGCTGCCGATGGTCTTCGGGCCCGACTTCGCCATGATGCTGTCGGTCATCGGTGGCGCCGACCCCGCCCGCCCGGCCCACCAGGGCGGCATGGTCCTCGAGGGCGGGGCGTACCACCTCGTCCGGGAGTGCCGCATCGACTCCGAGTGGGACGCCGACAAGCACCAGACGTCGATGACGTGCCACGTACGGACCGACGAGTGCTCCTACGAGGTGACAGGCGAGGTCATCTCCCTGATCCCGCTCCGCAACCGGCGCACCACACCCGACGGCGGCGAGCTGACGACGCGGATCACCGAGGCGATGACCCGCTTCGAGTGCGACGGCCGTCGTGGCATCGGCATGAGCGAGTACCTCGATCAGGTGGTCGACGGCGTCCCCGTCGGCCCGGACGTTCGCTGACGGCGTCCACGTCTTCTCCGACATGCGCTGACGGCGTCCACCTGCGAGCCACTCCTCGTCGACTCCACCGCCGGCGGCGGCCGACACCGCCGCCTCGGCCTCATCGACGTCAGGCGGGTCGGGGTCCCACGCTCCTTCGTCGAGGTCGATGAACAAGAGCAGCGCAACCCATTCCGTCTCGTTTTGCAGCGCCACGGACGACCGGAGACAACACGAGACAGACGATGTTCGACAAAGGGCTGGTCAGGCCCGCATTCGAGGCAAGATTCCAGCAGTTCACCGGGACCGAGGGAGCCGCCGATGATCTTGAGCAGTGAGAGGCCGATTGCGCCGCTCTCGCACCTCTCCGTGCCTTGCGGACCGCACCCTCTCCGACGGTCTCCGGGACCCCCTGCGCCACACGAGCCCAGCGGTGAAGAGATTGACAGCGAGACGACTGGCCCGTCAGCATCCGGTCGCCGGCCCCGTGGCTGACGCCGACGGCCGCTCGGTACCATCGGGCCGTCGCGAGGAGCGGTGGCAGAGTGGACGAATGCACCGGTCTTGAAAACCGGAGGCCGCAAGGCTCGGGGGTTCGAATCCCTCCCGCTCCGCTCGCTGCAATGCGGCTCGCTACGTGTCGATGCCGGCTCTCACACCCCGCAGCCAACCGTCTGCCCTCCGCCACGCAGCATCGGCGTCCCGCCTGAGCGACTCGCCCTGCGCTCCGGCGGCCGGATAGGACCCGAGGAACTTCACATCGGCGAGCTCGGCCTTGAGCGTGCGCAGGCAATCGCCCACCACCTCGTCGGCGACGTGGCCCTCGAGGTCGATGATGAAGCAGTAGTCGCCGAGGCCGCGCTTGGTCGGTCGGCTCTCGAGCTTCGTGAGGTTGATGCCCCTGGCTGCGAACTCCTGGAGGATGTGGAGGAGCGACCCCGGGCGATCGGCGCGCTGGAAGCACACGATCGTCGTCTTGTCGTGACCGGTCGGGGCGGGGACGCCCTCGGGCCGCACGAGCACGAAGCGGGTCTGGTTCTCCGGGTGGTCGGCGATGTCGGCGGCGACGACCTCGAGCCCGTAGAGCTCCCCTGCGTGTGCCGGTGCCACCGCGGCCATTCCTGGATCGGGCGCCTCGCCCACCAGGCGCGCCGCTTCGGAGGTCGAGTTCGTGGCCTCCCACGTCGCCCCCGGCACCACCCGACCGAGGAAGCCCCGCACCTGGGCGGTGGCGGTGGGGAACGACAGGACACGGTCGATGTCGGCGATGCGGGTGCCGGGCTTGGCCATGAGGTGCAGCTCGATGTTGAGGACGACCTCCCGCTGGATGAGGAGGTCGGTCTCGAAGGTCAGGGTGTCGAGCGTGACGTTCACGGTCCCGTCGATCGAGTTCTCGATGGCGACGAAGCCGAGCTCGACATCGCCTCCTCCCACCGCTGCCAGCACCTCGGGGATCGACGGGAGGGCGAGCAGCTCTCGCTCGGCGAGGTCGGGCTCGGAGAGCAGGGCCTGCTCGTGGAAGGTCCCCGGCGGACCGAGGAAGCCGATGCGCTCCATGGGGGGAGCGTAGGGGCGCGTCCCTGCGCCCTCGGTCGGATGGGCCGCCGGAGGAGCTGACAGAGCAGGATGGAGCCGTGGACGAGCCGGGCCTTCGCGCCCTCCTGGCGGCCGTCGGGCGAGGCGACGTCGCAGCCGACGAGGCCATGGCCCGCCTCGCCCGCCTGCCCTATGCCGACCTCGGGTTCGCCAAGGTCGACCACCACCGGGCGCTGCGCCAGGGTGTGGCCGAGGCGGTGTACGGACCGGGGAAGACGCCCTCGCAGTGCGCTGCCGTGGTGGCCGAGCTGCTGGCGGGGGGTGACGCGCCGGTCGTCCTCACCAGGGCGGACGGCGCCCAGGTCGCAGCCGCCCTGGCCGCCGCCCCTCACGGGGTGCGGACGGCCACGACCGTCGTGTGGCGCCCGGCCCGCGCCCGGCCCGAGCGTGTGGCAGTCGTGACGGCAGGGACCGCCGACCTTCCGGTGGCCGACGAGTGCGGAGCCACGCTGGCGGCCTACGGGGTGGAAGCCGTGCGGGTCACCGACGTCGGGGTGGCCGGGATCCACCGCCTCCTCGACCAGGTGGACGACCTCCTCGAGGCCGACGCCGTCGTGGTCGTCGCCGGCATGGAGGGGGCGCTGGCGAGCGTGGTCGGTGGGCTCGTCGCTGCGCCCGTGGTCGCGGTGCCGACGTCGACGGGCTACGGGGCCGGGCTCGAGGGCGTCACCGCCCTGCTCGGCATGCACGCCAGCTGCGCGGCGGGCATCACCGTCGTCGGCATCGACAACGGCTTCGGCGCGGCCTGCGCCGTCGCCCGCATCATCGACGTACGAGCCCGGCGTGGCTGAACCCGCCACCCGCACCACCAAGGTCCGCTGCCCGAACGGCGTCGTCGCTGGAACCTCCGCCGCCGGCGCCGTCGCCCACATCCTCGACCCGCAAGCCCGGCGTGGCTGAACCCGCCACCGGCACCGCCTGGTTCCACTGCTTCGCCGGCATCGCCGGCGACATGGCGCTCGGCGCGCTCCTCGATGCCGGTGCCGACCTCGCCGAGGTGCGGTCGCTCCTGCGGCGGCTGCCCGTCGGCGGTTGGACGCTCGACGTCGAATCCGTGCTCCGGGGCGGCATCGCAGCGACACGGGCGGTGGTCGGCACCGACGAGGACGGGACGTCGAGGACGGCCGCCGACATCGCCGCCATCGTCACCGCCGCCTCCCTGCCGGAACGTGTCGCGAACCGGGCCCTCGCCACGTTCTCGGTGCTGGCCGAGGTGGAGGCCGACCTGCACCGGCGACCCGTCGGTGAGGTCCACCTGCACGAGGTGGGAGGACTCGACGCCATCGTCGACGTGGTGGGCGTGGCCGCCGCCCTCGAGGTGCTTGGCATCGAGCGGGTCGCAGCCAGCGCCGTCACCACGGGGACGGGGTCGATCCGCGCCGCCCACGGCGTCCTCCCCAACCCGGCGCCTGCGGTCATGGGGCTGCTGGCGCGAGCTGGCGCACCTGCTCGTGGGGTCGACGTCGATGTCGAGCTCACGACGCCGACGGGCGCTGCCCTGCTCGTCGCCCTCGCCTCGACCTGGGGGCCGCTCCCAGCGATGGCGGTCACCGCCAGCGGGTTCGGGGCGGGCACCCGCGACCTGACGGCGCTCCCCAACCTCACGCAGGTCGTGGTGGGCACCGCAGGCGGCGTCGGAGGTGAGCTGCCCGGGCAGCCCGTGGTCCTCCTCGAAGCGAACGTCGACGACGCCACCGGTGAGGCGCTGGCCGACGCGGTCGTCGCCCTGCTCGCCGCCGGCGCACACGACGCCTGGCTCACCCCCATCGTCATGAAGAAGGGTCGCCCGGCCCACACCGTCAGCGCCCTCGTCGACGTGGCACGAGTGGAGCCGGTGTCGGCCGTGCTGCTGTCGACGACCGGCACGTTCGGGACCCGCCGCAGCGCCCTCGACCGGCGGCCCGTCCCCCGCCGGCTCGAGGAGGTGGAGGTCGCCGGCCACCCCATTGCGATGAAGGTCGGCCCGCACCGGGCCAAGGTCGAGCACGACGACGCAGCTCGCGTCGCTGCCGCCACCGGCATGACACTGGCCGAGGTGACCTCGCTGGCGGAGGAGGCGTGGCGCCGTGCGGCCGCGCACGACGACGGCTGATCACCGAGGTGCACGGCCTTGCGACGGGCACGGCGGGTGGGCGTGGCCCCACGACACGAGCGGCGGGCGGGCGTGGCCTCACGACACGAGCGGCACGCGCGCACGGTCCCAACGACAGAGCGGCGGGCGTGGCTTCGCAACGCACGCGGCGAGCGGCCGTGGCGGCGCCTCCCCCGACGATGGTGTCACCTCGGCCCTGAGGGCACGGGCCCACGTCGTCCTCACCTTCCCACCTGGTCCATGGGCGAGACTGCCCGAGTGTGAAGCGCTCTCGACGATGACGAGGTCGCCAATCGTCGCCGCCGTCGCGACGGTCCGACCATGAGCGAGACCGTCGCCCGACCGGTGCCGCAAACCCTCGACGATGACCGGTGCCGCCCCCGGTGGCCCGTGCCGCAACCTTCCACGATGATCGACAACGCCAGCGTTGCCGGCGGCGCATCGATCCGACATGTCCGCAGCGGGAGCCGCTCGAGCACCCGGCTGCCCTCCCTGGCACCGCCGGCGAGGAACGCCCCGCAGAGCGGCTGGGGCGCCGACGCCGGGACTCGACCGTGAACGAGATCGGTTACGTGGCCGCGGTGCTGCTCGCCGGCCTCTTCGCCTGGGCGGGGGCCTCGAAGCTCGTCGCCCGGGGCCGCACCACGCAGACGTTCGCCGCCTTCGGTCTGCCGGCGCCGGGCGTGCTCGGCACCGTCCTGCCCGTGGCGGAGCTCGCCCTGGCCATCGGCCTGATCGCCGTCCCCGGTGTCGCCGCCTACATCGCACTCGGCCTGCTCGCTGCCTTCACCACCTTCCTCGTGCGGGCGGCGCGGGCCGGATCCGAGGTGGGGTGCGGCTGCTTCGGTTCGGCGCGGGCCGAGCCGTTGGGTGTGGTGGAGGTCCTGCGCAACGGGCTCATGGCCGGCGCCGCCCTCACCGCCTCGTTCGCCACCGGACCGAGGGTCCCCGGCCTCGATGCCGTCCTCGTGGTGTCGACGCCAGCGGCGCTCGCCGCTGTCGCCCTCGCCGCCCTGCGCCGCCGCACCAGCCAGGTCGCCGGCACCGGGTGACGCTCCTCGGCGCCGAGGATGTCGTCGCGCTCGCCGGCGGCGATGATCCTCGACCCGAGCAGGGCTGCGCCACCGCCGCACGACAGCGCTCCGACGGTGACGGTGGTCCTCGACCGATCACCGCCGAAGCCGCGGTCAGGCTCTCTTGGACCGGTCAGCGCGACGAGGGGCGCCGCAAACGAGCGGACCTGATCGGCTCGGTGGTGGTGCGATCAAGACGCAGGCCGGCCCCGCCCCCGCCAACCTCGCGAACCCGCCCGACGCAGGCCTGCCGGGCCGACGGCGCGACCGCCCTGGCATGATCGACCAGTGGGCCTTCGGAGGTGCGTCGGGAGCAGCCCCGTCCGGCGACCGCTCCCCTCGCTCGCCCTCGCCCTTCGGAGATGCGTCGGGAGCAGCCCCGTCCGGCGACCGCTCCTCTCGCTCGCCGTCGCCCTTCGGAGATGCGTCGGGAGCAGCCCCGTCCGGCGACCGCTCCTCTCGCTCGCCGTCGCCCTCGGCCTCTCATTGGCCGCTGCGTGCGGCGACGACGGTGAGCCCTCCGGTGCTGCGGCCGGCCGCACCCCGAGTGGCAGTGCGGACCCGACCGAGGGTGACGTCGAAGGGTCGACGGCCGGCACGCTGGACCTCGAGCCTGCGACCACCACGACGACCACCCCCGAGGACCGCGCCCTGTCGGAGCTGTTGCCCGAGGAGCCGCCGCTGGTCGGCTTCGACCGGGCCGATGACATCCTCGGGGCCGGCCCCCTCGACCTCGACGCTGCGGCGGCTGCGGAGGCGGACGTGGCCGCCGAGCGGGAGCGCCTCGAGGCACGTGGCTTCCGGCGCGGCGTCTCGCGAGCGTGGATCGATCCCGGTGAAGATGTTGTCTACCTGGCGGTCTACGACTTCGATGACGCCGAGGGCGCAACCAGGTACCTGGAGGACTCGGGCGCAACGTTGGAGGAGAGGAGCGCCAGGCGCTTCGACGTACCCGGGGTGGCGGGCGCCACGGGCTACACCACCGTCGAGGAGAGCGAGCAGGGCACCTTCACCGCCCATGCCGTCGCCTTCACCAGCGGCGAGCGCTGGGTGCTGGTGCTGGTCGGCTCACCCGGCTCGGCCCGGACCGAGGACGACGCACGCGCCGTGGCCGCCGCCCAGGCAGCGCTGCTCGGCTGAGGCCCTCAGGTCGTCTCGGGGGTGAGGTCGACCGTCGGCTCCTGTCGGCCGGGTCCGACCACGTCGCGCTCGCGGAGCTCGCTGGCGACGGCGACGGTGACGGCGGCCACCGGGACGGCCAGGAACGCACCGATGAGGCCGCCGATGACGGCGCCCGCTGCCAGCACCACGAGGATGACGACGGGGTGGAGCTTCACGGCTCGGCCGAGCACGAGAGGCTGGAGGACGTCCCCCTCCACCTGCTGGACGACCACGATGACGGCGGTCACGAGCAAGGCGCTGCGCACGCCTCCGTCGACAAGGGCGACGAGCGCAGCGACGACGCCGGCGGCCGTGGCGCCGACGAGCGGGAAGAAGGCGCCGAGGAACGTGAGGATGGCGAGGGGCACGACGAGGGGCACCCCGATGAGGAGGAGGCCGGCGCCGATGATGAGGGCGTCGACGAGGGCCACGATGGCGGTGCCGCGGACGTAGCTCCCCGCTGCACCCCAGGCCCGCAGTCCGAGGGCGCAGGCGAGCTCGTGGTGCTCTCGCCGCACATGGCGGAGACCGAAGCGGGTGAAGCGCTCGCCGTCCTTCAAGAAGAAGAAGAGCAGCACGACGAACAGGAGCAGTCCGGCCACGACCTCGAAGGCGATCACCGCTCCGGCCAGCACCCCCGAGGCCACCTCCGATCCCCTTCCGCCGAACGACTCGGTGGCCTGGTCGACGTACTCGTCGAAGTCCCGGCCCTCGAGCCCGAAGGGGCCCTGTTCTGCGAAGTCCTCCACCTCCTCCCGACCCTCGTCCAGCGTCTCCCCGAGGTCACCGAACTCCGATGCGATGGACGGCGCGACGACGAAGCCGAGGCCGACGAGCGAGCCCAGGCCGACCAGCAGCACCAGCCACACCGCCGCCAGCCGTGGGACCCGGCGACGGACCAGTGCGTCGACGACGGGCTGGAGGACCGTCGCCAGCAGGAAGGCCACGATCATCGGGAGCACGACGAGGCGGAGCCGGGCGAGGACGAGGGCCACCACCGCGACTCCCAGGCCGACGAGCAGTGACCGCCAGGTGAACCCTGCGGCCCGGTCCAGCGTGAGAGAGGGGATCATCTCGGGAACGTACCAACCGCCCCCGGCGCTGGGTCAGACTCTCGTCATGGCCACGTCAGACATCAGCACCGCGGTCGACTCCGGCGTCCTCACCATCACGCTCGACCGGCCGGACAAGCTCAACGCGTTCACCGGCCGGATGATGTTCGAGCTGATCGACGCCTTCGACCGGGCCGATGCCGACGACGACGTCCGGGTGGTGGTCGTCACCGGGTCCGGGCGCGGGTTCTGTGCGGGCGCCGACCTCTCCGGCGGCGCCGGCACGTTCGACGTCGGCGCCCAGGGTGGTGACGTCGGCGTCGCTGCGGACGACCAGGGTGTCAACCGCGACGGCGGCGGCCGGGTGAGCCTTCGCATCTTCGCGTGCACGAAGCCCGTGATCGCAGCGATCAACGGGCCGGCGGTGGGGGTCGGCGCCACGATGACCTTGCCGATGGACATCCGGCTGGCCTCTGAGTCGGCACGCTTCGGCTTCGTCTTCACCCGACGGGGGGTGGTGCCGGAGGCGTGCTCGAGCTGGTTCCTCCCGCGCGTCGTCGGCATCGCCCAGGCGCAGGAGTGGGTCATGACCGGGCGGGTCTTCGACGCCCAGGAAGCGCTCCGGGGCGGCCTCATCCGCAGCGTGCATGCCCCTGACGACCTCCTCCCCGCCGCCTACGAGCTGGCTCGCGAGGTGGTGGAGAACACCGCCCCCGTCTCCGTGGCGCTCAGCCGCCAGATGCTGTGGCGGATGCTCGGCGCCGACCACCCGATGGATGCGCACAGGGTCGACTCCCGGGGGATCGTGGCCAGGGGTGCGAGCGACGACGCCCGCGAAGGCGTGATGTCGTTCCTCGAGAAGCGGCCCGCTGCCTTCCCGATGCGGGTCAGCGACGGGATGCCCGACTTCTACCCGTGGTGGGACGAGCCCGACTTCAGCTGACGGGGCGTTCCGGCCCGGGCGCAGCCCAGCGACGAGACCGATGGCCACCGTCGACCACCCGCCGGCGCGACGCACGGCCGGCCGCCCGGTGTTGGCGCCGCCACCACCCCGCTCACCGGTGGAGACCGGACACACCGCCGGTGCGGAGTGCACCCTCGGGCCACGCCTCCAGCACCGCCGGGCCCCGCGTCGCCCTAGCCTCCCGGCGCTGCCGGTCGGTGACCGGACGGGTCAGGGGGAGAGATCGTGGCAGGACGCTTGGAGGGGCGGGTGGCGGTCGTCACCGGTGGTGCCTCGGGGATCGGGCGGGCAATCGCCGAGGCGTACCTGGTCGAGGGAGCGTCTGTCGTGCTCGGTGACCGCAACCTCGACCTGCTGTCGACCACGGCGTCGTCGCTGGGCGAGCGGTGCGCCACCTCGGCCGGCGACGTGACCGTCGAGGCTGACGTCGAGCGGCTGGTGGCCACGGCGGTGGACACCTTCGGCCACCTCGACATCGGCGTCAACTGCGCCGGGCTGGCCACGCTGGCACCGGTGGTCGACCACGACCTGGCGGCGTGGCGGGAGGTCGTCGACATCTGCCTCACCGGCGTGTTCTTGTCGCTGAAGCACGAGGCGCGGGCCATGCGGGAGGGCGGCGGGGCCATCGTCAACATCGCATCGATCAACGCCCGCCAGCCGGGCGAGGGGATGTCCGCCTACTGCTCGGCCAAGGCAGCGGTGGAGATGCTGACCAAGGTGGCGGCCATGGAGCTGGCGCCGGCAGGCATCCGGGTGACGGGGATCGGCCCGGGGATCGTCGACACCCCGCTCACCGCCTACCAGCGGGACACGCCGGCCTTCCGACAGGCGTACCTGGAGAACACCCCCCTCGACCGCGTCGGCACCACGGCCGACATCGCCTCAGCAGCCGTCTTCCTCGCCTCCGACGACGCCTCGTGGGTGACCGGAGAGACGCTGTTCGTCGACGGCGGCGCGCTCACCCGTGCGTACCCCCGCATGCTCGACCTCCTCGGAGCCGCACTCGCAGTGACCGACGACGGCGCAGGCAACGGCGGCGAGGGCTGACGCCAGCCCGTCGGGCGGGGCGGGGCGGCGGCGGGGGGCAGCAGGTGGCGCTGCACCAGCCTGGGTCCGGGAGCTCGCTGAGGCGGCGGGGGCTGACGCCAGCCCGTCAGGCGGGGCGGGGCGGCGGCGGGGGGCAGCAGGTTGCGCTGCACCAGCCTGGGTCCGGGAGCTCGCTGAGGCGGCGGGGAGGTCCCTCCGGGGCCACCACCTCGACCACGAGCTCGCGGATCATCGAGACGAAGGCCGGGTCGGTGCCGACGGTGGCGGCACGCGCCATCCGGAGGCCGAGCTCGTCGGCGCGAGCCTTCGCCTGGGTGTCGAGGTCGAAGCGGACCTCGAGGTGGTCGGAGGTGAAGCCGATCGGCACCACCACGACTGCATCGCACACGTCTTCGTGCAATGCCGTGAGGTGGTCGACGACGTCCGGCTCGAGCCACGGCTGAGAAGGCGGGCCGCTGCGGCTCTGGAACACGAGGTCCCACCCGTGGCTGCCCACCCGCTCGGCGACCAGTCGCGAGGCCTCCCGGAGCTGCACCTCGTAGTCCGAGGTGGCCGCCATCGACACGGGGATGCTGTGGGCGGTGAAGACGAACCGGGCGGTCGTCCGGAGTGCCGCCGGCAACGTCGCCAGCGCAGCCCGGACGTTGACCACCATCGGCTCGATGAAGCCGGGGTGGTCGAAGTACGGGCGCAGCTTCTCGATCACCGGCGCCCCCGAGCCCACCACCGCCTGGGCCCGGGCCAGGTCCTCCCGGTACTGACGGCAGCCGCTGTAGCTGCTGAAGGCGGAGGTCGTGAAGGCGAGGGCATGGCGGATCCCGTCCGCTGCCATCTCGGCCACCGCGTCCCTGAGGTAGGGGTCCCAGTTGCGGTTGCCCCAGTAGACGGGGAGCTGCGGCCCGTGCGTCGCCAGCTCCACCTCGAGCGCTGCCTTCAAGGACCGGTTGCTGGCGTTGAGCGGGCTCACCCCCTCGAAGAGCTCGTACTGGAGGGCCACCGTCGCCAACCGCTCGTCGGGGATCCCCCGCCCGGCCGTCACGTTGCGGAGGAAGGGCAGGACGTCGTCCATCCCCTCCGGACCTCCGAAGGACACCAACAGGATGGCGTCGGCGGGAGGAGGCACGAGTCGATCGTCCCCGATCCGAGCCCACTCCGCCAAGCGGGGACGCCCGGGCGGCAGGCACCCGTCGAACGAAGCAGCGGCTCCTCCTGTGGCTGCGGTCTCCGCACGGTACCCCTCGGGGGTACCCTGTGCGCCATGGCTGCTCGCGGCTACTCCCAGGACAAGGCTGACTACCTGAAGCGCCTCCGGCGGGTCGAGGGCCAGGTCCGCGGCCTCCAGCGGATGGTCGAGGACGACACCTACTGCATCGACGTCCTCACCCAGGTGGCAGCAGCCACCAAGGCGCTCCAGAGCGTGGCCGTGGGGCTGCTCGACGAGCACGTCCGCCACTGCGTGCGCGATGCCGTGGCCGACGGCGAGGGGGACCGCGCCGACGAGATGGTGACGGAGGCGACCCGCGCCATCGAACGCCTCCTCAGGGCCTGACGCCCCAGCTGTCACCGGGCGGGCATCGGTCTCGGGCGCGACCTGGCCGGGCCGACGGTCGGGCCCTCGGCTGAGCCTCCCTCCGTGGGGCCCCCGGAGCTCGAGGCCGGTCGGGCGCCGGGGGATCAGCTCCGCCGCTCAGGCTCCGCTCGAGACCACCGTGGCGGCCTCCGTCCTCCGGCTGCTCCGGAAGGTGCCGAGGCGCAGGCTGTTGGTCACCACGAACACGCTGGAGAAGGCCATGGCGGCCGCTCAGGCTCCGCTCGAGACCACCGTGGCGGCCTCCGTCCTCCGGCTGCTCCGGAAGGTGCCGAGGCGCAGACTGTTGGTCACCACGAACACGCTGGAGAAGGCCATGGCGGCGCCGGCCAGGAGCGGGTTGAGGAACCCGGCAGCCGCGAGCGGGAGCGCGGCGACGTTGTAGGCAAACGCCCAGAAGAGGTTCCCCTTGATGGTCCCCAGCGTCCTGCGGGAGAGGCGGATGGCGTCGGCCGCGGCGCGCAGGTCGCCGCTCACGAGCGTGATGTCGGACGCCTCGATGGCGACGTCGGTGCCGGTCCCCATGGCGAGCCCGAGGTCGGCCTGGGCCAGGGCGGCGGCGTCGTTGACCCCGTCACCGACCATGGCCACCACCCGACCCTCGTCCTGCAGCCGCTTGACCACCGCGACCTTCTCGGCCGGCAGCACCTCGGCGATCACCTCGTCGATGCCGACCTGGTCCGCCACCGTCCGAGCGGTGCTCTCGTTGTCACCGGTGAGGAGGACGGGACGGAGGTCGAGGCCTCGCAGGAGGGAGATCGCCTCGGCGCTCGTGGGCTTGACCGTGTCGGCCACGACGAGCACGACCTGTGCCTCCCCGTCCCACCCGGCCAGGACGGCGGTGCGCCCGGCGGCCTCCGCACCGCGCTTCGCCTCCTCCAGGTCCGGCGGGAGGCGGAGCGATCGATCGGCGAGCAGGCCGGCGCGTCCGGCGACGACGGCCCGCCCCTCGACGACACCTGTCACACCGAGGCCCTCGACGTTGGCGAAGCCCTCCACCTCCGGAAGGGCGCCGCTGCCCGCCCGCTCGCCACGGGCAGTGGCGGCGGAGGCGATGGCGCGTGCAATGGGGTGCTCGGAGGCGGCCTCGAGGGCCCCCACGAGGCGGAGCGCTTCCTCCTCGCCGAGCTGGTCGCGTCCGGGATCTCGATCCGATCACCCGCGACGTGGACGCTGACGAGGGACATCTCGCCGGCGGTGACGGTGCCCGTCTTGTCGAGGATCACCGTGTCGACCCGGCGCGTCGACTCCAGGATCTCCGGACCCTTGATGAGGATGCCGAGCTGGGCACCCCTGCCCGTGCCGACGAGGAGGGCGGTGGGCGTGGCCAGGCCGAGCGCGCAGGGGCAGGCGATGATGAGGACGGCGACGGTGGCGGTGAAGGCCTCGGTGGCGCTGTGGCCCGACCCCAGATACCACCCGAGGGTGGCGACGGCGAGGGCGAGCACCACGAGGACGAAGATCCCCGACACCCGGTCGGCCAGGCGCTGCACGGGCGCCTTGCCCGTCTGCGCCTCGGTCACGAGCCTCGCCATCTGCGCCAAGGCGGTGTCGCTCCCGATCCGCGTGGCGCGCACGACGATGCGGCCACCGACGTTGGTGGTGGCGCCGGTGACGGCGTCGCCGGCGCGCACCTCGACCGGCACGCTCTCGCCGGTGAGCAGGGAAGCGTCGACGGCCGAGCTGCCGTCGACGACGGTGCCGTCAGTGGCCACCTTCTCCCCGGGGCGCACGACGAAGCGCATGCCGACAGCGAGGTCGCCGATGGGGATGCGGCGCTCGGTGCCCGCGGTCCCTGTCGCGGCGTCGTCGAGGACGGCCACGTCCTTGGCCCCCAGCGACAGCAGGGCCTCGAGGGCGGCACCGGCCCGCCGCTTGGCCCGGGCCTCGAAGTAGCGCCCGGCCAGGATGAAGGTGGTCACGGCGGACGCCACCTCGAGGTAGATCTCCGAAGCACCGGAGCCCCGCTCGAGGCCGAGCGTCATCGACATGGTCATGCCCGGTCTGCCGGCGTCACCGATGAAGAGGGCGTACAGGGACCACGTGAACGCAGCGAGGACGCCGATGGAGATGAGCGTGTCCATGGTGGCGGCGGCATGCCGGAGGTTCGCCCACGCCGCCTTGTGGAACGGCCACGCCGCCCAGGTCGCCACCGGTGCCGCCAGCGTGAGTGAAAGCCACTGCCAGCTCTCGAACTGCAGCGCAGGCAACATGCCGAGCAGCACCACGGGAACGGAGAGGACGAAGGCGCCGACAAGGCGCTGGCGCAGCGCCAGGAGGTGCAGGTCCTCCGGCGGCGTGCCGGCGCCCGGGTCGACCGTGCCTGGGGGGGTCGGGAGCGTGGCCGTGTAGCCCACCGCCTCGATGGCGGCGACGAGCTGGTCGGGTGTGACCGCCCCCGGGTCGTAGTCGACCCTCGCCTTCTCCGTGGCGTAGTTCACGCTGGCCTCGACCCCGGCCAGCTTGTTGAGCTTCTTCTCGATGCGCATGGCACACGAGGCGCACGTCATGCCCGTGATCGGGAGCTCGAGGCGCAAGCCTCGCTCGACCTCGGCCGAGCCTGCGCCGCCAGGTGCGGTGGTCCCCGTGGTGGCCATCAGCCATCCTCCTCGGTGGTGTCGCCGACATGGCCATCACCGGTCGAGCCGGCGTCGCGCTCGTGGTCGTCGCCCATCTCCTCGTGCACCTCGTCGCCGGCGCCTGCCGGATCGGCCGTCGCCCGTCCGACCCCGAAGGCCAGCCCGAAGACGACGACGAGTGCCGCCACGAAGGCGGTCAGGCGCAGGGGTGCCGCCATCAGCCGGTCGGCCCCTGGACCGCCTCATACCCTGCCTCTTCGACCGCAGCGAAGACCGCTGCGTCGTCGATCTCGTCGCCGCTCACCTGTACGAGCTTGGTGTCGAGGTCGACCTGCACCTCGGTGATGCCGGCCACACCGGCGACCTCGGTGCGCACGGCGGCCACGCAGTGGTCACAGGTCATCCCCTCGACGACGTACGTCCGCTGCTCCATGTCGGCCTCCCTGTCCATGGGACGCCGGCGGCGTCCTCCCACATACCCTAGGGGGGTACCCGGTGAACGACAACCCCCGTCGAGGCGCAGTCCTCCCGCCCGGCTCGTTTCGGGATCAGGCCCTGGTGGCAGGGTCCCCCCTCGCTCATCACCACTGGATGAGTCGCACACGGGTCGAGAAGGCCTGACGAGGTGCAGGTCGTCCGTCCGGGTCCAATCGGACCGGCAACCACAGGAGACAGCCATGAGCAGCAGCTTCGAACCGACCCCGCCCTCCACGGGAGGAGTCCCCCCGACGGTGCCGCCCCCGTCGCCGATCCCCCCGCCGCTCCCCAGCACGGGTGGCGAGGCCGGTGGTGCGAAGGACCAGGGAAAGCAGGTCGCTGGTGCGGCCGCAGAGCAGGGCAAGGAGGTCGCCGGCACCGCAGCCCAGCAGGGCAAGGAGGTCGCCGGCACCGCCGCCGCAGGTGCGCAGCAGGTCGCCGGCGAGGCAGCCCGCGAGATCAAGGACGTCGCCCGCACGGCCACCGAGGAGGTCTGCGGGCTCGTCGGCCAGGTCGGTGGCGAGCTGCAGACGCAGGCCGCCACCCAGACCGACCGACTCGCCGAGGGTCTCCGCACCCTGAGCGGTCAGCTCCAGAAGGCGGCCTCGGGTCAGCCGCTCGAGGCCGGACCGATCCGCGACCTCGCGTCGCAGGCCGGCACCACGTTCGACCAGCTCTCCACCAGGCTCTCCGATGGTGGTGTGGACGGGGTCGTCCAGGACGTGAGCAGCTTCGCCCGCCGCAAGCCCGGCCTCTTCCTTGCCGGCGCTGCGACCGCCGGGTTCCTGGCGGGACGCATCCTCCGGGGTGCGCAGGCGGCATCGAAGGAGCAGGAGTCCTCCGACGTGCAGCGCTTCTCCGGCACGCGCCCGATGGGTGCGACCACGCCGGCCGTGAGCCCTCCCCCGCTGGCCAGCCCGCCCCTGCCCGTGACGCCCCCCCGCACCGACGTGGTCGTCATCGACGACGGTGAACCCGTCGAGCTGGCCCCCGGGGTGGTGCCGTCCAACCCGATCGGCGGTCCCCGCTGATGTCGGGACAGTTCGACGACCCAGACCTGCGGGTCGAGCCGAAGTCAGCCGATCGGTCCCTCGGTGAGCTCTTCGCCGAGATGGCAGGAGAGATGGGCGACCTCGTCCGCACCGAGATCGAGCTGGCGAAGACCGAGACGAAGGAGGAGGTCACCAAGGCGGGCAAGGCGGGCGGCATGTTCGCCGGCGCCGGCCTCGAGGCCTACTTCGCTCTGCTGTTCCTCTCGTTCGCCCTCGCCTACCTGCTCGCTGCCGTGATGGCCCGCCCCCTGGCGTTCGCCATCGTGGCCGTGCTGCACGGCATCGTGGCCTTCGTCCTCTACAGCAAGGGCCGCGCGCAGATGAAGGTCGTGCAGCCCATCCCCCAGACCGTCGGATCGATCAAGGAGAACACCTGATGGGCAAGAGCGCAGAAGAGCTGCGGGCCGAAGCGGCCTACCAGCGGGAGCAGCTCGGCTCCACCGTCGACGCCATCGGCGACCGGGTCTCCCCCGGGCGGATCGTGGAGCGTCGCACCAACCGCATGAAGGACGGCCTCGGACGGGCCCGTGAGTCGATCATCGGCCGCGCCGACGCCACCGCGTCCACGGTTTCGGACACGGCCTCAGGTGCCGCCCACGGGATGACGGGCGTCCCGTCCTCCGCAGCCCACAGCGCGACCAGCACGGCGCAGGGCAACCCCCTCATGGCCGGCGCGGTCGCCTTCGGAGCCGGGCTTCTGGCCGCAGCGGTGTTCCCCGGCACCAAGGCCGAGGGAAGGGCTGCCGCCGCCCTCAAGGACGCAGCCCAGCCGCTCGTCGAGCAGGCCAAGGAGATCGGCCAAGAGGCAGCGCAGCACCTGCAGGAGCCGGCGCAGCAGGCCGTCGCCAACGTGAAGGAGGTGGCGACCGAGGGCGCCGCCAACGTGCAGGAGAAGGCGCAGTCGGCAGTGGCCGAGACCACCGATGCGGGGACGTCCGCCGTCGAGGAGGTCAAGTCCACTGCCCAGGACGCCAAGAGCCAGGTGAAGGACGCAGCCCCGGGCTCAGGCTCGTCGGTCTGACGAACACCGAGGTGCGGCGCCGGCCCCACGGCCGGCGCCGTCGCCGCTTCCGGAACGATGCTTGCGATGTGTCTGTCGGTCCGCCCGCCCTGTGGACCTCGTGCTCAGGGGCGGGCGTGCGCGGTTCGCTCGAACAGCGTCGACACATCGCAGGATCTCCCCCGCCGGCTCCCTTCTGATCAGCGGGCCGTGCGGGTGAAGCGGTGCGTCTCGCCCCTGGCGACGGCGTGGATCACCGTGGTGAGCTCGGCGGCCGATGCGGCTGTGAGGAAGTCGGCAAGCGGGGACTTGAAGACGGCGTAGTCCTCGTAGTGGATCGGCACGGCCCCCGTGGGTCGGACCAGCCGGAGGGCCTCGACCCCCTGTGCTGCGTCCATGGTGAGCAGGATGCCGCCGATCCTCGTGCCCCCGAGGTGGATGAGGCACAGGTCGATGACTGGGTACCGCCGCGGGATCTCCTCCAACCGTTCGTGGAGAAGGGTGTCGCCCGTGACGTAGAGCTGGAAGGCGACGCCGCCGGCGTCCTCGAAGACGAGCATCGACCCCATCACCGGGGGGAGCAGGGCGCCGATCAGCTGGGGCGCGTGCTTCCCTGGCATCGACGTGATCCGGAGCGTGTCGGTCCCCTTGGTCACGAGCTGGGTCTGCCAGGTCTCGAGTGCGATGGGGTGCCGGAATCCCTGGCTCGCCAGCTTCTTCGCCGAGTGGGGCTCGGTGACGATGGGGACGTCCTTGTCGAGCAACCTGGCCGCCACATCGTCGAAGTGGTCGCCGTGATGGTGCGACAGGACGATCAGATCGAGCGGCGGGAGCTCCTCGATCGACATCGCCGGCTCGGTCAGCCGCTTCGACCGCACTCCCAAGCCGAGGTAGGCGTGCTCGCCTGCATGAAGGAAGTTGGGGTCGGTCAAGATCGTGAAGCCGCCGTAGCGGAGCAGCACGGTGGCCGTCCCGATGAACGTGATCTCGCCCTCGTCGAGCGTCGATCGGGCCCCCGAGGACGCCAGCTCCAGCGCGGGTGGGTCGGTGGGCATGATCCCGTCCTCTCGGTCGATCGCCCGACTCGGACGAGCGCCAGCGCCTACCCCCCGACACCCCGGGTGACACCGCCGGCCAGCGCCGGCGGCCGTGCCCCGGGGCGCACGGATCCGCAGCCGGCGGAGGCAAACCACCGGATGTGAAACGGCTTTCGCCGCCACGCAGGTGGCCCGCGGGGACAGTCATCGGTCTGCCCGATCCAGGCCCGACCTGGCGGTCCACCCGCTGGCAGTGCAGGCTTGTTACGATCCGGTGACGCACAGGAGTGGAGCGACCCACCTGTGTGCCCCCAGACGATCTCGTCGCCCCAACCGGAAGGCGTGCACCTGCTCGCATGACCTCGCGTCGACCGACCGCCCTCGTCCTGGTCGCAGCCCTCGTCGCCGGTCTCTCCGGCACGGCGGGCGCGACCGATGTCGACCCGGGCGGGGACGGCACCACGGTGGTGACGGACGGTCCCGGCCCGGTCGTCGGCGCTCCTGATGAGGATCCTCGAGTCCAGCGTGAGGCGGCCCGGCGCGAGCGGGCTGCCCTGGCAGCAGACCTCGACGTCCTCGAAGCGTCGGAGGCAGAGCTCGACGCTGCGGCCGAGGCGCTGGCCGCCGAGGTGCAGGCGCAGGAAGACGCCGTCCGGACCTCGCGGGAGGCCGTCGCTGCGGCCACGGCGGACATCGACAGGGCCAGGGCTGCCCTCGCCGCCGCCAGGGACAGGATCGCCGCGCTCACCGACCGCCTCGTCGAACGGGCCGTCGACAGCTTCATCACGCCGGCGCAGTCGACGCTCCACGACGTCGCCGTCTCCGCTGATCTCACCGAGGCGCTCCGCAAGCGGGCGTTCGTGTCACAGCTGCTGACCGACGACACGGCCCTGGTCGACGAGCTGGAGTCGGTCCAGGCGGAGGTGGAGATCCAGAAGACCGCCGCCGAGGTCGCCGAGACGAGAGCGGACCGACGCCGGGCCGAGACCGAGCGCAAGCTCGTGGACCTCGAGGCAGCGGTCGTCGAGCAGGCCCGTGTCGAGGCGGCGATCCAGGACAGGCAGACGGAGGTCACGGCCGAGATCGAGTCGCTCGTCGCAAGCGAGGCCGAGCTGACGGCGGCCATCGAGCAGGCCGAGCGCGAGCAGCGCGAACGCGAGGAGCGGGCCCGGGCCGAGGCCGAGGAAGCCGAGCGGCAGCGGGTGGCAGCCGAGGTTCGAGCGCGCGAGCAGGCCGCCCGTGAACAGGCCGCCCGTGAACAGGCAGCGCGAGACCAGGCGGCGCGCGACCAGGCGGCGCGCGACCAGGCGGCGCGCGACCAGGGGGCACGAGACCAGGCGGCGCGCGACCAGGGTTCACGGGACCAGGCGGCGCGCGACCAGGGTTCACGGGACCAGGCGGCGCGCGACCAGGCGGCCCGTGCCCAGCCTCCGGCGCCGCCGGCGCAACGCCCGGCGCAAGCCGCCCAGCCCCCGGCGGGTGCTGCGCCCAACGTGACGCTTGCCCCCGCACCACGGGCCACGGCCGGCGCGAGCAGGGGGACTGGGACCGGGGGCTGCATCTGGCCGGCCCGGGGCACCGTCACGTCAGAGTTCGGCAGCCGGTGGGGCCGCCTGCACGCAGGCATCGACATCGCAGCCCCCATCGGCACACCGATCTACGCCGCCAAGGCGGGTACCGTGCTCCTCGCCGGCACCCAGGGCGGCTACGGGACGGCGATCGTCCTCGACCACGGCGACATGCAGACGCTCTACGGCCACCAGAGCCGTCTCGCCGTGAGCGCCGGCGCCTCAGTCGATCAGGGCCAGCTGATCGGCTACGTCGGCAACACCGGGCACTCGACCGGACCCCACCTCCACTTCGAGACCCGCTATGGCGGTACCCCCCGAAACCCGAGGCCGTGCTTGCCGTAGCGCGCGACGACCGACGGTGGAGGACCGGCCGTCCGGTCGAGGGGGCCCACACGTGGAGGGCGACGTCGGTCGGTGGAGGATCGCCGTCGGTCTGGAGGACCTTGCTGGTGAGGACCGCCGTCAGTCGGTGAAGAACCCGCCGTCGGGATGGAGGATCTCGCCGGTGAAGTACGACGACTCGTCGCCGGCGAGGAACAGCGCCGTCGCCGCCACCTCGTCGGCCGTGCCGAAGCGACCGAGTGACAACGAGGCCAGGAACTGGTCGCGCACCATCGGGAGGTCGCTGATGAGCTTCGTCATGTTCGTCTCGATGAAACCAGGACCAATGGCGTTGACCCGGATGCCCTTCGGTCCGAGGCTGCGGGATGCGTGCTTGGTGAGCATCCAGACACCTGCCTTCGACACCGCGTAGGAGACGGGGCCCGCCTCCGGGTGCTTGGCCGCCACGGAGGCGATGGTGATGATCGAGCCGGGCGTGCCGGCGTCGAGCATCCTCCGGGACGACGACTGCAGCGCGAGGAAGGTGCCGGTCAGGTTGACATCGATGACCTTCTGCCACGCCTCGAGGGGCAGGTCGGCGAAGCGCGCCGCCGGGTCGAGCTCGCCCTCGAGTCGTTGCGCCAGCATGAGGGCGTCGGCCTCCCGGTCGCCGCTGCGGTAGTCGGCGTGGGAGATGCCGGCGGCGGTCACGAGGACGTCCAGGCCGCCGAGCTCCTCCACCGCCAGCTGCGCGGCAGCCTCGTTGCTCGCAGGGTCACCGGCGTCGAGGTGGGTGGCGACGGCCTCGCCGCCCGAGCCGGTGATCAGCTCGACGGTCTCCGCCGCCGGCCCTTCGAGCAGGTCCGCCACCACGACCTTGGCGCCCTCGGCCGCGAAGCGGACGGCGCAGGCCCGGCCGATGCCGTTCCCACCGCCCGTCACCAACGCCACCTTGCCGGTCAGCCGATCACCCACGTGCGCTCCCGTCGTCGGGCCCCGCCTGCACGGGACGCCGAAGGTTGCCACGCCGCCGGATCACGCCAAGCAGCCCCAGCGCGGGCGACGTGCGACCGCCCGCCCCGCTGCGAGCGAGACGGGCGGAGGAGGGACGGCCGGGCTAGAAGATCTCGAAGAGGCCCGCCGCTCCCATGCCGCCCCCGACGCACATCGTCACCACGCCGTAGCGGGCGCCTCGGGTCTTGCCCTCGAGCAGGATGTGGCCGGTGCTGCGGGCGCCGGTCATGCCGTAGGGGTGGCCGATGGAGATGGCGCCACCGGAGACGTTGAGCTTGTCGTCGGGGATGCCGAGTGTGTCCCGGCAGTACAGGACTTGGCTGGCGAAAGCCTCGTTCAGCTCCCAGATGCCGATGTCGTCCACGGTGAGCCCTGCCTGGGCCAGGAGCTTCGGCACTGCGAAGACGGGTCCGATCCCCATCTCCTCCGGGTCGCAGCCGGCGACGGCCATGCCCCGGTAGGCGCCGAGGGGGGTGAGTCCACGCCGCTCCGCCTCCTTGGCCTCCATCAGCACCGAGGCCGAAGAGCCGTCGGAGAGCTGGGAGGCGTTGCCGGCGGTGACGTACTTGCCCTCCTTGACGAAGTGGCCGCCCTTCCACACCGGCGACAGCTTCTGGAGGTCCTCGATCGTGGTCTGCGGTCGGTTGCCCTCGTCCTTCGAGCAGGTGACCTCCCGCTGGCTCGTCTCCTGCGTCTCCCGGTCGGTGACGAGCATCGTGGCGGTCATGGGGACGACCTCGGCGTCGAAGCGACCCTCTTCCTGAGCCTGTGCGGTTCGCTGCTGCGAGCGCAGGCCGTACTCGTCCTGCGCCTCGCGGGAGATGCCGTACCGCTCGGCGACGAGCTCGGCCGTCTCGATCATGGGGGCGTACAGCCCGGGCGTCTCCCTGAGGAGCTCGGGGTCGGCAGCCTTGTAGCTGTTCATGTGCTGGTTCTGGACGAGCGAGATCGACTCGACGCCACCGCCGACCGTGACCTCCATGCCGTCGACGATGATCTGCTTGGCGGCCGTGGCGATGGCCATCAGCCCCGACGAGCACTGGCGGTCCATGCTCTGGGCCGACACCGAGTTCGGGAGGCCGGCCCGCAGCGAGGCCTGCCGGGCGACGTTGAAGCCGGCCGAACCCTGCTGGAGGGCGCAGCCCATCACGACGTCGTCGACCTCGGCGGGGTCGACGCCGGCCCGTTCGACGGCCGCGGCGATGGCGTGGCCACCCAGGGCCTGGGCCTGGGTGTCGTTGAACGCTCCCCGGAAGGCCTTGCCGATGGGGGTGCGGGCGGTGGAGACGATGACGGCTTCGCGCATGTGGGAGCTCTCTGGTCGGGACTCGGAAGAACGTCGAACCTACGGAGCCGGCTCCGGAGCTGCAACGCCGGCGTCGACTTCACACCGGGCCGGGCGGACCTCAGGTGAGGGTGATGGCGAAGACGGGGTGGCGGTCGGCGGATGCGAGCAGCTGCGCATCGGTCGAGTCGGGGCCGACACCGTCGAAGAGCGGGCCGACCTCCCACTTCCACCGACGCAGGTAGGGGCGGAGCACGGCGGGCTTGTCCTCGGCCCCGAGCTCGACGGCGGTGAACGTGGCCGTCCTGCGCCCGACACGCAGACGCCCCTCTCCCGCAGACCTGAGGTTGCGGACCCACTGAGTCTCCCCCCTGGGAGCCACCAGGTAGGAGCGGCCATCGACCTCGATCGGGTTGACCGGGTTCGAGCGCCACGCGCCAGAGGAGCGGCCTCGCACCTCGAGCGCGCGGGAGCCCCAGACGCTCACGCCCCGCGCCGTGAGCCAGGAGATGGCCGGGTTGAACACGCAGCGGGTGAACCGACCTGGCGCCCGGTAGTCCGTCGTGGTTCCTTCACCTGCTGCCATGGGTGGCTCCTCCGTCGGGGAGAGCGGTGCTCTCAGTGAGCGCACTTAACCACTGCGAGTCGGGGCTTGTCAAGAGCACCGCTCTTGTCTCAGAACGGTGTTACCTTGTTCCGGTGACCCGGGAGTCGGCACCGACCACCGCACGGGTTCGAGCCAGGCGAGAGCTCACGGCGGAGATCAGCGAGGTGGCCAGGCGCCACCTCGCCGAGCAGGGGGCGTCGGCGCTGTCGCTACGAGCCGTGGCACGGGAGCTGGGGATGGCGTCGTCGGCGGTCTACCGGTACGTCGCCAGCAGGGACGAGCTCCTGACCATGCTCATCGTGGACGCGTACGACGCCGTCGGCGAGGTGGCCGAGCAGGCGGCACTCGATTCCCGGCGCCGGTCGCCTCGGCGACGTTGGATCGCGGTGGCATCGGCCGTCAGGGCCTGGGCCCTCGCCAACCCGCACGAGTACGCCCTGGTCTACGGCTCGCCCGTCCCTGGCTACCGAGCCCCGGAGCAGACCACGTCTTCGGGCACGCGCGTGAGCTTCGCCCTGCTCTCGATCGTCCGGGACGCCGCCGCCAAGGGCGCGCTGGCGCCGGCACGACCGGCGGGCGTCCCGGCACCCCTCGCCGCCGACCTCCGCCAGCTCCGTGCCACGGTGGAGCTCGACGTGGACGACGCCACCCTCCTTGCCGTGCTCCTGGCGTGGACCCAGCTGTTCGGACTCCTCAGCTTCGAGATCTTCAACCAGACCCGAGGCGTCGTCACGGACCACCGGGCCCTCTTCGACGCTGCGACGGGTGCGATGGCCGAGGCGATCGGTCTCGAGGCGACGAGACCTGCCGGCGCTGCGACGAGCTGACGCCCCTCGGCACGACGGGGAGGTCGGGTGAACGTGACCGGCGGACGGTCCGACCACGAGGGGTCGATCCACCGCTCGGCGCTGCGCGCGCCGTCCGGGAGCGCTGACGGTGTGCTGCGCCTGGCACGGCGCGAGCCGCAGGCGCCGGCAACGTGGTCTCCGGTCACCCTCCGGATGACCGAGAAGGTGGTGCCCAATCGGTATCGATATCGGTATCGGTATCGGTATAGGTGTCGGTGTCGGTGCCGGTGCCGGTGCCGGTGTCGGTGCCGGTGTCGGTGTCGGTGCCGGTGCCGGTGTCGGTGTCGGTGTCGGTGTCGGTGTCGGTGCCGGTGCCGGTGTCGCCTGGGGAGCAGCGATGAGTGCGGTGTCGGCGCCGGTTCCGGTTTCGGCGGTGTCGCCCGGGGTCCGGCGACGGGTGACGGAAGAGGTTCGTCCCCCGGCGGGTTGCGGCCCGGGTTGGAGGGCACGGTGTCCGCATGGCATCCGGGCTCGTCGACCGGTCACCCACCGGCGGCCAGCACGGCGCGGGCGGCGCACAGCAGCGGGCCCGAACGGCACCCCCACTCGTCCGAGTCCCCGTGTGCTCCGGGTTCCTTGCCGGCGCCGGCGCCGGCACCGGCACCGGCACCGGCGAGCTCGAACCATCCTGTGGCTCGTCGCCCCCGCCATCCTCAGGGCGGGCAGTCACGAGGTCGGCGCCGCCCGCGCCCGAAGCAGCTGGGGCCCCGCCCCCGGTGGGGCAGGGCGGAGGGCCGCCCAGAAAGGACGCCAGGGGGAGGCCATGAGCGAGCTGTCGAGGCCTGCCCTCAGCCGCCGCTGCGCCGATGGGGTGGGGAACGGCCCAGCGCATCGACGGGCAGCACCCAGGTGACGGCGACAGGAGCCCAACGGCCCGTGGTGGCCGTCGCCAACCGCCTACCGGTGCAGCTGGGGCCCGACGGCTGGGAGCTGTCCCCCGGCGGCCTCGTCACCGCGCTCCGCCCCGTGATGCAACGTGGCTCGGGCACCTGGGTCGGTTGGGACGGGGGTGCCGAGGGACCGCCGACGCAGCTGCCGTCGATGAGCATCGACCTGGCGCCCGTCGCCCTGTCCGCCGACGCCGTGGCGGCGTACTACTACGGCTTCTCCAACCGGACCCTGTGGCCCCTGCTGCACGACGTGGTCGAGAAGCCGGTGTTCGACAGGGACTGGTGGCGGGGCTACCAGCAGGTCAACGACGCCTTTGCCGACGCCGCCGTGGAGGCCCTCCGCTCGCAACCTGAGGCCCTCCTGTGGGTGCACGACTACCACCTGATGCTCGTGCCGCAGCTCGTGCGAGAGCGCATGCCCGAGGTGCGCATCGGATTCTTCCTGCACGTCCCGTGGCCGTCGCCGGACCTGTACATCCGCCTGCCGTGGCGGGCCGACCTGCTGCGGGGGTTGCTCGGCGCCGACGTGGTCTCGTTCCACATCGAGCGGTACCGGCGAAACTTCGTGCAGGCCTGCCGCCGGCTGCTCACCTCGGACGGCGTGACGGGGCGCGCCGGTGATCTCGTCACCGCCGATGGTCGCGCCGTGCGGACCACGGCATCGCCCATCTCGATCGACGCCGACGACCTGGCGGCCACCGCCCGCTCCGAGGCGACCGACACCGAGCTCGCCGCCCTCGAGGAGCAGTTCTCCGGGCGCATCGTGGCGCTCGGGGTCGACAGGCTCGACTACACGAAGGGCATCATCGAGCGCCTGCTCGCCGTCGAGCTGCTCCTCGACCGAAGGCCGGACCTGCGCACCGGGCTGGTGTTCGTCCAGGTGGCGGTGCCGAGTCGGGACGACGTGCAGGAGTATCGGGACCTCCGTGCCCAGGTGGAGCAGACGGTCGGCCGCATCAACGGCCGCTTCACCGAGCCCGGTCACGACGTCCCCGTCCACTACCTCTACCGGGGGCTCGTCCACGAGCACCTGGCCGCGTACTACGCCGTGGCCGACGTCCTCCTCGTGACGCCCCTCGTCGACGGCATGAACCTGGTGGCCAAGGAGTACGTGGTCGTGCAGCACGCCCTCCACAAGAGCGGAGCCCTCGTGCTCAGCGAGTTCACCGGCGCAGCCCTCGAGCTGCGGGAGGCGACGCGGTGCAACCCCTACGACATCGAGGGGCTCTCCGCACAGATCGAGCGGGCGATCGAGCAGCCCGCGGGGATCCGCCGTCGGGCCATCGGCGCCATGGCCCGGCGGGTGCACACCCACGACGTCCACCGATGGGTCAACGGCCAGCTCGACGCCATCGCCGGTGCCGGTGGCGACGACTCGGGCGCAGAGGTGCGCAGCTGAACGGTGGACCCGCCCTCAGGATCCGGTTGCCGGCCGCTCATCGAGGTCGCCGAAGCTGAGCTGTGCGTTGTCGGCGGCGATCCGGCCGCTGGCCCGACCGGCGTCGTCGTTGCCGCACGAACGCGAGAGCTGACGGTCTCCTCGAACCGCTCGGACATGAAGTCGTCCACCGACGCGGACCTGGCGCAGAGCACGGGAGGAACACCCCGCCCTGTTCGGCTTCGACCTTGGTGAGGACGGCGTCGTTCCTCTCGGAGGCGATCCCCGAGGCAATCGGTGTCGCTTGGCGGGGCTCGAACCGACTGGTCGACCTGCTGGGCGCAACGACTGGTGCAGCAACGCCCGGAGCCGCAGCGCTGACGGAACGGACGTACCAGCGCGATCAGGGCCGGGGCGGGGACGGACGGCGCCCGTTCCAGGCGACGAGGCGGTCGATGGCCAATGCGTCGTCGGGTACGGCCACGGCGTCGGCGAACGGGATCGCCACCTCGTCGAACCCCATCTCCCTCGAGATGCGCTCGAACAGCTCGAGGCGGCCCTCGGCCGGGAGCCCCACCGACGTCGCCGACGCCGCCCGGACGACGTCGTCATCCCACACCGGCTCCTGAACGGTGGCGGTGGCGAGGTCCCAGGTGTGCACGGTGAGCTCGCTCAGGAAGCCGGCGAGGATCTCGGCCCCCGTGCCCTGCTGCCACGGGAGCGCCATCGGTCGCGCCAGGACGGACGGGTCGGTCCACGCCGCCTGCACCTCGTGGGCGGCCGCGGCCCATGCACCGCTCCAGTCGTCACCGGGTGCCTCGACGTCGCCGCCGGCAAACGGGTCCTCATTGCGACCGAGGCGGGCGACCCGGTGCAACACGCCGACGAGGTGCCCGAGCAGCTGACGGACGTCGAAGGCGTCGCACGGGGTCGGATCGTCGAGCTGCTCGGTGCGGACGGCGCCGAGGACGTCGGTCGTCGTGCGGACGGCGCAAGCGAACAACACCCGTGGGTCGTCCAGCGCCAACGGGCCGTCGGACGTCATGGTGGTTCCTGAGGTCGTGGTTTCGGTCATGAAGAGATCGTGGACTCCCAAACCGGTCACCTCCTGACCGGTTTCTCGGAGAAGATGTCCCCGTGCGCGCCGACCGCCTCGTCGCCGTCCTCCTGCTCCTGCAGCAGCGCGGCCGGGTGACGGCGGCCGAGGTGGCAGCCGAGCTGGAGGTGTCGGAGCGGACGGCCAGGCGAGACCTCGACGCGCTCGGTGTCGCCGGGTTGCCCATCTACTCCCAGCAGGGGCGGGGCGGTGGCTGGCGCCTCGCCGGCGGCGGCCGAACCGACCTCAGCGGCCTGTCGGCCGGCGAGGCCCGTGCCCTGTTCCTCGCAGCCGGCTCGTCCTCGTCGACGAACCCTCAGCTGCTGGGGGCGCTGCGCAAGCTGGTCCGCGCCCTTCCCGAGCCGTTCCGCCGCCACGCCGAGGCCGCATCCTCGGCGCTCGTCGTCGACCCCCGAGGCTGGGACGAGAGCGACGAGGATGTCCTTCCACCACCCCACCTCGATCGCCTGCAGGTCGCAGTGGTCGAGCGCGAGCAGGTGTCAGCAAGGGGCCGAGCTGTTACCTGGTGGCCGGCACCAGCGCAGGCCTGCGGACGTTCCGAGTCGACCGGGTGACCGGGGTGGTCCCGACCGGGGACCGGGCCGAACACCCGGAGGGCTTCCGGCTGTCGGATGCGTGGCGCCTCATCAGCGACGACGTCGATCGCCAGCGCACGCCGCTCACCGTGGAGGCCACGACGACCGCAGAACACGTCGAGCTGATCCGAATGGTGCTCGGCGGGCGGGTGCAGGTCGGCACCCCTGACGGCGACGGGCGCATCCCCCTCCGCATCCGGGGCCACAGCTCCCGTGCCATCGCCGGTGGAATCGCCGGTCTCGACGCGGCGATCGAGGTGCTCGCCCCCCGGGAGGTCCGTGAGCAGCTGGCTCAGATCGCCTCCGAGCTGGCACACGTCTACGGGAAGGCACCTGCAACCGCTCCCCCGCCCCCGCCCCCGCCCCCGCCCGTTGGCGACGGGAGATGACCCCCGGAGTCAGGGGGAATCGTCGACACCTGCGAGCCGCAACCCTCGGTGGGCGGCGAGGTGCTGCGCCTGCTCGCCGATGCGGTCGCGCAGAGCCGCTGTCGACCGCACCCAGACCTCGACCTGGACGCGCAGCTTCCCGCCCGCCTTGCGCGGACGCCACATGCCGGCGACCTCTCCGTCGACCAGGACCGCGCCGGGTCGGCCGAGGACGGGCCACAGCGCCTTGGCGCGTGCAGGGTCGCCGACGAGGAGCGCTCGGTCCCTTGCCTGAAGGAAGAGGTCGAAGGGTCCGAGCAGGCGCACCGCCTTTGGCAGGCCGGCTGCCAGCTCGGTCTCGTCGAGGCCGAGGACCCAGCGGGTCTCCCCGTCGACCGACACCTGGAGGGCATCGCCGGGCCACCTGGCCTTGACGTCGGCCACCGGTGCATCGAGGTAGGTCGCCACCTGGCGCAGCGTGGCCGGTCCGAGCAGGTGCAGGTAGCAGCGCACGAGGTCGAACCGCTCGTGAGCCACAGCGCTGCGCTCGAAGCCCTCGATGCGCTGGAGCACCGGAGGTGACGTCCCGGCCTGCAGCTCGAGGCCGGCCCGCAGGGCAGCGAGCCTGAACGGCATCTCGTACAGGTGGATGGCGTCACACGGCCTGCAGGAGCGGAGGTAGGCCGGCTCGACCATGGCTGCGACCCGGGACGAGACGTCGCCCTTGACCATCGGCTCCACGACGACGGACCGCATGGCGGCGGCGACCGTGTCGAGCGCCTCGATGTTCCCGATGCCGGCAGCCTTCAGCGGCTTCGAGGCGTCGTAGATGCGCTTCCCGGCGTCGCCGTCGGAGTAGGGCTCCACGGCGGCGGCAACCGCAGCCAGGTCACTGCGGCGGTACACGTGTGGGGCCCCACGAACGGTCCACGCCGTGGCCAGCTCGCTGTCTGCGAGCCCACCGACGTCGACGCCTCGGATGGACAGCGCCCACCGCGCGCCATCAGGACCGCTGTCCTGCGCGCCGATGTCGAGCACGGCCGCCTCGGCGACGGCGGTGGTCTCGCGATCCAGCTGCTGCGCCCGCAGCCGGTGCCCGAGCACCTGCTTTCGGGTGACCGTCACCATGCCGGCAACCTACGACGCCCGGTCGCGTCGGTCGCAGCAGCCCGGGTTCCGCAAACGATGTGCGCGATGAGCGGGGTCGGCGGCGTGGACAAGCTGGCCGGCGGCGTCCACTTCGCTGACCACTGCTGCGTGGTGGCAATCGGGTTCGGGCGCGCACGGCACCGAGCGCCCCCTCGCTGAGCGTGTGGGCCGCGCATCAGGCAGGCTGTCCTGGTGACCACGTCCAGCACCTCGCGTCTCTCCCTGTGGTCAGAGGACTCGCTGCTGTCAATCGGGTCGAAGGGCTCGGTCCTCTCGATCGGATCTGTCGGCTCGCTTCTGTCGATCGGCTCGGTGGCCTCGGTGCTGTCGATCGCCTCGGCGGGCAGCGCCATGTCGATCATGTCTGCCCTCTCGAAGCTGTCGATGATGTCGTCGAGGACACGCTGCGGCGTCATGCACGGAACAGAGCTGCCTGGTGGAGGAAGGGGGCACGTGCCGTCCTCGACGTCGCAGACAAGGGCGGGTGTCCCAGCTCGGAAGGAACCGAGTTCTCGAACCGCATGACGTCCGTCCGACCGATCCCGACGTGCCCCTACGAGGCCGCGACGGCGAAGGCGGCGTACAGATCGCCTGGGAGCGGGTCTGGAGCTCCCACGTGATGGCCATGGGCGTCTCGCCGACGTGGCCGCTGTACATGGCGGCTCCGAGGAACCAGAACGCCCGGTCGTCTGCGTGCAGGCGGATGAAGAGCAAGATCGCTCGGCCGTCCCGCTCATGGTGCCGATGGCGAAGACCCGGTTGGGCTGTCGGCGCGGGTGGCGGACGGGCTCTCCCAGGTGGACCAGCGTGCGACTGATGGCGAAGTCCCGGTAGCGGGTGGTTGGAGAGAACCCGCCGCTGTCCTTGTCGAGGGTGAGGGCGAGCAGCTCGGTCTTCGCCTGCTTCGCCTCGGACACACCGCTCTGCCAGGCGGCGACCTTCACGCCGGAGCCGAGGCCCATGGCGGCGAGGATCTCGATGCGGCTGTAACGCCCGTGGACTCGCAGCGGAGCGTCCGGGTGGGTGCTCAGCGAAGCGTGGAGGTGGTCGATCCGACCGTCGAGCACGGCAAGAGGCAACAGGATCAGGGGCCCGGCGAGCTCCTCGGCTCCGCCGTCGGGTCGGCGGCGCCGAATGGCCTGCAGCACCGTCGCGGGCTCGATCGACGCTCGCGCCCTCGACGCTGACGAGCTGGCCGAACCGGTCGAGCAGCGCCCGGGCAACCTCAAGCCCGACTCGCACCCGGTCGGCGTCGCCCACGTCCGTGAGCGCCAGCTGGATCTGCTTGCTCAGGTGCGACGAGATCCGGCCGGGCGCCTCGGCCGCCCGCAGCGCACCCTGGCGGGGCAGCAGCCGTTCGGCCAGCTCATCGAGCTGCGCCTTTAGGCCCTCGGTCACGAGAACCTCGTAGAGCCTTGGCCTCAGCTCCTCCGTGCCGAGAAGCCCTGGGGGTTGTCGTCCCAGCAGCACGGACCCTCGAGAGACGGCTCCCAGCAGCACCCCGGTGGTGCGCGTGCGTCGCCGACGTGGTTGCTTCTTCCAGACGCCTTACGTGGTGCGCGAGGGGGGGATTCGAACTCCGATTTCTGGGGTGGTTATCGATGCTGGTCGATGTCGAAGTGGCTCTGACCAGGCCTTTTACAGATCGGCTTGCTGGACCGTGTTGGTCGCTTCTACGGATTTCAAACCCGTCCGGTAGAAGTTTCGGTAGAAGTCAGCGGGGATCGAGCTGCAGCGCCGAGGCGGCGTCGTCGGAAGCTCGACTCAGTCTTCCCCTACGACCTGAGACGCCTGAGCGGCGACTGGCTCTCAGGACGAGCATGTGATTCTCTCGAATCGAGAGGGCTACACTCGCGTCTCATGATGGAGATCGACAGGCTCGAGGAGGCGCTGATGACACTCGGCGCGCTCCTGGAGGAGCGAGGCCAGGCGATCAGCGTTCTCGTCGTCGGTGGCGGGAGCCTGCTTCTCCTCGGCATCGTGGATCGTCCGACTGCCGACGTGGACGTGGTCGGCTTCTCGTCGCCTGCCGGGTACACCAAGGCCGAGGCCCTCCCCGAGTTCCTGGCATTGGCCGTCCGTGAGGTCGGGGATGCTCTCGGGCTCGGCGAAGCATGGTTCAACAGCGGACCGGCAGGGCTGACCGACCTTGGGCTACCGCCTGGACTTGCTGACCGCGTGACGGTCCGGACCTATGGGGCGCTCGAGGTGCACCTACCTGCTCGTGAGGACCAGATCTGCTTCAAGCTCTACGCCGCCGTTGACCAGGGCGAGCGCAGCAAGCACTTCGCCGACCTGGGCGCGCTTGCACCGACGCCGGAGCAGCTGTTGAGCGCCGCTCGCTGGACGCGGACCCACGATCCGTCGAGTGGCTTCTTGGGCGAGCTGCGACGAATTCTCGGTCTGCTCGGTGTGGAGGTCTCCGATGGCGACGTCTAGACGACGCCGGCCCGCCGCGACCTTCGCCGAGCAGTCGCTCGCCCTCGCGTCCGGTGCTTGGACGGAGCTCGGCGTGTCTGGCTGGACCGCCTCCCACGGCGACTGGGCCATCGACCCGGAGCCGCTCATCCTCTTCACCGCCTGGCTCGGCGATGCGGATCCGCGCCTGCGCGACGAAGCGACGGACTGGTGCGTGCGGAACTGGCGCTACGTGTCGAAGGCTCGGCTCAAGAACCTCTTACGTGAGCAGGCCGACGACGTGCAGGAGCTTTTCGGCGAGTTCGCGGCCACCGTTGGCACCCACGCTCGCATCAGCTGGCCAGGAGCGACTGAGCCGCGCCGCTACACGGTGACCGGCCGTTCGACGCTCCCGCCGCTCGACCGACCTTCCCTCGCCTGGCTTCGGCTCCGAGCCATGTTTGGCGTCGGCGCCCGCGCCGAGATCCTTCGCTGCTCGCTGTCCCAGGGAGGCGGTCTCATGAGCGTGGCTCGGATCGCCCACATCACCGGCTACACCAAGCGGAACGTCGCCGACGAGTGCGACACGCTCGAACGCGCCGGGGTGCTCTCGGTGCGCCCGAGGGGCAACCGCTTCTACTACTCACTCGCCCGACGCGCCGAACTGGAGGCGTTCGTCGGCAATCTGCCCTCCGTCCGCCACGACTGGACCGCGATGCTGAACATTGCTCGCGAGCTCGTGGCCATCGAGAGGCGAGCGGACACCGCGACCCAGACGACGCTCCCAGTCCACGTCCGTAGGAGCCTGCGGCTCATAGAAGACGACCTCGACGAGCTGGACATCGAACGTCCATCCGAGGACATACAGGGAACCGATCTCTGGCCCGCCGTGCGAAAGCTGGGCGTCACGCACCTCGGAGCGTGGTCCATCGGTCAATGGCCCGCTGATGACGGTGCCATCGCCGAGGTAGTACCCCTGCGGCCAGCGGTCCGGTAGGGCCAACTGCCATGGGCGGCGTCCGATCATCACCATGCAGATGGCCGGAGCAGATGTGGTCGATCACGGCGCCGGCGTGCTGGTAGCCCGGTGCTGTGCGGTGCTCGTGAGCGGCCGTGCTCACGCAGGAGGTCAAGAGCTCGCTTCACTGCCGCAAGCGCCGGCTCGTCCGATGACGACGGAGACCGGATGACCGTCGAGGCAGAGTCGTTCGAGCGCAAGACGGGGACTCGCTGCGAATGGTTGCTCTCGCAACGGTAGGAGCCCGGGGGACTTTCGCCTTCGAAGCGGCTCCCGCACCGCTCCTGACCTGCAGTTTCGTGGTGCGCGAGGGGGGACTTGAACCCCCACGTCCTTTCGGACACTGGCACCTGAAGCCAGCGCGTCTGCCATTCCGCCACTCGCGCGAGTGCGTGAGACGATGGTAGCGCCCGGGGTACGACGCCCCGCCAAGGGCCCTGGGTAGTATCGCCGGCCGTGGGACTGAAGGGCTTCGAGCGCCGCCTCGAACGGCTGGTGGAGGGCGCCTTCGCCCGAGCCTTCAAGTCGTCACTGCGCCCCGTCGAGCTCGGCCGCCGCCTGGTGCGGGAGATGGACGACCAGCGGACCGTGAACGTCAGGGGTGAGGTCGCCGCCCCCAACCACTTCACCGTCACCCTCGGCCCGCAGGACCACGAGCAGTTCGCCGAGATCGAGCAGAGCCTCACGGGCTCGCTGGCCGACGCCGCCCGGGACCACGCCAAGTCCGAGAGCTACGTCCTCATGGGCCCCGTCGAGGTCCGCCTCGAGAACGATCCGGAGATGCGCACCGGGAGCTTCGCCCTCTCGGCCCGCTTCAAGGAGGGTCCGGGCGGCACCGCCGGCGGCAGCATCGTCCTGCCGGGTGGCCAACGGGTGAAGCTCGGCGACGGGGTTGGCGTCATCGGTCGCTCCGCCGACTGCACCGTGCACCTCACCGACACCAGCGTCAGCCGCCGCCACGCCGAGCTCCGCCCCTCGGGGTCGAGCTGGACCGTCATCGACCTCGGTTCCACCAACGGCACCCGGGTCAACGGCGCCCCCGCCACACCCGCTGCCCTGCGGGATGGCGACACGATCACGGTGGGCGACGTCCAGCTGCGGTTCGAGGCCTCCTAGGCGGATGCCCGAACCCCTGCTCGGGCTGCTCAAGCTCTGCGCCCTCGCCCTGCTCTACCTCTTCTTCCTCCGGGTCCTGCGGGCGGTGTGGGCCGAGGTGAGCCCCAAGGTGGCGACGGTCGGGGCCCCTGACGTCCGGCCGAAGCAGCGTCGCAGCGCTCGAAGCGGCGGCGTCCGGCGGCCCAAGGGGTCCCGCCGCCTGGTCGTGCTCGAGCCCCGGGAGCGCAAGGGCCATGGCTGGGACCTCGGTCAGGAGCTCACCATCGGTCGGGCCGCCGGTTGTCAGATCACCCTCGAGGACAGCTACGTCTCGCAGCTCCACGCCCGGGTGTTCGTCCGCGAGGGGGTGCCCTACGTCGAGGACCTCGGGTCCACGAACGGCACCTACCTCAACACCCGCAAGGTGTCGTCGGCCATCCCGATGCGACAGGGGGACCAGCTGAAGATCGGCTCGACGCTCATGGAGGTCGCTAAATGATCGCGCTGCGGCACGGCTCGGCCAGCGACACCGGCGTGGTGCGCACCATCAACCAGGACTGCAGCCTGGTCGAGGAGCCGCTCTTCGCGGTGGCCGACGGCATGGGCGGCCACGCCGCCGGTGAGGTCGCCAGCCAGGTGGCGGTCGAGGCACTGCGGCGCAACGCCGAGCCGACGGCCGACGGCCTCGTCCACGCCATCCGGGTGGCCAACCGGGCGGTGTGGGAGAAGTCGGCGGCCGAGCCGGCGATGCGGGGCATGGGCACCACGATGTGCGCCATCGTGGTGGTCCCGGCCGCCCTCCCTGGCGCCGAGGGGGCCGACGGCAGCGACACCGTGGTGGTGGCCAACGTCGGTGACTCCCGCGTCTACCTGTTCCACGACGCCGAGCTCGAGCAGATCACCGAGGACCACAGCCTCGTCGAGGACCTCGTGCGGGAGGGCCGCCTCACCGCCGAGGAGGCGAAGACCCACCCGCAGCGCAACGTCGTCACACGGGTCCTCGGCATCGAGGAGGACGTCGAGGTCGACTCCTGGCAGGTCGTCCCGTACGCCGGCGACCGCTTCCTGCTCTGCAGCGACGGGCTGTTCAACGAGGTGGACGAGGACACGATCGCCGGGGTCCTCCGTGGCCACGACGACCCGTCCGAGGCCGCCTCCGAGCTCGTGCGGCTCGCCAACGCAGGTGGCGGACGGGACAACACCACCGTCGTGGTGGTCGACGTGGTGGATGACGGCGGGCGGGCGGGGACGGCGTCGGCGGAGCTCGGCACCAGGCGCTCGACCACGAAGTCGACGTCGACCCCGTCACCAGGACCGGACGGCCCGACCCCCGACCGAACCGCCCCCCTGGCGATGGGTGCGACGGAAGGCGCTGCACGCCCGACCGACGCAAACCGGGCCGCCAAGCGTCGTCCGGCCCACGCCGCACCCAAGCCCCGCCGCCTCACGTGGCGCGTCGCCCTGTTCGCCCTCGCCGTCCTCGCCGTCCTGGGCGCGGCCGGCGGCGCCACGACGTGGTTCGCTCGCAGCACCTACTTCGTGGGCGTCGAGGGGGAGGAGGTCGCCATCTTCCGGGGGCGGCCCGGCGGGGTCCTCTGGCTCCAGCCGACGCTGGCCGAGCGCACCGACCTCGAGCTCGGTGACGTCCCCCCCGCCCGGAGGGGCGACGTCGAGGCAGGCAAGCAGGAGGCTTCGCTCGCCGACGCCCGCCGATACGTCGAGCGCCTCGAGACCAGCGGGACGACCACGACGACGGCGCCGGTCACGACGGCGACGGCCCCGACCACCACCGCACCCGCACCGCCGGACCCCGGGGCGGCGCCCGCCACCAGCACGCCTTGACCGCATCAGGCGGCCACTGCCCGTGCGACGGCCGGGCAGGAGGGGCACCGTGATCGGGGCGATGCGCCGCAGCACCGAGCTCGGCCTCGTCCTGCTCGGGGGGATGGTCACCGCCGCGCTGTACACCCTCGCCAGCCTCGGTCGCACCGCCAGCATCCCCGCCGACATCGGCCCGTTCCTCGGGATCGTGCTCGGCCTCGTGCTCGTCGCCCACCTGGCGACCCGCCGCCTGGCGCCTGGCGCTGATGGCGTGCTCCTGCCGGTGGCGGGCCTCCTCAACGGCATCGGCTACGTGTTCATCGCCCGACTCGACGAGGACCTCGCCGGCTTGCAAGCGGTGTGGACGGGGGTGGGCATCGTCGCCTTCATCGCGACGCTGGTGTGCGTCCGACGGATCCGGGCCCTCGAGGGCTACCGCTACACCTTGATGTTCATCGGGATCGGCCTGCTCCTGCTGCCGCTGGTGCCGGGCGTGGGGCGCACCATCAACGGCGCACGGATCTGGGTGAGCCTGGGCCCGGTCAGCTTCCAGCCGGGGGAGTTCGCCAAGATCGTCTTGGCGGTGTTCTTCGCCTCGTACCTCGTCGAGAAGCGCGAGGTCCTGGCCATGGCCAGCGTGCGCCTCGGGCCCGTCATGCTCCCCGACCTCCGCCACTTCGGCCCCGTCCTGCTGGCCTGGGGCGCCTCCCTCATCGTCATGTTCTACGAGCGCGACCTCGGGTCGTCGCTGCTGTTCTTCGCCGTGTTCGTGGTCATGCTCTGGGTGGCCACCGAGCGGGCCTCGTACCTGGCGGTGTCGCTGCTGCTCTTCGGCGGCGGGGCCCTGCTCGCGTGGAAGGTCTTCTCCCACGTCCAGGTGCGGGTCGACAACTGGCTGGACCCGTGGCAGGACGTGGCCGGCGACGGCTTCCAGACCGTGCAGGGAACCTTCGCCCTCGCCTTTGGCGGCATCACCGGGACGGGCATCGGCCTCGGGTCCCCCGGGCGCATCCCGGCCGCAGAGACCGACTTCATCTTCGCCGCCATCGGTGAGGAGCTCGGCCTCGCCGGGACCACCGCCGTCCTGGTCGCCTTCCTCCTCATGGTCGGGACCGGCCTGCGCATCGCGCTCCAGGCGGAGAACCCCTTCGAGAAGCTCCTGGCCGCCGGGCTCACCACCATCCTCGGCCTGCAGAGCTTCATCATCATCGGCGGGGTCATCCGCCTCGTGCCCCTGACCGGCATCACCCTCCCGTTCGTCTCCTACGGCGGGTCCTCGCTCGTCGCCAACTACGTGCTGCTCGCCCTGCTCATGCGGATCTCCGACGGCAGCGACCGGCGCCAGACGGATCAGACGGACGCCCGCCGGACGAGCCGAGCCGCGTGAACCGCCAGATCCGCCGGCTCGGCATCGCCATGGCGATCCTGTTCCTGGCGCTGTTCGTCCAGCTCAACGTCGTGCAGGTCTTCCGAGCCGACTCCTACAACGACAACCCGAACAACACGCGTGCGGTCACGCGTGACTTCAACCGCCCCCGCGGCCAGATCGTCGCCGCCGACGGAACGGTGCTCGCCCGCTCCGAGGAGGTGCCCGGGTCGCAGCTCGGCCGCCAGCGCGTCTACCCCGAGGGTGCGCTGTTCGGCCACGTCACCGGCTACTACTCGTTCACGGCCGGCTTCAGCGGCGTCGAGGAGTCCTACAACGCCGAGCTCGCCGGGCGCACGACACCTGACCTCGCCGACCTGGACGAGTTCCTGCTCGACAGGGACCCCACCGCCGACGTGACGCTCACCATCCCGACCGAGGTGCAGCGGGTGGCGAGGGACCAGCTCGGGGCGCGACGTGGCTCGGTGGTGGCGATCGACACGCGCGACGGGGCGATCCTGGCGCTCTGGTCGTTCCCCTCCTACGACCCCACGTCGGTGTCCCAGGCCGACCAGACGGTGGCGCAGGAGGCCCGCTCGCTGCTCCTGACGGCCGAGGGCAACCCGCTGCTCGCCCGCTCGTACCGCGAGACGTTCTTCCCGGGGTCCACGTTCAAGGTGGTGACGGCTGCAGCCGGGCTGGCCTCGGGCGCCATCACCACGACCACGCCGAGCTACCCGAGGGAGAGGGGCTACGTCCCGCCCCTGACCTCGCGACCCGTCGGCAACTTCGGCGGCGGCACGTGTGGCGGCACCCTCATCGACATCATGCGGGTGTCGTGCAACACCGCCTTCGCACGGATGGCCGTCGACATGGGAGCACCCGCACTCGTCGACCGGGCGCAGGCATTCGGTTTCAACGAGCGTCCGCCGATCGACCTGCCGGCGGCGGCGGCGTCGTCGATCAGCGCGGCGGCGACGTTCGACCGGAACACCCCCGTGCTCGCCCAGACCGGGATCGGCCAGAACGCGGTGCGGGCGACCCCGCTCCAGATGGCGATGGTGGCGGCCGCCATCGCCAACGGCGGCGACGTGATGGAACCCCACGTGATGGCCGAGGTCGTCGGCGACGACGGGCAGGTGATGGATCGCTTCGAGCCGTCGGTGTGGCGCTCGGCCACGACGCCCGAGGTCGCCGCCACGGTCCGCGAGGCGATGGTGGCGGTGGTCGCCAACGGCACCGCCACCCGCCTGGCCGTCCCCGGTGTCCCCACCGCGGGCAAGACCGGCACCGCCCAGCTCGGCAACGGGCTCTCCCACGCCTGGGTCATCGGCTTCGCCCCCGCGGACGCCCCCCGGGTCGCAGTCGCGGTCATGGTCGAGGCCCAGGAGGGGGCGAGCGAGCAGACCGGCGGGACCGTCGCCGCCCCCATCGGCCAGGCCGTCCTCGCCGCCGCCCTGGCCGCCAGGCCGTGACCCTCACCCGGTCGGAGCGGGTACCCCGCCTAGGCTGACGGCCACATGTCCGACCAGCCACAGCAGGTCTACAACGGCCGCTATGAGCTCCACCGGCGCATCGCCCGGGGGGGCATGGCTGAGGTCTTCCTGGCCAAGGATGCGCTCCTCGACCGGCCGGTCGCCCTCAAGGTGCTGTTCCCCGAGTTCTCCACCGACCCCTCCTTCGTCGCCCGCTTCCGACGGGAGGCGCAGTCGGTCGCCAACCTCAGCCACCCGAACATCGTGTCGGTGTACGACTGGGGCGAGGAGGCGAGCACCTACTTCATCGTGATGGAGTACGTGGAGGGGCGCAGCCTGGCGCAGATCATCAAGGACGACGGCGTCCTGCACCCTGACCGGGCCGCAGACATCACCGCCGACATCGCGGCCGCCCTCGGCTTCGCCCACCGCAACGGCGTCGTCCACCGGGACGTGAAGCCAGGAAACATCCTCGTCAACCCGATCGGCACCGTGAAGGTCGCCGACTTCGGGATCGCACGTGCCGTCTCCGCGTCGGAGAACCTCACCCAGACGGGCACCGTGATGGGGACGGCGACGTACTTCTCACCCGAGCAGGCGAGGGGTGCGGATGTCGACCCCCGCAGCGACGTGTACTCCCTCGGCGTCGTGCTCTACGAGATGCTCACGGGGAGCCCGCCCTTCAGCGGGGACAACCCCGTCTCGGTCGCCTACAAGCACGTCCAGGAGACCCCCGAGCCGCCACGGGCCAGGAACCGGGACATCCCACCGGCGCTGGAGGCGATCACGCTCAAGGCGATGGCCAAGGACCCGGTCAGCCGCTACCCCTCGGCCGAGGACCTCCGGGCCGACCTCCGGCGCTTCCGGACCGGTCAGCCGGTGCAGGCCGACGCCATCATGGCGCCGCCGCTGCCGGCCACCGCGGCGACGGTGGCCGTGGCTGCGCCGGTCGGCGCCACCCTGGCCGTCCCCGTCGCCGGTGGCACCCGCGCCCTCCCACGGGTGGAGGAGGCCTACGAGGTCGGCGTCGACCCGCGACCGGAGAAGCGCAGCTCGGGGGTGCTCCTCCTCGCCCTCCTCGCCTTGCTGGCGGTGCTGGCGCTCCTGCTCTTCATCTTCTCCCGGTCGCTCGGCTTCGGGGGTGAGGAGGGGGCCGCCCAGGTGGAGGTCCCGACCGTGCTCACGCTCCAAGCCGTCGAGGCCAGCCGCATCCTCACCGAAGCGGGGTTCGAGGTGGAGATCGTGGAGGAGCCGAACGAGCGGGCAGCGGTGGGCACCGTCTTCGACCAGGAACCCGCGGCCGGGGTGAACGTCGAAGAGGGCACCACCGTGAGGCTGCAGGTCAGCGCCGGGGCCCCGCCGGTCCTCGTCCCCGGGGTCACCGGGCTCAACCTGGCCGACGCGGTGAGCCAGCTCGAGGGCCGGGACCTCGTCGTCGACGTCCGCCCCACCTCGGACGAGGACCGGCCGGAGGGGGAGGTCCTCAGCCAGGATCCCGACGAGGGGGAGGAGGTCCCGGTGGGCACGACCGTCGTGCTCGAGGTCTCGAGCGGCCCGCCGCTCGAGCCGGTTCCCGACGTCGTCGGCCTCACCTCGAACCAGGCCGGCGTCGAGCTCGGACGCGCCGGCTTCGAGGTGACCTTCACCGACGAGCCAGGTTCCGCTCCTGCCGGCGAGGTGGTGCGCACCGATCCGGCGGCCAGGACCGAGCTGGCGCAGGGCGAGACGGTCGCCGTGTTCATCTCGACCGGCGAGGTCGACGTGCCCGACGTGGTGGGCCTGGCGCGCGCCGACGCCATCGGCACCCTCCAGGTGGCGGGGTTCGGGGTGGCCGAGACCGAACGCATGGTGAGCGACGAGGAGCTCGGGGGCACCGTCCTCGCCCAGGACCCGAGCGCCAGCGCCGAGGGTCCGGCCGGCAGCACGGTCACGATCACGGTCGGTCGCTTCGTGGCCACGACCACCACGACCACCACGACCACCACGACCGCCGCCGCCCCGACGACCACCACGTCCACGTCGGCCGCCACCAGCACGACGTCGACCACCCTGCCCGTCGGGTCCGGGGGCGCCGGTAACGGCTGACCGGCTGCGCCGCCGTTGACGGCCGCGCCGCCGTTGACCGGCTGCGCCGCCGAGGATCGGCGGGGATCAGCGGGCGCGGGTGAGGAACGTGCGCAGCAGGTCGTGGCCGGACTCGGTGAGGATCGACTCCGGGTGGAACTGCACACCCTCGACGTCGTGCTGGCGGTGGCGGAGGCCCATCACCACGCCGTCCTCGGTGGTGGCCGTGACCTCGAGCACCGCCGGGATGCTGTCGGCGGCGACGACGAGGGAGTGGTACCGGGTGGCGACCAACGGGTCGGGGAGGCCGGCGAAGATGCCCACACCCTGGTGGCGGACGGCCGACGTCTTGCCGTGCATCACCTGCTGGGCTCGGACCACGTCCCCGCCGTACACCTGACCGATGCACTGGTGGCCGAGGCACACGCCGAGGATCGGCACCCGACCGGCGAAGCGGGTGATGATCTCGTTCGACAGCCCCGCGTCCTCCGGGCGCCCCGGGCCCGGGGAGATGAGGATCGCACCGGGTTCGAGCGCCTCGACCTGGTCGAGGGTGAGGGCGTCATGACGGTGGACGAGGGGCTCGGCGCCGAGCTCCCCCACGTACTGCACCAGGTTGTAGACGAAGGAGTCGTAGTTGTCGACGACGAGCACCCTCGGCCCCATGCGGGGTGAGGGTACCGCCCGCCGCCCAACGACCACCTGGAGCCGTCGCCTATCGTGGGCCCATGGTAGGAGAGGGAGGGGCCCGCAGCGGCAAGGCGGCATCGCGGCGCACCGGTCCTGGCACGACCGGGCGGGTGACCCCGAAGGGCACGGGGGCCAGAGGTACGGGGGCCAAGGGCACCGGTGCCAAAGGCACAGGTGCGAAGGGCACAGGTGCGAAGGGCACAGGTGCGAAGGGCACAGGCGTCCAGGGCGCGGGGGCGAAGGGTCAGCCAGCCCATGGCCAGACCGCACCTGCGTCGAGCCGCTACACCCCCCCGGTGCGGCGAGAGCTGAAGGTGAGTCCCCGTTGGGTGCCGACCCTCATGTTCGCCCTGCTCGGGTTGGGCGTCGCCGTCATCATCCTCAACTACCTGGGGGTGCTCCCGGGCGGCTCGGACAACAGGTACCTGTTGCTCGGCCTGGCCGCGATCACCGGCGGCTTCATCACGGCGACGCAGTACCGCTGACACGCCTCCTCACCGGAGGTGTACAGCAGCCGGTCAGCAGATGACAACAGTGTGATGCTCCCCAAGGTGGTCCACAGCCTGGGGATGGCGCACCGGCGCTACAGGTCGACCGGCACCTCGAGCTCCATGTCCTCCAGGCAATGGCGCGGTGGCGGCGGGTCCTCGTCCATGGCCTTGTTCACCCGGATCTCGAGGCCACACATCGAGCAGCGGTAGCGCAGCTTCACCTTGCGCATCTCGCCCGGCGGCAGGGGCTCGGGCAGCGGCCGGGCCAGCCCGCCGAGCATGGCGAAGCCGATCTTGAAGATCACGTAGGCGGCACCGAGGGCGAGCGCCACGTTGAACAGCGTGCTGAGCACGACCTCAGGCTACCGGCCTGCGCAGCGCCGGTCTCGTCGCACATCCGACCACGAACCGGCGGCGGTTCCGGTCGCTGGGCGGCGTGTTGCGCCGCCAGGACGCAGTGTTTGACGAGGGCGGCCGAGCAACTGGCGGCGGCTTCTGGTCGCCCGGCGCACCGTTCCGCCGCCAGCTCGGCCGGCCGACGGGTGCAGCCACGAACTGGCGGTGGTTCCCCTCGCCGGGCGCTCGGTTCCGCCGCCAACCGGACGGCTGCGCTCCCGGTCACGAACCGGCGGCTGTTCCCGTCAGCGGGGCTGCCGGACCCGCCGCCGGTCGCGGTGGCCTACGGGTGCCGACGTCGAAGGGGCGCAGCGAGGGGCGCCCCCGGGGGGAGTGACCCTCGCCGAACGGGGGCTCAGCCCAGGCGCTCGATGATGGTGGCGTTGGCGAGGCCACCGCCCTCGCACATGGTCTGGAGGCCGTAGCGGCCACCGGTGCGCTCGAGCTCGTTGAGCATCGTCGCCATGAGCTTCGTGCCGGAGCCGCCGAGCGGGTGGCCGAGGGCGATGGCGCCGCCGTTGGGGTTCACCTTGGCCATGTCGGGGTCGTGCTCCTTCTCCCAGGCAAGGACGACGGAGGCGAAGGCCTCGTTGATCTCGATCACGTCCATGTCGCCCATCGACAGCCCCGAACGCTCGAAGGCCTTGGTGGTTGCGGGGATGGGCCCGGTGAGCATCGTGACGGGGTCGACGCCGGCGAGGGCGAAGGTGTGGAAGCGAGCCCGCGGCGTGAGGCCGAGGGCGTTCGCCCGCTCCTCGCTCATGATGAGCACCGCCGAGGCCCCGTCACAGATCTGGCTGGAGTTGCCGGCTGTGACCTTGCCGTCGGGCTTGAACGCCGGCTTGAGGTTGGCCAGCGTCTCCGCTGTGGTGCCGGGCCGGACGCCCTCGTCCTCGGTGTGCAGCTCGCCGAGGTCGACGACGTTGTTCTTGTCTTTGTCCCACAGGCGGGCGCCGACGGGCACGATCTCGTTGTCGAAGCGCCCCTCCTCGCTCGCCTGGGCTGCGAGCTGCTGGCTCCGGGCGCCGTAGCCGTCGAGGTCCTCGCGGGAGATCCCCCACTTGTCGGCGATGAGCTCGGCGGAGATGCCCTGGGGCACGAGGCCGCCCTGGTCGGCGTAGCGGGCCATGACGCCAGGGCCGAAGGGGATGGACCCCGGGGTGATGGAGGCGCCCATCGGGGTGGTCGACATCACTTCGACCCCGGCGGCGATCACGATGTCGTAGGCACCGGCGATGACGCCCTGCGCTGCGAAGTGGGCCGACTGCTGGGACGAGCCGCACTGCCGGTCGACGGTCGTGGCAGGCACCGACTCGGGGAAGCCGGCTGCGAGGACCGCGTTGCGGCCGATGTTGAGGCCCTGGCTTCCGACCTGCATGACGCAGCCCATGATCACGTCCTCGATCGTCGCTGGGTCGAGGTCGTTGCGGGTCGCCAGGGCCTTGAGCACCTCACCGGCCAGGTCGGAGGGATGCCAGCCGGAGAGCCTCCCGTTGCGCTTGCCGCCGGCGGTGCGGACGGCGTCGACAATGACGGCGTTGGTCATGGGGAGGGCTCCTTGGATGGACGGGCGTGCGAGGCTCGCGGTCGCGCCGGGTGCCGACTAGACCGGTCGGTCAAGTTTGCCCGGCTGCACCTGCCGTGGTCAACCGAGCGCACGGCCCGTTGGAGGTGAACGTCCGGTCCGCACGCTCCGTCCGGTTTTTCACAGAGTTGTCCACATACTGTGGACATCCGGTCGACCTGTCCGGGCCGCCACCGAGGCTGCCGGGACCCACGGATGCGTGCCCGAGCGGTGCACCCTCGTGCGCACCAGACGCACGCCCCCCGACCCAGTCCCTCTCGGCCAGGCGATCCGGAGCACCTCGTGTGCGGTGCCGACGCCCCCGACCACCTCAGCGCAGCGGGGTGGGTGGATCCAGGTCCGGTCGGCCGAGATCGAGCGCCCGGATCCAGGCCACGAGCTGCGGAGCCACGGTGGCTGCGTACGGGTCGGCGACCTCGGCGGCGGTCACGTCGGGGATGCTGCTCACCAGCTCTTGACGGTGCGCGCCCGAGAGCGAGGCGGGCGACTCGAGGACGAGGACCGGCACCGGGAGCGCACCCGCGCCTCTCCTGGCCAGCTCAAGGCTCGTCTGGCGGGGCACGACGTGGCGGAACCGGGGATCGACCTCACCCGTCGGTGCGGGTGCGGTTGCTGCGGGGTCGTCGAAGACCGCACGCAGCCAGTCCCTCTCGCGGGCGATGGTCGCCGAAGGTGTCAGCCAGGGACCGCCGAGCCCGTCCACCAGCACCAGGGCGCACGCCCGACCCCCGAGGGCGAGGACTGCGCGGCCCACCCGTTCGTCGACGGGCGAGGTGATCCCCTCGCTGGAGACGCCATCCCTCGTGCCGGCCCCGCGACGCCGCCATCGCAGCGACGGGCGCTCCGAGGTCGCTCGGTCTGCTCGGAGAGGCCCCTCGAGGCCGGGTGCCCCAGGCTCCTCCACCAGGCGCCGCCACGCGAGGGGAGAGGCGTGAGGATGGGCCTCACGGGCCGGCGGCCGGGTCGCCCTCGGCACCGGCGTGCACCGTGTCGGCCCCCTCCAGGCGGGCCCGCTGGGGCTCCACCACGTACCGAGGGTCCTTCGTCGAGGCCACGCCGCCCTCGAAGATCCCGAAGCGGGTGAGCAGGGAGGCGGCGAGGAGGCAGGTGCCCGAGGCGACCCTGGCCGTGCGGCTGGACCGCCCGAGGAGCGCACCACCGAGGCCGATGGCGGTCAGCGCCTCACCGGTCCTCAGGAGCCGCCCGGGCCGCCCGGTCCGGTACGGCTCGCCCGCCAGCCCGAGCCGGTGGGTGACCGCCCGGGCCCCGGCCAGCTCCATGGCGGCACCGAGGACGGCGAGGCGTCGAGCGGGGCCGGCCTCGGCGTCCGGCGCCACCAGCAACCCGACGGCGGCGCCGCTGGCCATGGCGCTGCCGGCGAACACGAACGGGAGGTACGGGTGGGCATCGTGCCAGGAGGGGACGGCGGTGTCGGCCAGCAGCACGGCGGTGTACGTCGCGAGGGGCGGGGCGGCCACGGCGGCCGCCAGCCCCGCAGGACGGCCGGCGGCGGCGACCAACGGTCGGAGCCTGCCGAGGCGGTGTCGGAGCCCGGGGGTGGATGCCGCCTCGGCTGCGGCTGCGAGGCTCGCGGCGCCGCCGTACGCCACGAGGATCCAGGTGCCCACCGACATGGGCGAGGTCGGCTTGGCCACCCTGAGCATGTTGAGGAAGCGCTCGGGCCGCCCGAGGTCCCTGACCAGGAGGAAGCTGCTCGCCACCAGGGCCAGCACCGAGGTCGACCGTCCCGCCCGCCGCATCACCGGGAGGCCGGCGAGGTCGGCGCCCGCCGCCAGCACGGACGAACCGGCCGCCAGCCCGCCGGTGAAGAGGTAGGCGGCGATGTCGGAGGTCCACACCGGGGGCTTGAGGATCGGGCGCCCGTAGTAGGAGCGGAAGTCGGCCTTCGGGACCATCAGGTCGTCCCGCCCCCCCCCACCCCCCCCCGTAACCCCGTGCCCCCGACGAAGGCGGCGACGGTCGCTGCCGCCATGGCCAACGCCGCGACACCCGCCCGACGCCACATGGCCGGCAGGTCCCGGGTCGCCACCACCGGGTCGGGCGGCAGGCCGTACACCTCCGCCTCGTCGAGCAGCAGGAAGAAGGCGCCGTCCCCGCCGACGCCGTCGTCCTCGTCGTGGCCGTAGAGGCGAGCCTCACCGACCCCCGCCCCGTGCAGGGCGGCGAGGCGGCGATCTGCGTGCCGGCGCAGGTCGGCGAGGTCACCGAACTGGATCGAGTCGGTGGGGCACGCCTTGGCGCACGCCGGCTCCAGGTCACCCTTCAGCCGGTCGTAGCAGAGGGTGCACTTCCAGGCCCGACCGTCACCCGCCCGCCGGTCGATCACGCCGTACGGGCAGGCCGACACGCAGTAGCCGCAACCGTTGCAGATGTCCTGCTGCACGACGACGGTGCCGAACTCGGTGCGGAACAACGACCCGGTCGGGCACACGTCGAGGCAGGCAGCGTGGGTGCAGTGCTTGCACACGTCGCTGGCCATGAGCCAGCGCAGGTCGGCCCGGCTGCCCGACACGACCCCGGGGATCGCGACCTCGGGGATCCCGACTGGCGCCCCGGTCCCTTCCCCGGGCGCCGACCTTGCGGCCTCGGGGATCCCGACTGGCGCCGCCGTCACCTCCACGGAGAGCGCCGACGTCCGGTCCGCGGCCGGCGCCCCGGTCCCGTCGCCGGCCGTCGCCGCCGTTCGGTCTGCTGGCAGCACCAGCAGCGCCGTCGATGCGGGGGGTCGGCGCTGCTCGATGAAGGCGACGTGACGCCAGCTGTCGGCACCGAGGGCACCGGTGTTGTCGAACGACAGGCCGAGCAGGTCGAGCCCGCTGTGGGGCACGCCGTTCCACTCCTTGCAGGCGACCTCGCACGCCTTGCAGCCGATGCACACGCTGGTGTCGGTGAAGAAGCCCTTGCGGGGCGGCGGATCCTCGTGGCCGGCGTCGGTCGCCGGGTCGATCCTGCCGAACAGGCTGGTGCGGCTCACCACCTCCGGCCCCCGTTCCCACCGGGCGGCTCCGGCCGCTGCGCCGTGACGAACGGGACGTCGTGGTGCTCGGCGACCCCGGCCCGCCGGCGGTACCCGTGGACGAGGTCGAGCAGCGCCTGGCCGGTCGGACGCCGGCCAGGCCTGACGTCGCAGGTGCCGACCTTGCTCTCCTGGATCAACACGTTGGGGTCGAGGTTGATGCCGATCAGGTCGTTGGCCGAGTCACCGGTGGTGAGCCCGCCGTGGCCCCAGTGGTACGGCAGCCAGACCTGGTGGAGCAGGCGTCCCCCGACCTGCAGCGGGACGAGCCGCTCGGTGACGAGCACCCGACCCTCGACGGCGGAGCGGGCCGTGACGACGTGGCCCCAGCCGAGGTGCTCGAGCCCTCGTTCGGCCGCCAGCTCCGGCGACACCTCGACGAACATCGCAGGCTGCAGCTCGGAGAGGTACTCGAGCGTGCGGCTCATCCCCCCCGCCGTGTGGTGCTCGGTGAGCCGGCTGGTGCTGAACACGTAGGGGAAGACGTCGGCGTCCGGCTCGGGCGGGCTCGGGTTCGTGACGTTGGTGCTCCGCTCGTAGGTCTTGCGGACGGGGTTGCCCTGCTGGCCGTGGACGGCGTTGCGCACCGGCGACTCGGCAGGTTCGTAGTGCGTCGGCATCGGCCCGTCGACCAGCCCGACAGGGGCGAAGAGCCAGCCCTTGCCGTCCCCCTGCATGACGAACGGGTCGTCGCCGGCGATGGCCTCGAACCCTGTGGCGCCCGCCGGGGGTCGGTACGAGGGGGGCTTGGTGCGCTCGAAGTCCGGCACGTCGGCACCGGTCCACTCCTGGCGCTCCTCGTCCCACCAGACGGACTTCTTGCGCTCACTCCACGGCCGCCCGGCCGGGTCGGCGGATGCCCGGTTGTAGAGGGTCCGGCGGTTCAGGGGCCAGGCCCAGCCCCACTCGGCGGCGACCTCGTCCTGCTCGAGGCGGGACCTGCGCCTGGCCGCCTGGTTGACGCCGTCTGCGTACACCCCGGTGTAGATCCAGCACCCACCGGCGGTGGAGCCGTCCGCCGCCATCTCGGTGTAGCTCGAGAGGGGCGAGCGGTCCACCACCCGGTAGCCGTTGATCTCCCTCAGGACGGACTCGGCGCTCGGCTCGTCGTGGGGGCCCGATGTCGGGTACTCCCACGTGAGGTCGAGCACACCTTGGTCTCGAGGCTGCGGAGCGGTCGCCAGGCGCTCACGCACCTTGCGACCCAGGTGGAAGGTGAACCACAGCTCGGACCGGCGGTCGCCCTTCGGTTCGACCGCCTTCTCCCGCCACTGGAGCAGGCGCTGGGTCTGGGTGAAGGTGCCCTCCTTCTCGACGTGGGAGGCCGCCGGGAGGAAGAACACCTCGGTGGCGCACTCCTCGGGGACGATCTCCCCCGTCGCCACCTCGGGCCCGTCCTTCCAGAACGTGGCGCTCTCGATCAGGAACAGGTCGCGCACCACCAGCCAGTCGAGGTTGGCCATGCCGAGCCGCTGCGCCTTGCCGTGGGCGGAGCCCACCGCTGGGTTCTGGCCGAGCAGGAAGAAGCCCTTGATCTTCCCGTCGATCATGTCGAGCACCTGGCGGTAGGTCCCGTGGTCGCCCGTCAGGCGGGGCAGGTGGTCGTAGCACCAGTCGTTCTCGGCGGTCGCAGCACCACCCCACCAGGCCTTGAGCAGGTTGACGGCGAAGGCGCCGGCGTCGCCCCAGACGCCCTTCTGCGCGGGGTCGTGCATGGCCCCGATCCACTGCTGCAACGTCTCGTGCTGCTCGTGGTGGGGCATCGGCAGGTAGCCCGGCAGGATGTTGAACAGCGTGGGGATGTCGGTCGAGCCCTGGATGCTGGCGTGGCCCCGCAACGCCATCACCCCCCCGCCGGGACGCCCGACGTTGCCGAGGAGCAGCTGGAGGATGGCGCCGGCCCGGATGTACTGCACGCCGGTGCTGTGCTGCGTCCAGCCCACCGAGTAGACGAGCATGGTCGTGCGCTCGCGCCCCGAGCTGGCCGTCCAGGCTTCGCAGACCATGCGGAAGGCGTCCGGAGGGACCCCGCACACCCGCTCGACCATCTCGGGCGTGTAGCGGGCGAAGTGGCGCTTGAGGATCTGGTAGACGCAGCGCGGGTGGCGCAGCGTCTCGTCCCGAGGGGCGGTCCCGTCGACCGAGCCGCCGTGCGACTCGTGCTGCATCCCGCTCGCCGTCTCCCGCTGCGACGCCATGTCCTGATCGTCTGCCCGACCCTCCTGGCCGGCGTACTGCCAGGACGTCGGGTCGTAGGTCCTCGTGTCGAGGTCGAAGCCGGAGAACAGCCCGTCGAGGTCCTCGGTGTCGACGAAGTCCTCGCTGATGATCGTGGCTGCGTTCGTGTAGGCGACGACGTACTCGCGGAAGTCGAGCTCGTTCTCGAGCACGTAGCTGATGATCCCGCCGAGGAAGGCGATGTCGGAGCCGGCCCGCAGGGGCACGAAGGTGTCGGCCAGCGCGCTGGTCCGCGTGAAGCGGGGGTCGACGTGGATGACCGTGGCACCTCGCGCCTTCGCCTCCATGACCCACTGGAAGCCCACCGGGTGCGCCTCCGCCATGTTCGAGCCCTGGATGACGATGCAGTCGGCGTTGGCGAGATCCTGCTGTGGGTTGGTGGCGCCGCCACGCCCGAACGAGGTCCCCAGACCGGGGACGGTGGCGGAGTGTCAAATGCGAGCTTGGTTCTCGATCTGGACGACTCCCAGCGCCGTGAAGAGCTTCTTGATGAGGTAGTTCTCCTCGTTGTCGAGGGTGGCCCCGCCGAGGCTGGCGAGACCGAGCGTCCGGTGCAGGGGACGACCCTCCTCGTCCCGGTCCTCCCACGTGTCGCTCCTGGCTGCGACGACCCGGTCGGCGATCATGTCCATCGCCGTGTCGAGGTCGAGCTGCTCCCACTCGGTGCTGTGGGGCCTTCGGTGCAAGACGTGCTCCTGGCGGAGCGGGCTCGTCACCAGGCTCGTGCTGGCACTGCCCTTGGGGCACAGCCGCCCCCGGGAGATCGGGCTGTCGGGATCACCCTCGATGTGGGTGACCTCCCCGTCCCGGGAGTAGATCAGCTGCCCGCAGCCCACGGCGCAGTACGGGCACACGGACCTGGCCAGCCCGTCGGCGGCCTCCGTGCGGGGCGCGAGCTGCTCGGACCAGGGCGACGTGGCGGCGGCGCCGCGCCCGAGCGGGTCCTTGCCGGTGAGCTGGCGGTACACGGGCCAACCTTCGATCCACGTGCCGACACCCATCACAGGACCCCCGTCCACGAGCTCGGCGGGATGTCCACCGCTCGTCGAGAACCTACGCCGGCGCCGGACGCTGCGGGATCGGTCGGCGCACGCTCGCTGCGGGGCCCGGCCCGGCCCCGGCCCGGCGCGAGCGGCGCCGCGCCGTCGGTCGTCCGGGACGACTGAAGTGTGAGCCGGTGGCTGGTGGAGACGATGGGAATCGAACCCACGACTTCTGCCTTGCAAAGGCAGCGCTCTGCCAACTGAGCTACGTCCCCGAGTCGGCTCGAACCTACTGCAGCGGCGCTCCGCCGGCGGTGGCCACGGTCCTCGCATCGGTCACCATCGCCACGATCGCCTGGCGCACGGCCTCGCCGGTAGTGCACGGTTCGGGGAACCCGAGGCGCACGGCTGCCCGGCCCGAGGGTGAGACCGCGACCATCTCGAAGCCGTACCGGTCGACAGCCGACATCGACGCCTCAGTGGTGTCGGGTCGGCCCGCGAGGTGGCGGCAGAGCAGCACCTGGGCGTCGGCGTGGTCGGCGTTCATGTGGCCGATGATCCCGGCGGCTGCCTCGGAGAGCGGATCGGGTTCGGCGGCGGCGTACTCGGCGGCGCCGACCCAGCTCATCCTGCCGTAGCCGCCGACGTAGCGGATGTCCCGGACCGTCAGCCGGAAGAACGCGAAGTCGCCGAAGTCGATGTAGTAGGCGGCCGTCGGGTTGGCCGCGAGGTAGCGCTCCCGGACGTCGGCCCTGTCCCGCTCCGCCACCTCGACGAGGTCGCCGAGCAGCGTGGCCCGGCCACTGGCCAACGGGTCGGCACCCTCGGGCACCGGCTCGGCCGCCAGCATGCTGGAGCGCGGGTCGAGCAGGGCGTTCTGGGTGTGCTCCGCCATCTGGCTGACGAAGAGGAGGGGGTTGCCGTCGGCGTCGAGGGCGTAGCTCGCCACCGAGCCGTAGGGGTAGCCGGCCGGCTCGGCCGCGACCGTGGACAGCGTGCCCCTCGACTGGGCGGCCACCAGCGTGCGACAGCGCTCGGCGTGGGACGGCTCCGGGGGCGGCACCGACGGAGGACCGCCGCCCTCCCCACCCTCGGCGCCGGCGGGGACGTCGTGACCTGACGGGCGCTGCGGCATCCCCGCACCCTAGGACCGCAGGGTCAGGACCCCTCCCCTGGCGCGCCGACCGAGGTGCGGGAGGCGGCGAGGCGGCGGCCGGAGGGCGAGAGGATGGCGCCGGCGACACCGGCCACCGTCACGAGGCCGCCGAGGAGGTGGAGCGACGTGATGGCCTGGTCGAGGAGGAGCCAGGCGAGGGCACCGGCGAGGAACGGTGTGGTGAGCTGCACGACGGGCGGGATGTTGGCGGCGACCCACCGCAGCGGCCAGGTGGAGACGAAGTGCCCGAGTGCGCCGGGCACCACGGCGATGGTCGCAGTGAGGAGGAGGTCACGAGCGGGGGCCGAACCGGGCGACTCCCCCGCCAGGACGACGTAGGCGCTCACGGTGACGCCGGCGGCCAGGACCACGCCGAAGAGGAAGGGGATCACGTCGATGTGGGCTCGGGCCTGCTTCGACCAGACGAAGTACACGGCGAAGAAGGCGACGTTCACCACGGCGAGGAGCATCCCGAGCGGGGCTCCCTCGGGACCGGAGGCGCCGGCCAGCACGACGATGCCGGCCCCGACCACCGCCACCACCGACCACAGCCGGAAGGCGGCCCCCGGACGCTCGCCGAACAGCGGGATGGCGAGCACGGCGACGAACATCGGCGACAGGACCTGCATCAGCGTCACGTCGACCACCGAGGTCGCCTTGATGGCCGACATGAAGGCCAGCTGGTGCAGCCCGAAGGCGACCCCCGCCCGAGCCGCCCACGACCAACCGGACCGGTCCGGACGCCGGCCGGTCACACCGACGTGGACGACCGTGGCCACCCCCATGACGGCGGACCCGATCCAGAGCCGCCAGAAGGACAGGACCGGCCCCGACACCGTCGAGGCGCCCACGAGCACCGGCCCGAGGCTGAACAGCAGGACCCCCAACCACAGCAGGGCGACGGGCCGCCGCTCGCCGGCGGCCGCGAGCCGGGCCCCCCGGCTCGAGGTGGGCGAGGGGAGGAGGTCCGGGGCCGGCATGGGTCGGGCCAGGCTACGGGCGCGCTACTCGGTCGGCTCACGCTCCTTGCGCCGGACGAGGAAGCTGGCGATGGCCAGCAGGACCACGAGCCCCCCGAGGACGCCGATCTCGATCATGGCGTTCTCGAAGGCCCGCTGGGCCTGCTCGCCTCCCTCCGCCTCGAGCGCCGTGACGATGATCTCCTTGATCGAGGCGATGATCCCCACGACCAGGAACGGCTCGGCCACCAGGCGTTTCTCGAGCATCGTGGCCCGGACCCCGGCGAGCAGCTCGAGCAGGATGAACACGAGGAGGAGCCCGTCCAGGAGGGTGGTGGTCGCCGTCTTGACGCCCTCCGTCAGATCTGTGACGTAGTGGAAGCCCTCCGCCACGAGCACGGCGACGGAGGCACCGACCAGCAGCACCCCTGCGAGGGCGTAGACGACGTTCTCGGCGAAGCCGAGGAGCCGATCGGTGTGGGGGGCGATGGGTTCGGTCGTCGTCTCTCGGTCGTCCATGACCTCACCCTACGAAGGGGGCGCTCACCGTCGGTGCACCACGCCGGCGGCCGACCGCCGGCGTGATGGGGGAGGACCGAGCTGCGGGTGGCGCCGCCGGGGCGCCCGCCTACCGCCGGGTCAGGCCGGCGCTGCGCCGTGGCAGGGTGGGGCGACGATGCGCCCGCTCGCGGCGCCCCGACGCAGGAAGGCCCGACCATGCCCACCGAGTGCCCCGCCGCTGACGGCTCCAGCCCCCGCAAGGTCAAGTTCGACGGAGCTCCCCCCACGTGCATCGACCCGTCGAAGCGCTACACGGCGGAGATGACCACCTCGATGGGGACGATCGTGGTCGCCCTCGACGCCGTGGCCGCGCCCAACACCGTGAACAACTTCGTCACCCTGGCTCGCTACCACTTCTACGACGGGGTCGTCTTCCACCGCATCATCAAGGGCTTCATGTGCCAGGGCGGCGATCCCGAGGGCACCGGACGGGGCGGTCCCGGCTACAAGTTCGCCGACGAGCTCCCCGCCCCCGGCCGCTACGAGGTGGGCTCGCTGGCCATGGCCAACGCCGGCCCGAACACCAACGGCAGCCAGTTCTTCATCGTGTCGGGCCGCTCCGGCGCCGGCCTCCCGCCTCAGTACTCGCTGTTCGGCAAGGTCGTGAAGGGCCTCGAGGTCGTGGCCGAGATGGAGGCGGTGCCCACCTCGGGCGGTGACCGCCCGAAGACCGACGTCGTGATCCAGACGGTGACGATCACCGAGTCGGAGTAGCGGCCCCGGGCGCCGAGGCGAAGTCGGGGCCGAACACCCGCCGCTCCCAGTCCGAGGCGAACACCACCTCGTCCGGATCGACCCACATCCACCGAACCCCTCGACACCCCCGAGGTCGTGCACCCCGTCCACGTCCGGAACCTGTCTCCGGACGCGCTGACAGGGCTCGCCGATCACCGCCGGGAGCGCGCCGGTAGCGTTCGCCCCATGGACGACGCCGCCGGCCTCGCCGTAGCCGAGGCCCTGCTGGCCAACCCCACCGTGCCCCTCGTGGAGGATCTGCCGATCGCCCACGTGCTGGCGGTCGCAGCCGCCCTCGGTCTGCGAGCGACCAACGACGCGGCAGGCAACGTGGTCGTCCGCTACGAGGGCGAGGGGGCCGACCTCGGCCGGCCACTGGTGCTCGTCGCCCACCTCGATCACCCCGGCTTCGCCGTCACCGACGTCGCCGGTGACACCCTCACGCTCGAGTTCCGGGGCGGCCTGCTCGCCGCCAACGCGATCCCCGGCACGCCGCTCGACCTCTTCGCACGGGGTGGCATCGAGCCGGTGGGGAGCGCCGAGCTGGCCTCCACGACCGAGGCGTCGGGCAGACTCACCGGCGGCACCGCCACGCTCGTCTCGGGCGAGGCGCCCGGCGACGGCTTCGTCATGTGGGGGTTCCCCGGCTTCGAGGTGGTGGACGGGCTGATCACCGGGCGGGTGTGCGACGACCTCCTCGGCGCCGCCGCCGTCCTGGCCGCCCTCACCGATATCGCATCGCTCCGCCCGGTCGGTGTGGCCGTGTGGGGCCTGTTCACGAGGGCGGAGGAGGTCGGGTTCCTCGGCGCGCTCGAGGCGATCCGGCTCGGGACGGTCCCCCTGGGTGCCGACGTGTTGTCCCTCGAGTGCTCCAAGGCGCTGGCCGACGCGCCCGAGGGCGGCGGTGTCATCGTGCGGGTGGGCGACCGCATGAGCATCTTCGACCCAGGGCTCACCGCCGCACTCACGGCCGCCGCGGCCGACCTCGCAGCCCAGGACGACGGGTTCCGCTTCCAGCGCAAGCTCATGGACGGCGGGGCCTGCGAGGCCACCGCCTTCTGCGCCGCCGGCTACCGGGCATCGGGGCTCGCCCTCCCCCTCGGTGGCTACCACAACGCCTCTGACGGGGAGCCGGGGATCGTGCCCGAGACCGTGGCAGTGGCCGACTACCTGGCCGAGGTCCGCCTGCTGGTGGCCCTGGCCACCCGTCCCGAGCTCCTCCGCCCCGACACCGGCCCCCCGGCGTGGTTGACCGAACGCCAGGCCGCCGCCCGCGCCGCCCTCGGCACCTCCTGAACCCGTGCCGGCTCTCCGTCTCCGGACGTCCGACCACCCCACAGGTGGCGCACCGTCCACGATCGGGGGCGTGGGGGTGGGCGTTGCCTGAGCTGCCGGAGATGCAGGCGTTGGCCGAGCGGTTGGAGGCCGCCGTCGGAGGCGCGGCGCTGAGCGGGTTCACCCCTCTGGCGTTCGCCGCCTTGAAGACCTTCGCCCCCGACCCGGCCACGCTCGTCGGCAGGACGCTCCAGGGGGTCGGTCGGCGGGGCAAGTACCTTGTCTTCGGCTACGGGGACGGGCTGCGGGTGCTCAGCCACCTGTCGCAGGGCGGGCGGGTCGACGTCGAATCCCCGCCGAAGGCGACCAAGCCGAAGCAAGGCGTGGTTCGCTTCACGTTCGGTGACGACCACCCGTCAGTGCTGATCAAGGAGTTCGGCACGGAGCGCAAGGCGGGCTGGTGGGTCCTTCCTCCAGGGGACGACGGGCCGCTCGTGCGCCTCGGGCCCGAGCCCGGCACCCCCGCCTTCGCTGAGCTGCTCCTCACCTCCGTCGACGGGCGGCGGGTGCACACGATCCTGCGGGACCAGCGCACGGTGTCGGGCATGGGCCGGGGCTACACAGACGACGCCCTCCACCGGGCCCGGGTCTCTCCCTACGCCAGCCTCAAGAGCCTCGGGCCCGAGGACCGGATGCGGCTGCAGGGTGCGATCGACGAGCTGATGGCCGAGGGCCTCGTGCACGAGCGGGCCCGCCAGGGTGGCCTGCCGAACAAGGTCGGCGACCACTGGGTCGTACACAAGCGCCATGGTGAGCCGTGCCCGGTGTGCGGGACGATCCTGCAACGAGTCTCCTACGAGAGCTACGAGGTCACCTACTGCCCGACCTGCCAGACCGAGGGGAAGGTCCTCGCCGACCGCCGCATGTCCCGGCTCCTCAAGTAGCGCCCCCGCCTAGCGTGGCGGTCGTGGACCTGCCCGTGCTGCCGCCCGTGAAGCCCATGTTGGCCAAGCTCTCGCGGGACCTCCCCGTGTCGGACGGCCTCGTCTACGAGCCGAAGTGGGACGGCTTCCGCTGCATCGTGTTCCGTGACGGCGACGACGTGCACCTCGGGTCCCGCAACGAGAAGCCCCTCAACCGCTACTTCCCCGAGCTGGTCGTGTCCTTGCAGGCCAACCTGCCGGATCGTTGCGTGATGGACGGCGAGATCGTCATCGGCGGCCCTGGCGGACTCGACTTCGACGCGTTGTTGAACCGCATCCACCCGGCGGCATCGCGGGTGGCGCTGCTGGCGGAGGAGACGCCGGCCAGCTTCGTCGCCTTCGACCTCCTCGCCATCGGGGACGACGACCTCAGGGAGCGTCCCTTCGCCGAGCGCAGGGCCCTCCTTGTCGAGGCGCTGGCCCGTGCCGACCCGCCCATCCACCTCACACCCGCCACCTCCGATCCGGAGGTCGCTGCCGACTGGTTCGACCGCTTCGAAGGGGCCGGCCTCGACGGCGTGATCGCCAAGGGCAGCGAGCTCGCCTACGTGCCCGACAAGCGCCTGATGCTCAAGGTGAAGCACGAGCGCACAGCGGACTGCGTCGTCGCCGGCTTCCGCTGGCACAAGGACGGCGGGGGCGTCGGCTCGCTGCTGCTGGGGCTCCACGACGAGACCGGCACCCTCCACCACGTCGGGGTCGCCACCTCGTTCTCGGTCGCCCGCAGGACGGAGCTGGCAGCCGAGGTGGAGCCGTACCGGGCCGGCGCGCTCGACGGCCACCCGTGGCAGGGGTGGGCGGAGGCCGAGGCGGGTGCGGCGGAGGGGCAGCGCCAACCGGGCGGCCCGTCACGGTGGAACGCCAAGAAGGACCTGTCATGGGAGCCGCTGCGGATCGAGCTGGTGGCCGAGGTGGGTTACGACAACCTCCAGGGCGACCGCTTCCGCCACGCCACGAAGCTCGTCCGCTGGCGACCGGACCGGGAACCGGCGAGCTGCACCTACGACCAGCTCGAGCGACCGGTGCCCGAGGTCCTCGCCGAGGTGTTCGGGGCCTGACGGCACCGAGCCCGAGAGGGGTCAGACGGCGGGGCGCACGAGAGAGCTCAGACGGCGGGGCCGAGCCGCCGACGGCGCCACCACAGCGCCGGGATCCCGATCACGAGTCCCAGGGCGACGAAGGGGAGCGCGAAGCCGACCACCGTGGCCGCGCCGCCGAGCACGTTCACGAACGCCACCCCTCCGGTTCGCAGCCCGGACAGGAAGCCGGGGATGTCCTCGCTCACCGACGGCGTCGTCGCCGCCGGGGGCACGCTGAGCTGGAGTGTGATCGTCGCCAGGTCGACCTGCGACTCGAGCGCCCGGAGCTGCCCTGCGAGCGACTCCACCTCCCCCTCCCGCCTGGCCAGCTCAGACTCCACCGCCACGACCTGCGGGACGTCGGCAGCCTGCCCGAGCAGCTCGCGCAGGCGGCCGGCGCTGGCGCGAGCGGCTCCGAGGCGTCCCTGCAGGTCGACCACGACCTCGGTGACGTCATCGCTGCCGACGTGCTTCTCCGTGACCTGACCCAGCGCCGAGAGCTCGTCGAGTGCGTCGCCGAAGCGCTCCGGGAGCACCTTCAAGACGAGTCGGGCCGAGGGGTCCCCCTCGAGTGAGCTCTGCTCGTCGGCCAGGAACCCGCCGGCACGCTCGGCCACGCCGACGGCCGCTCTCGCCGCCTCGCCGACGTCCTCCGCCTGCAGCTGCACCTCGGCCGTCCGGATCACTGACCGACCTGCGCCGACGAGCTGTGCCGACGAGTCGATCACGGGCACGGCGCTCTGCACGGACGCATCACGTCCCTCGCCGCCGGCGTCGAGGGCGACGTCGCCCTCGGCCTCGCCCGCTTCGGCCGTGGCGCCCTCTGCTTCCGAGTCGTCCGAAGCGGTCGACTCCTCGTCCGAAGAGGAGCACCCGACCCCGATGAGGCCCGCCGCCAGCACCGCTCCTGCCATCCACCGAGATCGTCGTCGCATGCCCTTCCGACGCCGTCCCGTCCCGTCCGGTTCCACGGTTCGACGCTCGACCCGGCGACGAGGACCCCGACGGCCCCGTCTCGGGGGGTCGGGTCGTTCGGCCCCCGTGGACCGCTGCTCATGCGGGGGCCGTGGGCGACACCAAGAGCCGGCCGGACCAGCGGCGCAAGAGCCGGCCGGACCGAGCGCCTGCGGCGGATGCGCCCTGCCTGCATGCGAAGGCCGATGACCGCAGGGACGACGGACGCAGAGCCGGTCGCCACGCAGGTCATGCACACGCCCGGAGGCTCGTGAGCGCTGCCGGGCGCTCGTCGCGAATGCAGGAGCTCCTCGGTCCCGCCCACCACCACAGGAGGGACCTACTCGTGCCCCTCACATCGACGCACCGCCCTCGATCAGGAGGATCCGTGGTCGGGCAAGAGCTCGCCTGCCTCCACCGCGACGTCGAGCCGGTTCTCGGGCGGGGCGAGGGGACAGGACCAGCGGGGGTCGTGGGCGCAGCTCGGGTGGTAGGCGTAGTTGGCGTCGACGATCAGGCGGGAGCTTGACGCGGAGGGGCTCCCGAGGTCAGCGCCCTTCACGGTGTCGAGCAGGTAGCGCCCGCCGCCATAGGTGGTGACGCCGTTGGTGGTGTCGCGGAAGGGGAGGAACAGACCCCCGCCGTAGGACGTGAGCCAGAGGAGCGTGAGCGTCCCGCCGCCCGCCGGGCCGAGCAGCGGCACACGTCCGGCCGGGCGCCAGTCGCTGGCGGGGCCGCCGCTGTGGGGCACCTCCGAACGGCCCTCGGCTCCGAGGGGCTCCACCTCCACCTCCGAGCGCCATCGGTGGTCGTAGGGGTAGAACGCCATGCCTGCGAACCGGGCTCGTCCGGCCTCGGGCACGGGCGACTGGGGGTGCCCGGCGAACAGGTCGTCGCGCTCCCCCCGCCAGCGGAGCCACGCCGCCTCCGGATCTGCGCCCGACTCCTCCTGCACCCTCCGGTAGAGCCCGGCGACGGCGCGGCGGAAGCCGACGAGCTCGAGCTCTCCCACGACCCGTGCGTACCACGGCGGGCGGCGGTCCGCTGCGAGCTGGCCCCCCGCTCGCAGGTTCAGCTCCCAGCCGGGCCTTCGGCTCGTGTGCGCTCGACGTGCACGAGGGCGTCGCGGAGGGCGTCGATCCAGGCCGCCTCGTTCTGCTCGACCAGGCGGACGCACCAGGCGAGCGCCTCGCTGCGGCTCCGGGCCACACCGGCCTCGATCAGGGTGTCGAGCACCGCCCGCTCACCGATGCGGAGCCTGGTCATCACCGGGACGGCAAGCGTGGAGAAGTCGAAGCGCTGACCGCCGCACAGGACCGCCCACGAGACCTTGCGGCCGAACCGGTGCTCGGCTTCGGCGGCGATGGCCGTGCGCGCCGCCCTCGTCTCCTCCCGCATGCGCCGAACCCGCGCCGCCCTGGCAGCAGCATCGGCCTCCTCGTCGGCATCGGCGATCTCGGGCGCCGCCACCTCGCCGATCACCAGGATCTCCTCCCGGTCGGCCCTGACGTCGACCGCCCCCTCGAACCAGCCATCGGGGACCCGTCCGGTGAACCATGCTGCAACCGTCGTCGTCTTCATGGAAGGACTATTACACCATTACACGATTGCTGCAACCGTTCGGTCTGCAGACCTCATCGCCGGGCGAATCGATCCGACGGGAGGGGACGCACAGGAGCGATGTCGGAGAGGAGGCGCAGTGGTCGGTGTCGACGAGCTCGTGGACGTGCTCGACCGCGAGCGGCACGTCCTCGAGAGCCTCGTGTTCCGCCTGATCGAGGCTCAGGGCCTGTTGACCGGGGGCGAGGCCCGGTTCCTCGGCTGGGCGGCCTCGGACATCGAGGCAGCCGCCGCTGCGCTCCGGGAGATCGAGTGCCGGCGAGCAACGATCATCCGCGACATGAGCACGGGGTCCGCCCCGACCATGGCGATGCTCGTCCGGGCGGCCGATGAGCCGTGGTCGGCGTTGCTCACCGATCACCACGGCGCGCTCGGCCAGCTGACGAGTGAGGTCGGGGCGGGGATCGAAGCGGTCCACCACCTGGCCGGGGCCGGGTACAACCGGGTTCGCGCCGTTCCACGCCAGCAGCCAGACGCCGTCGGGGCCACGGATGAGCGTCCCGGCACCCCTGAGCCCAACCTGGAGGAGCGGCCGGGCCACGGGGACAGCGGTCGGTCCACGGACCAACCACGCCCGCTCCTCGCGACCGAGGTCGACGACCTCGATCGCGAGATTGCAGCGGCAGGCTACGAGGCAGTGCTCGTCGCCACCGGCACCATGGTGCTCCCGAGCCTCATGGCCTTCCTGGGTTGAGGGGACACCCTCCGACATCCGGACGTGGCGTGGGCGCCTGCCGTGCGCCGACGCCACCGGTCACCGGTGACCGGTTACCGGTCACCGGTCACCGGTCATTGCACCGCCCCCGCATCGGAGGGTTCGGAGTGCCTCAGACAGGCTGGTGCACGAGGCGCTCGCGCCACGAGCTCGAGCCGCGCACCGCAGCGGCGAAGGCGTCTCGCCGCTTGGCCGAGCGCTTCGTGGCCGCGACTGCGCTCTGCCCCTCGTACTGGGCGCCGATGCCGTCCTTCAACATGGCAAGCGCCTCCGAGCGGACCTGAGAGATCCGGGATTCGGTGACCCCCAGGAGCTCGGCGAGGTCGAGCGAGCTGCGCCCCTCCAGGAAGTAGCCCACCACGACCATGCGGTGGCGCTCGGGCAGGTGGTGCAGGGCATCTCGCAGGTAGGCGCCGAGCTCGGTGCGCTCGAGCTCGTCGCCGGCGTCGGGCTCGTCGCGCTCGATGGTGTCGCCGAGCGTCACCACCTCGTCATCGGCGTCGCCCACCGGGTGGTCGAGGGCGAGGACCATCGAGCGGCTGATCTTCGACTGCAACCGCACGAGCTCCTCGGGTGCGACGTGCACGGCGCCGGCGAGCTCGGACTGGGTCGGCGGCCGGCCGAGGTCGCCGGTCAGGCGGTTGCCGGCCTGCTCGATGGTGCGGGCGACGGTGCGAACCGAGCGGGGAGCCCAGTCGGTGGAACGGACCGCATCGAGGATGGCCCCACGGATGCGCTGGGCGGCGAACCGGTTGAAGGGGACCCCCCGGCTCTCGTCGAAGCGGTGGGCCGCCTCGACGAGCCCGAGCGCCCCGGCCCTGGCCAGCTCCTCACGGTCGACGTGACGAGGGAAGTGGACGGCCACCTGGAAGACGATGTGGCGGACGAGCGGGAGGTTCTCCTCGATGTACGACTGACGCACGTCCCCCGCCCGCCCGTCCCCGGCCACTCGTTCGGCTGCTCCAAGGGCTGCTTCCATGACACCTCCGACCGCAGCACGTCGAAGACCCCGAGGTGCAGACACCTGTCTACGCCCTCAGCGCCGCCCAGAAAAGGCCCAATGTGTCGAGATGACCGGAGTGGCGGACGATGTCCCCGACAGTGACTGTCAGGCGGCGCTGTCGGAGCCCCGTCCGAGCGGCGCCCCTGGCGCTCCTCCACCTCGTGGATCAGGTGGGCTGCCGGGCCGCGTCGGCGCCGACGAAGGAGGCGGCCTTGACGCCACGGCGGGCGAGCTCGGCCAGGAAGGGCGTCGTCGCCACCCTGTTCGCCAGGCCGCTGGCGCCCGGGGCGCCCAGCTGGGACTCCCCGATCCACACGGCGGCCACGGCGGCGACAGCCCCCGCCGCCACCCCGGGCCGGTCCATGGCGCCGAGCACCGCCACGTCGCGCCCACCACCGCGGCGCCCTCGCACCTCGACCCGCACCGCCCCGACGCCACCCTCGGGGTGGGGACGTCGCAGCATGGGCAGGCGGGCGGTGAAGCGGTCCCGGCGGTTGGCCCCGACGCGCGCGGTGACCCTCCCCACCCCGGGGAAGGCCGGGACGAGCAGGAGCGCATCGGGCAGGGCCGCCCGGTAGCAGTCGGCGGAACCGACCGGGTCGGGGAACCAGCACAGCTCCCTCCCGGAACCACCCCGCCGGCGCAACCACGCGCCGTCTCGCCAGTCGAGCGCCTCACCGGCGAGGGCGTCGTGGTGCTGGCGGGCGCACGACGGTCCGCCGGTGCCCACCTTGGCCACGTGGATCTCGTCGACGGTGTCGAAGGTGCCGGCGGCGTGGTTGGCGAGGACACAGGTCAGACCGGGCGCGAAGCCGGCGCCGACGGCGATGACGAGGCCCCGCTCGCGCGCCTCGGCATCGAGGTCGAGCAGCCCACGGACGTCGCCGACCTCGTCCGAGGCGGAGACCACGGACGCACCTCCCTCGAGCGCCCGCTCCGCCACGAGGCGATGGCCCCCCGGCGGCAGGGCGAGCACGACCACGTCGAGGCCGCTCGGCAGCGGTGCGGCGAGAGCCGGCAGCTGCGCCTCGTGCACGCGGGACGGTTGGCTGATGGACGCGGCCACCCCCCGGGCCCGACCGAGGTCGGGGTCGAGGACGACGACCTCGGAGATCGAGGGCGTGGACGCCAGCTGGCGTGCCGCCCGAGAGCCGACGGCGCCGGCTCCGACGACGGCGACCCTCACGACCGACGCACTAGCGGAGGTCGGGCCCGGACAACTCGCGCCACCCGCCCGTCTGTGGGGGGACACCGCCGGTCCCGCGCAGCCGGAGCACGGTGGCGATGAGCCCGGTCACACCGAGGGCGAGGAAGGCACGACGGAAGGAACGCACGGTGGGACCCGCAAGAATCGAACTTGCGACCTCATCCTCATCAGGATGCCGAGCCATGCCCGACAGGTACCAGTGAGCCCCTCACCTGCGACTGCTGACCGCCGATGACGACGAGAACCTAGCAGCCGGCCACCCCCCGCCGGCCCAGCCACGGGCCGGGGTGGGCGGCCGCCGCAAGCCTGCGGCACACTGGCGGCGTGGAGGTCCGGCGGAGCGTCCAGAACGCCACGGTTCTGATGGTGGCGGGGGTGGCGCTGGCTGGTGGCGGTGCAGCCGTGCTCTTGTGGCCGAGCACCGAGGTGGCAGCCGAGGTCGGCTCGGCGCTCGTCGCCCCCGCCGGGCCGACCCCGGCGCTCGTCGCCCCCGCCGAACCGACCCCGGCCGGCGCCTCGGTGGGTAGCGGCTCCCCGACGGCCCCGGCGAGCTCCGGCTTCGTGCCCGAGCGCCTGATGGTCGAAGCGCTCGACATCGACGCCTCGCTGACCGCCACCGTGGTGGACGCCGACAGAGCGCTCGTGCCGCCCGAGGACCCGGCGCAACTGGCCTGGTGGCGGGGTGTCCGGCCCGGCGAGGGTGCCGGCTCGGTCCTCGTGGCCGGCCACCTCGACGCGCGCCGCTACGGCCAGGGACCGCTGGCCCGCATCGTGCAGCTGAAGGTCGGCAGTCAGGCGATGCTCACCGGGGCCGACGGCAGCATCGCGACCTACACCCTCCGAGGCGTCACGACCATCGACAAGGAGGCCCTGCCCGCCGCCGAGCTCTTCGGCAGCGTCGGACCCGAACGGCTCGTCCTGGTCACCTGCGGAGGCACGTTCGATCGTGACCGACGCAGCTGGGACAGCAACGTCGTGGCGGTCTTCGACCCCGTTCGCACGGGCTGAGGGCGGGCACCGGCGCCCGTCCTCCTCATGTCACGCCGGTCGCTCGTCGGTCGTCGTGCTCAGCGCGAAGCCTCGCTGCGGCGGCGACGAGCCAGCCCGAGGGCCACCGCACCGACACCGACGGCCAGCAGGCCCGCCCCGACCAGTGCGGAGGGGCCCTCCGCACTGGTGCCGTCACCCGCAGGCACCGACCCAGGGGAGACGTCGCCGAGCTGGGCCCGGGCGAACCCGTCGGGGAAGCTGGCCGAGTGGACGTTGAGGTAGAAGTCCCCGGGGGCGTCGGCGATGTCCTGGGCCAGGGCGGGGTCGACCGTGGTCGACGCCTCCGACCCGGAGTTGATGGCGGCGGCGTCCAGCGGGATCACGACCGGGCCCGCGACACCGACGGGCGCCTCGTGGATGTGGCCGGCTGCGACCTGCTCGTCGTTGCCGTCGACGGTGACGGTGTAGCTGATCGTGCCCGTGTCGGTGTCGATGGTGAAGTCACCCTCGACGGTGGCGTCGTCCTCACCGGGACCGGGCGCCTCCTGCGCTCCACTCCCGGAGCCGGTGACCGTGATCTCTTCGGCAAGCGCAGGACCAGCGGTGGAGAGCACGAGCACGGCGGCAGTGGCGAAACCGGCGCTGAGGCTTGAAGTACGCAATGGGACCTCCTGAAGACGAGGCCCCCGCAGGGCTGCGGGGGCCGGGACAAGGTGGCCACACCCTCTCCCACCCCGCAAGCCAACCGCAAGGTGGCTGAAGTCGGTGTCGTTGCTGTGGGCGCTCTCACCGCACCCGTGGGCGCGGGCCGAGGTGCTGGCCGCCCACGACACCGCCGTCGAAGTCGCGCAGTCCTCGTTCGAGTTCCACGGCGGTGTGACCGCCGGGGGACCGACGGTGTCGACCGGGTCGACACCCAGGGACTGACCGTGGCGCTGGTCCGCCAGCACACGCGTCGCACCGCCGACCCCCAGCTCCACACGCATGCGATCGTGTGCGCCAAGGTCCAGGACCCGACCGGGACGTGGCTGTCGCTCGACGCCCGCTTCCTCGAGCGTCAGCAGCGCACCGTCGGCTGGCTCGACGACGCCGCTCTGCGGACTGAGCTCACCGCCCGCCTCGTGGAGGGGGAGCCCGTGGTCGACGGCCGCCCGGGTGAGCGAGCAGGGCTCGTCGTGGTTGACGCCAACGTGGCCCGGGAGCTGAGCCCCTGGCGCCCTCCCACGCTGCCCCCTCCGCCGAGGCGTTGGCGGATCTGGTCGACGACCTGGCCGCCGAGGCGACCGGTCGGGCGTCGAGCTGAATCCACCGGCACCAACCGGCACCCCGTGCCGGGCCGACGGACGTCCCGTCACCGAAGCGGTCGTCGACCGCCCGCTCAGCACCCCGGCCGTGCTGGTCCAGGAGGGTCGCCTGCTCGACTGCGCGCCCACCGCAGCGCACATCGGCCGACACCAGCCGGCACTCGACGACACCGGTCGCTCAATGACCCCAACGGCAGCACTGGGGACTTGACGAGCCTTCCACGGCGGCCGAGCGCCAGTTGTAGTGAGTCCTGTACGCTGCGTAGGCGAGCGATGACTCGGGGGCTGGACATGGTCGCCTTGGCCCACGACGAGCAGTGGCGAAACCGGCGCATGCCTACGACGCGAAGTGCGTCTTTCGAGGAACCACATGCGCACGTCGCGGGCTTTCCGGTTGATCGTCAGCCTCACCACCACCACCGCCCTGCTCTGGGCCTCTCCCGCCGTGCCGAAACCGGTCCCGCCGTTCCTCGTCACCTCCGCCGCCGGGGGAGGTGGCGGGGGTACCGAGTACGACGTCGTGGTCATCGGTGCCACCTCGGCCGGTGTGGGCGCCGCCATCGGCGCGGCGCGTGGGGGGGCGAGGGTCCTGCTGACCGACCCGACGGGCCGTGTCGGCGGGATGCTGACCAACGGGGTCACGACCGACATGCTGCGACGGGACGCGTCGAGCGGGCTCTTCGACGAGCACCGGCGGCTCGTGCGCGCCTCCTACCGGGGCCACCCCGACGCCGCCCTCTCCGAAGACGGTTTCAACGCCTCGCCCGACGTCGCCCTGGCGGCGCTGCGCACGCTGCTCGACCACCCCGGGATCGAGCTCAGGACCGGGGTGCGGCTCGAGGGAGCGACCTCCGAGGGGCGGGTGGTGACGGCTGTGACCCTCACCGACGCCGGGGGCAGGTCCACAGTGCAGGCTTCCACCTTCATCGACGGCACCGCGACCGGTGACCTGCTCGGGGCGGTAGGGGTCGAGGGACGGGACTGGGTCGTGGGCCGGGAGGGCGGCGACCAGTACGGCGAGAGCTTGGCTCCGGAGAAGGGTGACCGGCTGCAGCAGGCGTACAGCTACCGACTCACCGTCCAGGTCGGCGGGAGGACGGACTTCCCGGTCCCCGCCACCTACGGAGAGGACCAGGCCAGGTACGCCTCCATCGACCGCACGGCCCCCGGTGAGGGTGCCTGCACGTTCACGCAGCCCGACGGGGCCAGCACCCGCTACACCGGGATGCGCATCCAGCGCTGCCTGCCCGACCAGAAGATGGACATCAACGTCGACCTCCTCGGCATGAACCACGACTACCCCACTGCCGATGCAGGCACCCGAGCAGCCGTCGAGTCCCGGCTGGCCGGCTTCACCCTCGGCTACCTGCACTGGCTCCGGACCGAGGCCGGCATGCCCGAGCTCGGCCTGCCGCTCGACGACTATGTGGACAACAACGGCTTCCCGAGCGTGCTGTACGTGCGCGAGGGCAGACGGGCGAAGGGGCGTGCCACGTTCACCCAGCGTGACGCCGCCCACAACTCCACCTCGCCAGGCACCCACCCCCGATCCATTGCCATCGGCGAGTACGGCCTGGACTCCCACTGCGTCGGCCCGCCTGGGGGGGTGTCGGGTGGTCCGGCCTGCCAGGGAGGGTTCTGGCACGGAGCCCGTCCCTACAGCGTCCCTTACGACATCATGGTCCCGCTCCGCTTCGACAACCTGCTCGTACCGGCCGCCCTGTCCGCCAGCCACGTCGGCTACTCGACGCTGCGGATGGAGCCGGTGCTCATGAACATCGGCTACGCCGCCGGCATCGCAGCCGCCATGGCGAGCAGCACCGGCACGCACGCAGCGGACGTGGAGGTGCCGAGCCTGCAGCGCACCCTGGTCGAGCGAGACCAAGCCATCGTCTACCTCCCGGGCCTCCCCACGTCGGGTCCCGACTTCATCGCTGCCCAACTCGACGCCGTCCGGTCCGCCCCCAAGCCGACACCGACTCCGACATCGAGCCCACACCGGCGAATGGTTCGTCGGAGCTCCATGTCCCAGCGCTTGATGCACGTCTGAATGCCGTGCAGACGAGCTACCTGCCAGGCGCGACGCAGCGAGCGAGGATGAACGCCTGGGGGCTCGACTCGTGATCGAACTCGGGTTCGCGCACGGCTCGGGCGTGTACGTGCAACCCGGCTGTGGCGAGCGACCGGGCGACCTCCTCGGGGGAATGGCGGTAGTTGGTCAGCGAGATGCTGGTGCCGTACGCGTTGGTCCGGTTCACCCCTTCACCGCCGCCAGCCTGGAAGGCCACCAGGACATGACTGTGGTCGGAGAGCACCCGCACGATTTCGGAGAACACCTCGCCCAGGTGCTCTGGCGGGGTGTGGATGATCGAGTACCAGCAGACAGCGCCGCCTAGAGACCCATCCCGAAACGGGAGAGCGGTGAGGCGTCCCTCTTCGAAACGGATGCCGGGGTGCGCGCCGCGAGCGACAGCGAGCATCGCCTCCGACACGTCCACACCAACGACGTCAAGCCCGTGACCTGCCAGAAACGCGCCCACCCGTCCCGGCCCGCACCCGACGTCCGCCACTGGTCCGGCCGTGACCCCCACGAGCTCGACGAACGCTGCGAGGAACGCTCGATCGACCGGACCCTCGAAGGCCGCACTCAGGTCAGTCCCCACGAGCCGCGCATACCTCTCAGCCGTGGCGTCGTAGACGCTTCGCGCCGTCGACACGTGGTCCGGCTCCGTCACGATCCAGAACCTACCGAGCGGGACCCGGCCCCCGATGCGCCTGGGTGGTCTTCACCCGGGAGCGCAGCTCGCCCCGAGCTGTCGCGCCCGACGCGCTCCCGATGCGCCGTTCGGGGCGGCCCGCACGGGGTCGAGTGGCCGCGTTCTGAAGCGCTCGGTCGGTGCGGCCCGCCGCACGGCTCGAGGGACCGGCCATGCCGTCGTCCCGACGCACGCTCGGGCGGGCTGAACAGAGAGGACGTGCCCGCCGCCTCGATCACGATCGACCTCCTGCCCGGATGACAAACCCGAACATGCAGGATGGATGGCAGATCGCCGGCCGGAGGCCGTCAGTCCTCGGTGATCTCGATGGCGTACTCCGGGCAGTTGTCGACGGCGAGGCGGGCGTCTCGCTCGCTGCCGGTGGGCACGAACCCGTCGTTCGTCTCGTGGGCGTTGCCGTAATCGTCGGCATCGAAGAGCGCAGGTGCGAGGTTCCAGCACCGGCCGTGGCCCTCGCACTTGTCGGTCAGGACCCGGACCCTCACGAGAACACCACCGGCAGCGTGCGGGGTCCGCGCACCTGTCCGCCGGCCCAGGTGACAGCACCCGGGTCCTCCAGAGAGAACTCGGGGATGCGGGCCAGCCACTCCTCGATCGCGATGCGCAGCTCCATGCGGGCGAGGTTCGACCCGGCGCAGCGGTGGATGCCGGCCCCGAAGGCGATGTGGCGGTTGCGCTCTCGGTCGATCAGCACCTCGTCGGCGCGGTCGAAGGCCTCAGGGTCGCGGTTGGCCGAGGGGAACGAAAGGAGCACCCTCTCACCCGGGCACATGGTTCGACCGTTGACCTCGACCTCCTCCTTCACGATGCGCGCCATGGTCACCGGTGAGTAGGCCCGGAGGAGCTCCTCGATGGCCAGCGGCAGCAGTGCCGGATCGGCCACGAGGCGCCGGCGGTCATCAGGGTGGGTGGCCAGGTGGAACAGCGACGACCCGATGGCGCTCCAGGTGGTGTCGATGCCGGCGATGAGGATCAGGTTGCACGTGCCGACCACGTGCGACTCGGGCACTGGCCGGCCGTCGACGTCGGCCGCCAGCAGCTCGGTGATGAGGTCGTCCTTGGGGTTCTGCCTGCGGTCCGCCACCTGCTCCATGAAGTAGTGCGTGATGGCCACGAACGACGCAGTCCTGATCTCCGGATCCTGCAGCCCCAGCTCGAGCACGCCCCTCACCCACTCGGTGAACGTCCCTGCCATCGAATCGGGGATGCCGAGCATCTTCCCGATGACCCGAACCGGGATGTGCTGGGCGTAGCCCGCAGCAGCGTCGCCCCGACCCTCGGCGAGCATGGCTTCGATGAGCTCGGCGCAGAGCTCACGGGTGACTGACTCGTAGCGGGCGACCGACTTCGGCGAGAAGGCGGGGAGGAGGAGCCGTCGGGCCCACTGGTGCTCCGGCGGGTCCGAGGTGATCGGTGGCGCCTTGACGTCCTGGAGCCCGAGCTCAGCCTCTGCCTCGCGGTCCGGACCCACCACGGTCACCTCGTCGGAGGAGAAGTGCTGCGTGTCGTGGGCCACGGCCGACACGTCCTCGTAGCGCGTGGGCATCCACGATCCGCCCCAACGGTCGGTGTGGGCCACTGGACAGTTGGAGCGGAGCTCGTCCCACACCCTGTAGGGCTCCGCCACGTAACCGGGGTCGAAGATGTCGTAGTCCTCGTCCCACCGGTCAACCGGTTGTGTCGCAGTCATGACGAACTCCCCCGCCCCGTCCTCCTCGAACGCTACTCCGATGGCCTGTCGGGGGAGCGCAGGAAGGCGCGCAGCGCTGGCGCGTCGAGTCGGGTCCGGCCGGACGCCCGAGAGCAACGGGGGTCTGCGGGGTGCTTGCCCCGTGTCACGCGATCTTGATGGCCAGCAGCGGGACGAATCGCTGCCGGCGCCGTCGTCGGCACCATTGGCGCATCCGACAGAAGGCCCTCTCCGCCGCACGAGATGCGCCGGGCGGTGCCTCCGCCGGTTGCCTGGGATGCGGATCTTCCGTGGCCGATCGGTGCGCCTGGCTACGGTCTCGCCATGGTGATCGAGATCGTCTACGAGACGCACTCCACCAGCGAGGACAATGAGCGGGGCGTCGCAAGCGGTTGGGTGCACAGTCGCCTCTCGGCCGTCGGCCGTGAACAGGCTCGAAACCTCGGTGCCCGGCGTCAGGATGACGGAGTCGACGTGGTGTTCTGGTCTGATCTGCGTCGTACTGTCGAAACGGTGGAGATCGCCTTCGCCGGCTCAGACATCCCAGTTCTGCTCGACTGGCGGCTTCGCGAGTGCGACTATGGAGCTGAGACGCAACACCCGGTCGAAAAGCATCACGCCGAGCGCTGTGGCCACGTCGACCTGCCGTATCCCGGGGGCGAGAGCTGGAGCCAAGCGGTCCAGCGGGTCCGAGGGTTCCTGGACGACCTGCCGCTTCGCTGGAACGGTTGTCGAGTCCTTCTTGTCGGCCACGTCGCCACGCGCTGGGCGCTCGATCACCTCATCAGCGGCGTGTCGCTGACGGAACTCTGCGACGCCGACTTCGCATGGCCAAAAGGGCTGGGAGTACCGCTTTGAGGGCCCTCCGCGTTGAACCTGGGATCGACCAGGGTGTGAGCATCCCTCGATGAGCGAGGGGCCTCCACGAATCTCGTGACTGCTTGACGGTCCGAGAACGAGGAGGCCCCGGTGGTCGAAGGTACTGCGCTGTGGTTCGGCGCGGCTGGGTTCGTGGTGCTCGCCGTCGCCGAGGTCGGCGTCGAGCTGGTGGTGGAGGTGGAGACGGCGAGGGCAGTCGTGGGCTGCTCGGCCTGTGGGACGCGGGCGGTGGCGAAGGATCGCCGGTGGGTGACGTTGCGGGACACCCCGTCGGGAAGCCGGCCGGTGCTGCTCCGGTGGCGGAAGCGGGTCTGGGCGTGCCCTGACGGCGACTGCCCGACCAGGTCGTGGACGGAGCAGACCGGCCTGGCCGCACCGCGACGGGTGCTGACGAGACGGGCCGAGGCGTGGGCGTGTGATCGGGTGGCGGCCATCGAGGGGACCCCGGCGTCGATCACCCGAGGGTTCGGGGTGTCGTGGTCGACGGTGTGGGCGGCGGTCGAGCGGGCCGGCCGTGAACGGGTCGATGACCCGAACCGGGTGGGTCCGACGGCCGTGGTCGGCTTCGACGAGACGGTCATGCAACCAGCCCACCGGCGGCGTCGACGCCGGTTCGTGACCGCCGTGGTCGACGTCGAGACCGGCCAGATCCTCGACGTGTTCGAGGGTCGCGACGCGAAGCACCTGCGGGCGTGGATGGCCGGGATGCCGTTGTCGTGGCTGGGTTCGGTGCAGGTCGTGTCGGTCGACCCGCACGAGGGATACCGGTCAGCGGTGGTCAACCCCGACCCGGTGACACTGCGCCCCAGCCCACTGGCTGACGTGACGGTCGTCGTTGACCCGTTCCATGTGGTGCGCCTCGCCAACCAGGCCGTCACCCGCTGCCGCCAGCGGGTGCAGCAGGCCACCCTCGAGCACCGAGGCTGGAAGGGCGACCCCCTCTACGACATCCGCAAGCTGCTCCTCCTCGGCGCCGAACGGGTCGACGAGGCCGGCTGGGCTCGGCTTCACGCCGCCTTCGCCGCCGGTGACCCCACCGACACGCTGCGGGACTGTTGGGTCGGGAAGGAGAAGGTCCGCGACGTGTACCTCACCGACGACGCCGACGACGCCGCCGTGCTCCTCGACGCCGCCATCGACTGGTGCCGAGCCCCCCAGCCAGGGCCCGAGCTGCGGACCCTCGGGAAGGCGCTACACCGGTGGCGAGCAGCGATCCTGGCGCACCACACCACCGGCGCCTCCAACGGCCCCGTCGAGGCGGCCAACCTGCTCATCAAACAGGTCAAGCGCTCCGGTCGAGGGTTCCGCAACGTGCACAACTACCGGCTCCGGATCCTCATGGCAGGCGGCAGTCGGCGCCCGCGCGACACTCAGAGGGTCACGAGCATCCGACCCCGCCGTCCCAGGTTGGTCGCGTAGGGCCCCTTACGTCGACACGATCACCATCTATGACGAGGCCCACCTTGAGCTCCCGCCCCGCTCGGCTGTTCACTTCGGCAACCACGGCTGCAACCCGACGCTCTGGCACGTTGGCCCGTACGAAGTCGCTATACGGCGCGACGTGACAGGCGGGGAGGAGGCGACGATCGACTACGGGACTCAGTCCGGTGCTGGTGGATTCTCGATGGTCTGCAACTGCGGTTCACCGGCGTGTCGAGGCGTCGTGACCAGTGAAGACTGGCGACTTCACGAACTTCAGCAGCGCTATGCCGGGCACTGGGTGCCAGCCCTCGAGAGCCGCATCTCAGATCAGTAGGGTGCTCAACGACGGAGTTGCAGCCCCTCGCAGGTAGGGCAGAGGGTTCTCCGGCAAGATCGCGAGCATGACGGTGTTGAGAGGCGAGGTCACGACAGGCGTCGGAGACCTGGCCAAGCGGATGCGGCTGCACGCCGAGCACTACGAGGCCGCAACCGGGATGCGCCTGTATGCCGGCAGCCTCAACCTCCGCCTGCCTGATCCATGGCCGTTGCCGAACAACACGATCCTTCTACCGGCAGAGCGTGTCGGAAGGTTGGTGCACCTGGTTCCCTGTTCAGTCTCCACTCGCAGTTGCTTTGTCTTTCGCACGGACAACGCGGAACACGCAGGCCCGGATGAACAGCGCGCCGTCGAGATCCTCGCCGGGGTCAAGCTCCGAGACGAGTTCAATTTGATCGACGGCGACGAGGTTGAGATCGTCGTCGATGACGAGATGGTCGGGTTCCAGAGACGGACCTACCTGCCGGGTCGCAAGCTCCCGCATCGCTCGCGAGTGGATGGACGGAGCGGTCACCCGCCGGGCGGCGGGCGGGAGATGGCGCCGGCAAGAAGCCAATCACCGGCACTTCGGTCCGGGCGCCGGCATGTCACGCGCGGTCTGGGCAATGGCCGCCTTGAGCCACCTCCGCTGTTTCGGACCGACCGGCCGGACGCCGTGCCGGTGAGGCAGCGCCGCGATCACGGGGTAAATGCATGGTGCGGGCACCGCGCCGTCGATGCAGAATGGGTAATGGCTGTCGTTCGACTTGGGGGCTCTCTGCGAGTTGGATAGTGAAGCACCTCGACAGGCCAACCTCCGGGTCGTCGAATTCGCAGTCCTGGACGACGGCACGGAGATCATCCTGCACTCGGAACGAGGGTTCTCGTTCTCGGCCCACGGATCGGGATCCGCTGACTTCTGGGAGCACATGACGGACTCCGGGATCGAGCGCGACGTCATGAACGTCGTGCTTCAGGACGACGTCGAGGAGCCTGGCGAAGGGCACCCGTGGGACTGGCTCGTGGCCCTGCTCGCGCAGGCAGGCGTGGTCGAGAGTGTGGAGCACCTTCGAGGTGTGCCCTACGAAGTCCGACTCGCAGGAGAGGTGCGTTCCCGCCTGCCGGAGTGATAGGTGTGAGTGCCGCCAGCACCGAATGCCGGGACTGGCGGTAATGAGGCTTCGGTGGTCGGCAGTATGGCGGAGATCCACCCGCTCCGATCATCCACTCGCGAGCGAGAGCGCCTGTCGAGCTGTGGGCGTGACGAGCTGGTGGAGCTGCGCTGTGAGGCGCACACCTTGAAGTTCGAGAACGAGATCCCAAGCGGGCGCTCACATCCCTCGCCCGGGAGATCGTTCTCGACCGACACTTTTATGCGGGACCTCAGGACGATCCCAGACCGTCTCGAACTGCGGGGACGGTACGCACAGCGACATCTTCCACTGTGGCGGTGTCGCTGCTCCCGATGGAGCAGAAGGTCATGGCAAAGGATCGCTCCACCCACGCCAGGCACTGCACGTCGTCCCGCGAGAACCGCTGCATGACCACACCGGCAGAGGTGGCAAAAGCGGGATCCGCCTCGCCCGACGGCAGTGCGGATGTGAACACCTCACCTGCCCGTTCGTCACCTTCACGAAAGGTAACGACGGTGACCTCGACGTTGGATGTGTCTCGCTCCCATTCGGGGTCTAGGAGACTGCTGAGCAAGGGCGCTTCTGCAGTCGGGGAATCGCCTGCGGTTGGCCGGTGCGTGGTGCGGGCGTTGGGACGCCGGAGGGGTCGGCCGTGGGCGGGAGGTGTCGGTTCGGGCGCGC
>JAABUN010000702.1_pt1 | contig 83174 bp, 69 predicted proteins | sample 5559311 | NCBI WGS metagenome assembly JAABUN01 (sample SAMN10711877, study PRJNA513370) | rock metagenome | isolation source: Antarctica rocks | place: Antarctica: Victoria Land, Siegfried Peak sud
GCAACAACTGACCACGTACTTTTAATAGAACATTATGGAAAGCTAAAGCCCGTAGTGTGCCAAATCTAATACGCTATAATTGATTATCAAACTGTTAGAGTTGTTAAGTGTCAAACTTGAGAGGAAGGAGTGTTGAGAAGTAAGACAAGTACAAAGTAGGAAATACGAAATACAAAATAACAAATACAAAATAACAAATTCGAAATAACAAATCACAAATAGGAAGTACGAAATGTGAATTCCACAGTAAAAATGTGAGATCCAAACTAAAAACTACAAAACACAAACTTATCAAACTATCTTCCTCCCATCCACTTTATTCTGAATGCTTGTTGGTTACTATTTACCGGTCCTTCTTTCGACACTATTTCTATAAGAGGATTTTCTGCAAGAAGTATTTGTGTATTAATTGTATCGTTTCTATGCCTGTAAATAAGCGGAATTTTTTCACCTGGTTTATGCTGTTTAAGTATGTTAGGAACGTCTTGCACCTGTTGTAATTTTTTTCCGTCTAATTCTATAATCACGTCGTCAATATCAACGCCGGCAATATATAAAGGAGTATTGCGGATGGTATTTCTTACCACGATCAATTCATTGTCTTCTGTTCTTAAAGTTAAATCTCCAGGCCACGCACCCCCGTTAGTTTGTTGTAATGTATAGCCAGCGGGTTCTAATAATTTTTTATAATCAAAAGCTTCGATACCATACACATGCCTCTTAAAAAAATCAGCCGCATAGCTTGCATCGCCTGTGGCGGCAGCTAAAGCATTTTGTACGCCATCGAGTGTGTAAGGCACTTCGGTCTTACCAAATTTCTTCCATAATTCACGCATCACATCATCCATACTTTTATTAAAACGGGCACGAAGTTCAAGATCGAGAGCCAAAGCAATGGCACCTCCATGAGTATAATACGAGGTGTACATGTTGGGGTAATTTGTTCTGTCGAACGATACACCTGCATCTACAAATACTGCCCGCTGGCTGTTTTCTATTGGCGTGTACATTTGCGCTCCCGGCGTGTTTATTCCGTTTACCAACTTGCTGTTCTCAAATTGAAACTGGTTGTACGATAGCAAGCCTGCTCTTACCAATAAAACATCGCCATAATAATGTGTAAAACCTTCGGCTACCCAAAGCGCTTCGCTCATGTTGCTTTTTTCGAAGTTGAAAGGCTCAAGGCTTTTTGGCCGTATCCGCTCAACATTCCAGCAATGAAAAAATTCGTGTGCAAACACACTAAGCAAAGCATCGCTTCCGTCAAAGTCTCTTTTAATAGTGATCATGGTTGAGTTGCGATGTTCCATTCCATCGCCTCTGGCAACGTAAGGATTAATGCTTGCTATAAAAGTATAGGTGCCATAATCATAAGCAGGAAATTCTCCATAAACGCCTTGTGCGGCAGCCACTACGCGTTTTAGTTTTTCAGTAAAATTATCTATGAGTGCTTCCGGCGCATCGGAATCAAGAGCAAGTCTGAAAGTATATTGTTTATTATCAGGATTGGTAACCTTCCATTCGCGCCAGTGCAGGCTTGCAACTTTCGCTGGCGCATCCATAAAATATTGAAGGTCGGGAGCAGTGAATGTAAAAGGATCGGAAGTTGGTTTAAGCTGCGTAGCCACTTTCCAGTTTTTATCTAATGCAGAAAGCTGGAGAGAAATAGGTGCTTTTTCCATTCCTTTCACCCACATAAAAGTGGCAGGCATGTTTAAATGATAACCTGTTACATCTACATTCGAATAAGTGCCGTCGGCATAATTGCCAAAAAGGGTGTAAGTAACTTTTACCGTTCCTCTATGTCCTGAAACTTTATATACATCACCTTCGGTCTTTTCAAATTTCAATGTTTTTCCTGTTGCATCATAAGCCTTTAAGTTATAAACATTCTTGCCGAATTCGTGTGTGGCGTAGCGGCCGGGAGATGACCGGCTCATCCTGAACAGGGCAGGAGTTAAGGGCAAGCCATCTGCTGTTATGCTTATTTCCGCTTCGTGATGAACAGCGTTGGGTGCAGCAAACCTGTAGCTGATATGCTGCGCCATTAGCGATAAAGAAAGTATGGTTGTTATAAACCATATTGTGAGGCGCTTCATAAGTTCAGATATTTCATTTATGTAAAAGGTTATAGAAATCATTAGAGCTAATGTACGTTGATTAATGTTGATAGTAAGGAAGTGATTTCTTGTTTTATGTTGAAGGAAATGAATGACTTAAAAATTATGTAGTTAGAAAAAGTTAACACCAAATTTTTTGCTATGATACCTCAAACCCAACTATCGCATGAAAGAAATTCTCTTTTAAAAAAGGTAGAAAAATTCCTCGAAGGCCCAATGATATTTCTTGGTTTTGTCTGGCTGGTGCTTCTTGTAATAGAACTTATTAATGGGCTTAACCCAACACTCAGTTAGGGTTTTTCGTTTTATCGAGTGCAGGCTAACAACTGCTGCAAATGGACTCCTACAAAAACCAACAGCTACTGCTAATAACCAAGATTGAGCAGGATATATGGAAACACGTGAGCAGCAAAAAGTTGCTGGGGGATAACTGATCTTAATAGAAGGATTGCTTTTTTCTTTTTTCCGTAGTGTGTAAGTTTTTACTTAACATAATATTAATTATAGGAAAAGAACTATTAAAAAGTTTATCATTAGATGAATTACTATCAGCATTTGTGCAAGCATTCTTTTGCAGCTTTACAAATTCATTTCGTTGCATGCACCTGCGGCCAACGCTTCTTAAAGACCATTTTTCTTTCTTTGAAAGAAACAGGCTAACACACGGAAGCTCTCCAAACAGCAAAACAAAATCTCAACAAACTTTACAAAATCAGTTATTATTACAAACCTTTCCCTTCAATATCCAATGTTTTAATGGCTTTACTTACTTAAAGTATCCCCTATTCTCTAATCAGACAGCTTGTTTCCCCTAACTTAGTTACATGAAATTTCTTGAATGGAATAATCTCCTTGCAAAACATTTTTTCAATCCTGATAAAGGAGGAAAAGAAATTTTTTTGTTTATTACCAAACAAGAGATAATAAATCTTGCAAAGGAAAATTTTGACGGAGAAACAGATAAAGAAATTTGGCAGGACTTTATTAGGATAATAAAATCAGGGCTAACTTTTAGTGGTGAATTTCCAACCATTTTTGACAAAGCCATCCATTTATACAGTCATTGGAAAAAACCCGGGTTAAATAAATCAATTTACGGAACTACACTCCTTTTCCCACCATATATTAGTTACCTGGTTTTCTCTGTATTACCCCTAATTGAAATTCAAGGCGACTACAACGCAAATAATTATTACGACCGGTTAGATGATTTCTTAGCAGAGAATGACATCAAGCAAAACCTACGAGGCAAATTGAGAGACATTGATGTTTTATGGACAGACCTTTCAAATTGGGCAAACCTAATTAGAAATGGTGAACTTGGTTCGTTCAAAACAGTTGTGTTTACTCACTCAACTTGGAGGTTTGTCGGCAAACCTTTTTTCGCAATGTGTTTTGACACCAAAGGCAATAAGAAAATTACCGGACTTCTTTTATGCTTCAGAACTAACACCAAAAACCTTTTATCATGATGAAACTTTCAAGAATCATCTTGTAAGAAATGGTTCAACAATACTTGGATTAAAGCCAAGTATAATTGAACTCATTAAAAAAGGGAACAAAGACGAAATTGGACAATCAATAATTGAAACAGTAAAAACAGAATTTCATGAGTGGACAGGTGAAGAACAGGAAACTGTTTTAAAAGATGGAACAGAAAAAAATATAAGAAAGAATACAGTTGTCCCTCTCAAACTTCAATTCAAAATTAACGAAGATGGCGAAATTGATTTTTCATTCAGAGTAAAATATTCTACGGAACCCCCACCTGAATTGAAGTTTGAAGAGTTTGAAGATATTTATGAAAATGAAAATTGGTCAAGAACGCTACGGCGAACTTTCAAAGAAGCATTTGAACTTAAAGACGCCGCCAACAAATGGAAGGCAATTTTTGATTTCAAAAATATCCGGTTACTTATTCGTGGCGGATATTTTCGACTTGGAAACGATTTTTGGATTGAAACAGAAACATTGTCAAGAGTTGAAGGAATGTATTTGTTGTGCAAGAATGACATTAAAGATTCAATTAAAAATTGGTGTGAGAAAAGTTGTAGTGCATTCAAAGATGAAAGCGCTCTAAAAAATATCCCGGAAGGGTATTCATTGTTTTGGTTAAGGAATCCGAAAATCAGTCACGAGCAATTTCAACAGTTAAGAGTTTACGAAAACAAAAAAATATCCTTACGAACTGGAACAGGATTGAAGATTAGCTACTTGACTTTCTTGAATGAAATGTTGCCGGAAGTTGAAATAACAAATGCTGATGGAAGTGAAATTGTTTACTTACAGTATGAAGGAAGTAATGAACAAATAATTTTACAAAAGCATCCAAGTTTAGGAGGTATTTGGTTATTACCCAATAACATTTTCCTGAATTCAAGTTTTTATATTCAAATTGAAAATGAGCAGATAGAGGGAATTAGACGGACATATAAAATTGATGAAACATCCTTCAAAAATTTAAGTAACGATGTTTTGCCAATACGAAATAAATTCAATGCACAAGTTAAAAACGCAATGGAATTTATTCAAGGAAATAAAATTCAATATTCAGGCACAATCAATACAATAGTTGATGGACAATCTTTCAGTTCTAACACCAAAGCATCTGTTGAACAAGAAGCTTTGAAATTTAAAGACAGCATACTTCTAAAATGGTTGGTTGGAATAAAAGAGTGCGATATAGAAAAATACAATCAGGCATTTGAAACCATTCTACATCAAACATTTGAAGGTGAACAATTAAGAGTTCAAGAAAGAAGGAAATCTTCCATAAACATTTTGGATTACCTCGGATATGTTGACTACAATTATGAGAATGACCAAATTTATACACTACCCCCAAAACTAATTTCTATTCCTTGCAATAAAGGAAGGAAAGCGCTTTTAATTGGAGGGCGGGATGAAAAGTTGATAAATGAAATAATTAAATATTGCTCAAAGAGCGATAATAAAATTTCATTATCAGTAAAAAGGCAAAGTGAGCATAATCTACTAATGCTTATTCCTGATTCTATCATTCTTGAAAGCAACAACAGCAAGGAATTTGAAAATATTGCAACCTACTTTGAAATTGAGTTTGACGAGTGGTATCTCCTGAAACTACAAAACATTCTTCCTACTTTAAGCGAGTATGAACAATTCACAATAAGTAAAGGAAGTTCAGAATCATGGGAAAAGTTTGGTTTAGAAAAAAAAGTATTCAAGAAAGAAAACCTGAAGTTTGAATTGGTTAGTGGTTATGACGAAGGATATTCTCTAACTGAGTGCAGACCAAGCTACATTCCAGAATTCGGTTTGTGGATTAACCAATCGTATTATACAGTTGATAAAAATTGGGGAAAGTATTTATTCATCAACCATTGTGCAAACAAGGTCAAAGGATTTGGAGAGAGAACTTATTTTGCCAAGCCCGTCGAAATATTTTGTAACCAGAATAACCTTGCAATTCCTGCTTCACTGCCATTGCCAAAATTAATCTCACGAATTATTTTGCAATTAAGTGGTGAAGCACCGGACTTCAAAGAAATGAATTTGAAAGGAAAAAAGGTTTGGTATAATGTTTACCGGAATGTTCCTTCAATATTCATTGAAAACTTTTTCAAGTTTAAACTTAATATGATAATTGAAACAACATCGCAAACAATATGAAAGACCCTATTGGTTCATTTGAAATAATTAAAAATAATTTCATCCGGTATGTTGAAACAGCGTTCGGAACTAAATTTCCTGGACTTGAAAAAGAACGGAATGATTTGCTGAACTATGACAAGGTTCTTTACCGCAAACCTTGGATTGAACCTTTGCCTGATTTTGTAACTAGCGGGAAGACAATTTACGACATTAAACCGGAGGACTTAGGAAATGCTTTGAATGAAAGGGAAGCAAACGTTTTTAGGGAACTTGTAAAGACAGGTTTGTTTCCTGCAAATGTAAAAATGCACAGGCATCAAACACAAATGTTGAAAGAAGCATTGGAAGGAAACAATTGCATAATTACATCAGGAACAGGTTCAGGTAAAACAGAATCTTTCTTACTTCCGCTGTTTGCGCAACTTTCTAAAGAGTTTGTGCATTGGCAAAACATAAATCAAAAATCATTAAGCGTAGATTCATGGTGGAAAGACGCAGATGGGTTAACACCAAGAAATATTGTTGACCAAGCAACCCAAAGTTTAAGTCCAGCCGTAAGACAACGAAACCATGACAGCAGAAAAGCCGGAGTAAGAGCATTAATTCTTTACCCTATGAATGCTTTGGTGGAAGACCAAATGAGCAGATTGAGAAAAGCCCTTGACTCGGACGATACAAGAAATTGGTTAAGTAGAAACGGAAACGGCAACGCAATTTATTTTGGAAGATACAACGGCACTTCTCCAATCGCGGGAGACCTATTTAAAGCAGATGGAACAAGAAACGACAATAAAATAAACAAGCTCAAATCGGAACTAAAAGAGTTAGACGAGGCATTTAAAAAAGTTTCAGAATACATCAGAACCGAATTAACTAAAGAAGAAGAATTCAAAAAACTTTCTGCTGAACAGAAATCTGAAAAAATAAAAGAACTAAAATCATTTTTTCAACGGCTTGACAACAGTGCCGAAATGCGTTGCAGATTTGATATGCAACTTGCACCGCCTGACATTCTCATTACCAACTTTTCAATGTTGAGCATCATGTTAATGAGAGCAGTTGATTCGGGAATATTTGATGAAACAAGAAGATGGTTAGAGTGCGAAGATTTATCAGATAAAGAAAAAGTAAAAGAAAAACCAGACAGAATTTTTCACTTAATCATTGACGAGTTACACCTGTACAGAGGCACACAAGGCACAGAGGTAGCATACCTGCTCAAACTTGTGCTTGACCGGTTAGGATTGCATCCACATCATCCACAGTTACGAATACTTGCATCAAGTGCATCTATAGTTGCGGACGAATCTAAAGAAGGAAAAAAGAGCAAAGAATTTCTTGAAGACTTTTTCGGAGTTGATTGGAATGAAAAACCATTTAAAATAATTGAAGGAAAAAATAATCCAGTTGCTGAATTTCCGGCAAGCGGAAAAAAACTTCCGGTTAATCCTTTCAGAGAAGTTGCCTTGAAATATTCAGAGGTTAAAGAAGATATTTCAAATCCGCTTTTCATTTCTGCTTGCGACAAAGCCGCAACAGAAATTGCTACTGCTTTTAATATTCCATCACAAGGAAATGGAGTTGAAAAATTTCTCACTGTAATTACAAATCCAACCTTGCTTTTAAAAGAACGCTTGTTTTCGCCTTGCAAAAACTATGAAGCCGTTTGTTCATTGAAAGCAGACGGTGATGATTCGGGAGAAATATATTTTGCTGAAACAATTTTTGAGCAAGCCAATACACAAGACGATTTACAAGATGCTTTGAGAGGTTTACTTATTGCAAGAGCATTGCTTGATGAAAAAGAATTTTCTGAAATAAGCAAAAGGATTGAGCAAGATGGAAGAAAATTACCACGATTCAGGTTTCATTATTTCTTTAGAAACATTGAAGGAGTTTGGGCATCCGTAAACCCCGATGATATTGACAACAAAACCGGATACAACGATAATGAAAGAACAGCCGGGAAACTTTATTCAACTACAAAAATCAATTCTGAAAAAGGAAATAGAATTTTGGAATTGCTTTACTGTGATAATTGTGGAACAACATTCTTTGGTGGAAGCAGGTCAATTGGTAAAAATGGAACTTGGGAGCTTTTACCTTTAAGTCCTAAAATTGAAGGCATACCGGAAAAGACACCGGGAAAATTGGTTGACAAAAGAACCTATCAAGAGTATGGAATTTTTTGGGCACAAGGCAAGCAGAAATTTACAAAGCACACACAGCGTTACGGAAGAAATGCCGGACAAGAAGCAGATAATTGGAACGACCAAACTTCGGTAAATATAAATGACAACCGTAGCTACATTGCCCAATGGATTCCCGCAATACTCAACGTGAAATCAGGCGATGTTGACACCGGAAATAAAAACGATAAAGAAAGACCGCAAGATTGGATTAACGGAAGAATGTTTTACATTTTTCATAATGGAATCGATGTAGCAAACGAATTGTGGCTTTCACAAAACATAGTTCACGAAACACATTATGCGCTTCCGTGTGTATGTCCGTGTTGCGGAACTGATTACTCTGAAAAGAAAAGTAGGAAAACAACTTTACGGGCATTCAGAACAGGTTTCGCCAAGACCAGTCAAATTTTTGCTAAGGAGTTGATGTTGCAACTACCTGATAAAGTTGATGAAAGAAAATTGGTTATGTTTTCTGACAGCCGTGAAGATGCTGCACAAGTTGCAAATGGAATTGAGAGAAACCATTTTACTGATTTGCTTAGAGAAACTTTGCTGTACGAGCTTCATTCGAATATTTTGAAGAAGAACGAACTTGCAATTGCTTTTGATAATGCGGATGAAAACACGAAGCAAAAATTTGAAAGACAGCATCCAAATATTTTTGAAGAAATAACTACGCTTTTCTATAATGCTAATTCACCGAACAGACAGGATAAGGAAAAAGCATTGGAGAAAATAAATCAGTATAGAAGCAAAGCAATTAATGTTCGCGAACTTGTTGACCTCTCCCCTTCTTTCAATCTTGCTCCAATTGTAAAGAACCTTTCAAAACTTGGTGTGAACCCGGGAGGTTTAAATATTTCAATCCGACAAAGAGAGATTGCAAACGGAGTTTGGGTAGATTGGTATGACCTGATTGATTACTTGCAGGAGCCAATATGGAAATCACAAACCAACTTAAATAGATTCATTGAAGAAATCAGAAACAATTCATTTGATGAATTATCTCAAATGTTTTTCGGACAACTATTCTATTCGTTTGAATCATCAGGTTTTGGCTATCTCTCAATCAATCCAAGCATGCCCGCAATAAATCAATTTGCAGGGATATTAAATATTCCTTCGGCTTTGTTTTTAGATATTGTAACAGTTCAATCAGAATTTTAGGAGACAAATACAAACACAACTATTCAGATTTTCCAAACAGAACTCCATTCACAAGTTATGATTCATTACCAACAGCACTTAAAAGATGGATTAGAAATGTTGCAACAAAAAATAATCTTAATCCTAATGATTTGGGTAGTGCAGTTTTTGAAACACTGCACGGTTCAGGAATATTAGATTCTCAAAGAGGTTTAATGATTGAGAATTTATTTATTAAGGTTTCTGAGGATACAAACCAAATTTGGAAAGGAACACTTGTAAACAGACCACACCTTCATACATCAGGTGGCATTTGCACATTTGCTGGAACAACAAGAGATGATATTGTTTCAACTTCATTGACTTTGTCAACTGACAACTGCAAAAAACTTTGGGAAAAAAACTATTTGGCATTTAATGCAATCACAGAACAACGCAAACCAATCCGTTTGCATTGCGAAGAACTGACAGGACAAACTGACGACCAATTTGAAAGGCAAAGACATTTTAGAAATATCATTTTACCAAAAGAAGGAAACAGAGAAGTGAAAACAATTGACTTGTTAAGTGTAACAACAACTCTTGAAGTTGGGGTTGACATTGGTGCATTACAAGCAGTTATGCTAGGAAATATGCCACCGCAGAGATTCAACTACCAACAAAGAGTTGGCCGGGCAGGACGGAGAGGACAAGCATATTCAGTGATACTTACTTTTTGCAGAGGTAGAAGTCATGACGAGTTCTATTTTGCAAATCCTCACAAGATTACAAACGATGCACCGCCTACACCATTTCTTACAATGAATCAAGACCGGATTTTTAAGCGGCTACTTGCAAAAGAAATTTTTAGAAAAGCATACACACAAACTCCTATCAGTATTTCCAACGATGAAAAATCAAGCATTCACGGAGAGTTTGGAACAATCGGTGGGGACACACAAACAAACTGGTTGCTTTACAAGACACAAATAATAAGTTGGATAAGCAACAACAAGAACGAAATAGAAAAAACTGTTGATGCTTTAATTACGCCGGAGTTAAAAGAGCAGCGTTATGAATTTATCAAGTGGGTTTGTGATGTAGAAACGAATAATGGATTGATAAAAAAATCAGAAAGTGTAATTAATAACAGTGAAATTTCTTCGGATGATGTTTCTCAAAAGTTAGCAGAGGGTGGAATCCTTCCTATGTTTGGAATGCCAACAACTGTAAAAAATTTATATCATGGAATCAGCAAACAGTTTGAACCGCTTTTGATTGATAGAGAGCAGGCAATGGCAATCTATGAATTTGCGCCTGGTTCACAAAAAACAAAGGACAAAGCAATTCATACTGTTATCGGTTTCACTTCAGAATTTAAAGACAAGTTATCTCAATATGGAAGTCCAAACTTTGATGGAGGTCCATTCTATATTAACAAGTGGATGACGAGATGCAAGACTTGCGGCACATTTAGAACTTATGAAAAGGAAGAAGAATTTCAAGGAGCAGAATTGGTGTGTTTGATTTGCGGCGAATCAGATACCAATTATCAAAAACCAGTTTTACTGAAAGCCCCGAAAGCATACAGAACAAATCTTTCACAAGGAAATGATTCAAAAGAGGATTCGTTAATTCTTTTATCAAGACCGCCAATTTTTGCAGAGTCAAATAAGGAAGATGATAACAAAACGGAAACGGATAAAATTAGAAACACAAACATTTCAATTACTGACAGGGATGTCACTTGGAGAGTTAATACAAATGCAGATAATTTTTTCACAGGGATGCGTTACAACGTTGTAAATAAATTCCCTTTCGGACAACGAATTGGATACAGATTCAAAGAGCAATGGCTTTTAAACGATTATTCAGGTCGTTACTTTGATGACAATGGTTACTCAATGGACACTTTTCCTCTTACAGATTCGCTGGAGGAATCAATTGCCTTGGCAAGCAATAAGAAAACAGAAATTTTAAGATTGACCCCTGCATCTGTTCCTTTAGAACTTAATCTGAATATGGTTTCAAACGAAAATGATTTGCCGCACATGCGAGCACAATCCTATGGAGTGCGTTCTGCTTATTATTCAGCAGCCTTTTTACTTCAAAGAATTATTGCGGACAAACTTGATGTTGACCCAAACGAAATTGAGATTGCAGATATTTCAAGAAAGGCATTGAATGATGATACAGATAGATTTGTAGCTGAAATAATTTTGACTGATGAATTGCCAAACGGTTCAGGTTTCGTAAGACACTTGTATAAAAACTTTGAAACAATTCTATCAGACACAATTTTACCGCCTGATGAAAAAGTTTATTTAAAAAAAATTCATTCTGATTTTCATTCGCGCTCATGCCATGATTCTTGTTATGAATGTTTGAAGGTTTACCGTAACATGAATTACCACAGTTTACTTGATTGGAGATTAGCCCTATCCATGATGCGAATGCTGAATGATGAAACTTTTGTTTGTGGTGCTGACAAGAATTTTGAGTTTGTTGAGTTGAAAGGTTGGCTGAACAACGCAACTGTTTTAAGAGATTCTTTTGTTCAAAGTTTCGGTTACACTCACAAAGAAGATGTGAATGGACTTCCAATAATTAAATGGGGAGCAGACAAGAAAAATGTAATTGCAATTGTTCATCCTTTTTGGAATGTTACGAATTTGAATTACGATGAAAATTGGCTAGCAAAAACAATTACAGCATTAAGAAAATATGTTTCTACTTCCAGTGGTTCTTTAAGCATCATTGACACTTTTAATTTGCATAGGAGACCAGGATGGTGTTATGAAAAATTAGTTATTAGATAATGAATCAAATTGGCAAAATAGATTTTAAAAAAATCCAAAGGATTTCACCAAGCCAATTTTATTCAATGGAAAATTGTGCTTACAAATCTTTATTAGCGGAAGCAATGAATAAAAAACCTTTGCTTCCGGTTTCTGCTAACGCTTATTATGGAACTGTATTGCATAAAATGCTAGAGTTGATTTCAAAAGGTGTAATTCGAAACGAAAATGATTTCAATAATATCTTTCAAGAGCAAATTCAATTGATGGAAGAAAAATTAGTTGCAGATGGTTATGATTTTTTTGTTCCACTTCAAAAGAAGGTGAAGGATTTTATTATGAAAAAGATTTTACTGAAAGACCATTTGCTAAATGTTACTGAAAGACCACCAAGAGGAAGCAACACAAAATTCTATTCTGAAAAATGGTTTGAATCAAAAGATAAATTGATAGGTGGAAAAATTGATTTAGTAATTGAAGCCGAACATGAAACCGAAATACTTGACTTCAAAACGGGAGCAATAACACAAGATGTTTTAGACGATGATGGTGAAGTTAGTTCAGAAGTAAAAACAGAATACAAAGAGCAGCTAAAACTTTATGCTTACTTGTATTTTGAAAACACCGGCAAATTTCCCACCCAATTAAGTTTGGTTGATTTAACGAAACAGAAATTCACAGTTGACTTTTCAGAGAAAGAATGCAAAGCTATCTTTGAAGAAGCAAAATCCTTATTGGATTCAACAAACAATTGCATAGACAAAGGAACCTTCGCAGCAAATCCGACAGAAGCAAATTGCAAGTATTGCTTATACAGACCGGGTTGTTCTTTTTACTTGCAGCACATTGAAAAAGACAATTCATTCAATGACGTTTCAGGTTCCGTTCAAAATGTAGTTAAGTTTCAAAATGGAAATGTGACTGTGTATTTGGAATCAGGAGGCAAAACATTTACTGTATCGAATTTCCCTTCAGAAAAATTTGATGAATTAAATAGCAGCAGGAACAAAAAAATAAATGTGTTTAATCTTAAAAAGGAATCCAGAGATTTCTTTTACTCTGCAATAAAGACAACAATGATTTATGGGTAATCATGATAAAAATAAAATTCCTATACTGTCTTTCTATTCCGGTGGGGGGTTTATAGACATGGGTTTTGAGATGGCTGGATTTGAAACTGTTTGGACAAATGAAGTTGATATAGTGTTTGCCAAACTTCATGCAGCCGGAATTACATCCTGGAGGAAATCTCAAGGCAATGGAATTAAAGCAGAAATTTTCAATACAAAGTCGATTACAGAAATTTCTTCAAAAGAAATTTTATCAGAAGCATTTCCAAATGGGAAACCGGAACACTTTGGAATGATTGGTGGACCGCCTTGTCAAGATTTTAGTATGAATGGCAGTTTAAAAGGTTTTGACGGGGACAGAGGAAAACTTACAACACTTTTTTTTGATAAGATATTGGAATTAAAACCAACATTTTTTGTAATGGAAAATGTAACGGGCTTGACAAAGCGAAACGAAACCAAAGAATTTTTGCTAACCCTTTTGAAACGGGTTGAGAAAGAATATTTTGTTAATCATGAAAAACTAAATGCTTTAGATTTTGGTGTCCCTCAATTCAGAGAACGAATTTTTTTTGTTGGTATTAGGAAAACAAAACTTGATTCAAGAATTGTGAATCAAAGTGCATTTGGCAAATGGTTTCCTTTTCCTGTCGATAAAAAATATAAAGATGCAGCTACCAAACACAAATGGGCATCACCAGTTTCATTTGGAACAAATTTGACAAAGCCAACAGATTTACCCATTGAATTATGTGTTGAAAGTTGTTTAATTCAATCAGATGAAATGAATTCAACAGCAAATGCAAACGAGTTTTTTAATTTGTATATAACCAACGAAGCTTTGGATCTAATTAAAGAAGGTGAAACTAACAGACCATCATTTAAACGTCTTCACCGTTTCAAATATAGCCCGACAGCGTGTTACGGCAATAACGAAGTTCATTTGCATCCATATAAACATAGGCGTTTATCAGTGCGTGAGACATTGCGCATTCAGGGAGTTCCAGACACTTATATTTTACCAGCAGAGTTGGCGTTATCAAAAAAATTCAAGATGATTGGAAACGGAGTTCCAGTTCCTTTAGCAAAAGCAGTGGCGATTGCTGTTAAAGTCTTTCTTAAAGAAAATGATGTAATTAAAACAGAAAAGCTGAATGGATATTTGGTCTAAAGAAAAGCGTAGTGAAGTAATGAGCAAAATCCGCGGGAAGAATACTAAGCCGGAAAAGCTTCTTCGAACATCACTGCATCAAAGAGGCTTTCGATTTAGAATCCATCGTAAAGATTTGCCCGGAAAACCGGATATAATTTTTCCGAAACAAAGAATTGCAATATTCGTTCATGGTTGTTTTTGGCATTTTCACCAAGAATGTAACGAAGGAAGAATTCCTTCATCTAACTCTGAATTTTGGAAAGAAAAACTTTTGAAAAATGTTTCTAAAGACGCACAACATATAAAGGCATTAGAAAGTCTTGGTTGGACTGTACTTGTTATATGGGAATGTGATATAGAAAAACAATTAGAGAAAACATTGTCTAAAGTAATTTCTAAACTTACCAAAGAAAATATTTAATCTTTTCGTCTTTTTTTGAGTTTATTCGGCAGAAGCAAAATTCTATTCTCTCTTCATCAGACAAAACCAAATGTCTCACTAAGTTAAATGCCAATTCACCTGCTGAATAAAGCCAAACGAAGACTATGTTGTTCGTAGTGGTATTGTTTCTATTTCACAGCTCCCTTTTTAAGGGGCTTTTTTGATTCGACAGATATTTGTGGAAAATATTGACAAGTAACTCCTGCAAGCAATGCAGCGTTTAATACCAACACACAAAGCAGGTTATGAAGACCGCGCTACGACCAATTTTTCTTTCCGGTTTTCTTCATTTTCTTGTTTATGTCCTATTACGAGAGTAAATTTAAAAAGCCTCCGCGCTTTGGAGTTACATTATGTTGCAGCAGTTTTAATTTAGGTATATGCTTAAAGTTCTTTGTATTGCATGTGGCTAAAAAGCAATCATATTATAAAGCTGTTGCTGCAATAAGCATGTCAGGTATAGAAGCTGCATTGCTTAAATGATACTGTTGTATTAATTCAAGTGCTTTGGCAGATATATCCTCATCAATATGCAACACATCTAATTTGCTCTTTCGCAATCTTGCATTTAGCATGGTAAGTGTTTCTAAATTATATGCAGCCCTTGTTAGTTCTGCTATAGTGAGGAATTACAAAGAGACTGGGAACGGCTGCAATCAGGAAAATAAGAAAAATGCTGATAGGAAGTTTATCATCAGATGAACTATTATATAACAAGTAGCGCCATTGCACCAACCTGCAAAGAATTTGCTCCGTTGGAAACAATAGTTCAATATTACCCGCAAATACATACGCAATACCCGGGCGAGGAACGAGAATGCAGTAATGAACTGGTTGATGCAACAACAAACATGCAGCCTTTATCGCTGGAGCAAGCCAAAGCGCAATCACCAAGCTAATTATTAATTAATTCCTTACACAAAAAAATTCCCTTACCCTTGCAACCAAAACAGGCAGCAGCATTGGAAGGGGTCTCGATTTTGGTTACTTTCTCTCTAAATTTGTAAAAAAACAACTATGAAGCTAAAGGTAATTATACACGAAGCAGAAGAAGGTGGATTGTGGGCAGAAATACCTGCACTTCCCGGATGTGTTACACAAGCTGAAACAATGGAAGAGTTAATACCCAACATATACGAAGCGGTAGAAGGTTGCTTATCTGTGGACATTGAGCCATCCTCTATCGGCAAAAACTCTAAGCTATTAGAATTGGCTGTATGAAAACAGTTTCAGCAAAGGAATTTATAAAAATTCTTGAAAGAAAGGGCTGGAACTTGAAAAGAATAAATGGCAGTCAAAAGAATATTTTATGTCTCACAAGAGAAAAGGGCAATTAACAGTTGCAAAGGAGTGGGCAAAACATCTTAGAAAGTTTTGGCGAAGGCAATTTTGGAAAGCAGAACGAAAAGCAGGAAGAAAGCTAATAAGAAGTGAAGTTTAAAAGAAGACCTCCATACATCCCGATAGCAATCGCGATCCACTCACCCACCCTAAACAGCTAACTTGCTGCAATAGAGTGCAGGATTGCATGCTTTCAAATAATAAAACCCAATTGCTTTGCCAATACAACAAAATAAGCCAACACACAGATGACCTGATTAAGGATCATATTCTTTTAAGGCTTTATGTGGTGCCAAATAATACTTGGTATGGATCTACATTTTCATAAAGGCTCAAATAAAATTGTCCACAATTTCTGAATAATTTATAAAAACTATATCAGCATTAGTTATCAATTTGCAGTTTAAAAATCAATTAAGATGCAGGGCAATATATTTGAGAAAGAAAAAATGCAGCGAACTTCAACAGGTTTAATTATCCTGAGCAATCAAAAAAATATACTTAGCAAGCAACAGCAGACTTTTAATAAATTGATTAAAAAAATAGAAAAATTAAGACTTGAACTTCAACAGTTGAACAAATCGTTAAATGAGAAGTTGGAGTTTTACGGCAAGTACATTCATCCGGTTGAGCAGCAATTAAATGAATTGAATAAAGAAGGTGCAAAAATTTTGTTCAGGTTTTTTAAAAATAAAAAGCTGTTGTCAAAAAAGGAAAGAGATGCCTTAGGTGCGGTAATTTCATCGAAGCTTGATGCTGTTTTTTCATTTGAAAAGACTGAACCGGACGATGAACTTAAAGAAATATTTAAAGCAGTTGAAGGAAAAAGTTATGAAGAAGCTGTTGAGGAAGATTTTGATACCATGAAGAATGACATGGAGAATATGTTTGAAGATATGGGCTTTAACATGAACTTTGATGATATGCATAGTAAAATGACACAGGAAGAAATGATAAGAAAGGCAATTGAAATGCAGGAGCAGATTAAGCAACAAGCCAATGAAAAAGAAAAAAAGCAGACATTCCGCAAAAAAACAAAAAAGCAACTGGAAAAAGAAGAAAGAGAAAAGCAAATAGAAGAAGCACGAACAAAAAACATTGGCAGCATATACAGGCAATTGGCAAAAGTTTTTCATCCTGACCTGGAGCGGAATGAAGAAATGAAAATCCAGAAAGAAGAACTAATGAAGCAGTTAACTATAGCTTACGAAAATAATGATCTGCATACCTTGTTGAACCTTGAACTTGCATGGATACAAAAAGAAGAAAATAATCCTGATAATCTTACTGATGGCAAACTTGCTATTTACAACGAAGTGCTTAAGGGGCAGGTAACTGAACTGGAACAGGAAATATTTGAAACATTTCAACATCCCAAATATGCACCTTTGCAAAAATTTTCAAGGTTTCCCTATCAGATAAAAAGCATGAATATCAGCGAGGAAAAAAAGAAATTGGAATCTATGGTAAACGAAATGAGCAGAGATATTACAGTATTAAAGGGTAATGAAAGACAAGCTTTGGCAGAGGTAAAAGAAATTATTCATGTATTTGAATTGCATCGCAGGACTAATATTGATTTTTCAGAGCTTTTCAGGTAAGGGTAAGAGAGCACTTAAATAAAATTTCCTTTCAGGCCTCCATATTTGCAATTTCGTACCCCTGCTCTCCCTTAGTCTGCCACTAAAGCGCTAATTGATTGTCATACTGTATCTGGACTGCTGAAAATAAACAAACTCTACTATACAAACAAGTTCACTAAACTTGTTGCTCTTGCAGCAAAGCTGCTGCGGGTACTTAAAACAGGCCAATATCGATTATAGGAAAATTGCGTTAGCAATCCTGAGTGTTGTACGAGGTTTTTTGGAATTATCATTCGATATATATGAAAGCAGGTATCTGTATAATACGCTTCACTTTCATGCTACCATCAGCAGCAAGCAGCAGTTTTCGGAAATCAACTCATAGCCCTGCCAGCCTAACTTACTCAACCAAAGAATAGTTTATTAAACTATAATCCCCATGAAAAACGTGTATATCTCAGCCCATTTTTATCCACTCTCTTTCCCATAAACAAGCGTTGCATTTACAACATAACTACCCCTTTTTGCCCGTTTAAATAACCTCTTATTATAGGGGTTATTGCTGTCAACTTCATGGCTTGCAAGAACAGAGTTAACATACGTCCGTTGCTTACGGTAAGGCGGCAATATTTCATCCGGTATGCATTCCACAAGCTTCATTACATCATCCATAGTAAACACCCCTGTTATAACATCAGGGCGGGTTACCCCCTGAAACTTCACCGAAACTTTCTCCGGCATTTCCTGTTCTATGCAGCGCATGCATACCAGCAGAAAAAAGGCCATTGATTGGGAACCAATAGTAATCCTCCGCCTGTTTTCTTCTACCGAAATTGAGGGAGGTTTTACAATAATCCAATATTTAACCAGCGTTTTTTGATTGGTTAAAAGCTGCTGACGATAGAGAGTAGTTTTATAATAACCCTGCAACAAATAATCAACCGGCAACAGCCCTTTGTCATTATGTGCGCTTAGGTTCGCCTCTGATTGCAGCAGCAGGTCGGCAACTGCATCCTGGGCATGATAAAGTGCCACCATAAGACCTGTAAGTGAAGTGTCGGGAGCGGCAAAATCAGGCCCATATTTTTGTACTATCCGTTTTACATCTTCTTTGCGGCCCAGGCGACAGTTCTTCGCGTATTCCTTACCATCGTTACGCAGTTCTTTCATGTATTGCATTGCTCGCTGAAACTGGAGTTTGGCCAATTGATCTATCCAGTCTATCTGGTGATGCGTTAGGGCGTATTGAAACAATTGCTTTCTTTGATGTTTTACTTCATGCTCCTTTTTTGCCGGGTCGAGCGCCAGTAATTTAATCTGCTCTAATTGCTCCTGGCTGATATATTCGTAGCCCAGATATTTGGCCCTTATCTGTTCGGCCTGCTCATGCTTGCCCTGCTCTTCAAGCCGCCGGGCTTCTTCGAGCCATTCGTGCTTATCTGATTTCTGTTCTGCAACCTGAAATGGCTTTGTAAGCTCTTTCAATGCCAACAACTCCAGGGCAGGGTGATTAACCTGCTTCTCGAACAGGTAAATATTTTTTACCGAGCGGGTAATGGCTACATAAAAAGAGTTGATATAAAATTTATAAATCTCGGCATCTTTATCACTTTTATCGGCTGACCGTGCATATTGCAAAGAGTCTTCCTGCAGGTCGGCTGGCTTTACCCCATTGATAATTTCCTTAAACTCTGCGGGGTTGGCAGAAATAAAATTGAGCAATATCACATTTTCATACTCCAAACCTTTGGCTTCCTGAACAGAGAAAATAAGGGGGGTTTTAAAATATTGCCTTGCTTCATCTTTTAAATGATTATCGGAAACAATTACAGCATAATGTGTTGAATTTTGCGTTTTCCGGTTCAATTCTGCTTTCACTTTATCATCATCCTGCATCAGCAACACCTCGCCCTTTTGAGTAGAAATGGTATTGATGAGATAATTACTCTCTTTGTCAATGGAGCCAAACCTCTGATTTTTTATTTTAAGCAGCGTGTTCGACAACCTGACTACTTCCGGAGAATTGCGGTAATTTGTTTGAAGTATGCGTACCTGTTTATTGTCTGTTCCGTGATGGTACAGGTAAGTCTTTATTTTCGACCATGAGAAAAAGTTAGGATGAACAATCTGGTTGCTGTCGCCTGTAAGAATAAAATGGCTATTGTTGGTAAGCGATTGCATGATGCACTTCAACTGAATGCCGGTAATGTCCTGCACCTCATCTATCATTACATAATCGTAACGTGGCTTTATTAATTGCAGGTAATCAAACGAAAGCATATTACTGTCGTAATAATTATTTTCTTTCATCCATTGCAGGTATTTTGTAAACAGGCTGTACACCTGCTCCCTTTTATCTGCTGTAAAAATGGATTGCTTAATGCCAAGCAACAGGTATTCTTCTTTGCTTAAATAAGCAGTATGCAATGGCGACCCGGTAAGTACGCCTTTAAACTCTTCGTAAACCCGGTAAGGTTCATTTATTTTTGCCTGTTGTGCGTGCCTGTTAAACCACTGCTCAAAAGCCCTGAAATTTATCTCTTTGCCTTCAGGTATTTGCCACGACTCCAAATATTGCTGAAACGACAGGAAGTCCACTTCACTGTCTTCATTTTCGTAGCCGTTCGAAAAATATATTTTTCGTGCATTCTCCACCAGGTAATTGCTTAGAGAAATATAGGCAACATTGCCTTTAAGCTGTTTTAGTTTTTCTAACACAAGCACTGTTTTGCCACTGCCTGCCGAGCCAATAATAATCAATGGAGGATGCACACCGAAGATTGCCTGCTGGGTATCATCGAACGAAATAAATTTATTCAGCACATGAATACTGGGTACTGATTCATTTATGTAGTTCAGTTGTTTTATTTCGGTTTGAGGTACATCTTCAGGCCGTGCCAAAGGTTGCATAGCTTCTTCCGGCGGCAGTTGAGCACCACGCAGAAATCTTGATTTTGCATAATCGTGATGTTGTATAACCTCCAGCAGCAACAGGTACTTTTTTTGGTTATAAGAAGCAAGCGTAAACAATAATCGGTCTTTAATATTCAGCCTTGCACGGTAATAGCCGGTGTTAGTCATTTTGCGTACATCTGCGCTTTTAAAGTCGCCTTTAGTCAACTGCTGCAAAACCTTATCAAAGTTTTTCTGTACACTCTTACTGTCAAGCTGGTTGCAAAATAAAATAGGGAGCATTATTAAATGAGCTTTTTTCTTTTTTCATTTCTAAAGTGGCAAATATAAAAGATGCATTTTTTTGAACATCAATAAGTATTGTAAGCAGGGATATAAGATTTTGGGGAACGAAGTAATGCTTATTTTTTATTTCAAAGAACGATAAGAAGCTCCTTTTGCTTTTAACATTACTGTATCATTGCCATACATTTCTGATGTAATTACTAATTCGTCTTTTTCAATAGAAATAATTTGAATTGTTATACTCTCGTTTAAGTTTTTAGGGTTAGTAAGTAATAAAGATCTGCCATCAGGAGACAGCGTATAAAAAAACATAGTGCTTCTAATACCATTTTTCTTTATATAGCACTTCCCATTTTTTTTAAATTCCAATTCGGGTGCTACATTGTTTTTCCTTCTAATAAAATTCTCTCTGTTTTTACCTGTTACATTTACCGTTTTCCAACTGTTTATAATAAACTTTTTCAAGGGGTCACTAATAATACTATCTGTTCTTACTACAGCTTGCGAAGGCGTATAATTTATAGCTTTTGATGCAAACGGATCATTAACTATTATCAGGATAAAAACTATAAAAAGAAAAATACCAAGAGGTATTAAGTTAAGTTTAAAATCCAGCCGGTATTTTTTCCAGGCAACAAAACTGCCATAAATTAATCCTACAAACAAGCCTAAAAATCCCCACATAAAAACCGGAGAAAAAGAAGAATCTACCTTTACAAGGTTATCAAAAAAAAGAAAAAACGAATAGCTCATTCTGCCTAAGAATTCTCTTAAAAAATAAATGACCGAAAGCAATGCTATAATGCTGATTGTCCAATGCCTGGGTTTGCCTGCCGCAATATCTTTTTCTACGTACCCGTCTTTATTTTTGCTTATGCTATTTTGCTTAATATAGATTACTACAAGGTAAATTAAATATATAAGACTTACAGCTCTTGCGAAACTTAAAATACCGGATAGAAATGAATACCTAAAATAGTCATGAATAAAAAAAATGAATATCACTAATATACCAACCCGGATTATTTTGCTCATATCTTTTCAATTTTTCTTATTAAAAAGATAGCTGCTACCAGGCCTCCAATTAATAGAACAAGGCCGATAAAATAAGCAAAGTAGTTATGAGGAAGATAGGCGGAATAGCCATCCGGACCGTTGAATTGGTACGGTGAAAACCATGAATTGCTATCTGTAATAAAGCCTGTAAAAAACCTGATAAACGCAAAAAATATCCCTCCCAGTAAGGCATACTTTAGCAATTGTTTATAATAAGCTTTTTTAGGAAAAACAGCTTTAATCGCTACAGGAATTACTATGGTTTCATATTCTGTTTTTACTTTGATATTGAACGAATACAACTTGTCTTTTATCAGCTTCATAGCTTCAATAGATAATAACAGTTTATGACTTACCATATTATTCTGGCTGAAAAAAGTTACTGTATTATTGCTAAGACTAATTCCATTTTCATCTGTATCTAAATATACTTTTGCTTTCACAAATCCTGATTTTTCCAAGGTGAGGTTTATAGCATGTTTTATGGCATTGCTGCCTTCTATTGATAACAATTGTATTTGTGGCTGATCGCTAACAATTCGTGGATTTGAAACGGACGGGTCAATAATTTGAATTAAAGCTTGTACGGCTGCCAACTTTTTATCTTCCGGATCATGATAATCAGATTTAATAAAAACTTCAGTGGCTGAATTATACTGCTGATTCCATTCGTGTTTTCCAATTCCTTCAAACCACGCTGGCAGTTGGCCATTGGTTATCGCTTCTATAATTTTATACCAATATAATTTTTCTGTTTTGGCTTTTTCTATTAATTGTGCCGGAGTAGTGTACTTTTCAGAATTTAAATAAAAAGGATGCGTTGCATTTATCCTGAAGAGAAACTTAAGAAAGCTATTGTAATCAAAATTTTCAGTCAGCTTTGCTGCATTTACAGGGTCTGTTTCGTTCAGCCATATATGAACGAAGCCTTTGCTGTAGCTTATAGCTGCTTCCGAGTATAAATCATAATTAGTAGCTGACTGGTTAAAAAGCTCGTTGATTGTCTTAAATAAATAATTATCAATCCTGAAAGGAAGCGAAGGATTAAGATGGTAAATCACTTTGAGGTATCTCCGGTCAAAATCCTGCTCTGTATTAATGATCTCTTCAAACTCCATTGCTTTATCAGAGTTTTGAAGTGCAGTTATATCTACCGGCAGGTAATTGGCATTTTTTAAATAATTGGTTGTTTTTTGCCGGTTATAAAAGAACAGCTCTCCCATTTCCTCAAGCGAGGATATAACAGTCCCGAAAATAGTTCGGGTTCTCGACTGTGCTATTTTCCAACGGTCATCCGTCATCCATTGGTTATCGAGCACATCAGGGAGGTTTCTGGAAGAACGCGGTTTAAAATCATGCATTAATAATGTTTGATGAAGATGATTTCTTACTTCCACTTCATCCAACCCGTTTTCAAGCCCTTTGCGAATGATGGTATTTGCTTCACTTTTTGTTAGTTCGCCATCAGCCAGCGAAAGTTCAATAAAGGCTTCTATTGCTTTCAGACCGTTGTTGTACCGTTTTCCTTCTATCTCTTTATGGTAAAGTTCTATACCTTCTTTAGTCTTGATTTTATTGAATGCTCTTTCCAATTTATTAAGCACTTCATTAACCGTGTCTTCCCCGTAACGCTTTTTTATTTTTTCCCTCGAACCGGTATTCATCAACTTGTTTTTTGATGCCCAGAAAGCTGACAGCACCTCAAAATTTTTTTGGACTACCTCAGGAGTGATATGTGCATATTGTTTATAATCGAGGTACAAAGCTTCAAATGGGTTATCGGAATGTATAGACTTCCAGTATCCGTTTGCATCTTCAAAGTTTTGCGGTATCGTTGTAAGCCCGCCCTGCCTGGTAATGAATGCGATGTCTGCATTCATATCTTGCGCTACATTATGCTCTTCACTATTATGCTCTTCTTTATTGCCGGTATTTTTATTTTCTGAACCATCTTCGCTTCCCAAAATCTTGTCTGTATTATCAGGCGGCTTCGGCGATTCACTTCCAAGAATTTTGTCTTCCATTGTTTTGCATTTTATAACCTTACCTCTATTGTGTCTATCCTGTTTTTTAGTTCACTTGCATCAATATCTCCTGCATCTGATTTAATCTTTAGCTGGGCTTTAATTCCATTTGCTTCTACGGTGGCATTTATCACTCCGTTAAAATCAATAGAAAGATTGACAGTGACATCACCTGAAGGATTTCCAAGTTCAAGCCTGCCGCGAAGCGTCCAGTCTTCCGGGTTTGTGCTTTCTTCGTCTCCTTCGTAAATCTTTAAAACCGCATTGGCTTCTGCCGGAAATATTTGCGAGATGCTGATAGGTAAAGGAGAATTCTTTTTAATGAGATGCTCTACAATGGCCCCCTTATTTGTTTTTAATTCTATGCCTATTGATTTTGAGCTTACATCTACTACCCGGCTTCTGTTTCTTCCGTATAAAGCAGCGCCTTGTGCAATAGCGGTATCAAAATTGAATCCCTTCACATCTGATTTAATTGTTCTGCCCGAAAGTTTTTCGAGCATTTTAGGAATCATAGGCATACGCGATGATCCTCCTGCCAGCACAATTCCATCAAGCGCATTCCAGGTTAGCCCTGCTTCCTCTAATGTATTTGATAAGATGGTTTTGCATAGTGTCAGCTTATCGAGTGAACGTTCTTCAAAATAAAATTTGTCATCTGCCTCATCAACAAAAAACAGGTTTGAAGCATCGTTTTCGGATGCCGGCCTTTCACGATATAAAGTAATATCAGCAGCCTCTCCTGCTGCATTAAGTACGATATTTGTTTGGGCATTTTCAGTTAATGCAAACTTTGCATCTAATGCCGTTTTTTGTAATTCCCAACCCATATCGTCGGGCACCTCTTGTTTTGTCTGAGCTTCAAATTCATTGAAAAGATAGCTTTCAATAATAGCATCCCAGTCTTTGCCTCCCAATTGGTCGGCACCGTTTGAGGCAATTACATTTGCATTGCCCTCTGCTATTTGAAGAATGGTAACATCAAAAGTTCCGCCGCCTAAATCGAACACTAAAATTTTTTGAGGACGGGTTAAGGTGATGCCATAGGTTAATGCAGCAGCAGTTGGCTCGTTAATGATAGCAGTTACATCAAAACCCGCAGCTATTCCGGCGAGCCGTGTTTCATAACGCTGCTTGTCGCCAAAGTAAGCAGGCACTGTAATAACAGCCGGGATTACCAACGACTGCAACGTATCTTCCTGCGAAAGCCAGCCTTTTTTCTTAAAAAAATTAAAGGCTTCCATCCGGAGCTTTTTTAGAATGATTACCGATAAGCCGCAGGCACCAAAATTATATCCGTTTATAACATAGCGGTGAACCCTGTCTTTGCCCATATCTCTTTTTATAAATTCGTAGATAGGAGCATTAGCCTGCAGTTTTCGGTCGTTGGCTTTTTTGCCAACATAAGCTAATTTGCCATCAAACCAAACTACGGACGGTGTTGTTTCAGCGCCTTCACTGTTTTTTATAACTACCGGCAAGCCATTCTCATCAATATAGCTCATGCACGAAAAGGTGGTGCCTAAATCTATGCCTACGTGCGGTATCATTTCATTTTGTTGCTTAAAATATCTAACAGGTATTTTACTTCCATAATAAATACCGGCTCAATGATCCGTGCATCAGGTTTAAGCCTGGCAAGAGAAGCAATGTCGTTTTTTACCCGCTGTTTAATGGCGAGTTTTTCTTCGAGCGACAAATTGATTTGCGAGCCTTCAGGAAAGAGGCCGGTCATTTTGCCAACCTGGTTAATTAAGAAAATGAACCGGTCTAACTGCTTCAATTCAGTACCCGTAAAATTTGAAAGGTTGTCATTAAAAAAAGTGTCTTTATTAATAACCTCGTAGTGCTCAAGTACTTTACCATTCACAGTTATTTGATCGCCCACTATTAGTCCGTTAAGGACTTCTCTGTTACCCTCTTCTGTATCAATAACTTCCCACCCGTCTGATGTTGGTTCTTTTGGCGCTTCTTCAGAAAAATTCATTACTACAATGCCGCCTGAGGCTTCGTCTTTATGCCCCGGCGATTGAACCTGCCCAAGCAGTGCCGGCCTGAATGCTCTGTCGCCTATACTTTTATCTAAAATAGTGTTACCAAACATTCCATTTAAAAATTTGGAGGCTATTCCGTCTCTTTCATATCTGCCGTAATCTATCCAGTTAATGAACTTTGCTGCGTTACCACCCCAGTGCAGTTTAATGCCATTTTCTTTTACACGTTTAGATAATTCTTTAATCAAAAATTCATCTAAAGCCAGGCATAAATGAGCAGCATAAAATGACAAAGCGCCAAACTCAATAGCCAGTATTCTTCTAAGCCATGCAATGTCTTTATTATTTGCATTGTTACTTAGCTTAACGGCTATGCTTTTCTCTTCTTTACGCAGCACAAAGTTCAACCGGGATGAGAAAAGTATGTCATTGGTTTTTACTTCGTTTAAAGCAGCCGCCCCGTCTTCACTTAACAGCGTTTCGCGTACCCGTGAATTATTTTTTAAAAGTTTGGCTATTTGCTTACCCGCAAGCAGTACCGATGCATCTAACCGGATTTTACTACCAAACCAGATGCTGTAATCCGAAGTACCACCTCCTACATCTATACAAACGGAGCCGTCTTCTTTATTGGCATGACTAATGCCGTCTGTTATAATGTACTCACTCGAAAAGTACTCGCCGGCAGCAATTCCTTCGGTAGTAAATTTTGGTTTTACGCTTATAATAAGCTTGCCGTTATTTCGTGTTGTTATGTTGTAAACACCTGCTTCCTTATCTTCATCAAACTTCCTGTTGTCAACATAAATAAATTGCTCAGGACCTACTTCTTCCTCTTTATCGCTCTTATGAAAGAAGCCTTCAAGAGTTTCTGTCCATCCGCGCTTATAGGCTCTTATCCGGTCATCAGTAAATGATTTTGGGTAAGAGCAGCGAAACTCAATTCTACTAACCCGCTCCTGCACCAGATCAACCATTAGCAGAAAAATCAATGACTTCAGGAAAGAATTTAGTTTAGTGTCATCATCATCCCATTTGATATCGGTATATACATTATCGGGATAACGGCTTTGGTCGGGAAAATAAATAAAGTGATCCAATAACATGTTTGAAGTTACACCCGCTTTAAAAATGCGTAAAGCAGTAGGTATAGGCAACTCCTGATCTACAGTTGGTACAAAAAACAAACGCGTACTTTCATTTCTTTTATTTTCACTTTCTTTTGTAGGGGTATTAAATAGCGAACGTAAGTATTTGGAAAAAGAGAAAGTCCACCGGACAGCATTTCCGTTACTGTATTTAAAAATGTTTGTGTTTGAAGTGCCAAAGTCAATGCCCACAGATGCAGATCCGTTGAAAGGCTTACTTTCAATATCCCTGTTCTTATTTAAAAGTATGATCCCGAAGTTCTCCTCCTGCCCGGTTTTGGGTTTAATCTCAATGCCCTCAGGGAAAGAATTATAACCCGAGATGCGTACAATTTCTGCTTTGTTGCTCGAATTATTTGTTTCAAATTTCTGTTCTTTTCTGCTAATGGTACTCTTCGACTCTAAATTCAAAGGTTCCATCATAAATGCATCAGTATCAGAACAAAGCATAAAATACTGGCACCAAAAATCACCTAAGTAATTTGGAAAGATTTCCAGCACCGGCACCTCTGTTTCTTTAATCAGTCCTTCACCAATTGTAGTATCGGCGCCCTTCAGGCGATAGGTTTTTTTTATTTCAACCTGCTGGTTATTTTCCAACGGCAGAAAAAAGCTGAAAATAACTTTTCCGTCTGTTTCGTTGAATCGCGGTTTTAAAATTTCCTGGATATTGACAGGGCTGAAAAACTGTAATATTTCTTTTTTAAAAGGCAGAATATAATTCGGATTGCCGGCATTAAGAAACGCTTCTGTACCGTTTAAAATAGGGCCACTTTTCGCTTTTAATAACGTATTGGTTAGAAAAAATAATTCAGGGCGTATCCAGATAGCCTTATGATTCTCTAAATTAATTCTGTTGATGGTGCTGCCTGATGGTGCTTTAAAAAACTTATCAACCAGGATACTAATATTACCTAACTCAGAAGGCTTAGTATCATCCCATAAAATTTTGTCAAGAGATAGCTGTCGTTCATTTATAACAACTACTTCTTTGTACTTCGACCTATTGCGGGCCATCCTAAGCGCATACTCCGATTTGTTGCCTGCGCTTGTTGCATCTTCATTTTTTACAAGCGGTGTTAGTAAAGCTCTATAGATGGCATAATTGGAAAGAAAGGATGCAGGCTTTGCCAATGGCTCAGGTTCTAAAGCTACTTTTACTCTTGCTACCTCGATGGGTGTGCTGTTTTCTATCCCTAATTCCTGCTTTATCTCCACCAGCCAGCTATCTAACAGCTTATTTATATCGCCAACATATTTGTGGTCGCCTGATGCCCCGGCTGAAGTTGATGCATATTGATTAAATTCACGGATGAACCACTCCAGCCATTCGCCTACATAATCAAGCCCTTCCGATTTTCCCGGAGGCTTTAAATACCCCTTGTCGTCTTTTAATGAAAAGGTAGCTTCCTTTAATGTAGTGTTGTAATCTGCCGAGGTATAAACGAGTGTTGCAGGCGAAAAAGCGCCTAAAGGAATATCGCCAAATTTAATAAGCAGAATATCAGTCCACGAATATTCGGGTCCGTTTTTTTGAAGCTTTACACTTTTAGGCGCCAGGTTTTTTAGTGCTACACTAAATTTTTCATCATTAAGCAGTACCGGTGTAATGGTAAGATTTCCGAGGTCGGATTTAACTTTATATAAAGCCAGCAAACTAAGCAGGCCACGCCATTCCTGCACAATTCGTTTTCTAAGCGGATGCTTATCTGATCGTAAGGCACCTAAAAAAGTAAGCGGCCGCGCATAAATATCGGGGATAGAAGAAACGCCTCTTGTTTGTGCAGTTTCATCTATCTCAATTCCATCACTGATGGCCAGTACTATTTTCTTTTGCTTATCCTCCCACAGAGCGTTAGATACAGGTTCGTCTATATTAGCGCCCGTAAGTATTTTAGGAAGGTATAAATGTTTTTTGGGCATCGCTGATTTTTTTAATGGATCACCAGGTTTTTTTGGTTGAATTTTACGGCAGCACTGTAAAAAATATTCAGAAATTTATTTCCGGCTGTCATTGTCCTGTCTTTAATTACCGACTCTTCCAGTCCTTCTTTTTTGAACGTATTAAAATCCCTGCCGTTTGATCTTTCTTTTAACACCTCCCCTATGTTTGCGATAAAGTCTTTAGGATTTTTCAGTTCAAGCCTTTTTTTGTGGGATAGTTCGCCGTTAATTATTTTATCCTTATTTATCAATTCAATTCTGTCATCATCATCCATAGCACAAATCCAAAACAGAAAATCGTTCAGGTAATCATCTGTTAGGTTATACAGCGTATTATTCTCTTCGTGACGGGGGTTCAATAAGGCATTGTCTTCTTTAAAATCTTTATTGTAGTTATCGCCATACCATGCTTCTTCCCTTACTTCTCTGTGCGATTTAGCCAGAATGGACTTTCCGTAGGTTAAGTACGCGTAAGCAAAAACGGTGAAGTTGGCGATGCGCTCTTTCAGAGTTTTTCTTTCTTCCTGCAAACTATTACTGTTGCGTGTTATTGGCAGCATATTCCAATCCAGCTTGTCCTCCTGCCTGCACGCTATAAAATATTTTTTTTCAGGCACATCTTCAATCGGCGGCTGACGAAAAAAGTCGAAGGAAGCTAAGGCAGATACCATTTCAATATAATGAGGAAAATTGTCCTGCGTAGAGCTGCCGATGCTAAAATCGCCGACTTTTTGTGCAAGCGAATCGCCGATGAAATAATATTGGTCAAACCCTAATTCCTTATCATTATAATATTGTAAAGCAGCCTTGGTGGCAATAGGAAAATCGTTAGGCGTAACAAACATCGTCTCATCGTTAGTAGTGTTTACGGCAAAGCTAAAATAAGGAAGCACCAGTGCCCCGCCCAGCAACACTTTGCTTTTTTCGCCTGCCAATTTTGCCTGCATCTTCTCGTTAAATTTGATAAGCTGACGTGAACCTAATGTAGGAAATCCTGCTGCGCCTGTACCACCAAAAATTGACCCGACTAAAAATACACGAAGCTCATTGGCATGAAGAGAGCCAATATCATCCCAAAGCAATTTAAAGGGATATTCCTCCATAGGCGGGTTAGCCATTACAACAGCGCCAATAGATGGATGCCCGCGAAAACCCTTATCCAGCGATGTTTCTAACTCTGTACCTGTAAATAATATATTTGCCAGGTTAGCCAGGTTAGGATCTGTTTTTTTTAAATTATCGTAGTTGATATATTTGGCAAGGGTGTAATCTTTTTCTTCAAATATATTCCACACAAATGTTTCATCACCAGGTGGAATAACAATCTCAGTTTTAAAACATGGATTGCCGGGAGCAGCCTGAAAGCGAGAACGTAATTCGGTATATTTTTTTATTAAAGATTTTGTTCGTGTTAAATTGCCGTTACCCTGATCAGGATCAATCATAAAGATGTGCAACTTATCAGGCCCCAAACCTGCAGCACATAAATGAATAACAGATTCGATTACTCTGGAACCGGTTCCTCCAATTCCGATCAATACATTTTTCTCCATAGCTTATAAACTTTTATTTTTTCCCGAACGGAACATATTTTACTGTACGGGGAGACATAAGGTAGGTAGTTACCCAAAAAAAGATAAAGGTAAGCACTGCCAGCAATGCGAAGTAGAGGCCAAACCAGTTCGGCTGTATGCCCTCCGACATATTCATAAGTACTATAGTTACAATCAGAACCACCGAAAGGATGATTTGAAGCATAAAAAGCAATCTCCATTTTCGTTTAGCAGCGCTGAGATCACCGGCAGTTTTTTCAAGATCGCCATAGTAATACCAATAGCAGGCGGAGATGATGCTTAGCAAAATACCAACGCCAAAAATGATACGTAACTCACTGGCTAAATCAGCAGGATCTTTATTTGCCAGGTTAGGGTTTTCTGAAAGATAACTTCCCATAAGAATAGCAAACACTACCCATAAAACAGCTCCTAATGCGGCTGTCACTAAGTAATTAACCGGACTTTTATTCATAATTATTTTTTGGGTATTAGCAGATAAGCTGATTATTTCTTTTCTATATAAATATAAAATTTAGCAAGTTGGGGTTGGGCATAAGTGATATGATTGGTAGTAAGATCTGTTAATAATTTGTCGAGGTTAAGTGTTTTATTTTCGTTCACTCCCTGAGCAAATGTTTCTGTGCTTTGCTCTTTAACCCATTGAGGCATATTAAGCGGTACGGTGTTATCGAATGTAAGGTAAACGAGGTAAGCATATTTTCCCGGCTCGTCGTTATTAGTTAGTCTTATATCTGCTTTCAATGTATTGCCTGTCATCTTCATGTTTTGAACCATCACTTCGTTATCAGCAGCAACAGAGTCTTTAGCTGCAGGTGTTTTTTTAAATACCAGCGTTTTCAAATTTTTCTCTGTAAAAGGGCAGATGTAAGGATTTGTTTGTAAAGTGCACTGAAGGTTAAAGAGCGCTTCGTTTGCCTTTTCCTGCATCCTGAAGTTGAAAACGGTTCCATATTCCTTCCATTCTTTTTTAAGACTTTGCTTATTAAAAGTTTTAGAAGTTTTATTTTTTTCTACTGTAACCTCATAATTTTCTACAGGATGGTTTGTAATTAATAAAAACCGGTTCTGTTTTATATAAGGTTTATTTTTCAGGCTATTAAACAGCAGCATAATATTTTGTTTATCGCCAAACACCAGCACATATAACGGACGCTGGCCGTTAACCCTCACCGGTGGTTGTACATCAGCAACTATTCCGTTGAATGGACTGTTTAAGCTTACAATACCTGCTTCAACTCCTTTTTGAAAACAATAATCTTTAACCGAACTTACTACCAGGTTTATATCACTATTATTATAAAAAAAGTCAGTGATTAAAATACTGACTCTTTGGGAATTTGTATTTCGGACAGCTTCACTAAAGTTTGTTTGAGTACTCAATTTAGGGTTAGAAAACATTGCAGGAGAAGCTTTGGCTGATACAAATTCATTTCTCGAAATAGAGTCTACCGTTCTTCCAAACTTGTAATATCGTATGTCTGTATTTTTCCAAACATTCTGGCAACTGCCTTCTATGTCATCCAAAAGCTTAGTATAATCGGTTGATGTTTGCGAAACAAAGCCTTTCATAGATGTTGTAGCATCCAGGTAAATATCTACACTTAACTTGTTGGTATTGACAGATTGATTACCGGTAATTTCAGTTTTGCTAAAATTCCAGTTAATATCGGGTTGTGTTTTGCATGACGATAAAAATATAATTGCAACCAAAGAAATAGAAACAGTTCTATTTAAGATCATTATTCTATATGTTTAAATATGTGTTGACAAGATATAAATTTTATTCTTTCTTCCAACTAAAATATGAAACACGGTAACCTGCATCTCTGCATCCTCTAAAATCTTAAACTCCTTTTCAAAATTTAAGCATCTCTGCATTTCAATACGTGTAACCAACTTTATTATTTCCTATTCACAAAATGTACACATTGCATTGATAGTTATAATTCGGAAGCTTATAAGGTTAAAAAACAATTTTATTTTCGCAAAGTTGTAAAATCAATTTCATCTATGGATAATATAACTGCTGTTCAATACAAAATATCAACCGATAACGACCTGCTGGATAATGTGTATGATTTACGGCCTTTCATAAAGGAGAAGTTAGCCGAAATGCACGTAAAAGTTGAAAAGAAAAAAAACAGTGCTGTAAAAGAATTGATTGATCTGATTCAAAAGTTTCCTGCAACTCCGCAGTTTAAAAACCAATTGAGCAGGTTATATGCTTTACAGGGAAACATGACAAAAGCTATGGAGCTTAATCATTGGATTGTGAAAGAGCATCCTGATTATTTGTATGGCAAAATAAACCTGGCTTACGAATACTTAAGGAAGAAACAATTTGAAAAAGTACCTGAAATATTGGGTGCTGCTTTAGAGATCAAAGAGCTGTATCCGTACCGCAACGAATTTCATAAAGAAGAAGTACTATCTTTTTACAACGCCGCTGTATGGTATTTTGCAGAAATCGGTGATGATGAGCAGGCAGAGATGCGGTTAGAAATTATGGAGGAAATTGATGACCAAAGTCATCATACACAGGCAGCACAAAACAGGATGATGTCTTACAGGCTAATGAATTTTTCTAAAAGAATGGAAAAAGAAGATGCAGAAAGAAAAACAGTAAAGGCTGTTGCTGCAAAAGTTGCAGAGCCAACAACTGAAAGCCCTGTATTTAATCATAAGATTGTAGAGCAATTGTATTGCAATAGTATGAGAATACCACAATCGCTAATTGCTGAAATTCTTACGCTTCCAAAAGATACCCTATTGCAGGATTTGCATGCTGTAGTGTATGACAGCATTGCGCGTTTCGATTATTTTCAAAATACTGCAAACTCCTCCCCTCTTGCAAATGATTTTTTTTCGCATGCCCTTTTTATCATATCAGAAATAGCACCACCGGATAGCCTGCCTGTTGTATTAGATGTTTTGCGCCAGGATGATGAATATATTGAGCTTTGGTTTGGCGATGCGTTAGAGGAAATTGCAGGGGAATGTATTTTTTCTGTTGGTTTAAACCAAACAGATAAATTATTACAATTTTTAAAAGAACCGGACAGGCAGACGTATGCCCGAAGTACTGTTGCATCTGTCATTGCCCAAATTGCCCTTCATTATCCTGAGAGAAGGAATGAAGCAGTTGCCTGGTTTAAAAATATCTTTGAGTTTTTTTACAACGAGAGGAATAATGAAAGAATTATAGATACAGACTTGATTGGCTTAATGATATCAAGCTGCCTCGATTTCCATGCACCGGAACTAAAACCCGTAATTAAACCTTTGTTTGAAGAGCATTTAGTGAGCACAACTATTTGCGGCGACTGGAGAGAAGTAGAGCAGGAATTGGATGAATTACAACAGGACATTAATAAACCAAACATTCATAAAAAAGAAAGGAGGTCTATTTATGAAAAATATGACTACATACTGCAACACTGGCATTATTATAAATCAGGAGAAGATTTAGATGATACAGAAAACACTGATGATGATACTTATAAAGAATATGATAATTATGGCATTGAAGATGCAGATGAAATTGAAGATATTCCGGTTTATAATAATGTTGTAAAAGAACAACCGCTCATTAAGAGTCATCCAAAAATCAGCAGGAATGAACCTTGCCCCTGCGGCAGCGGAAAAAAATATAAAAGATGTTGTGGAAAGAATTGAGGTTTTTACAGAAGGCTAAACCGTAGCTTGTTGTTTTATAGTTGTTCGATCTATATCCTTGCCAAAATTTTTTCTCTCTTCAAGTTTCGGTTTGTAAAAAACCTTGAATATTAAACGAAGACTTTGATCGTAAGTGATGTAATTATACACCCAATTAATAAAAACCACTAACCTGTTTTTAACACCTAATATCAATACAAGATGTAAACCCATCCATATTAACCAGGCAAAAAAACCCTTAAAATGAAGTTTCGGCTTTGGAATATCTACAACTGCCTTGTTTCTTCCAACAGTTGCCATACTTCCCTTATCGTGGTATTCAAATTCTTCTAACGTGTCCGTGTTTGATTTCATTTCCATCCGCCTAAGATTATTGGCTACGTTTTTTGCCTGGTTAATGGCAACGTTAGCTACCTGCGGATGTCCGTTAGGATATTTAGGCGTTTCCATATATGCAACATCGCCTAAAGCATAAATATTATCAAACCCTAAAACTTTGTTATAGCGGTCAACTTTAATCCTGTTTCCACGGGCAACCAGCGAAGGATCTATTCCTTTAGGAACATTGCCACGGATACCTGCAGCCCAGATAACGGTAGCCGCTTCAATTTTTTCTCCTGAGCTTAATGTTGCAGTAAACCCGTCATAATCTTTTACCTGGGTATTTGTTTTAACTTCAACACCAATATGCTTCAGGTATTTGCAAGATTCTTCGGCTGATTTTTCGCTCATCACTCCCAATGTTTTGGGGCCGCCTTCCATCAGGTATATCTTCATCTGTTTGAAATCAATTTCAGGATAATCGGCAGGTAAAACATACCGCTTCATTTCAGCGATAGCGCCCGACATTTCAACACCGGTTGGGCCGCCGCCAACTATTACAATCGTCATCAGCCTTTTTACCTGCTCAGGGTCTTTCACTATCAATACGTCTTCAAAATTCTGAATTAAACGATGCCGGATTTGTAATGCTTCAACAGTTGATTTCATCGGAAAAGCATTTTCCATCATCTGCTGGTTTCCGAAAAAGTTGGTATCAGCGCCGGTAGCAATCACCAAAATATCGTAAGGTATATCACCGGTATCAGCAATAACTAATTTATTTTTAGGCTGTATTTCCAAAACAGTTGCCAGCCTTATCCTTACATTTTTGCTTTTATGAAAAGCCTTTCTTAATGGAAAAGAAATATTACTTGCATCCAACGCAGCAGTAGCAACCTGGTAAAATAATGGCTGAAACTGGTGGTAATTAAATTTATCAATCAACAGCACCTCGAAACCGGATTTATTATTCAGGCTTCTGGCTAATTTTAAACCGGCAAAACCTGCACCTATAATAACAACTTTCATGTATAATTAAATTTTATCCAAATTGTTTTTGAAGGAAAAAACATTTGTAAAACATACCTTACCATTAAATGCAAATGCCTTGCCCCGCAATCGTTGTAATTTGGTTTTCAGCTATTAATGCAGGTAAGCTTTTTGATGCATTTTAAATAAAAACCAGCGTTATGAGAAGCAAAGCTAATATAAAAAGTCATCCACTTCACCCGATACTTGTTGCCTTTCCGATTGCTTTTTTTATAGGTACACTTCTGTTTGATGCGTTGGCATTAATCGTTAACGAAAAGAGTTTTCATACTACTGCCCTTGAACTGGAAGTGGCCGGAATTGTGTTTGCTTTACTTGCTGCCGTGCCGGGTATAATTGATTATTTCTATACGGTTCCTCCTGAAAGTTCTGCAAAAAAACGTGCCACCAAACATGGAATAATCAACATCATCAATGTTATTATTTTTACCGTTGCCTTTTTTTACAGGCAAAGATCAGGCGCCTCCATTTATATGGTTGTTGGCCTGGAAGTGATTGGTGTAGCCCTTTTATCAATTGCAGGATGGATGGGTGGAACATTGGTGCATCGAAACCAGATTGGTATTGACATAAGATACGCAAATGCAGGTAAATGGAAAGAAAAATATGCTAACGAAACATCCGGACAAATAGAGGTTGCTGATGCTGATGAACTGCAAATTAACCAAATGAAGTTGGTGCATATAAAAGATAAAAGAATAGTTATTGCAAAAACAGAAAATGGTTTTGTTGCCTTTAATGATCGCTGTACGCACAAGGGCGGATCGCTGGCTGGTGGTGCGATGATGTGCGGTACGGTTCAATGCCCATGGCATGGATCGCAGTTTGATGTACAAACCGGCGCGCTGAAATGCGGCCCTGCTAAAGAAGGAATTGAAACTTATAAAGTGATGCAACAGGGAGACAAGGTATTTCTGTTGCTTTAATAGGTTACCCTCCAGACTCTACCTGTTAGCGAATCGGATTTTTTTGAAGAAGCTCATATCCCTGATGCTTTACAAATTAAAAGGATAGGTTGCAGCTAACTTATGTTTGTCAACATGCAGATGAAGCGGATGTAAGGCTTTTGTTTCGTCAAAAAAAATGAATGCATCATAACGCTTAGAGAGAACAGAAGGAACATAATTTCCATATTTTTCTCTCGAAGGATCATACACTACCCCAATTGCACGATGGTTAATCTCTGTTTCGTATAAGCTATCAGATTCCCTGCTGAAAAGGATATAGCCGTTTTTAATATTTTTTGCATGAAGTATGCCTTCAATACTGTTAGCTCTTGCTTCAGGCACTCTCATCACTTTCATACGTGCACCCCACTCATTACCGGCAATAACAGTTCCTTTATAGCAGCCAAAACCAACGAGGTAAACCTCTTCTTCACCGTATTCTTCCCTTGCCAGTTGTCCAATATTTACCATGCCTGCCCTGCTCATTCCGGTTGCCCTGGCATCTCCTATATGTGTATTATGTTCCCACACTATTCCTTTGGCATTCTCCCCATGAAATTTCATAAGTCTGTCCAATGTTTCCATCATGTGCCTGTCTCTCACATTCCAGCTTTCATTATCAAAGCCTATCATACTGCTGTAATATTTTTCTGCATTTACAGCAATAAGTGCATTTTGCTCGGTATTAAATCCGGCTTCCCTGTCTCCATCTAAAAACTGTGCTTTCATTCTTATTTCTTTCAGGAGGGCAAGCACTTCATTACGGCATCCCTTATCATTAAGTGTATAACGGGCATACATCCTCTCATCCTCATTAAAAGGTTCAAAACATTGAATGGCTTTTTTAACCGAGCGGGCACTTTGAGGATCTTCATTTTCAAGGTAATTCATCATAGCTTTCATAGAGTCCCAAAGACTATACACATCCAAACCATAAAATCCAACCTTTTTATTTATTGGTAATCCTGTATTATACTCCTTTAACCATTCTGCAAGAGCAGCAATTTCCCAGTTGCCACACATCCAGGTAGGCCAGCGGTCAAAGTTTTTTAAAACATCTTCAATATTATTACCTGCATCACTGTATCCTTTTACATACCGGTTTATTTTATAGCAATCGGGCCAGTCACCTTCAACTGCAATAAAGCCGAAGCCTTTTTCGGTAATAAGTCTTTTTGAAAGTGCTGTTCGCCAGGCATAATATTCATGCGTTCCATGAGAGGCTTCGCCAAGCATAACAACAGATCTGTCAGCAATGTCTTCAATCAGAGCAGTCAGATCTTTTGAAGTATTTAATGGATTCACTGCAAATTACTTTTATACATTTTATTCAATTCGCAAGCCACCTAAAAAATGTACAGGTTTTATCCCGAACCCGTCATTATCTTCTTTCCCGTCATTGCGAGGCACGAAGCAATCTGCTCTTACAATTATCAGCTATCAGCCTCTTTATAGTTTTATCAGCAGATTGCTTCGTCGTTCCTCCTCGCAATGACGATTCCTTAGCGACAATTTGAAACGCATCCAACTTCTCCTCTTATTTATTTACCTGTTTGTTTGTAAACTTTGTACTGACCTTTTATTAATGCCACATCTGCATTAACTGTTTCAGGTGCATGTGCTGCATCGGCTAAACCAATAACCCGAAGTGCAGCAATATAGTAAGGTGTTAAGGTCTCATTACCAACAACAGTTAAACCTGCAGAAGTTGTATTGTGTAGATCTCTTAGTTGAGTGCCTATCAGTAATCCGCTGAGATAAAAATAATTCTCCTGCTTGCTAAGTTTGTTGAATACCTGGTTAGTACGCACAAGAAAACAACTGTGTAAAAGGTTTGAGTTATTGCTATCCTTTACGCCTTTCTCAAAATATTGCAGATTAGTCGGCTCTTGTAATTCTTTACCTTCTTCAACAGAAACTGCTAAAATACTTTTCTTCGACAGCAGATCGAACAACTCGCCTGTAATAAAAGTTTTAAATGCTATGGCTTTACCATCCTTTACTTCAACATGTTTGGGATGCGTACCGGGGAAAATATAAATATGGTTTTCTGATGAATCATCAGAGGTACAACCAACCAGTTTAGTTTCCTCGCCCCGCATAACATCATCATTTGTTCTTACGCCTGAGATGATGAATATTTTATGTTTGAAATGATCGTTTGGTTCTATAGTATGCACTTTAAGATCAGCGCCATTTACAAGGAAAGGAATTTCTTTATAAGGAACATCAACCATACCAACAGTTGACGAAGCCATCCCTGAAAGAATCAGCGGCACTTCATCTAAAGAGGTATTTAACTTTTGCTCAATCGCCGAAATATGTTCCCGGATGATATTAAGATAAAAGGCTAATCTCTCATCTTTACTTTTAGCGCTTTGTTTCCATAGCTCGTGTGTGTTTGATATTCCCTGCTTCGTACTTTGCTCTGCAATTATGTTTAGATTTTCGTCTTCGACAAGGCGCAGTCTGAATGCTGTAGTTCCCCAATCGCAACTTAAAAATTTTTCCATTCTTACTTTATTATTTCACTGTGGTTATTATAAATTCATTACCTCATCTTTATAAACTTTAGCAGCAGGTATAGAATCACTTACTTCAATCCGCTCTATCTTTCCTACCAAAAAAATGTAAGAGCATGCCCCGGCAAAAGCCATTATTCCTATAAACACAAGAGCCGGGGCAAAGTTGCCTTGCTTTACCAAATAACCAATAACTATCGGAACAATAACCGAAGCTAAACCGCCTATGCAGTTAAACACACCTCCCGCCAAACCAATCAAATGTTTTGGTGCAAGTGTTGAAACAAAAACCCACGTAATGGAAGCAAAGCCATTGCCAAAAAAAGCTATAGCCATAAAGAAAATGATAAGCGCCGGACTGTTTACATAATTAGCTCCTACAATAGCAACTGAAAGAAGTAGCCCCGCAATAACGGGAGCTTTACGTGCTACCCCAACCGACACTCCTTTTTTTATAAGATGATCGGATAAAAATCCTGATAGCAGTAACCCTGCAAAGGCTGCAAGAAACGGAGCCGAAGCAAGTATCCCTGATTTTAGAAAATTTAATCCACGATATTTTACGAGGTAAGTTGGAAACCACGTTAGAAAAAACCATAGTGTAGAATTTACTGCAAACTGACCAAGATATATTCCCCAAAGTTTACGGTGTGAAAATACTTCCCTGAGATTGCTCCATTTAAATCTTTCTGGGTTTGTCTGCTTCTTTTCATGGCTGCTGTTTATTAATCCCCCACCCTGTTGTATGTAATCTAATTCTGCCTGGTTTATTGCTGAATGTTTGGAAGGATCTCTATAGAAATAATAAAATATAAATCCCCACAATATTCCGATTGAACCTGTAATTATAAATAAGCCCCGCCAACCTGTAAAGTGTTCTATTATTACCAGCGCCGGCGTTAAAAATGCAAGCCCTACAAATTGACCTGAAGTATATACAGCAATAGCCGAAGCCCTTTCCTTGTCAGGAAACCAACCGGTAACAATACGGTTGTTGGCAGGAAATGCGGGTGCTTCAAAAGCGCCGGTTGCCAGCCTAAGCCCGAACAATGCTGAGAAGCCTTTGGTAAACCCTTGTAATAAAGTTGATATGGACCACGCAATTAAACTGAAGGCATACAAAACCCGTGGACCAAAATAATCAACCATTATACCTCCGGGGATTTGGAGAGCAACATACGTCCATCCAAAGGCTGAAAAAATAAGGCCTAACTGAACAGAGGTTAAATGAAGATCGGTACTGATGGCTGTGGCTGCAACAGAAATATTACTTCTGTCCATGTAGTTAATAACTACATTAACGAATATTAAAGCGAGCATACGAAAACGTATGCGGGTTGCTTTATTTTCGTTTGCAGCTTTCGTCATAGTAATCTCCTATGTGGTTTAATTTTTATTCACCGGTAAAAAAAGAAAAAACTGTAGTTCCGTAATTGCGTTTAAAACTAAAACCGTCAAAATTTTCATAAGCATTTCGGGGCGTATGTTCTAAAACAAAATAACCACCGGGAGCAATTATTTTTTTGTCCATAATAATTTTTGGCAATTCATCAATAGTGCCAAGCGCATAAGGAGGACCTGCAAAAATAAAATCGAAATGTTCAGCACATGTACTTAAATAAGAAAATACTTCAAGTCTTACAATCTTGCAATTTTCCACCTTTAGCATTTCCATATTTTTCTTTATGAAGCTATGCATTTCAGCATCTTTCTCAATAATGGTAAGGTCTGCTGCACCACGCGAAGCAAGTTCGTAACTAATGCTTCCTGTACCGCTAAAAAGATCAAGTGTTTTAATGCCTTCAAAATCCATCCTGTTTTGTAAAATATTAAACAGCCCTTCCTTTGCCATATCGGTTGTGGGGCGGGTATGAGGCATATTTGGCGGCGGCTTAATTTTTCGTCCGCCAAATTTTCCTGAAATTATTCTCATTGAGCAAGGTTGAAAAAGGGAGTAAAATAATGAGACGGATGCTGCCCCATATCAATAGCAAGCCGGCTTTTATCAGCATCTTCAAGAACTATATCTTTAAAATATTTTACAAGCTGCGAATGCATTGCTGACCTCAGATCAATCATTCCACTTGCATAAATAGTAAGATCGGGCGTATTTAAATTAAACTGCTGACTGATACTAAGCAGGTAATACAAAACATCTTCTGTTGACTGATACATAAAAGATTGTATAAACTGCAATGCGCCATCCTTCATTACAACTGTGATAATATATGCAGGATAAAACTGAACCTTAATAAGAGCATCAGAAGCAGTTGTAATAACACTACGTATAATTGAAGTATAACTATGTTGAATTTTTACCATTTTAAAATGGCGGTTAACAACATCTAACCACTCTTGTTGAATACGGAATGCATTTATAAGGCCAGCTTCAGCACTAACATCATCCACTTGTTGTACAGTGCCTTCATCTTCGGCAAAAACAATATTCAAATAATCGTTTACTATTTCCGTATCACACCTGGCGGCAGGAACCGCTATAGCGAGTTGGTTATTTATATAAAGATTCGTATCAGCATAAGTTTTATCAAGTAATTGCGAATTAGCCAGCACACCTGAAAACAGGCTTTTGAAATCTGAAGTTTCCTGTTTACTTCTGGTATAAAGCTCGAAAGCAGTTATCATATTATCGCTTCCCTTAACTAAGCAAGCGATATGAGAATAGCCAACTTCAATTATAAGCGCATCATTTTTGATAGAATCATCGCCCCCTGAAGTATAAATTCCAAAAGCCTTTGTAAACATGAAATTAGATTGGAATGCAATTATACTAAAAACTATGGGGCTTAGCTGTAAGAAGCTATAATAACGAAAGCCGATAAACCTTATTGCATTTCAGAAAGCATCTTTTTTCCTTCGGCCTTTAAGTTAGCGTCATCGGCGGTTCGGTTAGGCAGCTTTACAAGCTGGTTAAGCACTTCAATAGCTTTGGCAGGCTTGTTATCGTACTTGTAGGCCTTAGCTAAATCGAGCGAGTTTATAACAAAATAGGGTTCGAGCTTTCTGGCCTTTTCCATATATTTTTCTGCATCTTCAAGGGTGGCATTTGGCATACCCCCACACAAAACTTTTAATGCCGACTTTTTTGTCCAGGCCATGGCCGCCATATCAAAATACCACTTGCCTAAAACATAATTAGCCTTAGCATGATTTGGATTTATAGAAAGGGCTTTATCAATATATGTTCTAACTTCTTTTAAGTTGGCAGCAATCTTTTTATTTTCGGTTTCAACCTCAGCTAACTTAGCTGCAGCTAAGGCTCTTATGTAATATGCATCTGCATTGGAAGTATCAACGGCTAAAGCTTTATCTGCAAAAACTTTACTTGTTTCATAAAAGCCTTTCCTTATTTTTCTATCTTCCTGCCTGTTACCTGCTGCTACAGATATTTCGGCGCTTCTTATAAGCGCCTGCATGTTTTTTGGATCAACTGCCAATACCTGTTTATACTTATCGAAAGCAAAATCTTCTTTCAATGCTCTGTCAAGATTTTGCGCTTCTTTTAAAAGCACATTTACATCCTGAGCAAAAAGCTGCGTTGACAACAACAACATCATAACTGCAAAAAATTTCATTTATCTTCTCTTTTTAATTGATACGTTACACCTACCGATCCCTGAAAGTTTTTGATAGGCGGATGCAATTTAAATATTGAAATGACCACCTCCTCCACATTCGTAAATTTGACAAATATTTCACTTGTAATTTCTGTGGCCAGTGTTTCTAATAAAGGCGTTGGCTTTTGCATGTGTTGCTTAACCATATCATATAAAACCGTGTAATCTATAGTTTGTGCAATCGAAACAACGGGCACATGTGTTGGAAGATATGAAGCAGTTAGCGATACTTCATACTCTCCACCCAAAACATCTTCCCCTTCATCTAAACCGTGATAACCGTACAGTTTTAATTGTCTTAAATGGACCTGCATCATGTAGTATATATTTAAAAATATTGGGTAGAATAACTGTTATTTGTGTACCTGTTTTCTCAATTGAAGGCACATTAAAAAGACCCTTTGCAGGGCCTTTTTTCTTATTTGTATTTTCCTGATCAAAATTTTATTATTGTCCGTTTGGCCGCTGACCCTGACCTTGTTGCTGTCTTGGGTCTCCTTGCTGTTGACGAGGATCGCCTTGCTGTTGACGAGGATCGCCTTGTTGCTGTTGACGAGTATCCATCTGCTGGCCTCCCATTCCTTGTGCAGGAGCGGGTGGCGGAGGTGCGGTATTTATATTTGTTACTTCAACTTCAAATTTTAAGGGAGAATAAGGTGGTATAGTTGGTGGCGCACCCGGAGGACCATAACCCATTAAAGTAGGTATATATACATTTCCCTTTCCGCCTTTTCCAAAAAGGGTTATACCTTCTTCCCAGCCTCTGATGGTTTTACCTTCGCCAACTACAAACGAAAAGGGCTGCGTGCGACCAAATTTTGGATCTGTATTACTGTCAAAAACCTTCCCGTTTTCAAGCAGCGAACCGGTATAGTTTACGGTTACCTGGTTTCCGTTTTGAACTTTTTGGTTTGGATCTCCGGGGTTCTGCAACTCTACAAAAACACCATTGGGTGTTTTTTGTGCATTAATACCTTTCTTCTTCAGGTAACTTTCCATTTGAGCAATCTCACGGTTCTTTTCTTTCTCAAATTCCTGCTGCTGGTCTTTTGCCATATCTTCCTGGTTAGTAAAAGCGCCAAGTACTTTTATGTTATAAACGATCTGGTCTCTTCTCTTAAACATCTCGTTGTATTGTGCCTGTCCTCTTTTTACCAATGTATCAACCTGGCTGATAATTACCAGGCTATCTCCTACCGAGGCAAGCTTGAGCACCTCGTTAAAGTCGTGAGAAAGGCGTGTAGTGGTATCTACGGGAACATACTCCGGCAGGCGATTATAAGTAGTAAATAAAACCGAATCACGGGGCGATAATTTAACGATTACATTCACTTTTGCAATCTGGCCACCTTTAAGTTTTTGCTTGCCTTTGCCTTCAATAATTTTATAGGCAAGACCCGACTTTGTTTTTTCGTAATTGGTATTGCAGGAAGTAATCATTATTACCAGCGCTGCAAGAGCGAGGATTTGTTTCATGTTTATTATTGTAATTTTTATTATTGTAATTGTTCTTCGTATTGTTTTAAAACCTGTATAAATTTTTTAATTGTTGTGTCAAGCGGGTCGCTGCTGCGTCCGCCGGCGGCATTAAAATGTCCGCCTCCTTCAAAATGCTTACGGGCGAAGGTATTTACATCAAAGCCGCCTTTGCTTCTAAAGCTCCATTTTCTTTCTTCATCCCTGTCAATAACCAAAGCGCCTAATTTCATTCCCTGTATGCTTAACAGGTAATTTACCAGGCCTTCTGTATCACCGGTCTTAACCTGAAAGCGTAAAAGCTCGTTTTTAGAAATAGCCATGAAGGCTGTATTGTATTCATAAAAAACTTCGAGCTTGTTCAACAGTGCATGACCGGTAAAGCGAAGGCGGTTTTCTAAAAAGTTGTCGTAAATATTTTCGTGAACAAGGGTATGGTTAAAACCTGTTTCGCTTAAATGAGCAACCATACGATGAACATTAGCTGTTGCAGACGCAAAACGGAATGATCCGGTGTCGGTCATAACACCGGTATAAAGGCATTGCGCAACCTGTTCGTTAATTTTTTCTGCAAAGCCGCTTTCCATAATAAAATCATAAACCATTTCGCACGTAGAGCTTTTGTCCGTATTACTTATGCCATAATCAAAATAGTCTTCCTGTGGTTGCTGGTGATGGTCAATCAATATTTTGGTGCAGGTAAGGTTAGCCAAAACCGGTTCCATGTTTTTTGTACGTTGCAATACATTAAAGTCGAGGCAAAAAAGAATGTCTGCTTCCTGAAGAACCTTTGTTGCCACTTCTTTCGATAGTTCAAAATCAACTACTTTATCACACCCCGGCATCCATTTTAAAAAGCTCGCCCAGTTAGTTGGCGATATTACTGTAACAGAATGACCAAGCTGAATTAAGAACTGGTATAAGCCAAGCGAAGAACCCATAGCATCTCCATCAGGCTTCTGATGGGTAGTGATGGCGACTTTTTTAGGATCGGTTAGTTTTGGGTAAAACGCTTGTATAGATTGCATAGAAAGGGCGCAAAATTCATTTATTTGGTTAAGAACGGCAAAAGAATCTTCCACTCTTAACAAAATTCGTTTATAAATGTTGTGGTTTAGCTTTTTTTACGCCTACTTTTGCGCGCCAAAAACAAAGGTTATGACTAACAGAACTTTCACCATGATTAAGCCCGATGCAACCTCTAAGGGACATACCGGCGCTATTTTAGACCAGATGATTAAAGCCGGTTTTACCATCAAGGCAATGAAATGGACAAAGCTTACTACAGAAAAAGCCGGTGAATTTTATGCAGTACATAAAGAAAGACCTTTTTACGGCGAGTTGGTTGCGTTTATGAGCAGCGGAAATATTGTAGCAGCCATACTTGAAAAAGAGAATGCAGTAGCAGATTTTCGTAAACTGATAGGTGCAACCAATCCTGCACAGGCTGAGGAAGGAACCATCCGTAAGAAATTTGCTTCTTCAGTTGGTGAAAATGCAGTGCATGGCAGCGATAGCGATGAGAATGCTGAGATTGAAGGAAATTTTTTCTTTAGTAATCTGGAGAGGTTTTAAAGGTTTGGGAGAAGTTATTCTTATTGACTTTTGATTTTATCTTTTTGAATGGGTGAATAGTCGTTCTTTAGTTGACCGTTTACAATAAGTTTGTCAAAATAACATTTTACTCCTGTCGCTACATTCATATCTTCTACGTTCTGAATATGAAAGTGCAAATGAGGTTCAGAAGAATTTCCCGAATTTCCGCAAAGTCCTAAAACTTCTCCCTGTTTTACTTTCTGTCCCTGTTTTACAACTATTGAATGTTGTTTAAAATGCGCAAAGAATAAATATTCGTTATTAGCTGTTTTAATAATTACTGTATTTCCCGGTATATAAATCGGATTGAACACGCCTGGTATATTATCCTTAATGCCATCAACTGCTAAAACAATTTCTCCATCACAAGGCGCAAGTATTTCCTTTGAGAAGGCGTAATAATCTTCGTTCTTTTTTCCATCCGTTTTGTATGATTTTCCTTTATTATCGGTTATAACAATATCAAAAGCATTTTTTTGTGCCTGGCTTTCAACATGGTGGTTTAATTCTTTGGTATCGCCGCCCCAGGTAACGGTCCACTCACCTTTGAAAGGCACCTGCAATTTTGTTATATTCCTTTCAATTTTGGGCAAGTTGTCATCGGTGAAAGGCTTCACAAACAGTCCATTAATTTTAGAGCTGCTGTCAACCGAAATGTTTACAGCAAATAATGCTCTTTCAAAATTTGTTTTATAAGAGGCATAAGTTTTCTCATATTTTACGAACTGTCTTTTTGTAATTTGACCCGCCTGCGATTTTAAGCCTTTTAAAAATTCCCGTGCTTTATCAACCGGTAAAGCATTTTGCATTTCGGGTGAGAACATTGCGAAAATGCTATCGTAGTTATCGTTGTTATAATTAACCTCAAATCTATCAGCAACTGCCTTGTAAGCTGCTTTTTCTGTTTGTGCAAAATTGTTAGCCATTATAAATGTCAGGGCAAGATTTAATAGGATTTTTTGCATGTTTATGTTAGTTCCAGGTAAAGATAAATCAAGGGATAGCGAAAATATTACTTGCCTATGTTTCCATTACAACCACCTTTTTCCGGCTGCTGATCACCCGCATCATTTGTAAAATAACAGCAAGTAAAATAAGCGTAAACCCCACATAGAACCAATCGCTCAAATACTTATTTTCTTTATAAACAATAAAGGCAAGTATAATGCCATACACGGGCTCTAAGTTAAGTGTAAGATTTTGTGTAAAGGCCGATACTTTCTGTAGTGCCTGCAGCGAAAGATCCATGGCAAGTATAGTGCAAACCCAGCTCATTAATAACAGCCAGAGAACATCCGCTTTGCCCGGCACTAAATGTTTTGTAGGGAGCACATATAAATAAAGCGGCATTACCAGCGTAAGAAAAAGCCAGCCTCCGCCAAGCTCGTACAACATCATTGTTTTTGGCGCCGTGTACGATACCTGGTTTTTATTAAGAATAGAAAACACACAACTTATAACCGTACAAATAATACCGAGAATAATACCGGTTTTGTATTGAGGATCGAAATGAAAAATAAGATAGATACCGGCAATACCAACAAGCCCTAAAACAATTTCTACGGGCACTACTTTTTTGCGGGTTATCATCGGTTCGAGCAGCGCAGTAAAAAGCCCGGCTGAAGAAAGACAGGTAAGCGCAATAGAAACATTTGAGTATTTAATGCTTCCGTAAAAGAAACACCAGTGCAATGCAATCAAACCTCCTATGCCAAAAAGCTGCCAACGTTGTTTGGGCGAAACACTTTGCAATTCATTCCGCAGCCGCATTATAATATATAATGTTACCACTGTAATAAGCATGCGGTACCAAACAAGCAGTCCTTCGTTAAGCGAAATGAGCCTTCCTAAAACACCTGTAAAGCCCCAGAGAAAAACAGCAGCATGCAGTTTTATTAAAGCTTGTTTCATGAAGGTGCAAATATAAGAGAGAGTTGGATTGCCTTATGATTACTTCCTTCATTAGTAAGTTTTAAATAATAAAATTTGTGCAGTACCTGCAGTTATCTAAATTGTACCAAATAAAGTTGCATGGAACCTATTATAACGGTTAAGAACCTTTGGAAAAGTTACGGAAACAAACCTGTTCTTAAAGGTATTGATCTCTCCATTTATCCCGGCCAGGTAATTGGTTATATCGGCCCCAACGGCGCCGGCAAAAGCACTACGGTGAAAATTCTTTGCGGCCTTATCAGCGATTATGAAGGATACGTATCAATAAAAGGTATGGATTTGAAAAAAGATACTTTGGCTGTAAAAAGTATTATTGGTTATGTACCTGAGCTTGCTGAATTATACGATGTACTCACCCCAATGGAATTCTTAACTTTTATGGCAGAGCTTTATAACATGGATGCCGCAATTGCCGAAGAAAGAATTACTAAGATGATGACAGCCTTTGGACTTGAAAATAATATTAACCAGCGGATGGATACTTTTAGTAAAGGAATGCGGCAGAAGGTACTTATAACCTCAGGCCTGTTGCATAATCCTGATATCATTATTTTGGATGAGCCGTTAAGCGGTCTTGATGCAAACAGTGTGATCATTATAAAAGAACTAATAAGCCGCTTGGCAAAAGATGGAAAGACCATTTTTTATTGCAGCCACATGATGGATGTTGTTGAAAAAGTAAGCGACCGTATTGTTTTAATTGATGACGGTGTAGTAATAGCCAACGGAAGTTTTGAAGAGCTGCAGCAACAGCAAGGCAACCAAAGCCTCGAAAAAATATTTGCAGGCCTTACCGGTAAAGACACTTTGCACAATGCTGCTGATGCTTTAAGAAGTGCATTTGAAAATTGATTAAAAGTGGCCTTATTAAAATAAGTAACAGTAAATAATTTTATGTTTAAACGCTTATATAGTAGCAGAGTGAACTGTCCTCCAAAACAATCTACGAATATTATTAACCGTTTTCTTTTAAGCACCGTTCTATTGCCTTCGGCTATGTACAAGCGAATGGGCGTTAATGTTAGCCACCTCAAATCTATTTTACACACTAAGCTTATAATGGACGACAGGCGACCCAATACGATACAGCAGACACGACCAAAAAAGGATGGAAACATTACCGGGGCAACATTAGGAACCATGTTTATGTCTGCTGTTATGGGTTCATTTTTCCTGGTTAGTTTTTTTGCAGGTAAAGATTATGTGACTCATCTTACCATTTATTTTTCGATGTATATCTTTCTGCTTGCTTCTTCGCTTATTTCCGATTTTACATCGGTGCTTATTGATATACGCGATAATTACATTATTTTACCAAAGCCCGTTACAGACCGCACTGTTGTTACCGCCCGTCTGCTTCATATCATTATTCATGTTAGTAAGATTGTTTTACCCATGTCGCTTCCCGGCATTATTTATATGGCATTTACCACAAATGCCGGGGGTGCCTTTGTGTTTGTTATAATGCTCATCTTTTCATCTCTGCTTACTATCTTTCTTATTAATGCATTGTACATTTTTATTTTAAGAGTTACCACACCCCAAAAGTTTCAGAGCATTATCAGTTACTTCCAGATATTTTTTGCTGTTTTTCTTTATGCCAGTTACCAGATCGTTCCGCGAATGATAGACAAAGCAAACCTTGAAGGATACAGCATTGTAGGTAATAAATGGGTTTGGATGGTGCCTCCTTACTGGTTTGCGGCAGCATGGCAAGGCTTTTCTAAATTTGATTTTAATGCAGCGAATATTGCTGCTATGGTTTTAAGCATTGTGTTTCCGCTGGCAAGTATTTATATTGTTATAAAATATTTTGCACCATCCTTCAATCAAAAGTTATCGCTTATAAACAGCAGCAATGCCGAACAGGCAAGTGTGTCAACGACTGGTAAAAAAGCCAAAGCCGATACTTCCACTTATGTACGAACTATGGCTAAATGGTTCAGTAACAAAGGAGCAGAAAGAATGGCTTTTCTTTTTTGCTGGAAGATGACTGGCCGCAGCAAAGATTTTAAGCTGAAAGTTTATCCTGCCATTGGTTATATGATCGTTGTTTCGATACTGCCTTTTCTAAGTAAAAGGAATTTTAATTTAAATAAGCTGAGGGATAGTGATGCTGCTCCGTTCTTTTATATTGGCTTCCTCTATTTCAGCAGTTTTTTGGTGATGCAGGCGATAGCACAAATGATCTACTCCGAAAAGTTTAAAGCAGCATGGATATATTTTATTACCCCTGTAAAAGCGCCGGGTCAATTTATAAGCGGCGCCTTAAAAGCAGCACTGGCTAAATTTTATATTCCTATAGTTATATTAGTATCTGCTGCTGCAATCATTTTAGCAGGACCAAAGTTGCTTCCCAATTTATTGCTTGGCTTGTTTAACGAAGTATTGATATGCTCGCTCATAACTTATAGAACTATTAAAGAGCTCCCTTTTTCGATGCAGCAAAGCAACGATGCAAAATCAGGAAGTTTTATTAAAGGTTTATTTATGCTTGCCATTCCATCTGTTGTGGCATTGCTTCATTTTCTGATTTACAAGTTTACGCCTGTAGTTTATATATGTATTGTTCTGTCGGCTATTGCTACGTGGCTTATTCTTGGCAGTATAAATAATATTGGCTGGAATAAGATTTTAAGTAAAGTAAATGATTAACCCCCCGCCCTAAATGGAGCTATTGAAGATTTTTTAGAATAAAAGACTTAAGGGTAATAATAGAGGGTAATAATAGAAAGAGTTGATACAACATCGCGGCTACATACACCGCTATAACAAAAGGTTATTTTTCAAACCTAAGTATTCGAAAGCATTATACTGTAACCGCTTCATTCGCTTTCTTAACCCTTCGCCTGTAATTTTTAAAAACGCTTTGCCATTGTATTTTAAGAACTCCTAACACGCCTTCTTTTAAAATGCCTTTATTCATTTTAGAGGAGCCTTCTTTGCGATCAATGAAAGTTATGGGAACTTCTTTTATTTTAAAACCAAGTTTCCATGCCGCAAACTTCATCTCAATCTGAAAAGCATAGCCAACAAACTTTATCTCATCAAGGTTGATGGTTTGCAGCACTTCTTTTTTATAGCAAATAAATCCGGCAGTGGGGTCGTTAACAGGCATCCATGTAATGAGCTTTGTATATAGAGCACCGCCTTTTGAATAAAATCTTCTGTCCCATGGCCAGTTCTCTATCCTTCCGCCCGGTACATAGCGGCTTCCTACGGCTACATCTGCACCTTCATATTTACATGCTTTATAAAGCCTTTCGAGTTGAGAAGGCCTGTGAGAAAAGTCGGCGTCCATCTCAAAAATATATTCGTACCCTTTTTTAGTGCTCCATTTAAAACCATGAATATAGGCCGTACCCAAGCCTAACTTTCCTTTTCTTTCCTCTAAAAATAACTGGCCGCAATATTCTTTTTGAAGGCTTCGTACAATATTAGCTGTACCATCGGGCGAACCATCGTCTATCACTAAAACATGATAGCCCTGGTTTAAAGAAAAAATTGCTTCTAAAATACCAGCAATATTTTCTTTTTCATTGTAAGTAGGTATGATAACTATTTTTTCCAACAGACTTTTTAAGGGAATAACACCGAAAATACAATTTTAGTTTTTAGTACAGCAGTCTTCGTATTTAAAAAGGCGTTAAGCTTTTTTAAGTAAGGTGCGGTTCATAATTTCTGTTAGCTTTTGTTTTGTATGTAAAGGAAAATCGCCTTTCATCATCCAATCATAATATTGTGGTTCGGCTTTTAAAATATCCTCTACACATTTGCCTTTATGTTTACCAAAATTGAAAACTTCTCTGCAATCAACTTTAATAAAGCGGCGGGCAAAATCTACTACATCTTCTTCTCCGCAGAAGGTGCATATTTCTTCAGGTGTTACGCCTATTTGAGGGTATCTTTCAATTTGTGCCTGTAAAATTTCCCAGGTTGCTGTGGCGTCAATCTCGGCACTATGTGCGCCATCTAAAGTTTTCTCACAATAGAATTTATACGCCGCACTAAGGGTTCTTTGTTCCATCATGTGAAACACACGTTGTACATCAATCAGTTTTCTGCCTTCAACGCTAAACTCCAATCCGGCGCGCAAAAATTCTTCAACCAATAAAGGAACATCAAAGCGGTTGCTGTTATAACCGCCAATATCGCAATGATCAATAAATTGTTTTATCTCGTTTGCTACCTGCTTAAAAACCGGTGCATCTTTTAGCATTTCGTTGGTAATTCCATGTACATCGCTGGCTCCTTTTGGAATAGGCATTTGCGGATTTATAAGCTTTCGCTTGGCCTGCCGTGTACCATCAAGACCTACCTTAACTATGGCTATTTCAACTATGCGGTCGGTGGCAAGGTTTGTACCGGTTGTTTCAAGATCTATAAAAGCTATGGGGCGTTTTAACTGTAATTTCATTTGAAGAAAAATTCAAAATAGGTTATACAATAATTATAAGAGAGTTTTTAAGACTCGTGATACTATCAGGAAGCTGTTATTTTTTTTGCGAAGGCATTTACATCAAGTCCGTCATAATTTCCGCTGCTCATTAAAACCAGGTTGGCGTTATTATATGACTGGTTTGAAAGCCATTTATCCAATTCATTTTTATCGGTAATCACCTGCAGGTTCTGTTTACCAAAACCTTGTAAAACTGCTCTCTTTGGAAGCTCAGGCATTCTTTTTAGCTCCAGTGCATGCTTCGAATAAAACACCGCTGCTTCATCTGCCTTATACATTGCTCCTTTATACTCTTTCATAAAATTCTCGTTTAAACTGCTATAGGTGTGAAGCTCGAGCACTGCTATTAATTTGCGGTTTGGATATTGTTGTTTTACTGCTTCGATGGTGGCCTTTACTTTACTTGGTGCATGCGCAAAATCGCGGTAAACAGTTGTGCTGTTGTTTTCATACATCTTCTCTAAGCGCTTGCTCGCTCCTGTAAAATTACTGATTGCTTTTACAAAAGTTTCAGCAGTTATCCCCATTTGTTTACAGGCAAACCAGGCGGCATGAAGGTTTAACAGGTTATGGTTTCCAAAAACCTTTAATTCGCCTTCGGCATCTTCAATTTTTACAGTTGTTTTACCATTACGGATAATGTGGGAAGGGATGCCATAAGGCTGGTACGAAATATTATTTCGATGATGGGTAGTGACTAACTGTTTTAAAACTTCGTCTGTTTCGTTATAAATTAAAACGCCTTCCGGCTCTATCTTATCAATAAATATTCTGAATTGCTCCAGGTAGTTTTCGAAGGTTGGAAAAACATTGATATGATCCCAGGCAATGCCGGTGATGATGGCAATATGAGGAAACAAAAAATGAAACTTAGGTCGTTTTTCAATCACACTTGCAGGATATTCATCTCCCTCACAAACAATAACAGGAGCATCAGAAATATTAACCGATTGATCGAAGCCTTCTAAACGTGCGCCAACAAGATAATCAAAATGTTTTTGTGCAATTTTTAACACGTACATTATCATGCTTGTTGTGGTGGTTTTTCCATGACTTCCGCCAACAACAACCCTTGTTTTTTGCTTGCTTTCCTGGTAAATATATTCGGGAAAAGAATATACCGGCAATCCTAATTTCCTGGCTTTTTCAATTTCAGGATTATCGTTTTTTGCATGCATTCCTAAAATAACTGCATTAATATCCGTGGTAATTAAATCAGGATTCCAACCAATAGTTTGGGGTAATAAACCTTCGTTTTGTAAATTGGTGCGACTGGGTTCAAATATTTCATCATCTGTTCCGGTTACCTGGTAACCTTTTCTTTTTAAAGCAATCGCCAACTGGTGCATTACACTGCCACCGATTGATATGAAGTGAACTTTCATTAAAATCTTTATCTTTGAAATAACTGTGCAAAATAACTTCATTTAGTTAATAATTGTTTTCATGAAAAAGACATTTCTTGTAATTATACTGGTTGCTTTATCAGTAACCTCCTTAACGTCATGCTCATCTTCCCGCCGTGGCGGTTGCCCGTCGCATAATCCCCGTTATTTCAGGGCATAGGCATAATTTTATTACAGCAGAAGAAAAAAACATAATATGAACTGGATACCTTTAACCAAACCCAACCAATTAGAGGAAATAAAAGAAAAGTCGAAACAAAAACCGCAGGTCATATTTAAGCATAGCACACGCTGCAGCATCAGCAGTATGGCTAAAGGAAGGCTTGAAAGAAGCACCGCACCTGAAGATGCAGACTTTTATTTCCTCGACCTTATAAGCTATAGAGATATAAGCAATAAGATCGCAAAAGATTTTCATGTTTTTCATGAAAGCCCTCAAATCATGGTTATTAAAAATGGTGAATGTGTGTACGACGAAAGTCACGGCTCTATTAGCATGGACGAAATTAAAGAGCAGGTATAACAGGGATTTAAACGATTATGACAGGGATTTAAACGATTGAAACGATTAAAGGATTAGTAAGTGGTGTGGACTGAAAATGGCACCAACCATTTTTTGAACAATAAATAAAAAGCATCTCTTTTTTGAGGTGCTTTTTGTTTACAGATAATTTACGTTTCTATTTTAAAATAAATATTATTCTTTTGCAAAAATCATTATAATCCTTACAATCGTTTCAATCGTTGTTTATATGATATTAACTGTTTTCGGCGCTACAGGCATGGTAGGCAAACATATAGTAAAGAATGCTCTGGCTTTAGGCCATAACGTAAAAGCTTTTGGCCGCAATGTGGAAAGCTTAATTGATGAGGATTTACGCAACGAAAACCTTGTATCCATAAAAGGATATGTTTTTAATGAAGATGATGTATTTAATGCTGTAAAAGGAAGCGATGCAATTCTTTCGGCTTTAGGAGGCAGCTTTGACGGCACCGACAAAACACGCTCTTTAGGCATTAAAAATATCATAACCCAAATGGAAAAAGCAGGCATTAAAAGAATTGTTGCATTAGCAAATCTCGGTATTTTAAATGCTGACGATGGTACCTTGCTGATGGATAAACCTTCGTACCCAAAAGCGTTTTTACCTGTTGGTAAAGAACATTTACAAGCCTGCTTATTTTTAAAAGAAAGTAACCTCGATTGGACGATCGTAGGTTCGCCCGATATAGTGGATGCAGAAGCTACAGGCGAATTTATAACTGCTGCAGATCGTCCACCTTCTCCAAACAAAGGAAAAATAAACGCCGGAGACCTTGCCTTATTTATGATTTCTGAAGCAGCAAAAAACCAATATATAAACAACAGAGTGGGCATCAGCAATACCTTCTGAACATTGCAACCTATTCTATAATCAATGCTTCTTATGTTATAATACATTTACTTGTTGGCAGCATTATTGATTAAGGCCTTTCAATTTAGAAGCAATAATAATACATTCAGCAATTTTATACAGGTTAAGCCGTAGTAAATAATAAACGTACATCATATATAGCCTGAATATAACCAACAGAAAATGAATAAAAACAGATTTATGTTTGCAACGGGTATCGAGAATAGCTACCCTAACATAATCCTGCCCAACGGAAAGACGAAACGAATAGACGAGATGGAAAAGACAGGGCATTATAAACACTGGAAACAGGATTTTGCCCTTGTAAAAGAATCTGGAATAGAACATTTACGATACGGGCCGCCCTATTACAAATGCCATGTAGCCCCTGGTAAATACGACTGGAGCTTTTCTGACGTTGCCTTTAAAGAACTGCAAAGATTAGAAATTGAGCCGATTGTTGACCTTTGCCATTTTGGAGTTCCTGGTTGGGTGGGTGATTTTCAAAACACCGACTGGCCTTATTATTTTGCTGAATATGCTCAGGCTTTTGCCAGGCGTTACCCTCACCTTCAATATTATACGCCTGTAAACGAGATTTTTATTACTGCCATGTTTTCGGGGCAGTATGGATGGTGGAATGAATGCCAGAAATCCGACCGCACCTTTGTAATTGCTCTAAAAAATCTTTGTAAGGCAAACATACTTGCCATGCAGGCTATACATAAACTTCGCCCTGATGCGGTTTTTATACAAAGCGAATCAAGCGAATATTTCCATGCAGAAAACCCCGATGTAAGGCCCCTTTGCGATTTCCTTAATAAAAAAAGATTTTTGTCGCTCGATTTTACTTACGGCTATTCTCTTGATGCAGACATGTACAAATATCTTTTAGAAAATGGAATGACCGATGAAGAATACAAGTGGTTCGGCAATTACAGGTTAAGGTCGCAATGTAATTGCGTAATGGGAAACGATTATTACATCACCAACGAGCACATGGTTCATTCTAATGGAAGCACTTCTCCGGCGGGTGAAATATTAGGTTACTATGTAATCACTCATCAATATTTCAGGCGATATAAATTGCCTGTAATGCATACTGAAACTAACCTTATAGAACCCTTATCGGTACATTGGCTAAAAAAGCAATGGGCCAACGTTTACCGGTTAAAAGAAGATGGCGTACCCGTAATCGGCTTTACATGGTACAGCCTTATAGATCAGGTAGATTGGGACAGCGCTTTAAGACATGATGCCGGCAATGTTAACTCCTTAGGCATGTACGATCTCAATAGAAAAATAAGGCCTTTAGGTAAAGAATATATCAGCCTCATCAAACAGTGGAAAGATGTTATCTCTAATGAAAGCTTTGGTGTTCCTCTTTATTAACTATTACAATATTTAGTAAAAGCAGGATTTCAAAGGGTTAAGAGCCATTGAACATAAAGCGCAAATGTACAATCTGCTTGTTTCACTTTTACTACCCCTTCTTTAAACAGATGTGCAGATTCTTCCCCAAACCTTTTTTTAACTACCTTCGCTCTTTAATTCTCGTAGTTCGCTTTAGCTTAAAACAGGTGTAATATTATGGCACGTAATTAATATAAATACCTGTATTAATCACCTTTCTAAAAAATATGTACCGATCCTTCCATGGATGTATTTAGTCAAATTTTAAAAAACAACAACAACAGCTTGAGTAACGAAACTCATTCCAAAACTCCATCTGTACTAATTTGCTTCTCCCACCTTCGTTGGAATTTTGTTTATCAGCGGCCTCAACATTTACTTTCGCGCTTTGCTGCAAGATTTACAGTTTTATATGTTGAAGAACCTTATTGGGATGCACCAGGTGAACCTGTTTTAACCATCACTTCCGGAACAGATAATCTTTGGGTGGTTGCCCCACACCTGCCCGACGGTATTAACCAGCAACAGGCTGATAAAATGCAAAAAGATTTATTAGACAAGTTTCTCCGGAACCAGGATTTTGAAAATTTCATTTTTTGGTATTATACTCCAATGGCGCTTTCTTTTTCAGAACACATAGAACCAGGCATTGTAGTATATGATTGTATGGACGAACTTTCCATGTTTAAAAATCCTCCTCCGCAGTTGCGGAAATTGGAAGAAACCTTATTAAAGAAAGCCGACATTGTATTTACCGGCGGGCAAAGCTTATACGAGTTTAAGAAAAATAAGCATCACAACATTTACCCTTTCCCCAGCAGTATTGATAAAAAACATTTTGAACAGGCCCGAACTATTACTGAAGAACCTGAAGATCAAAAGCGCATTGCCGGACCTAAATTAGGTTTTTATGGAGTGATTGACGAGCGGTTCGATTTACGCCTTATCGAACAAATGGCGCTACAAAAACCCGGTTGGAATTTTGTATTATTGGGTCCGGTGGTTAAAATTGATCATGCCCATCTTCCACGTCTTCACAATATCCATTACTTAGGTGGAAAATCTTATAACGAGCTCCCCCGCTATGTTTCAGGCTGGAGCGTTGCCTTAATTCCTTTCCTTCTTAACGATGCAACACGCTTTATTAGTCCCACCAAAACTCCCGAATATCTCGCCGCAGGCGTTCCTGTAGTTTCCACACCAATTACCGATGTAGTTCATCCTTATGGCGAAAAAGGTATTGTAAAAATTGCTTCCGATGCCCAGGGCTTTATTGAAGCAGCAGAACAGTATATGCAAATGGATAAAACCAAATGGCTCCCAATTATAGATGAATTTATTGCCGATAAAAGCTGGAGCGCTACTTTCACCGATATGATGAAGAAAATAAACACAACAATTAAAAACAAACAACCCCTTTAAATTTTAAACTTATGTACGATTTCTTAATAGTAGGAGCCGGATTTGCAGGAAGTGTATTAGCAGAAAGACTTGCTTCTGTAGGAAATAAAAAAATATTAATCATAGATAAAAGAAACCATATTGGCGGCAATGCGTATGATTATTACAACGAGGATGGAATTCTGATTCATAAATACGGCCCGCACATTTTTCATACAAACTCTGCTGATGTATTTAATTATTTAAGCAAGTTTACCCCCTGGCGTAATTACCAGCATAAAGTTTTGGCAAGTGTAGATGGGCAGTTGCTTCCAATTCCTATAAATCTGAATACCGTTAACAAGTATTATGGATTAAACCTAAACGGACTGGAAGTGGAAGAATTTTTAGCTTCAAGAGCCGAAAAAGTTTACCCGGTTAAAACTTCTGAAGATGTTGTAGTAAGTAAAGTGGGCAGAGAGTTATACGAGAAATTTTTTAGAGGATATACCCGCAAACAATGGGATCTTGATCCATCAGAATTAGATGCATCAGTTACAGCAAGGGTGCCAACACGTACCAATAAAGACGACCGTTACTTTACCGACACTTTCCAGGCAATGCCTTTACATGGTTACACAAAGATGTTTGAAAAGATGCTTTCGCATCCAAACATCAAGATCATGCTGAATACTGACTACCAGGAAGTGATGAACGAAGTGAATTATAAAAAGCTGATTTTCACAGGGCCGGTAGATGAATACTTCAACTTTAAGTACGGCAAGCTTCCTTACCGGTCTCTCCGCTTTAAGTTTGAAACAATTGAAAGTTCAAACTTCCAGGAAACTGGAACTATAAATTATCCAAACGATTATGCCTTTACCCGCATAACCGAGTTTAAGCACTTAACCGGGCAGAAACACGATAAAACCACTTTGGTGTATGAGTTTCCTGAAGCTACAGGCGACCCTTATTACCCTGTACCACGCCCCGAAAACGACTTACTTTATAAGAAGTATGCGGCATTGGCAAACCAGCTTACCAATACTTATTTTGTTGGACGGTTAGCTACTTACAGGTATTATAATATGGACCAGGTGGTGGCACAGGCTTTAACCACTTTTAAAAAGATTACCCAGGCAGACTTATCTGCTAAATTAACAACAGATGATGACCGGATATTTGAAAAAAGGAGTTGAAATTTGGGCTGGAATTGAATGTTCATTAAATCGGGTTGAAGATAAATATTTGGATCAGTTGCACCTTTCAGGTCATTATGAGAGGTGCGACGACATCTATCGCATAGCAGCGTTAGGTTTTAAAGCATTACGTTACCCTGTTCTGTGGGAAAAACATGCACCCAAATTAAACACTGAAATTAATTGGGAACTTTCCCAAAAAAAGTTAGACGAAATTAGAGAAGCGGGTATTAAACCTATTGCAGGGTTAGTACATCATGGCAGCGGCCCTGTATATGCTGATTTTTATGATGGAAGTTTTTCAAAAGGTTTAGCAAATTATGCAGCCAAAGTAGCTGCCCAATTTCCCTGGATTGAATATTATACTCCTGTAAACGAACCTTTAACCACTGCACGGTTCTGTGGCTTATATGGCCACTGGTATCCGCACGGCAAAACTTCCAGGCAATTTCTTAAAATACTGGTTGAAGAATGCAGGGCTACTGTTCTTGCCATCCAGGAGATCAGGAAAATAAATCCTGATGCAAAACTTATACAAACAGAAGACCTGGGCAAAACACATAGCACACCGGAATTAGAATACCAGGCAGGCTTCGAAAATGAAAGGCGATGGCTATCAATAGATTTATTATGCGGCAGGGTTAATAATCAACACTCGTTATGGAACTACTTAGTTGAAGAAGGTATTGCTGCAGAAGAACTCTCCTTTTTTATTGAAAACCCCTGCGCGCCTTATATTATTGGCATCAACCATTATTTAACTTCCGAACGTTATATTGACCAACGGGTTGAAAACTTTCCGCCACATACTATTGGTGGCAACGGCATTGACACTTATGCCGATGTTGAGGCGGTAAGAGTTGGCAGGCATATAGGCACTAAAGCACTTTTACAGGAATTATGGGAAAGGTTCTCGTTGCCAATCGCTGTAACAGAAGTTCACTTACACTGTGGCCGCGAAGAGCAATTAAGATGGTTCTTATCAATTTACAAAGCTGCAAATGAGTTAAAGGAAGAAGGTGTTGATATACGTGCTGTAACTGCATGGGCCATTTTAGGTTCCTACGACTGGTGCAGCCTGCTTACAAAACCCTGTGGTATTTACGAGCCGGGTTTATTTGATGTAAGAAGCAATACACCACGGCCTACTGCATTAGCCAAGCTGGTAAAAGCCTTGGCAAACAATAGCGATTACCATCATCCGGTACTTGAAGAAGAAGGCTGGTGGAACAGACCCTGCGCTGTTATATATAATCTGAACGATCAGCCAAAAAAACAATATCCACGCCGTAACAAAACAGAACGCCCCTTAATTATTATTGGCAAAACAGGAACATTGGGCAGAGCAATGGAACGCATTTATTCTTTCAGAGGCATTCATAATATTGTGTTAGGAAGAGAGGATTTAAATATTGCCGATGAGCTTGAAATAGAAGAAATGATAAAGCAATATAAACCCTGGGCAATAATAAATACGGCGGGCTACGTAAGGGTAGATGACGCAGAAACAGATGTAGATAATTGTTTTTATATAAATACAAAGGCCCCGGAATTAATGTCGCAGGTATGCGAAAGACAAGGTGTTCAATTCGTTACTTTTTCATCCGACCTTGTATTTGATGGAGCTAAAAATCATCCGTACCTGGAAAGTGACCTGGTTTCGCCTCTAAACATTTACGGCGAAAGCAAAGCTATGGCCGAAGACGTTGTTTTGAGAAATAATCCCTCTGCATTAATCATTCGTACCAGCGCTTTTTTTGGCCCCTGGGATAAATATAACTTTGTTTATCATACACTCAGGTCTTTACAGAACAACGAAGAGTTTTCTGCTGCTGAAGATGTAATTATATCTCCCACTTATGTTCCCGACCTGGTTGACACTACTATTGATTTGTTATTAGATGAAGCAAACGGTATCTGGAACATCTCTAATAAAGGAAGCATAAGCTGGGCAACATTAGCTTGCGAAGTTGCAAAAAGAAGCGGTTACAATAACCCGAAAAACTTTAAAGCTCTTCCATTAGCATCAATGGGATGGGCAGCACCACGACCCTCGTACAGCGTGCTAAATACTGAAAAGGGATTTGAATTACCGTCCTGGGATCATGCACTGGAAAGATGTTTAAGAGAACAAGAATTTATGACCTTGTAAATACAAGTTATGGATAACTCTACCCTCGAAAACGTGAAAGAGGAAACCCAAACGGTTCCCCAGGCAAAAGATTTGGATTACCTGCACGTGAAGCGATCGCATATTCAGGGAATGGGTTTATTTACCTCCAAAGATCTTTCAGCTTATAACATATTATTTAAAATAGGAGGCAAAAAAGTTCATCGTCTCTACGATCCCGCCTTTGCTCAGTGCGATCCTAACTGGCTGGGCACCGGCTACCAGGAGTGGCTTGAAATTGAACCGGGAGACATAGGCGTTTATATAAATCATTCGTGCACTCCTAATGTAATAGTTGATGAACATTTGCAGGTAATTACTTTACGGTCCATTGCTAAGAACAAAGAATTATTAATGGATTACTCAACCACGGAGCTTGATCCTTATTGGTCTATGAAATGCGCCTGCGGCCAGCCCAACTGCCGAAAAACTTTATTAAGCTTTCAATACCTGCCATTAGAATTAAAGAGAGAATACAGCAGGTTTTTGGCTCCTGCATTTATTGAAAGAATTTAAGCTCTTATCACCTACACCTTTCGCTTCGCGAAATAATAAAGCTCTTTTTCAAAATCAAGATGCGGGTATTTCAATTGCAATTGCATCACCTTCTCGCTATAATTTTTCAAAAATGTTTGATGAGACATCGTTTCCGGCTGAAATGGCTTGTGCTTATAACCTGTAACTATATTCTTTATTTCTTCCATTAATGTTTGTGCCTCTTCTTCTATAAAGTGTTGTTTAAATGTATTGAACACAAACTCTGTTGCTGCATAATTTGGATGCACCAGATCAACATCATAAAAACGGTAATCCCGCAATACATCAATCACTAATTCATAGGCGGGAAAGTAATAACAATGCTTATACTTTTCAACAATGTTTTGTACAGCTTCAATCAACCGCGCTTTACTACGGTTGTTTTCAACTACGCCATCACGAATATGGCGAACAGGACTGATGGTAAAAATGATCTTTAATTTCGGGTTGAAAGACTGTAACTGATCTGTGGCCTCAGTTAAAGATGTTTCTGTTTCGTCTATTGACAATAAATGTTTTTTAAACCATTGCGCAGGTGCACGATGACAGTTGGCAACAGATTGCCCGCCTTCGCTTAAGCGATACGAAAAGGATGAACCCAAAGTGATAATTAACCAATCTGTTTGCTTTAAAAAATCGTGTGCTTTTTGTTGCGAGTTATTAATGTTGATCAATACCTCAGCAGCCTCCATTCCTGAAAACCTGGAATGATGGTTCCAGCTTTGCCACAGTTCGTTCAAATATAAAAGGTCGTTCTTAGTATATCGCTTCTGCTGTATGTACGACAGTAAGCTTTTACTTACGCTAACAGGATCAAACAAAATTCCGTTAGGATTTTGAATAACGGAAAACTTAAATTCCTGCAGGCGTCCGCCAATATGCTCGGTAAAACAAGAGCCGATCAAAAAAATTTTATGCGAATAATTAATTTTTTCGGCAGGAGATTTTACATCAATGTCCAACATCATTTTCATAACACATCTCTTTAGCTTACAAAAATTTCATCTGCAATTTGTAGGCTTTTCTGTAAAGCTTCCTCATTAATTGATTGTAAAATTTGTTCTTTCTTAAAATAACGGATCATACATTCTGTATTCATATTGCCAATCAGTTCATCCTTCGCCATTGGGCAACCACCAATACCTTTTAGTGCTCCATCAAATCTTGTGCAACCTGCATTTGCTGCTGCCCGCAGTTTTTGCTGCCAGTTATCCGTAGTTGAATGTAAGTGAACTCCAAACTCAACCTGGGGGTATTTAGGAATAAGAGTTTTTAAAGCAAAGTCTATCTGAGATGGAGTGGCAACACCAATAGTATCTGCTAATGAGATAATTCTTATATCCCTTTGAACCATTTCATTCGCCCACTTCAATAAAATATCTTCATTGTATTTGTCGCCGTAAGGGTTTCCAAAACCCATGCTTAAATACACCACTAAATGCTTATTATTTTTTATGCAAACGTTTTGTATATCTTCTACTCTTTGCAAGCTTTCCTCTATCGTACTATTTGTATTTCGTAACTGAAAAGTGGGTGAAATGGAAAACGGGAAGCCAAGACATGTTATATTATCATACGATACAGCTTCTTCCGCTCCCCTTGTATTTGCAACTATAACCAATAGTTTTGTTTCACTATTGACCATTGACAATTGACTAATGACCTGTTTGGTATCCGCCATTTGAGGGATTGCTTTGGCAGAAACAAAACTGCCGCAATCTAAAGTATCAAAACCAACCTGTAACAAACTGTTTAAATATTCGATTTTATTTTCGGTGGGAATAAAAGTTTTCCAGCCCTGCATAGCATCGCGTGGGCATTCAACTAAATGTATTTCTCTTTCGCTGATCAAAAGCTTGTATTTACTGCAAAATTATGGCTTATGAAAACAAGAACGAAGGGCGTACCTTTCCTTTATAAATTAGCGCTTTATAAGGCTACATTCTCTGCTTCATCACCTCGTATAAAATCATTCCCGCAGCTACAGATACATTCACCGATTCAAAATCTCCTTTCATGGGAATTTTAAAATGTTCATCACATATCTTCATTAATGCAGGATAAATGCCTTTATCCTCGCTTCCTAATACAACTGTACAAGGTTCGGTAAGGTTAAGATCGAACACATTTTTTTCTGCAGTCATTTCACTGGCAAAAACTTTTATGCCGTTGAGATGTAATTCGTCAACTGCTTTCATTAAACTGTTTACACGACACACAGAAATTTTTTCCAGCGCCCCTGCTGAAGTTGTAATCGCATCTTCATTCAACGCTCCAACACCTTTTTCAGGAATGATGATGGCATGAACTCCGCAACAATAAGCAGTCCGGGCTATTGCACCAATGTTTCTTATATCGGTTATTCCATCTAATATCAGCAACAAAGGAGTATTGCCTTTTTCAACTATGAATGATATTATTTCCTGTAAGTTTTGATATTTAATTTTTGAAATTACTGCAACACAGCCTTCGTGATTGCTTACATTAAAGCTGTTTATTTTTTCTACAGGAACTTTGTTTACAGGGATTTCGTTTGCTGCTGCCAGATCTTTTATCTCATCAATTACATCTCCATGAATCGCACTTGCCAGGTAAATTCTCTCTAACTGTTTACCTTGTTTAATAGCCTCAATTACTTTGCTCCTGCCAATAATTAAAGAGTTTTTTTTTGGGCGTGCTTTATGTTGTTGATTTCGAAAATTCATGCAGCAAAGTAAGGATGAAAGTACTTAAGTTGGAACACGGATGACACGAATTAAAAGGATAAACACAGATTTGAATATCTTTAAAAATCCTTCAAATCTGTGTCATCCGTGTTCACAGTTTCCCTTCAAGCAACAAAACTTTTACTTTCAAAATAGCTGTTACTGCAAGTGAGTCTGTAATAATTCCTTTTTCAACCATTTTATAAGCTTCTGCAAAAGGAACTTTCTTAACTGCTAACTGTTCCGTTTCTTCAGGCATAGCTTCATCTTGTGTTAATACCCTCGCCATAAAAAATACATCCCACCTCATCACTTACTGAATTTGACAAATGAATATCCATCAGCTTTGTCCATACTTTTGCTACCAAACCTGTTTCTTCTTTCAGTTCTCTTTTTGCCGACTCCAACATATCAATTCCTATTGCTCCGCCGCCTTCAGGTATTTCCCAACTGTACTGGTTTAACGTGAAGCGATATTGACCAACGATGTAAGTGTTCAAATCTTCATCCAAAGGTAGTATGCCAATTGCCCAATTTTTAAAATGAACTTTACCATAAATGCCTTTACCGCCCGAAGGGTTCAACACCTCATATTCTGTTACTTTTATCCACGGGTTGTTGTAGATTTCTTTCTGCCCTAAAATTGTCCAGGGGTTGTAATTCTCGTTCATGTTTAAAAATAAAAAACCTCCCCAAAATTGAGGAGGCTTCAATTTATTATTTCTGATTATTTAATTCCGAATGCTTTTTGAACTTTATCTACATAGTCAAGCTTTTCCCATGTAAATAATTCTACTTCAATAGTTTTCTTTTCGCCACCGGGCATAAAAAACTCTTTTGTTTTCACTTCGGGCTGACGGCCCATGTGACCATAAGCTGCTGTTTCGCTATACATTGGTGTTCGTAATTTCAGACGTTCTTCAATAAAGTAAGGACGCATATCAAAAATACCTTCCACTTTTTTGGCTATCTCGCCATCAGTCTTTTTTACTTTGGCAGTGCCATACGTATTTACGTTAATGCTGGTTGGTTGTGCAACACCAATTGCATACGAAACCTGAACCAATACTTCGTTACAGATACCTGCAGCAACAAGGTTTTTAGCAATATGGCGTGTTGCATACGCAGCGCTGCGATCAACTTTAGAAGGATCTTTTCCACTAAAAGCGCCGCCGCCATGCGCACCTTTACCTCCGTAAGTATCTACAATAATTTTACGGCCTGTTAAGCCCGTATCTCCGTGTGGACCGCCAATAACAAACTTGCCTGTCGGGTTAATGTGGTATTTGATCTGGTCGTTAAAAAGTCGTTCGTATTTCTGATCTTTTGCTTTTACGCGTGGTATTAAAATATTGATGATGTCATTCTTAATTTTCTCAAGCATTTTACCCTCCTCATCAAAATCATCATGCTGTGTAGAAACAACAATCGCATCAATTCTTAATGGTTGGTTGTTATCATCATATTCAAGTGTAACCTGGCTTTTAGCATCAGGACGAAGATATTTTATCTCGGTGTTCTCTCTTCTAAGTGCGGCTAATTCAATCAAAACTTTGTGCGCAAGATCGAGCGCCAGAGGCATGTAATCTTCTGTTTCATTGGTTGCATAACCAAACATCATTCCCTGATCGCCGGCGCCTTGTTCTTCTCTGTTTTTCTTGTCAACGCCCTGGTTTATATCTGATGATTGTTCGTGAATAGCAGACAGAATACCACAGCTATTTGCTTCGAACATGTACTCGCTTTTGGTATAACCAATTTTACGAATTACACCACGGGCAATTTCCTGTACGTCTAAGTAAGCTTTACTTTTTACTTCGCCGGCAAGTATAACCTGGCCGGTAGTTACTAAAGTTTCGCAGGCTACTTTGCTATCAGGATCGAAAGCGAGAAAATTATCAATTAAAGCGTCGCTAATCTGGTCAGCAACTTTGTCCGGATGTCCTTCAGAAACACTTTCCGAAGTAAATAAATAAGCCATAAAAAGATGTAGTTTTTTTTAAGATGCGCGCAAAGATATGGTTTCAGCAATTAAATGCTAAATCTTAGAATAAATAATCCTTAAACGCATACGAACCCGTGTATTAGTTCCGCCGCCTAATCTAACCCGGCCTGTAGCTATGTTATTAGCTACTGCCGGAGAAAGGTATAACATAGTTGAAGGGGACGATTGAAAAGGATGAGGCGGTGTATATTTTAAGGAGTCGTTTACAGGAGCAGATAAACGAAGTGTATAATTGCTATCCTTACGCGAAACAATGCCCTGAACATAACGCGTTAAATTGAAAGTATATGAACCTGTAATGCCCACCGAAGGAACACTCTTTTTGTTAAGAAGCCCTCCGAAGGTTTCAATATTCGGCCCTGAATTGGGATCGTAAACAAAATCGTTGGGAATATTTATTTTATACTTGTTTACACTATCGTAAGCGCTTAATAATAAGAAGCGGGGTGGCGAAAAGAGAGCATCGGTATTTGCATCCGCAGGGTCTTGTTCAGCTATAAGTTCTGCACGATGAACAATAACATTATCAAACTTTTTTAAGCCCGGAATTTTGACTGTAGCAAATGTACCGGGCGACGTTTGAATAAATACCTCATCAGGCTTGGCGGTATTTAAGTAGTTTGTAACAGGCGAACTCTTCCAGTCTCTCACTACTAAATTAGCATTAGCTGATGCTGCTACGCCTGTTGAGCCTGGAGTAAATCTGAAATTAGCAACTGTATCTCTTGTTGTTGATGCATCTGTTGCTTTATAGCTGTAATACAAAGAAAGCTTAGTATTTGTATCTGCAAGGTTTATTTGTACAAGGGCATTACCGTTTCCCTGTGGTACAACAGCAAAGCCTGAGAAGTTTAACCTAAAGAGCGAGTCGTTAAAGTATGCGCCTGTTGAACTTGAATCATAGCCTGCTATACGACTTACAAAATTAGGATTAAGTTGTATCCGAATTTGATTGATTGAACTATCAAAACGATACCGTATCGGATCATTAAACGTTCGAATGTCAAGATTTTGTGCTGAACGCAAAAGTGATCCAACACCTATTTTAGCGTTTACAGGATAAGCACTATCAGAAGCGAATTTGCTGTTTTTGTCAACTTCATAAACATTCCATGTTTGAGGGATTGTAGTATCTCCAATTACACCTTTATAGCTTAACACCAACACTGCACTGTCAACTATCAGATCAGATTTTTTACCGGGGAAATAAAACGGGTAAGTAGTAGGTTTTAATTCAAAATAAGCCGAAGCAGTTGTAGTACCAAACAATGGATCGTTAGTAATAGTGCCTATAACATGATCGTTTGTTTTATAAACGCGTGGAGTGTTTTCTTCAGGAAAATTTTCGGTAATTACGTCCAGTAAAGTATCACGGGTATTTACGCTGTCAATACGTGAAATTAAATCGCTTCCGAAAATGGTTGAGTCTATTTTGGTACATGCAGTGAGAAAGAAAAAAACAGCAATAGCTATCACATAAAGCTTACGCATCCGCTTGAGAAATATTAGTTAAGGGGGCAGAATTACTTGCTCGCAAGGTCGTTATACAATTCCAAATACTCTGTTAAATCACTATCGCTGCCTTTAAAGGGAACTACCTTTTTCCCTTTCACTTTAGAGAATTCATCAAGTAATTTCTTGTCAATATTTTCGGCGCCAAAAGTTATGGCATCAGCATAAATAGCGCCACCTCTTTGTAAGGCTATATTAGTTCCCTCTTTGTAGGGCTCTACATCTTTTTCTTTAAGGCTTGCATGTATAAGTGCTTTTTTAGCAAAGTCGCTGTCGAGGTTTTCTGTAAAAGTAGTACTGCCAATTGTATAAATTACTTTGCTGTTTGCAAATACCGGTTCCTTTTTATAAACCGTTTTTAAATACATTGGAATCAGCCCCGTCATCCAGCCGCTGCAATGAATAATATCAGGAGGCCATCCAAATTTTTTTACAGTTTCCAAAGCTCCTTTGCAAAAGAAAATGGTGCGAAGCGCATTATCATCATACCAGTTTTCTTCGTCATCATTAAAAACAAATTTTCTTTTAAAGAAGTCTTCATTATCCAAAAAATAAACCTGCAAACGTGCATTAGGCAACGAAGCCACTTTAATCTGAAGGGGATAATCATCATTATCAACACTTACATTTATGCCCGAAAGGCGAACCACTTCATGTAAACGGTGTCTTCTTTCATTAATGGTTCCAAAGCGGGGCATAATGCATCTAACCTCGTAGCCCGCATCGTTACTTTTAATTGCCAGCTTGTTCACTATTTCTGCAAATTCTGTCAACTCTAAATAAGGTGACATTTCGTTGGCAATAAATAAAATTCTTTTCTTTGTTGACATTACTCCAATGTATTTTTACAATTACCCTTTAAAAAAAGGGTTGGCAAAAGTAACAAATTTATTGGGATAAGTGCAGACTTAAGCCTTTTAGAACCGCACCACCACATTAAATGATACTATTTAAAGAAGCAAAAGCGCTAAAAAAATACATTGCCTTACAAAAGGAAAGAAACAGCAAATTTGGATACGTACCTACAATGGGCGCTTTACATGCCGGACATATTTCTCTTATTGAGGCATCAAAAAATCAAACAGATATTACGGTTTGCAGCATTTTTATAAACCCCACACAGTTTAACGACCCTAAAGATTTTGAGAAATATCCTGTTACAATAAGCACCGATATTCTTTTGCTTGAAAGATGCGGATGCGATGTTTTATTTCTTCCACCGGTAAAAGAAATTTATCCTGAAGGCATAGTTACCTCTGTAGATTATGATCTTGGCGCACTCGAAAATATTCTGGAAGGAAAATACAGGCCGGGACATTTTAAAGGAGTTAGCCAGGTGGTTCATAAACTGTTGGAAATTGTAAAACCCGATTACTTGTTTTTGGGACAAAAAGATTATCAGCAATGCCTGGTGATTAAACGGCTTATCAATCAATTAAAACTTCCGGTTGAAGTTATAACCGCTGATACTTTGCGCGAACCTTCAGGATTAGCAATGAGCAGCCGCAACTTACGATTGACCCCCGAAGAGAAAGAAAAAGCATCAGCCATATTTACCATGCTTACTTATATTAAAGCACATTATAACCCGGCTTCTGCAAAGGATTTAGAAAACTATGCACGTGAATATTTGTTGCAGCACGGCTTTACTAAAGTTGATTATGTTTCAATTGCTGACGCAGAAACACTTCAGCACGTTGCTAATACAGTCAGCGGTAAAAAAGCCATTGCATTAATAGCCGCATTTATAGGCGAGGTACGGCTAATTGACAATATGATGTTAACTGCCTAAATCTTTTTTGTTTATATTCAGTTATCAATGGTTCTCATGTTTAGCCTATATTGCCGAGTATTATAATCGCATGAAGAAACGGTTCCTCAACATATTTAAATATCTTTTGTTTTTAGGTTTAGGGGTGTTTCTTGTTTGGTGGAGTTTACACCAGATACCGGATAATAAATGGAGCGAATTTAAAGCTGCTTTTGCAACTGCTAAGTATGGACTGATCGTTCCGGTATTCTTCATATTATTTACCAGTCACGTTTTGCGGGCAATACGATGGAAAATGTTGATGCAGCCCTTACATTACAACCCAACTTTAGCCAATACTTTTTTTGCTGTAATGATAGGGTACCTCGCCAACCTTGCAGTGCCGCGTTTGGGAGAAGTTTTAAAATGCACCATTCTTGCCAAATACGAAAAAGTGCCCGTAGAAAAATTAATGGGAACCATTGTAGCAGAACGGGCATTTGATATTTTATGTTTGGCGCTTGTATTTTTATTGGCATTTGCCTTTCAATTTAATGTTATAGGAGAGTATGGAATAAACCTGCTGAAACAATTATTCAGAGATAAAAGGGGTCATTTTTCGGTAACCAGGGTTCTTATAATTATTTCCATTGTAGTGATAGTTTTTGGGTTGATACGATTTATTCTGCGCCGTTTTTTACATATCAAGCTTATTAATGTAGTGGTTAAATTTGTAGAAGGCATCGGTCTTGGAATAATAAGCGTAAAATTTATTAAACAGAAATGGGGTTTCATATTTACCTCATTAGGAATATGGACAATGTACCTTTTAGGTACATGGATAGGTTTTTCAGGAACTGCAGGTACAACAGGGTTACCGCTTGAAGTGGCTGTTTCCGCACTTGCCTTTGCGAGTATAGGTATGATACTTACTCCCGGTGGAATTGGCGCTTATGCTTTTTTAATGGCACGGGTACTCGAAAAAAATGGCGTCCCTTTCGAGCTTGGTTTTGCCAATGGAACCTTACAATGGTTTGCCCAGTTTATCATCATCATATTCGTAGGTTTTATATCCCTTATGCTTCTTCCCTATTTTAATAAAACAAAACAAGCTGATGAGAAGAACAGACATCATTCCCAATAAGATTTTTAAGCTTGACGACCTATTAAAAAGTGTGGCACGATGGAGATTTTTGGGTAAATCAATTTCGTTCACCAATGGTTGTTTTGATATTTTACACCAGGGACATATAGCTTCTTTAAGCCAGGCAGCCAGCGAAGGAGATATTTTAATTGTTGGCCTTAACAGCGATGCCAGTACAAAAAGATTAAAAGGAAACGAGAGACCGGTTAATAACCAAAATAGCAGGGCTTTATTATTGGCAAGTTTTGCAATAGTGGATGCAGTTGTGATATTTGAAGAAGATAACCCGTTAAACCTGGTAAAAGCAATTATGCCCGATGTAATGGTGAAAGGCGGAGATTACACCATAGAACAAATTGAAGGCGCCAAAGAAGTAATTGCAAACGGTGGCCGCCTTGTAATTAACCCCATCATCGAAGGCTTCTCAAGTACACGAATCATAGAACAAATTAAAAACCTTGGCACAAAAGAAGTACCAGTGTAAATAAGATTATACATCCCTTAAACTAACGCATTATGATATTAGCAGCTATTGATATAGGAAGTAATGCAGCCAGGTTATTGATAACAGAAGTTATTGAAGATTACGACGGCAAGCCCGAATTTATTAAGCAAAACCTGTTAAGAGTACCATTGCGGCTGGGCTTCGATGTGTTTGAAAAAGGAGTAATATCCCCTCAACGAACAGGGATGATAATTGAAGCTATGAAGGCATACCAACACCTTATGAAGGTATATGAAGTGCGGCACTTAATAGCCTGTGCAACCAGCGCTATGCGTGATGCTGCAAACAGTAAGGAAATTATTGATAAAGTAAAACAGGAAACCGGCATTGCTATCGAAATAATAAGTGGCGACCTTGAAGCATCTGTAATTTATGAAAACCATGTAGCCGAAAATATGGATACCAACCTCAGTTATTTATATATTGATGTTGGCGGCGGCAGTACCGAACTTACTTTTTTCAGCGATGGAAAACTTGTTTTTAAGCAATCCTTCAACATAGGAACAATCCGGTTATTAAAAAACCAGGTTAAAGAGGATTTGTGGAATGAGATGAAAAACTTTATCAGAACGAAAATAAAAGGCCACAAAAAAATTGCAGCCATCGGCACGGGCGGAAACATTAATAAAGTTTTTTCTTTAAGTAAGAAAAAAGAAGGCAAGCCTCTCCCACTCGAATTGCTTAAGGATTATCATAAGGAATTTTCAAGTGTAACTTTATCAGAGCGCATTCGCTTATATAAGTTTCGCGAGGACAGGGCGGATGTGATTGTTCCGGCCTTGCAAATATACATTAACGTAATGCGATGGGCAGACACTGAGGAAATATATGTTCCTAAGATTGGCTTAGTGGATGGGCTGGTGCAGCACTTGTATGCTGAGATAAAAAACGGGAAGCAATCATCATCCCCCCATTAACTAACTCTTGCCTTCCAGGCTATTTCTGCAACATTTAAAAGATGACCAACATATCTTGCAAGTACAAATAAATAATCGCTTAAACGGTTTAAATATTTTATTACTAACGGCTCCACAAAAACTTCCTGCTCTTTCATATTTACACACAATCTTTCTGCACGGCGGCAAACGCAACGTGTAATATGCGCAGTTGAAACAGCAGGATGACCGCCGGGAAGAATAAAGTTTTTCATAACGGGTAATTCCTCATTCATTTCATCTATCTCCTTCTCAAGCAACTGAACATCCTCTTCTTTAAGGTCAGGAATTTTCATTAACGGTTCTTTCTGCGGATCGCACGCTAATGAGGAGCCTATAGTAAACAAACGATCCTGTATTTCTTTAAGCAGTGTTTTTATTTCAAGATTATTCAAATGATCGCTTAGCAAACCTATGTAAGAATTAAGTTCATCAACTGTACCATAAGTTTCTATACGGATATGACTTTTAGGTACTTTAGTTCCGCCTATCAATGAAGTTTTACCGAGGTCGCCGGTTTTAGTATATATTTTTGAAGCCATAGCAGGAGGATTACAATAATGTTAAGTTAAGATAGCTTGTAGGTGGTAACAGACTTTCCCACAAAGCCACGAAGGACACGAAGAAAAAAACTTTATGGTCTCTGTGGCTTTGTGGGATGACATACGCCAACTTATGATTAACATAGCACTAAAAATGATGGAAGTAAATGTATTCTAACTAACAGGCACTCTTTCAGGATTGTTCGTAGGGATAACAACTTTATCGCTTTCAATTACACCATCCCTCAATCGTACAACGCGTTTTGCATACGAAGCGATATCTTCTTCATGCGTAACCAGCACAACCGTGTTACCTGCAGATTGTATTTTACCAAATATCTCCATAACTTCTACAGAAGTTTTACTATCAAGATTTCCGGTTGGTTCATCGGCTAATATAATGGCTGGGTTGTTTACTAAAGCCCGCGCAATGGCAACCCGCTGAATTTGTCCGCCGCTTAGTTCATTTGGTTTGTGGTGACTTCTGTCTGCGAGACCCACTTTTGCAAGTACTTGCATTGCCCTGTCTATCCTTTCTTTTTTAGCAACACCTGCATATACCAATGGTAAGGCTACATTTTCCGCAGCACTTAAACGCGGTAATAAATTAAACTGTTGAAATATAAATCCAATCTCTTTATTTCTTACTTCAGCCAAATCGTTATCAGCCATTTTACTTACGTCTTTTCCATTTAAAATGTACCTGCCTAAAGTGGGACTATCTAAGCAACCCAAAATATTCATCAAAGTACTTTTACCAGAACCGGATGGACCCATAAGAGCTACGTATTCGTTCTTAAAAATATTTAGGTTAATTCCTTTTAGCACCTCAATAGCCTGGCTGCCCATGAAGTAACTTTTGCGGATGCTTTCAAGTTGTATGATAGAAGCCATAAATTGGTTTGAATGTTATATATTATTTCCTGATTACTTTAGGCACTTTAAAAAAACGGTCGTCTTTCTGCGGAGCATTTAATAAACCTTCTTCCCTGCTTATCGAACCTTTTACTTCATCTTCCCGTAAAACATTTACTTCGTTGGTCATAAATAAAAGCGGCTCAACTCCGGTTGTATCAATTTCATTCAGCTTCTCAATAAATGCAATCATTTTTTGAAGATCCTTTTTTATATCTTCCTTTTCTGCCGGTTCAAACGAAAGGCGGGCAAGGTGAGAAAGCTGATCTATTAATTCATCATTCACTTCCATAAAACAAAAATAACTGAATACAAACAAGTTTCGGGTAGAATTATAAAGACAGTATTTTCAAAAATGTTCTGTTTTAACAAAACATCCCGCACAATATAAAGCCCTCAACACGGCTGATGATTTACTTTGGAATGATTTTTTTCTGATATATATCTTAAAATAAAACTTCTCTGTATGAAAACAATCCGCCCAACACTCCTCGCATCTGTACTGTTTATATTTATAGCAGCAGGCTGTGGCCCCAACGATGATAAAGGTGGAATGGATAGTGATAACAGCCGTGGCGAAGGAGCTATTGACAGCACCCGCATGGCTAAATTTGATACAACGCACTCTACCTCATCGGTTCCCAACTTTATAACGCAAACCATTAAAGCAAACATGGGCGAGATAAAACTTTCACAGCTTGCACAAAGCAAGGCTTCGTCGCCCGAAATAAAGCAATTAGCTTCTATGATGGTAAAGCATCACACGCAAATGCTTAACGAGCTTAAAAGTATGGCTTCAGCAAAGCAGGCAACTGCAGATACATCAGAAAACGATATAACAAGAGCAGCCTACCAAAACCTGAGCAATGTGCAGGGAAAAGATTTTGATGATAAATGGCGTTCTCAAATGCTGCAATTACACGAAAACGCCTCAGAAGAATTTAGAACGATGCAATCAATGACCACCGATGCACAATTGAAACAATGGCTTGATAAAACCATCCCTATTGTTGAGCAACACAGAGACCTGCTGGCAAAAAAAGAAATGAAACAACCAAACCTGCAAAAGGGGCAAACCCGGGATTGAGTGTTCAAAAAAATCTACAGTTTCAATTTACTTTAAATAGTTCCAATAAAAAACGATAAGCCTGGCATCAGCCTTATTTTTTGGAACAACTTTTTCTTTAGCAATAAAAAAAATAATATATGGCCACTTCAGGCGAGCATTCATTTGAAAAGGAAATAGACAAAAGCGAAAACAGCGAACAGGAAATTTCTCCCAAACCTGTTTACGAAAGAGATGCAGACAGGGCTGAAAAAAAATTGCAGCATAAAGTGGCAATTATTACCGGCGGAGACAGCGGCATTGGCAGGGCTGTAGCCGTACACTTTGCACGCGAAGGTGCTGATGTGGTAATTGTTTACCGCAAAGAAAAAGAAGATGCCGAAGAAACCAAAACCCTTGTGCAAGAAAAAGGCCGTCGTGCTTTATTGATTGCAACCGATGTTGGCGAAGAAGAAAGCTGCCAGGACATTGTAAAACAAACCTTAGCGGAGTTTGGTAAAATTGATATTGTAGTGAACAATGCTGCCATTCAGGTTCCGCACCAGGAGCTGCAGGAGATTACAGCAGAACAATGGGAAGAAACTTTTCGTGTAAATATTCATGCGCAGTTTTATCTTACCAAAGCTGTGATACCACATTTAAAACCAGGCAGTTCTATAATTAACACAACTTCGGTAAATGCTTATAAGGGACACCAGCAGTTAGTTGACTATACTTCTACCAAAGGTGCAATTGTTGGCTTTACAAGATCTATAGCTTTGCAACTGGCAGAAAAAGGCATCCGCGCAAATGCAGTAGCACCAGGCCCTATATGGACACCCCTAATTCCTTCAACTATGCACAAAGGCATAGAAGAATTTGGAAAAGAAACACCCATGAAAAGAGCCGGCCAGCCTGCAGAAGTTGCACCGTGCTATGTTTTTCTTGCATCAGAAGACAGCAGTTATATTACCGGCCAGTGCCTGCATCCTAACGGCGGCATGATTTTAAATACTTAAAACAAAAATTTTATTATGAATACAAATTCATCAACAGGCGCTAAGCAGTCTGTAAACGTAGGCAAGGTTGAACGCATTGCTTCCATCATTGCAGGAGGCGTGCTGTTGTATAAAGTATTGAAAGATTTTTCTGACGGGCAAGAAGAAACACCTTATTCAGGTGCAACACCTTATGACGCGGTAAAAACATTGTATAGAGAAAGTAATACACCTTATGATCCAACCGAAAATTTTTATCATTCAGAAAATGTTTCTAAGCCAAAAGGTAACACCGATAAAAAGAAAATAGCTATGGCAATAGCGGGAGGATATCTTGCATACAGAGGCATAACAGGCCATTGCGATGTTTATAAGCTTGCAGGAAAGAGAAAGTTACCTGATACAGTAAAGAACATTAATATAAGAACCTTAGTTACAGTTAATAAACCAAGGGAAGATGTGTATGCTTTTTGGCGCAAGCTCAGTAACCTGCCCTTGTTTATGTCGCATTTAAAAAGCGTAGAAGTATTAGATGATAAAAGATCGCATTGGGAAGCTAAAATTCCCGGTGACGTTATAAAATTAGAATGGGACGCAGAGATTGTAAAAGAAATAGAGGGCGAATTAATATCATGGAATTCGCTGCCCCATGCATCCATTCAAAATGCCGGTAAAGTGGAGTTTAGAGATGCAGATGAAAATGGTACCGAAATAAGGGTGGTTATTACCTACCGCGCTCCTTTCGGAGATGTAGGAGAAGGTATTACCTCCCTTTTTAACCCGATGTTTGAAAAGATGATTAAGAAAGACGTGAAGAATTTTAAGCGATACATTGAGACAGGAGAAAATGCATTAGCAGAAAGCTAAGAATAACAGAAGAGAGATTTTACAATTATAAAGCATGGGCAATGGTAGATTACTGTTGCTCATGTTTTTTTTATCGGCGTAAGCAGTTCATAGAAATCAGTTCATTCTGTATCCAATTCTTATCCCTAAAGCTACTGTTGGGTAAAAACCATTTGTATTGGTGAAGTCCTCGTTGGAAGTTTTACTGAAGTTAGTGCCAATGTTATCTTTAAAAAACTTATACCTTAAACCAAACCCTGTAAACAGATCGGTAAAAATTTTTTTAGAATTAAAAAAATCAGCCTCCTTGCCTACAAGACCATTTAGCCCCAATACTGTTTTATGAATGTTTCGTTCAACCGCTTCCTGATAAGATAAACCCGAAGGCGTGCGCCGTTGTACAGTATAATATAATTGCTCTTGTGCTGTTTTTATCAAACCCTGCACAGCGAAGTATGAATTTCTCCAGTTATTCATGTTGGAGGGCTTATTCCAAAACCTGATCTCCGGTCTTAAACGCCATCCTGTATATTCGTGCAAGATAGAATTATCACTACCCTCATTTTTAACTGATGGTTTAATTATCCTGCCCACTTCAATAGCTGCCGAATGTTTGTTACTGAACTTATACATCAAGTGCAGGTTTACAGTAGGCTCAAATTCCAAAAGGGTTAATGGAGATACAGCAATACTAAACGTTCGGGGATTAATATTTTTGTTTTCCGTAGCCGCTGGTTGACCATACGTTTTAGCTGCACTTAACAACATCACTATCATCAGGGCAAGGCATATTTTGTTCATGCTAATTGGCAACCTTGTTTATCAGTGAAGGGTTCATTCTGTTTTGAATATCGTATAAGGCAAGGCCTTTATTAGTATAGCAAATAAGCAGGTCATTAACGGGAATAACATCATAAAACCAATCAGCATCAGCAATACGTTTTCTTTCTGCGGGGGCAGAAGGGTTAGAAACATCTACAACAGCAAGTCCATTTTTTTGCAGGCATACATAAACTGTATTATCCTGGATGCCTAAACCGTGTGGTGTGGGCAATGATAGTGAAGCAGTTAAAACAGGAGATGTAATATTGCTGACATTGTAAACATTAAAAGCATCCTGTGCTGGTCCGCAGGGTGTGCCGCCACGAAGTGTTACATACGAATAATTACCGCTTGCTACCACAGGGTCGCAGCTTCTTACATGCCTTGCATTTGCAAGAAATACCGGATTAGCGGGAGTTGCAATTGAATAAATAAACATTCCGGTGGTAGAACCAATGAACAGCTTATCCTGGTAAGGAAAGATGGTTTCGATGCCCCCGCTAAGTATCATTGTTTTTTTAAGCACGGGATTTACAGGGTCATTAACATCATATACAAGCAATCTATTATTGTCAACCGTGTATAAGTAATTAAAAGCAATGGTAAACCTGGCAAGTGAGCCACCAATGCCGGAACTTGCAGCAGTGGCAGTTGATGAACTGCTATCAACAGATTTACCACACCCTGCATCTAACAGTATAACAGATAAAATCAATCCGAAAGTAGCTTTCAGCATAACTTAAAAATTTGAGCATTTTGGAGATTGAAGCATTTCTTTACGCCAGCCTATTATAATGCCTTTATTTTTGTCAGGGCATTCAAAATATCCCCTTGCAGGTGGAAGGTCGGTATTGGTTATGGTAAAGGCATTGGCTATTCTTTTTACCACCTTAGGTTCTGAAAAGTCGGAGATATCAACTGTAATAAGATCGGAAAGGTTATTTGTAAAAAGATAGTTTCCGGTTATAGCAATTTCCTGACAACCTTTAATTGATATAAAACCGACCCTGCGTGCCTGTGATGGCTCTGCAGCGTTCACTACATGAATACCGGTACCTTCATCTATCTGAAAGATATACCCCCCTTTATAATAAATTTTGCCGGGGTTAGCTACTGGTTTTGCAGCTTCATACTTTACTTCTTTCACTGTGGCAGGGTCGGCATAAACCGGCCTGTATCCTTCTGCCTCTTTAGGAACTTTTGTAACAGATTTTGGTTCACAACCATACATAGTTGCAAGGCTGAAAAACATAATTAATACACTTGATACGTTTCTCACAATTTTTATGTTTTGAAGTTTTGCGTAATACAACCCTTCTGTAAGATAATCTTTTTGGTTGTTTCGCTGCCTTTATTTTTATCTCAAATTTTAATGACTTGGTTCTGGTAAAACCAATTGTTACCATACCTACGGCACTCCTTCGGAGATGTGGGAGAAGTATTACCAGCCTTTTTAACCCGATGTTTGAAAAGATGATTAAGAAAGATGTGAAAAATTTTAAACGATACAAAGAGACGGGAGAAAATGCATTAGTTAAAAGCTAAGAATAACAGGAGAGACTACAATTATAAACATGCCAATGGAATACTGTTGTCCATGCTTTATTTAAGTGAGGTTTAGAACAAGTCCTAATGTTAAAGATAAATAATATCAATAATTATCAGTAATCATCAGGTAAAGGAATTCCTAAACGGGATCAAATACTTCAATTACAGAATCAAAAACTTCTCCTTCTATTTGAGTATTTATAGAAGCCGTCCGATTGTTACTTCTATTTATAAAATTATTCAACATCAAAAAGTATTTTCTTCTTTTTGAAATCTCCGGCTTTCCTTCTACAACTAATAGGCCTGATGTCATTCAAATAGTATTTGGAATGTATAATTACGACACCACAAACTCAACGAATTATTGCTTGAGTGTAGCATAGATGGTATAAATTATTCGAAGCTACAGTACAGGTATTTATTTAGCCAACTTGCAAAAGCTTTTTTATGTGTAATTCAATAAAGTTAAAAAGAGGTTTTGAAGGTGTTTTTTTTTGTTTTACGGATGCAAAAGTAAGACATTAATATGTAACATAAAAAAATTGTTAAAGCATATAAAATCAAAAAGTCAGCATAGCTTTAAGAAGGCAAAACAAACTCTTATTTCTTCAATCCCAAAAAATATTTTTTATGAAAACACTTCTATTCCTTCTTACCGCCACTTTCTTTACTGCTTTAAAATTAAATGCCCAAATTTATACCGACCCTACTACAGGAAATGTAGGCATAAAAACAACGTCACCAGCAACATCTTTACAAATCGGGAATACCAACGACGGGCAAAATCACAAACTTGTTATGCCAGGTGTGTACAATTTTGAGCAGTTAAGATTAGGCCAATTGGGCAACGGCGCATCAGGCCTTGAGTTAGTTAATCATATAGACATTTCTAACTCTTACGGTATAAAGTTGGTTGCTAATTCTGACGAAGCAATTGGCTTGCAAATTAAATATTCTCCATACGCCTCCTCTTACGGTTCATTGTCTTATGCAACAGGGATATTTATGGGGTTAGACGGGTATGTAGGTATTGGTACAACTGCAACCGGGTCGTGCAGATTAGCTGTAGAAGGAAAAATAGGAGCCAGGGAAATAAAAGTAACATTAGGAAGCTTTGCTGATTATGTTTTTGATAAAACCTATAAACTTAGAGGTCTTTACGATTTAGATAAGTTTATACAAATGAATAAACATTTGCCCGGCATACCTTCAGCAAAAGAAGTAGCAGAAGATGGCGGAGTGGAATTAGGTAAAATGAATGTGAAGCTTTTAGAAAAAGTTGAAGAGCTTACTCTTTATGTAATACAACTAAAAAAGGAAAATGACCAGATAAAAAAGCAATTGAATAAGGTAGCGAATAAAAAATAGAAAGAGATAGGTTGTTATTTAAAATCGTAATTATTAAAAATTGATTTTATGAAAAAAATTATACTAACTCTTCTGTTTTTATCTTATATCTCAATACAGGTTTTTGGAGGTGAGTATCTGAAGATTAAATTTAAGAGTAAAGCAAGTATTGCAACTTCAAGAACAGAAGGCCCATCTATTCTTATAAGCTTTCAGGACATTCGTTTAAACGTGTTGTTTGCCGCTTATACAATAACTGATTATAGACGCGAGTATCCAATAGCTGACAGTTTTCCAAACAATCTTGCACAGGCAGTTAGGTTAAGATTGTGGTACAGGGTACGAATTTCAGGAAATCCAAAGGATAAAATAAAAGAACTTAAAGCAAAAATTGATGCCATAAAATCTCCGGATATAGATACTGTAATCCAAGCAAATGATCCTATTGCATTATCTACACCACCAAATGACTATTACAATTGTTTTGCATGTAATAATGGTGGTGGTCCACAAGCAAGCAATCATTTAGATTTAATTAATGCGCTTGGTGCATGGGAAATAACAAAAGGATTAAGCTGTATAAAAATTGGTATAACGGATGAATTCTTTCAACATCATGAAGATTTAGACAATAAAGTAATTATTACACCCAGAACAGCCTATATAGGCCCTGCAGATACAACTAAAAGTCATAGTACTGAAGTTGCGGGGACGGCAGGAGCTGAAACAAACAACAATCGTGGAATATCTTCCTTAGGCTATAATATAAGCTTGTCATATTATAACAATGATTATAACGGCATATTAAATGCAATTTATGACAGATGTAAGGTAGTAAATTGTAGTTGGTTTTCAGATCATTCTGAAACATCACTACCGACACCTGATGATATCAAGGATGTATTGGCGCTTGCACAATTAAATAATGTAACTATTGTTGCAGCAGCTGGGAATAGGAATTTCGGTTCTGCTACCGAATATTTTTATCCTGCCTCTTATAACGGCGTTATTTCTGTAACTGCAGTAGGTTCCCAATTCGATCTTCATGACCCTGCGAGTGGACCTGACAGCGCAAATTGGAAAGATTGCCATCGCAAATACAACAATCCAGATTCGTCGAGTTATAACTTTACTTATCAGCATAATGATAGTGTAGATATTTGTGCTCCAGGGTATTATATAGAAACAACTGCCCGTAACAATAATTATGGAAATACCGGTGGAACTTCTTTTTCTGCTCCTTTAGTTTCAGCAGCAGCAGCTCTCCTGTATTCTATAAACCCATTTTTTACGCCTGCCCAAATTGAAGCTTATTTAAAGGATAGTGCAGCCAATATTTATAATGTCTGTAGAAATTCTGACTGGTTAGGAAAGTTAGGGGCGGGAAGGTTGAATGCCCGGGGGAGTTTGAAACTTGCCTTAAGCAATGCTTATACTGGTAATTATTGTAATTCCTGTCCAACAGAGACTACAAGACTCACTGTTACCCACACCTTGCAACCTCCTAATATATTGGCACCAATAAACGGATATTTTTATAACAAGTATATTTTTGCCGGCAGTAATAATAGTGATGTGGTTACCACTTCCGGTACCACTACTTTAGTTGCAACTAATTCCATTATATTAACAGCAGAGTTTAGTACAGTGGCAACTCTTAGCAACCTTTTTTCTGCAAGAATAGAACCTTGTAATATGCCTGGAGGAAGAATAGCAACTAATTCAAGTAAAAATAATGGCTTACCTGAAGTATTAAATGAGAACGAACAATCTAAAGTTTATCCTAATCCAACAAATAATATAATAACCATTACTTATAGCTCACAAGATAAAGGACAAGTTGATATTAAGATTATGAACGCTGTTGGAGTAGAAGTAAAGAGGATACATAAAAATTCAGATAAATCAACTTTAGGCAAAACCGAAATCAATGTAAAGGATTTATCTAATGGCCTTTATTATATTATTGTAAAGTCTGGTAATAAAACTTATACAAATAAGTTTGTAAAAATAAATAAGTAAAATTTAATGTTTATGTGTAAATTTTATAAAACCGTTTCATCAAAGTTTATTTCTCTTACGTTTCTTTCTATTATAATTATTACTTTTCCTGCTTTTTCGCAAAACAGGATGTTGGATGTTACCTTCGGCAATGGTGGTAAGGTGGTAACAGCAATAAATGATACTTCAACAGCTAATGATATTGCTATTCAGAATAATGGTAAAATAATAGTAGGGGGAAGTAGCATAATTGGAGGGAGAGAAAGTTTTACATTGGTAAGATATAATATTGATGGTAGCCTTGATAATACTTTTGGATCAGGAGGTAAAGTAATTACAGATTTCGGAGGTACAAGTAGGATTTTTAGTATAACTCTTCAGCAAGACGGTAAAATAGTTGCGGGGGGTATATCTTTCGTAATACGGAATATTCCATTTACTGTTGTCAGGTATAACTATAATGGTAGTATAGATAGCACTTTTGGTAATAATGGGATAGTTAGAACTGCAATGCTTAAAGGAGAAGGTGAAGTGAAAAAACTTCTCGTTAAGCCAGATGGTAAAATATTAGCCGCAGGAAGAGTAGTGTTATATTCTTTTGAAGAGGTACCTGCCCTCGTACAATTTAATCCAAATGGCTCTCTTGATAGTTCATTTGGAGTTAATGGAAAAATCGAAGGATATGTAGATGATGTCGAAAGGATTACTGACATGGCTTTAGCCAAAGACGGTAAAATATTTGCAGCAGGGATATTAAACAATTCCGGATACATCGGAGATTTTGCATTACTGCGTTTTTTAGAAAATGGCCGCCTCGATAACTCTTTTGGCGCTAATGGTGTGGTAAAAACTGATTTCTATAATACATCTGACGAGGCTAATGCTATAGTTGTTCTGGCAGATGGTTCAATCGTATTAGCTGGCAATTCAGGTGGAGGAAGGTTTGAGTTAGCAAGATATCTTCCTAACGGTTCATTAGACGGTTCTTTTGGTATAGGTGGTAAAGTATTCACACCCATCGAT
>JAABUN010000703.1_pt1 | contig 83113 bp, 64 predicted proteins | sample 5559311 | NCBI WGS metagenome assembly JAABUN01 (sample SAMN10711877, study PRJNA513370) | rock metagenome | isolation source: Antarctica rocks | place: Antarctica: Victoria Land, Siegfried Peak sud
CGATCGAGGCAGACCATCGCCGTCGTCGGGTCGTTGATTCCCGGCGACAGCGCCCGCAGCGCGATATCGGTGATCTGCCTGATCGCGAAACCGATGTCGGCCTGGCCGGTCGGTTCGTCACCGAGCACGATGGCGCGCCGGATCTGGCCCTCGACCGAGTCGTCCGGGTTCGACGCCGCCCAGACCGCCGCCAGGTGAGCCTGGTCCAGGACGAACTCGCCTGGCGAGCAGAGCAGCTCGACCGTCAGACCATGCTCCTGGCAGAGGTGGAGGAGGGCCGCACGGTCGACCGCCTGGACATACCCGCTCCGCGTCGCGGTGACCGGACGGCTACGCGTGTCTGCGGCTCTCACCGGTGGTTCGACCATGGTCGCTCCGTCGGGCACCGGCCCGATCCGGCTGAGGAGACCGAGATTGTCGTCGGCCGTCCGGGCGACGACGACATTGATCTGGATCAGCCGGGAGACATGGTGAATGAAGATGATCAGGGCGGCGACGCTGACGAGGGAGAGCACGATCGCGACGGTCGTTGCGATCGCAGGAACGAAGGCCGCGTCGTCCGAGTCCTCGCTTCGGACCACCCGCAGCACCAGGATGCTATAGGTGAACGTTCCGACCAGGAGACCGAGGACGACCTGAACCTGTCGATCGCTGGTGAAGTTGCGCAGGATCCGCGGGGTCATCTGGCCGGAGGCGAGCTGCAGGGCGACGATCGTCAACGAGAACACGGTGCCTGTCACCGTGATGAGGGACCCGGAGATCGACGACAGAACGCCTCGCGCCCCTTCGACCCCGCCGGCAAAGACGAACGGAACCTCGCTGAACGACGCGTCCCGCCACAGGTGGCTGTCCAGCCAGATAAACGTCTGGGCGAGGACGACCGCGGTGAGCGTCAGCAGCGCGGGAATCACCCAAAGGCTGGCCCGGAGGTTGAGAAATCGATAAGCAAGTTGCGCGCGCAGATTCGACTCCCACCCGTGGCCGGACGGGCGGCACGAAATACTGCCCGTCCGTGAACGCTACACCAATGGGCGATTCAGGCGGAGCCGGCCGACGGCTACAGTCCGGTGAAGGTCGACGGGTCGGGGCCGGTGCGCTCACCGGTCTCGAGGCCGTTGATCCGGACGATCTCGCCTGGCGTCAGCGAGAAGCCGAAGACATCAAGGTTCTGGCTGATCCGCTCTTTCGACGACGCCTTCGGGAACAGGATGTTGCCGAGATCGAGGTGCCAGCGGATCAGGACCTGGGCCGGGGAGACGCCGTGGTCGCTGGCGATTCCAACGATGGTCGGGTCATCGAGCAACCCTCCGTGGCCGAGCGGGCTCCAGGCCTCGGTCGCGATGCCGTGGTCGGCGTGGAACTGGCGCAGCTCCGTCTGCTGGAGGCGCGGGTGGAGCTCGATCTGGTTGACGGCCGGGACGACGTCGAACTCGTCGATCAGGTGCTGGAGGTCCTCGATCCGGAAGTTCGAGACGCCGATCGCGCGGACACGGCCGTCGCCGAGGATCTGCTCGAAGGCCCGCCAGGTCTCGGCGTAACGGCCCTCGGTCGGCATCGGCCAGTGGATCAGGTAGAGGTCGAGGTGGGTGAGGCCAAGCTTGCCCATCGAGGTCTCGAACGCCTTCAGCGTCGAGTCGTAGCCCTGGTCGGGGTTGTTGAGCTTGGTCGTGATGAACAGCTCGTCGCGGGGAATACTGGTCGCGGCGATCGCTTGGCCGAGCTCGCGCTCGTTGCCGTAGGCGGCGGCGCCGTCGATGTGGCGGTAGCCGACCTCGAACGCGTGCTCGACGAGGCGTTGGGTGGCATCGCGCCCGACCTGCCAGATGCCGTAGCCGAGCTGCGGGATCGTGACGCCGTTGTTGAGGGCGATGTCTGAAACCTGGGTGGCGGTCATGAGAGTGTCTGCTCCTGTGGCGTGGACGTGGTCCGGGTGTAGGACCCGCGATTCGACTATGGCTTGTTCACATCCCGTGCCAGCCAGCCGATGTCCGGCCCTGGAGGGCTCGGTCTGAACGACATAACGCGACGGGAGGTCGGAACCGTCCGGCTTCGCTGCCATGGGATGCGCAGCCAGGACGAGGGTTGCCTTCGTCCATCCGCGACTCAGAGAATCGCCGGGCCTTCGGAACTCATATCGGGTTCGGTCCCTTCAGGCCCACGCGACGCGCTCACCCCCGGCGGGCGAAGAGTTTGGCTTCGCTGGCGGCGAAGCGGTCCTTCAGCTTGCCGCCGCTGGTGTCCCAGTCCGTCTCGCCGTGCAGCTTCCGCCAGGCGCCGTCGGGGAAGGGCAGCGTCAGGCCGCGGGCGTTGTCGCGCAGGTTGACGGCGACGAGGATCTCGCCGTCACCCCGGCCGCGGCGGTAGACGATCGTCTGGCCGGCCTCGTCCCGGTGGATCAGCTCGAAGTCGCGGCTGGTCAGCGCCGCCGAGCTCCGCCGGAGGCCAGCCAGGAACCGGACATGCTCCTTGAGATAGAGGCCGTAGTCATCGTCCAGCAGCTCCCACTGGAGCGGCCGGATCTCCATGTCTCGCTCCCGGAAGCTGCCGAACTCCTGCCCCTGGTAGAGCATCGGGATGCCGACCGCCGTGAACAGCAGCGTCGAGGCGAGTTTGTGGCGCCGGAAGGCGGCCTCCCCCGTGATCTGCTTCCACTGAAGTTGCCGCGGGAGCGGTTGCTCATCGTGCGACTCGATGTAGTTGACGACCAGTTCCGGGGCGCTGTAGCCGCTGTTGGCTGGCTGGAGGACCGTCGCCACCTCGGCCACCGTTACGCCGGCGCCACCGGTCATCCACCCGAGGACGGCCCGCTGGAACCGCTGGTGCCAGGCGCCGTCGGCCGGCCCGTCCGCCCCCGCGATCGACGGCTTCTCCGGCAACTCCTCCGCGACGACGTAGATCGGCTTGCCCCCGGAGACGGTCCGGGCGTGCTCCCGGACGGCCCGGACGATATCGAAGTTGTCGATCGGCGCGGTCGCGTCGAGCCGGTAGCCGTCGATGTGATACTCCCTGATCCAGAACTCGACCGTCTCCAGTGCGAAGGCGAAGGCCGGCCGGACATCGACCGATTCGTCGTAGCGCTCGTAGTCGAACGGTGGGCCGAAGGACGGGACGCCCTTGCGGTCCGGCCGGTACCAGTACTCGAAGTCGATCCGGGTCAGCGGCGCCTCGGACTCGCTGTGGTTGAGGACGACGTCGAGGATGACCCGGATGCCGAGCTCGTGGCAGGCGTCCACGAGGCGCTTGAAGTCCCCGGGTGTGCCGTAGGCGCTCTCGACCGAGAAGGGGTAACGGACGTTGTAGCCCCAGGAGGTGCTGCCGGGGAAGGCCATGACCGGCATCAGCTCGACGGCATTGACCCCGAGGCTCTGGAGGTATTCCAGCCGGTCGATGACGGACAGAAAGGTGCCCTGTTCGCCGTCGGCGGCGCCGAACTCGCCAACGTGGAGCTCGTAGATGACGAGCTGGTCGTTGGACGGCAACGCCTGATCGTCGTGATCCCAGACGTATTCCGGGTCGGTGGAGATGTCCGCGCCATCTTCGATCACGATAACTGAGGCGTCGCCGCGCCAGTCGTCGATCAGCCGGGCCCGTGGGTCGGCGACCTCGACGACCTTGCCCGCCATGAACGACGACCGCGACGGCAGTCGGAAATGGTAGGTGTAGCGTCCGTCCGGCAGGTCGATGGTCGCTCGCCAGAAGCCGTTCTTACCGCGTTCCATCGGGGTCGCGACATCGTCCTCCCACGAGCCGAGCAGGTCGACGGACTCGGTGTGGGGAGCGAACAGGCTGAATTCCATCCGGAGGACCTCGTCGCGACGATGCTGATCGGGCAGACAGAAGGAGACGCCCCCGTCTGGCCCGGAGGCCAGCACGGAGACGTCTCGGGGAGTGGGGCGCGGTGGCTCTGTGTCCGCGTGGAGCGCAAACGCGCAATCACCATACCATCCGGGTGCCAATGGCCCGACTTCGGGATGTCCGGGCTCAATTGCCGGCGTTTCGCGAGGTGTTCCACGGCGAGAAGGTCGGCGGGCATGGCATGATGCGGCGCATCGCACGGGCGGGGAGAGCCGATGCCCGAAGCCAGACCCGAGGAGTTTCGCCGGATGATCCAGTCCCTCGATCCCACGTCCCGGCCGAACGATGACCAGCTCGCCGCCGTCCTCGCCGCCTGCGACCGGACCCGCGAGCGCGACCTCGCCGACCTGTTCCGGCTCCTCGCCCAGCCCAGCATCAGCGCTCAGGGGATCGGCGTCCCGGAGTGCTCGGCGCTCGTCCGGGATCTCCTCGCGGAGAGCGGCTTCTCGGCCCGGATCATCGAGACGCCGGGAGCGCCCGTCGTCTACGGCGAGCGCTGCAACACGCCGGGCCAGCCGACGCTGCTGATCTACGGCCACTACGACGTCCAGCCGGCCGACCCGCTGGAGGCGTGGACATCGCCGCCGTTCGAGCCGACGATCCGCGACGGCCGGATCTGGGCGCGGGGCGTGGCCGATAACAAGGGCCAGTTCGTCGCCAACGTCCTCGGGGCGCGGGCCTGGCTGGAGACGCACGGCGAACTGCCGATCAACGTCAAGGTCGTCGTCGAGGGCGAGGAGGAGTCGGGCAGCCCGAACTTCCCGGCTTTCGTCGCCGCCCACCGGGATCTGCTGGCGGCCGACCTCGTCTACGTCTCGGACGGGCAGGTCTTCGAGACCGACCAGCCGATCGTCGAGTTCGGCAACCGGGGGATGCTCTACATCGAGCTCGTCGCCCACGGCCCGTCCCGCGATCTGCACTCCGGCAACTTCGGCGGCGTCGCCCCGAACCCGGCCTGGACGCTGGTCCACCTCCTCACGACGATGTTCGGCCCCGAGGGCGAGATCCTCGTCCCCGGCGTCCTCGACGCCATCCGGCCGGTAACGCCAGAGCTGCGGGCGGCGCTGGACGCGATCCCGCTGGACGAGGCGGCCGCGCTGGCCGAGATCGGTCTGACCATCGACGGGAAGGCGGAACCGAAGGGCTTGCCGTACTACGACCGGCTCATGGTCCGGCCGACGATGAACATCGCCGGCTTCACGAGCGGCTACGGCGGCGCGGGTAGCAAGACCGTCCTTCCGGCCGAGGCGCGGGTCAAGATGGACCTGCGCCTCGTGCCCGACCAGGACCCGGCGCTGATCTACGACCAGATCCGCCGGCACGTCGCCACCCACGCGCCCGGTGTCGAGGTCATCCACCACGGCGCGATGGAGCCGGTCGCCGTGCCGCTCGATTCGCCGCTGGCCGCCCCGGTCCGTCGCGCCGTCGAGATCGGCTTCGGCGTCGCGCCGGTCGACGTCCCGATGGTCGGCGGCAGCCTGCCGTCGGCGGTCTGGCCGCGGGAGATCGGCGTCCCGGCGCTCGTCGTCCCGTACGGCAACGCCGACCAGCAGAACCACTCACCGAACGAGAACATGATCGAGGAACGGTTCTACGCCGGCATCCGGACCAGCGCCGCGCTGCTCGGGGAGATGGCAGGATTGAGAGCCTGATTCGAGTGGTACAGCGTAGCGGTCTGTTCGATTCGGGCCAGGCGACGAGCCTTCACCATGGTGGCCGTTCACCTGAGGCGTGAAAAGGCCTCAATGGTCAGACGGGAGCACTCCGTTGACTGAACCAACCACCCTGGCCCGCGTGATCGTCGGGTCGCGGCTCCACGGCCTGGCTTTGCCGGACAGCGACACCGATGTCCGGCGGGTCTGGGTGACCGACGTCGCCGAGATGTTGTCGCCGTGGCCGCCGGACGCGCCGGAGATGGCACCGGAGGAGGACGGCTGGGAGCTGCGGCACTTCGTCGGGCTGCTCGTCAAGGGCAACCCGACCGTGCTGGAGGTCCTTGCCAGCGACCTCGCGCTCGGTCCGGTCGATCCCCGCTGGGAGGACCTCCGGCGGCTGACACCGGCGACGCTCGACCCGGACGCCCTGCACCGTGCGCACACCGGCTACATCGTCAGCCAGCGCCGGCTGATCGAGGACGCCCGGCGGCGGGGCGATGAGCGCCGGGCGGCCAAGGCGGCGGTGGCGGCCCTCCGGATCGCCGACCAGGGGGCCGATCTGCTTCGCTCGGGGGTCCTGCCAACGACGGTGACGCAGCACCGCGACCTGCTGATGGAGATCCGGACCGACGGGCTGACCGCCGGGCTGGAGGACGCCTGGCGGCGGGAACTCGATCTCGCCGTCGCCGAACTCGATGCCGCCGCGAGCAACCCCCATCGCGGCCTGGCCGTCGATCGGTCGGCGGTGATCGGGTTCCTGCGGTCCGCCTACCGGTGATCCCGCCGGGTTCGTCGGCGCGTTAACCGGTCGGCTGCGAAGTCGAGACGCCGTCGAACCGTGCGGTTCACGACCGTGCGGTTCCGATCGGAGGGATGTGAGGGATGAGCCGACCATGAGCCTGCCCGGAGCGATCGAGAAGACCATCGTCGCCATGCACGGCGAGGACGGCCAGCTCTGGCTGGACGACCTGCCGCGCCGGATCATGGAGTACGAGCAGCGCTGGGACCTGCGGGTCGGGCAGCCGTTCGCGAACCTGAGCTACAACTTCGTCGCGTCGGCTTCGGGACCGGGCGGCGTCCCGGCCGTGCTCAAGATCTGTTACGGAGGCCGGGAAGTCGAGACCGAGATGGCGGCCCTGCGGCTGGCCAATGGCGAGGGGATGGTCCGCCTGCTCCAGGAGGACCCGGCTGGCCACGCGATGCTGCTCCAGCGGGCGGCGCCAGGCGACATGCTGATCGACCACCCGGACAACGAGGAGGCGACCAGGATCGCCGCCGGCGTGATGGCCGCGCTCTGGCATTCAGTCCCAGCCGACCACCCATTCCCGACCGTCGCCGACTGGGGCCATGGATTCGAGCGAATGCGGCAACGATACGACGACGGCACCGGTCCGCTTCCGCCGGAGCTGACGAGCCGAGCTGAGCGCCTTTTCCCTGAGCTGGTCGCGACTTCCGCCCAGCCCGTCGTCCTGCACGGCGACCTGCACCACTACAACATCCTGCGTGACCGCGATCACTGGCTGGCGATCGACCCCAAAGGCATCGTCGGCGAACCGGCCTATGAGATCGGCGCCCTGATGCGGAACCGGCTGCCGCGGATGGGGGACGATGCTGCGGCGACCGATGTCCTGACCCGGCGCCTCCGGATCGTGGCCGAGGTCACCGGGCTCGACGCCGACCGGATGCGGCGATGGACGATCGCCCAGGCGCTGCTCTCGGCGTGGTGGTCGATCGAGGACGGCGACGAGTCGGCGGTGAACGAGCCGTTCGTCCAGGACGTGATCCGGACGGCGGAGCTGCTGGAGCGAGTCAGGCTGTGATACCGATACCGATACTGTTGCCTGACGGCAACGTCCTGCCGTAAACGGCCCGGCTGAATGACATTGGATTCGGCGTTGGAGGCCGGGAGCGACGGCCCGATCGCGTAACGGCCGCAGGTGCCTGGCGATTCAGCACCAATGTCGTTCAGCCGGCACGCTTCGCTGCCGTTCATGGTCGGTCTCCTGCTGGTTTGGTTCTGAAACCCGCTCTACCGATCTACCGAACCCGCTCCGCCGGGAAGACGGTGTCCGGGTGGAGCAACTTCGCCGCCGAGGCGATCAGCCGCATCTCGGAGACGCTGGCCTCGCGGGTGATGGTCAGGACGGCGTAGACGCCGCTCGCCGCCGCCGAGATTGCCGCCGGCACGTCGCCGCCAAGGAACCAGTTGGCGGCGAACAGGGCCGTGTAGACGTCGCCCGTCCCGACCGGCGTGAAGTCGAACCGCGGTGTTCGGACCCGCCAGGCGCCGTCGGCGGTGACGGCGTAGATGTCGAGGCTGTCGGCCGGCGTGTCGTCCAGGCGCGTTCCGGTCACGACCACGACGCCGATCCCCGAGGCCACCAGCCGGTCGGCCGCCGTCAGTAGCTCGGCCTGGGTCGTGACGATCGTCCCGGTCAGCAGGCCGAACTCGAACTGGTTGGGCGTAATGGCGTCGGCGAGGGGGACGAGCTCAGTCCGGAAGCGGTCGGGCAGAGCGGGGTCGACGTAGATGCCCGGCGTGTCGCCCATGACCGGGTCGCAGAGGTAGCGCAAGGACGGATTCCGAACCTTGGCGTCGCGGACGAAGTCCTGGACCGCGCCGGCCGTGCCGGGGTCGCCGAGGTAGCCGCTGATGATCCCGGTCGCGAAGCTGGCGATATCCCGCTCTCGCAGCCCCTGGAGCAGATCGCGAATCAGGCGCGGCTCGACGAATTCGCCCCGCATCGTCGGGTAGCCGGGGTGATTGCTGAGCAGGGTGGTGGGAATGTCGACGACCTCGAACCCGCTGATCTGGAGCGGGAAGATCGCGGCGTCATTGCCGACGTGGCCGTAGACGACGTGGGACTGGATCGTGACGACGACCGGGTCGACCAGCGGCCGGTCCTCGGCCCGGTGAACGTTGAGGTTGGCGCTGGCCTGGGCCGCGGACATGTCGTTGGCGGCCTCGACGGCGTCGCGGGTCACTTCCTGGTCGGTGGCGCGTTTGGCTGGCATGGTGGTCTCCGTATCATGGGGCAGGGCATCCAATGACGGCCATGCTACCGCGATCCCGTCGCCGGCGGTCCAACCAAACCGGGGAGTGGGAGAGAGATTGGCCGGATCAACCGCGTATAGAGCGACATATCCCTAAAGGTCAGACACCAGGTCAGGAACTCGAGTGTTTCGAAGGTCTGCCGCGTCGCAGGCGATGCAGGCCAACCACGACACCGGCGTCGGCGCGGTCAGGCCACGGGCCGGTGTGCTCCTCGGAAGGCCCATGCCAGCCCTCGGACCGGGCGGTTTCGAGGAATCGGGCCGCGACCGGCCGACCCGGCTCGGCCAGCCAGAGCAGCCCACCGGGCGAGACGATCCGCTCGGCGAGGACGAGGAGCGGATCGATGTCGCGGGTCTCGTAGAGGCCGTCGGCGATCAGGACGACCGGGTAGCCGCGACCGGCCTCTTGAAGGAAGGCGGGGTCCGGCCGGCGCCAGTTGAGCTGGAGTGCCGCGTCCGGTCCGGCGCCGGCGTTCACCAGCGCGTTGTACCGGCAGAGCGTCAGAGCCTCGGGGGCGTAGTCCGTGACCGTCAATCGAGCGCCGGCGAGGATCGCCGCGGCGGCCGTCGTTCCCGCGCCGCAGCCGAGCTCGAGGACGGCCTTGCCCTGGACCACCCCCGGGTCCCGGAGGATCGCGTCGGCGAGGGCGATCCCACTTGGCCAGAGTTCGGCCCAGTAGGGCAGGTTCTGCTCGGGGTCTTTGGCGATCCGGTCGAGCAGGTCGTCCATGTCCGTCGGCCGGGTGATCGTCAGGGTGCGGCCACTCCGGTGGAGCGGCACCACCTCGTCGATCAGCGGTCCGAGGGTCGTCAGTTCGTCGCGCAGGGCCGCGAGGGCGGCCCGCTGGTCGGCTGGGTCAGGCATGGCGGGCACTGTAGCGCATCGACCGTCGGCATTGATGGTGTCGCTCGGATGAAAGTCAGAGCGGCCAGCAGGCAACCTGCTGGCCGCTCCGATCAGGACGGGATGGAGAGCCGTCAGGATGGGCCGGCGGATTCACTCCCCGGCGTAGACCGGTTCACGGGGACGGGCCGCTGCCACATCTGCCGCCTGGGGTGCGGCCTCCGGCGCGTCCTCGGTCCCGTGTGCCCCCTGGAGCGGGATCTCCTGGAGGAAGAAGCTGACGAGGAGGGCAACCGCGACGAACGGAAGCGCCCAGAGGAAGACGTCGTCGATCGCGTGCGAGAACGCGTTCAGGACGAAGCCCTTGACCGGCTCCGGGAGGGCCTGGATCGCCGAGACGTTGTTGGTGTCGATCACAACGGAGCCGGTGCTGGTCGGGTCGACCGGCTGCGGGTTCGCGGCGAACTCCTCGGCGACGTAGGTGCCGAGGTGGCTCGTCAGAATCGCGCCGAACAGCGCCGCCCCGATCGCGCCACCGAGGCTCCGGAAGAAGGTCGTCGACGAGGTCGCCGTGCCCATGTCACGTCGGTCGACCGCGTTCTGGATCGCCGTGGTGATGGTCTGCATCGCGAAGCCGAGGCCAGATCCGAACAGCAGCATGTAGATCGCGATCCGCCAGTACGGCGTGTTGGGGTCGATGGTCGTCAACAGGAACAACGCGACGAACAGGACCGCCGACCCGATGATGGGAAAGATCTTGTAGCGGCCGGTCTTCGTGATGAGGAAGCCGGAGCCGATCGAGGTCAGCAGGATGCCGGCGACGGCCGGGATCATCGCCAGCCCGGACTCGGTCGCGCTCATGCCCTGGACGGCCTGGAAGTAGACCGGCAGGTAGATCAACGCGCCGAACATCGCCACCCCGGTCATGGTCATGTAGATGTTGCCGATCGAGAAGACGCTTTCCCGGAACAGGCGCATCGGGATGATCGGCTCGCTGACGCGCAATTCCACGAAGACGAAGGCGATCCCCAGCGCGACGGCCAGGACGACCAGCCCGAGTCCCTGCGTCGACCCCCAGCCGTACGCACCGCCGGCCCAGTTGAGGTAGAGCAGCAGCGATGCGACCGAGCTGACGATGACGCCGGCTCCGAGGTAGTCGACCGACGCCTGTTGCCGGATCCGCGGCATGGTCAGGTTTCGCGAGGTGATGAGGAAGGCAACGATCCCGATCGGCACGTTGATGAAGAAGATCCAGCGCCAGCCGGGCCCGTCGGTGAAGAAGCCGCCCAGCAACGGGCCGGCGATGCTGGAGACGCCGAAGACGGCGCCGAACATGCCGCCGTATTTGCCGCGCTGGCGGGGCGGCACGATGTCCCCGATGATCGCCAGACCGAGCGCGAACAGGCCACCGCCACCGATGCCCTGGATGGCCCGGAAGATGATGAGTTCCGGCATGCCCTGCGCGACGCCGCACAGCAGGGAGCCGACGATGAAGATACCGATCGAGATCTGGAAGATCAGCTTGCGGCCGAACAGGTCGGAGATCTTGCCCCAGAGCGGCGTGGCGGCGGTCGAGGTCAGCAGGTACGCCGTCACGACCCAGGAGAGCTGGTCCAGCCCGCCGAGTTCCGACGTGATCCGCGGCAACGCCGTGCCGACGATGCTCTGATCGAGGGCGCCGAGGAAGATGCCGGCCATGACGCCGATCATGACCCGGACGATCTGCTCAGGCGGAAGATAGGACGGCGAGTCTTCCGTCCTGGCGGGAGCGACCCCGCTTGATGAGGCAGCGTGCGCGGACATCTGTCTACTCCTGATGGTGGACCACAACAGCGGTCCCGGCGCGTTCCGGACCTGCTGCCTCTTGGCGACCAACCGACCGGTTGGTGGTGTGTCGCCGAACGACTATACTTACGTTTCAGACGATGGTCAAGTTCCTCGGTATCTGGCGGGTCCGGTAGCGACCGCCGGTAGCGACAGCCGGTGCGGTCGGCCGATGGCGAGCGCCCAGGCAGGACGTTCACCGGATCCGTCGTCAGGTTGCGGAACGATCGAAACGATCGAAACGATCGGAAGGATCAGGAGATGACACACGATGCACTCGGCTCAGGGTGACGACGGCCGACCGCCGTCGGACCGTCGGACCACGATTCTCGATCAGGCCCGGACGCTATTCCTGGAGCGCGGCTACTCCGTGATCTCGATGCAGCAGATCGCCGACGCCGTCGGGCTCAACAAGGCCACCCTCTATCACCATTTCCGGGACAAGGACGACCTCTTCACCGCCGTCCTCGGGCGCGAGCTGGACCAGAGCCGGCGGCGACTCGACGCGGTGATCGCCGGGGGCGGGACGACGCGCGAGATCGTGGAACGAGTCGCCAGGAGTACGATCGCCTGGACGGACGGGGACATGCCGTCGCTCTTCATGAGCCTCAAGAACGACGTCTCGGCCGTGCGCCGGGCCGCCTTCTTCGCCGGGCGGGAACTGCCGTGGCGGGCGATGCGGCCCGTCTTCGCGGCGGCGATCGAGCGCGGTGAGTTCCGCCCGGCCGACCCGGATGTCCTCGTCGAGCTGTTCTTCTCGATGACCCGCTCGCAGGCGCCCGGCCCCTGGCGGTCGAGCCCCCCACCGGCGATCGACGATGCCGTCGAGTCGATCGTCTCGCTTTTCCTGGACGGCGCCATGAGCGACCGGGAGATGGTCTCGTCGATGGCGAGCGACGACGCGATCCGCGCCGGGGAGTAGCTCAAGGGGCTCGGCGGAGTAGGGGGCCCGGCTGGCCTTGCTCGCTTCGCTGCCGCGCCGCAAGGCGCCACCATGTTGCCTACCGGTTCGAACATTGGACCCGGTTCGAGGCGGAGCCAGTTATCGCCCGGCGGGGCGATGGCCGCTGTGGCGGCCGGGCTTGCAAGCCGCGCCCCTACGTCACGGGCCGTTGCGGCGGCCGGGAGGGCCAAGCCCGCTCCCCTACGGATTGGCGCCATAACCTGCCGCTGGACGGGGTCGCATGAACGGGACGAGACCGCCGACCAGATTTTTGCGGCGGTCTCGCTCGAGGTCCTGATGTGAATCGGTCAGTGGCCGGCGAAGACCGGTGGTCCCTCCGACCTCGCCGCCTCGCCTTCCCGTGCCGCCTCCCCCTTGGTGGCGCCCTGTTCCATCGGCGATTCCTTGAGCGGAATCTCGCGCAGGAAGAGCGCGACGACGAGGGCCACCAGACAGAAGGGCAGCGCCCAGAGGAAGACATCGCCGAGGGCGTCCGAGAAGGCGTTCAGGACGAAGCCCTTGACCGGCTCCGGGAGCGCCTGGATCGCGGCGATGTTGTTGGTGTCGATCGCCGGAGCGCCGGTCGTGGCCGGATCGACGGGCTGCGGGTTGTCGGCCAGCGAGGTGGCCAGATAGCTCGCCAGCTTGCTGGTCAGGATGGCACCAAACAGGGCCGTTCCGACCGAGCCGCCGAGACTCCGGAAGAAGGTGACGGCCGACGTCGCCGCGCCCATGTCTCGCAGCGGGACGGCGTTCTGAACCGCCGTGTTGATCACCTGGAACGACATGCCGAGACCACCGCCGAACAGCAGCATCTCGGCCGCAATCAGCCAGTAGTTGGTGTCCGGGGTGATGAACGACATCGCCCCGAGGGCGGCGATCAGCATCACGGCGCCGGCGATCGGGTAGATCTTGTAGCGGCCCGTGTTGCCCATCAGCACGCCGGAACCGACCGACGTCAGAATGATCCCGAGCACCGCCGGGATCAGCGCCAGCCCGGATTCCGTCGCACTCATGCCCTTGACGGCCTGGAAGTAGACCGGCAGGAAGATCAGGGCGCTGAACATGGCGACACCGGAGACGGCCGCGTAGATGTTGCCGACGGTGAAGACGTTGTTGCGGAACAAGTGCATCGGGATGATCGGCTCCCGGACCCGCAGCTCGGCGAGGACGAACGAGGCGGCGAGGAACACGGCCAGCGCGACCAGCGCCAGCGCCCGGACTGACAGCCAGCCGTAGGAATCCCCGGCCCAGTTGAGGTAGAGCAGCAGGGCGGTGACGGCGCCGACGATCAGGGTCGCGCCCGCGTAATCCACCGATGCCTCGCGGCGGACGCGAGGTATGTTCAAGTTCCGGGTCAGGATGTAGAAGGCGACGATCCCGATCGGGACGTTGATGAAGAAGATCCAGCGCCAGCCGGGGCCATCGGTGAAGAAGCCGCCCAGCAGTGGGCCGGCGACGCTGGAGACACCGAAGACGGCGCCGAACATGCCACCGTACCGGCCCCGGTCACGCGGAGGGATGATGTCGCCGATGATCGCGAGACCGAGCGCGAACAGGCCGCCGCCGCCGATGCCCTGGATGGCCCGGAAGACGATCAGCTGCAGCATATCCTGCGCGACGCCGCACAGCACCGAGCCGACGATGAAGATGCCGATCGAGACCTGGAAGATCAGGCGGCGGCCATAGAGATCGGAGATCTTGCCCCAGAGCGGCGTCACGGCCGTCGAGGTCAGTAGGTAGGCGGTCACCACCCACGACAGGTGGTTGAGCCCGCCGAGTTCCGACGTGATCCGGGGCAGCGCCGTCCCGACGACGCTCTGGTCGAGAGCGCCGAGGAAGACGCCGGCCAGGATGCCGATCATGACCCGGACGATCTGGTCGTGGGGAAGGTACGACGGCGAGTCATCGGGGTTCGTGCCCCCGGGCGCCTGCACCGACGATGCGGCCTGTTCAGCCATTCTGGTCCTCCTCGTCCGATCCCGGACGCGGTTGGGCGGTCACCCGCCAGCGCATCTGCATCGTCACAGCCAACCCGACGACTGATCCCGAACGCAGAGCGGTCGGACCCTGCTCCGGGCCGCCGCGCCATACCACGCATCCGTATAGGTCACAGGTGTGACGGGACTATGAACATCGAGGGCCGGTCGACTTGGCTCCTGCCCGTTTCGACAGGATGGTGTCGGGGTTCGCGGGGGACCGGGCAGTCCCCTGAGTGCCCGGCCGGCCACGATCTAGCGGTTGACCGTCTGGCGGTATTTCCAGATGGCGAGCGGGACGAACACGACCAGCAGCGCGACACTCCACAAAAGCGATGCCAGCACCGGGTTTTCCATCGGCCAGGCGCCCGACTGGAGCGCCGGGCCGCTGTTGCCGAACAGGCTGCGCAGGGCGGCGGTCGTGGCGCTGATCGGATTCCACTCGGCGAAGATCCGCAGGTACTTCGGCATGCCGTCGGTCGGCACGAAGGCGTTCGAGGCGAAGGTCAGCGGGAAGATCGCCATGAAGCCGACGCCCTGGGCGCCCTCGCTCGTCCGGACGACGAGACCGAGCAGAATGCCGATCCAGCTCATCGCGAACCCGAACAGCAGCAGGACGCCGAAGCCGGCCACGGCGGACAGGAAGCTCTCGTGGATTCGCCAGCCGACCACCGCGCCGGTGACGCCGAGGACCGTCGCCCCGAGCGCGCTCTGGATCAGGTCGCTGAACGTCCGCCCGAACAGGACGGCTGCCCGGGAGATAGGCAGCGAGCGGAACCGGTCCATGACGCCGGTCTTCATGTCCTCGGTCATGCCGACGGCCGTCCCGACCGCGAGGAAGGCGATCGACTGGGTGAAGATGCCAGCCATCAGGAAGGAACGGTAGTCGATCCCATCCGGCACGTTGATCGCGCCACCGAAGACGAAGCCGAACAGCACGACGAACATGATCGGCTGGATCGTGACGTCGAGCAGCTTCTCCGGCACCCGCCGGATCTGGGTCAGGTTGCGACGGATGATCGTAAACGAGTCGCTGGCCAGCCAGCGCAGGTCGGTCAGAAAGCCGGGTCGCTCGATCGTCCGGGGTTGGGCGGGAGCGGTCAGAGTCGATTGCATCAGGCTGCCTCCTCATTGGGTTCGGTCGTCTGACCGGTCAGGCGCAGGAAGACATCGTCGAGGGTCGGCCGGCGCAGGCCGATGTCGGCGATCGCGATGCCCTGCTCATCGAGGGCGCGAATCACCTCGACCAGCGTCGCGGAGCCGTCGGGCGCCGAGAGCGACAGGCCGCCGTGACGGTCCTCGGCCGGGGTGACGCTGACGCTCAGCCGGCCGCTGAGGAGCTCGACCGCCGCCGGGACGCGGGCCGCGTCGCCGAGGACGACGTCGATCGCCTCGCCGCCGACCTGCCGCTTGAGGCCGTCGGGGGTGCCGGAGGCGACGATCCGGCCGTGGTCGATCACGACGATGTCGTCGGCCAGCCGGTCGGCCTCGTCGAGGTACTGCGTCGTCAGCAGGATCGTCGTTCCACCACGGACGAGGCCGTCCAGCACCTCCCACATCCCGAGCCGGCTGCGCGGGTCGAGGCCGGTCGTCGGCTCGTCGAGGAAGATGACCGGTGGCGCGGCGATCAGCGAGGCGGCGAGGTCCAGCCGGCGGCGCATCCCGCCGGAGTAGGTCTTGGCCGGGCGGCGGGCGGCGTCGGTCAGATCGAACTGCTCAAGCAACTCGCTGCTCCGGCGGCGAACCTCGTTACCGGGCAGGTGGTAGAGCCGCCCGACCATCATCAGGTTCTCCTCGCCGGTCAGGAGCTCGTCGACCGCGGCGTACTGCCCGGTCAGACCGACCGAGCGGCGAATCTCGTTGCCCTGGGTGGCGAGGTCGTAACCGGCGACGGTCGCCGAGCCGGCGTCGGGCCGGATCAGCGTCGTCAACATCCGGACGATCGTCGTCTTGCCGGCCCCGTTCGGGCCGAGCAGGCCGAGGACGGAGCCGGTCCGGACGGTGAGGTCGACGCCATCGACGGCGAGCGCCTTGCCGTAGCGCTTCGTCAGCCCGTGGGCGTCGATGGCGAGGTGGCCCTCATGGCTCTGGACACGCGTGCTACTCATTGCGATCCTTTCCGTTACTGTCTGAACGACCTTCTCAGTCTACCGGAGAAAGGGGTCATTATCGGCCCCGATTGGACCCAGTTCTCTGATGTAGGATGCGTACGTTCGCGGATTGCCGAACCATCCGCGGCTGGTACAGTGTACGTATGTGGTACAGTGTACGACAGACGTACGGTGTACGATAGCGATTGGATCGACCGGTGTCAACCGGTCCGGACGAATCAATCTGGAGTCGAAGAGCGGGATGACTGAAGAGGCCCAGGCGGCGCCCGATCTGACGGTTGCGCGTGGTGAGACGCCCGTTTCGGGATCGGTCTGGCTGAAACCGGAGCGGCCGGGACGGGCCAACGGGTCGCCGCTCGGACGGTCCCAGATCGTCCGGGCGGCGATCGACCTGATCGACGACGAGGGGATCGACGCGCTCTCGATGCGGAAGCTCGCCGCCCGGCTGAGCGTCGGGGTGATGTCGCTCTACTGGCATGTCGACCGCAAGGACGACCTGCTGGAGCTTGTCGGCGACGCGATCTTCGGCGAGATGACCCTTCCGGACGAACCGACGGGCAACTGGCGGGCCGACCTCAGCCTCGTCGCCAGCGAGACGCGAGCCGTCTTCACCCGACACCCCTGGCTGCTGCGGAACATAGGGCATACCTCACACCAGGGGCCGAACTTCATTCGCCACGCCGAGTTCTCGTTCGGCTCACTGACGCTGGCTGGGGTCGCGCCGGAGACGATGATCGCGATCGTCAGCGCCGTCGACAGCTACGTCTTCGGCTGCCTCGTCTCCCGACCGGTCAACGCCAACAGCAGCCCATCGGCCCATCCGCTGGCGGAGGACGACCTGGCGGCGATGAAGCATCAGTTCGAGTGTGTCCTCGCAAGGGGGCACTACCCGGCGCTGACCGGGCTGATGGGCCACTTCACCGCCTGGGTCGACGACACCGGGCTGGAGGAGCGGAACTTCCGGTTCGGTCTGGCGTGCCTGCTGGATGGGATCGCGGCCCGGTTGGCGGTGCCGCCCGGACCTGAAGGGCCGGACTCAGCAACGGCGCGTAGCGATAGGCCGATTCACGCCGAGGCGAAGAGCGACTGAGTAACCACGCCGACGACGGCGTGGAGTGCGGGAGAGGGATGCATCGATGGCCAGCCAGATCGAACTCAACGGCGTCCTGACCTGGTATGAGGAGCGTGGCGCGGGCGAGCCACTGGTGCTGCTGCACGGCGGGTTCGCGAATGCGACCGCCTTCGACCGGATGGCGCCGGGACTCACTGACGCGTTCCACGTCTACATCCCCGAGCGGCGAGGCCACGGCCACACCCCGGACGTGGACGGGCCGATCACCTTCGATCTGATGGCCGACGACACGGTCGCCTTTCTGGAGCGGGTCGTCGGCGGCCCAGCCCACCTCGTCGGGCACAGCGACGGCGCGATCCTCTGCCTGCTCGTCGCGCTTCGCCGACCGGACCTGATCCGGAAGATGGTGCCGATCAGTGGCAACTTCCATTACGAAGGTTCGTTCAGCATCGACTTCTCCCTGGAACAGATGGAGAGGTGGATCGGCGACGAGTACGGCGAGAAGTCGCCGGACGGACGGGATCACTTCCCCATCGTCGGCGCGAAGATCCTGCGGATGTGGCGGGAGGAGCCGACCCTCGTCGCCAGCGATCTCTCGGCGATCGCGGTCCCGACGCTGATCATGGCCGCCGACGACGACGTCATCGCGATCGACCACACGATCGCGATGTACCACGCCATCCCCGGCGCGGAGCTGGCGATCGTCCCGGGCACGTCGCACGCCCTGATCGACGAGAAGCCGGAGCTGCTCGACCGGCTGATCCTCGACTTCCTCAGCCGCGACCCGGTCCCCACCATGGTGCCGGTCCGTCGCGCGGGGTAGCTTCCGGGCGAGCGCCTGGTAATGCTTCCGGCGTAGGGGCGAAGCTTGCGAGCCCGGCCGCCGCAGCGGCCCGTTCGTAGGGGCGCCGCTTGCAAGCCCGGCCGTCGCAGCGGCCTTCGCCGCAAGGCGAGACCGTGCCACGCAATCGACCTGGTCGCGTTCGGAGAGGCGTTCCGGTGAATCCCGGACCGTGGTGCGGTGATTTCGGCGAAGCAACCGGGTGACGGGTATCGTTATCGCCCGGCGGGGCGATGGCCGCTGCGGCGGCCGGGCTTGCAAGCGGCGCCCGTACGTTAAACGGCCGCTCGTCCCCTACGGCGCCACAGTGGCGATTGGGGTGACGGTGACCTGTTCGGTTGGGTTGAGCTGAGCCAATGGTGTTTCTGTGGGCAGTGCTGACTCTGCCGTCATGGTCGCCTTGACGTAGACCGTCGCCTGCGCCTCCAGATAGACAGTTGGTGTTGGAAGTAAGGTTGTGGGAATCGGCGTGACGGTGACTTGCGCAGGCGGCGTGCTGGCTTCTGGGTCTGCGGACTCCAACCCGGCCTCCTGGGCACTAATGGTTGGGGCGGACTCGATGACGTTATCCAGTCGACGGACGAGTGGCGGATCGTCCGACGGCTGGTCTCCGGAAACGAAGTCGCTGAGGACGAAGAATCCCGGATTATCTGATCCAACCTCGAAGCTTGTCGGCTGAACCCCCATTTCGATGTCTAGGCTGACGTTTTCCCACTGGTTGCCATCGTCTGTAAGCCGGAAGGACATCGACCACACGAGGATGTTGGGGACGTAGTTGGTCTGACCGTATTCTGGTGGAATCGAGAGGACATAGCCCTGGCGCTTGAGCGCTTCCTGACTCGCCAGAACGGTGAATTGCAGGGATATGGAATCGCCGTTCAAGCTCCAGGTCCCGTGACCGGTCCAGTCCCCAACGGCAGTTGCAGTGACGCCCCCGCCGGCGTTAAGTGTCATGGCGATGGCTATCGGGAAGTTGGAAGGACCTTCGATGTTAAAAGGGCCCCCAGAGAAGTCAGCGAGCCAGGCCCATGTCCCAACGACCGGGTTGTCGCTCATCACCATCTCCTGCCCCTGCCCTTGCGCCGAGGCGTTCGGGACCTCGTTCAGACTGAGGTTCAGGCCGCTCGGGTTGGCGCCGGAGAGGGAGAGGGCGCCGTAGCCGATCAGGACGATGACGAGGGCGGCGGCGATCGTGGCGATCGGTGGGCTCCAGCGGCGACCGGTTGGGGCGAGGCGTGGTGTCATGGCGATCTCTCCCGTTCGGTGATCGACTGGGGCGGGCCGGGACGGTGTGGTGACAGGCGACGGCGCCGAGATCGCCGGGCGGCGGGACAGGTCCGCCCAGAGCTGGTCGCGGAAGGCCGGGTCGGGTGCGACGCCGGCGGCGGCGTTGTGCAGCGCCCCCAGCAGGGTGGCGTCGACAGGGTCGATGCCCGGGGACGCGCCAGGGTCGTTGCCGGCGGCGAGGTGGTTCCAGGCGTTGTTGAGCGCGTCGTCGGAGGGGTGGTTCATCGCGAATCCTTGTCGGCGGCGAGCCAGCCGCTGGCGGTGGCGAGGGAGCGGAGCCGGGCGAGGGCGCGGGACTGGCGGGTCCGGACGGCGGTGTGGCGCTCGCCGAGGACATCGGCGATCTCCCGGTCGTTGAGCCCGGCCAGCCGGAGCTCGACGACGCGGCGCTGCTCGGTGGGGAGCTGGGCGAGCAGTCCGGCGAGCTGGCGCTGATCCTCGCGGGCGAGGGCTGCCGTCTCGGGCGAGCGCTCGGTCGAGACGGCCTGCTCGGCGAGGTCGAGCGGGAGGTCGGGACGGCGGGCGCGGACATGGTCGATCACGGTCCGGTGGGCGATGGTGAACAGCCAGGCCCGGAACGAGCCGCCGCGGTACTGGCCGAGGCTGCCCATCGCCTTGATGAAGTTCAGGCTGGTGACGTCCTCGGCGGCCTCGCGGGAAACGAGCCGGTAGTGACAGTAGCGGTAGACATCGTTGACGTAGCGCTCGTAAAGCGGGGCGAAGGCGGCCCGGTCGTGGCGGGCCCGGGCGACGATGAGGCGCTCGTCGCCCTCGGCCGGCGCCGGAGGGGGCGGTCGCCACGGGTCATGCTCGTGCTCGTCGTTCGCCACCGCCGCCATCTCTGCTCCCGGTGACTGCTCGTCTGCCTGATCGGCCGGCGACGGTGCGGGGCCTTCGCTGCCCGTCATACCGATAAGACGGGTGAGGCGGGGAAAGTGTGGCAGGGCGACGAGTCGGCTGCGCCAGCCTGACCGCAAATGGGTAGCACCGACCGGCCGGTCAGCCCATGAGCCAGTGCTACACTTTCGCAACCTTCCGCAACCCTGTGTACCGTTCGCCCGATCGGTGGTCCGGGACGCTCGCCGCACCCGCTGTCCGAACTCGATGATCGCGCAAGGAGACGCCGGCACGATGGCTGACCCGATCCCCTCCTCTCGCCCGGCCGCCGATCCCAACCCTCGTCTGGACGCGGCCCCGGACAGTGGTGCCCGCGGCGCTTCGGCGACCCTGAGCCGGCCAGCCGACGGCGCTCCACTTCATCTGATCGGCCGCGAGCAGCGCCGCCGGATCGGTGAGTCGGAGACCCAGCGGGTGCTCCAGGCCGAGCTCCAGGCCCGGATCAGCGGCGAGGTACGGTTCGACGACACCTCGCGGATGCTCTATTCCACCGACGCCAGCAACTACCAGATCGAGCCGGTCGGCGTCGTGATCCCGAAGACGACCGAGGACGTGCTGGCGACCGTCGAGCTGGCGACCAGCCACGGCGTCCCGATCCTGGCCCGGGGGGGCGGCTCGTCGCTGGCCGGGCAGGCCGTCGGCGCGGCGCTGGTGATCGACTACTCCAAGTACCTCAACCGGATCCTCGAGGTGAACGTCGAGGAGCGGACCGTCACCGTCGAGCCAGGCATCACGCTGGAGCTGCTCAACTCGCAGCTCCGCGCCAACGGCCTGATGTTCGGTCCGGACCCGTCGTCGCTGGACCGGGCGACGGTCGGCGGGGTGATCAGCAACAACGCCTCCGGCGCCCACAGCATCCTCTACGGGATGTCGGGTGACCATGTCGTCTCGGCCCGGCTCGCCCTCGGAGCGTCCGGGACGGTCGACATCGGCCCGGCGCCGGTCGGGGGCTACGCGGCGCGGGCCGCCCACGACGACCCGTACGGGCGGGTCCTGACGAAGCTGCTCGCCTTCCGGACGGCGCACTACGACGCGATCGTCCGCGACTTCCCCCGGCACTGGCGCCGGGCGACGGGCTACAGCCTCAACGAGCTGACGAAGCCGGACGGGGAGATGAACGTCGCCCGGCTGCTGGCCTCGGCCGAGGGGACGCTCGGGGCGATGCTCCGGGCGACGATCAGCCTCGTCCCGACGCCGAAGCGGACCGCCCTCGTCATGCTCCAGTTCGACGACCTCGTGCGAGCGATGGAGGCCGTCCCGATCCTCCTGGAGGCGGAACCGTCGGCGGTCGAGTTGATGGACCGGATGCTGATCGACCTGACTCGCAAGCAGCCCGGCTACGCCCGGCAGATCGGTCTCATTCACGGCGACCCGGCGGCGGTGCTGGTAGTCGAGTTCTACGGCGACGACAACGAGGACCTCGCCCGGCAGTGCCAGCGGGTCGAGCAGCTGATCCGCGACCGCGGGATCGGGCTGATGGCCGAGCCGCTCCGGGTGCTGGACCCGGTGATGCAGAAGGACGTCTGGACGGTCCGCAAGGCCGGCCTCGGGCTGCTGATGAGCATCAAGGGGGACTACAAGCCGGTGCCGGTAATCGAGGACGTCTCGGTCCCCGTGGAGCACCTGGCCGACTACGTCCGCGCCATCCTCGCGCTCGTCGAGGAGCACGGCACGACCGCCGCCTTCTACGCCCACGCCTCGGCCGGCTGCCTCCACGTCCGGCCGCTGCTGAACCTCAAGTCGGTCGCGGGCGTCACGGCGATGCGGGAGCTGGGCGTCGCGGCCTGCGAGCTGACGACGCGGTTCGGCGGCGTGATGTCCGGCGAGCACGGCGACGGGCTTCAGCGCGGCGAGCTGAACGAGCGCATCTTCGGGCCGGAGCTGTACGGCGCGATGCGGGAGCTCAAGGGCATCTTCGACCCACGCGGCCTGTTCAACCCCGGCAAGATCGTCGACAGCCCACCGATGACGGAGAACCTGCGTTACGGCCCCGGCTACCGGCCGATGGAGCCGAAGACGTTCCTCGACTTCCGGGCCGAGGGCGGGCTGCTCGGCGCCGTCGAGATGTGCAACGGCGCGGCGGTCTGCCGGAAGCTCAAGGCCGGGACGATGTGCCCGTCGTTCATGGCGACGAAGGACGAGGAGGACACGACCCGTGGCCGGGCCAACGCGCTCCGGAACGCGCTCGCCGGCAAGGTCTTCGAGCCGAAGGACCTCACGTCGAAGAAGACCTACGACGTGATGGACCTCTGCATGTCCTGCAAGGCCTGCAAGACGGAGTGCCCGAGCAGCGTCGACATGGCCAAGATCAAGACCGAGTTCACGGCCCAGTACCAGGCCGTCCACGGGACGCCGCTGCGCTCCCGCGTCTTCGGCCACATCCACACGCTGTCGAAGGTCTCGGCCCCGCTCGCGCCGCTGGCGAACCTCGCCCTGAAGACGCCGCTGGTGAGCCCGGTGATGCGGGCGCTCGGCGTCCACCCCAACCGGAAGCTGCCGGCCTTCCAGCGCCGGACCTTCCCGCGGGTCTTCGCGGACTGGCGGGCGCAGCACCCGACGGCCGGCCGCGAGTTCCGGGGGCAGGTCGTCTACTTCCACGACACCTTCGCGACCTACAACTACCCGCGGATCGGGCTGGCGGCGGTCCGGCTGCTCGACGCGGCCGGCTTCGAGGTGATACTGGAGGAGCGCCGGGTCTGCTGCGGCCGGCCGATGCTGAGCAAGGGGCTCGTCGCGGACGCCCGGCGGATGGCGCGGCGCAACGTGGCGCTGCTGGCGCCGTACGCGAAGCGCGGCATCCCGGTGATCGGGACCGAGCCGAGCTGCATCCTGACGCTGCGCGACGAGTACGCCGACCTGCTGCCGGATGACCCGGACGTGAAGGTGCTGGGCGACCACAGCTTCATGATCGACGAGTTCCTGGCGGCGCTGGCCGCGGAGGACGACCTCGGGATCGACTGGTTGACGCGTCAGGGGCCGGAGGTGCTGTTCCACGGCCACTGCCATCAGAAGGCGCTGATCGGGATCTCGCCGTCGCTCGGGATCCTGCGGGAGAGCGGCTGCCGCCCGCGGGAGACCGGGGCCGGCTGCTGCGGGATGGCCGGGTCGTTCGGCTACGAGACCGAGCACTACGACGTGTCGCGGAAGATCATGGAGGACCGGCTACTGCCGGCGGTGATGGCGGCCTCGCCGGAGACGGTCGTGGCGGTCGCCGGTGTCTCCTGCCGCCAGCAGATCGAGCACTTCGCCGACCAGACCCCGCAGCACATCGCCGAGGTGCTGGCCGACCGGATCGCGCCGGGGCATGTCTGGAAACGGGTAGCGGTCGCGGCGGACTGAGCTGATCGGAGAGCGTTTCGGGCCGTTGGTCCCTGCCATCAATGGCCTGGCTCAGGTCCGGCGCTGCGCGTCCCCAGATGTCGGGTGATTGACCGGGGGCCGGTTGGTGCTCCCGGCCATACATGGCCTGGCTCAGGACCGGTGCTGCGCGTTGGGGACATTGTCGGATGAACCGGCTCCGGTCCGTGGCCCCGGCCATACTTGGCCTGGCTCAGGACCAACGCCGAGCGTATGGACCGTGTCGGCTCGTTGCCAGATTGGTGCGGCGTTGGGACGGGCTGGGCGAAGATGAACCACGTCATGGTCCGAATCGCCGCGACGCGCAGGGCCGGTCCTGAGCCAGGCCGTTCACGGCCGGGACCCACCGCCCGGCCCACGACCGGCCATCATTGTTCGGCCCCGGTGGTGTATCGTCCGACGGATACGCGCCGAGGCGAGTGACGATGGTTCGGGAGGGCGCGGCGTGGACGTGGAGCGACGACAGGTGGCGCGGCCCATGGCGTCGGAGCGCCGGGCCGAGCGCCGGGCCGACCGGGTCGCGGCGCGGGAGCTGGCCGTCCTGCCGCGGGGCTGGTGGCGGGTCGCCTGGGCGGCCGGGCAGGTCGTCCTCCTGCTGGCGATCCTCCAGGCCTACACCGTCCTGCGCCGGTCCTCCTTCCAGCAGTCGCCGGACAGGGCCTTCGCCAATGCCCTCGACCTGATCCGCTGGCAGGGCGCCGCCGGCCTGAACATCGAGCTCGACCTCCAGGGCTGGGCGCTGCGTCACGACGGGCTGATCGACTTCGTCAACGGGTACTATCGCAACTTCAAGCCGATCCTCTACCTCTGCGCCGTGCTGGCCTGCCTGCTGGCCCCCGTCGCCTACCGGCGGGTCCGGCGCGCCTTCGTCGTCGTCACCGTGCTGGCCCTGCCGTGGTACGCCATCTTCCCGCTGGCGCCGCCCCGGTTCATGGCGCCGTACGGCTACCCGTTCGTCGATACCCTCAACGCCCTCAGCACAACCCCCAACGCGACCGAAGGGTTCGCCGCCGCCAACCAGTTCGCCGCCATGCCGAGCATGCACATCGGCTGGACCTCGATCGCCGCCCTCTGGCTGGCCGTGACGTTCCGGCGCTGGCGGCTCGGCACGGTCCTCGGCCTGGCCCACCTGACGATGATGGGCTACGTCGTCATGGTCACCGGCAACCACTACGTCTTCGACATCCTCGGCGGGTTGATCCTGGCCGCGATCGCGATTGCGATTGCCCGGTCGCTGCCGGAGCGGCTGCCGTGGACGGACGGCTGGAACCGGCTGCTGGCCCGGCTGGCGGCCCGGCCCGGTCTCGGTGGGCTGCGTCCGTCGCCGGTGGCAACCACGAACACGGCCGGACGGGACGCATGACGCTGCTCGACCAATCGCTTCCCGGCGAGACCGCCCTGGTGACGACAACCCGGTCGGACCCCTCGTCACTCCCCACTGCGATCGCCGCCCCGGGCGCCTGGCGGCGGTGGTGGCCGCTCGCGGTGATCGTCCTCGGCACCGTGGGGCTGGCGCTGCCGATGGTCTGGGGCGGCGTCCGGCTCGGGCAGGACACGGCGACCCAGTTCTACCCGTGGTACGCCAACCTCGGCGATCGGCTCCGGGCTGGCGGCGTCCCGGAGTGGAACCCGCACCAGTTCGGCGGCACCCCCCTGGCGGCCGACCCGCAGTCCGGCTGGGCGTACGGGCCGGCGATGCTCCTGTTCACGTTGCTCCCGCTTCCGGCGGCGGTCGTCGGGCAGATCTTCGGCCACCTGTTGCTCGCCAACCTCGGGATGTGGCTGCTGGCCCGGCGGCTCGGTCTCGGGCCACTCGGGGCGCTGGTCGCGGGGTTCGCTCTGGCCGGCTCCGGCATCGTCTACGGCCGCATCCCGAGCGGTCCGGCGTCGTACGAGGTGGTGGCCTGGCTGCCGTGGGTGCTGCTCGGGGCCGAGGTCGCGCTCGGTGCCCGGACGTGGCCCGTCCGGATCGCGGGCTGGGGACTGGCTGGGCTGGCCGTCAGCCAGGCGCTGGCCGCCTGGGTCGGCCAGGTCAGCTACTACACGCTGCTGCTACTCGGGGCGTGGCTGGTCTTCCGGGTGCTCTGGGGCGGGACCGGCCGTGACGTCCCGGCGGGAGATCGGTCGAACGCCGTGCTGGCGCCAGTCGGTTCGGCGGCGGTGGCGCCCCGCTGTTGGCCGACGGTGAGCTGGCCGACCCTCGGCCGGCTGGCGGTCCATGGCGCGGCGGTGCTGGCGATCGGCCTCGGGCTGAGCGCGGCCGGGCTGCTTCCGCGGCTGGAGTTCAACGGCGTCTCGAACGCGTCCGGCGGTGAGTACGCGACCGATGTCGGCGCGGTGATCGGTGGCTCGTCCTCGGAGAGCGTCATCGGACGGCTGTTCGAGCCGTCGCTCTACTATCCCGGCGCCGCCGTGCTGGCGCTGGCGGTCAGCGGGCTACTGCTGGCGCGGGGCCGGTTCGGTGGGCCGTTCTGGCTGCTGGTCGCCCTCGGCGCGATCGTGCTGACGATCCCGGTTGAGACCCCGCTTCACTGGCTGCTCTACCAGCTGCCGCGGTTCCGCGCCCTGCACGAGCACTGGCCGGAGCGGGTCATCCTGATCGCCTTCCCCGGGCTGGCGCTGCTGGCCGGGGCGGGGGCGCAGGCGCTCGCTGAGGGCGCCCGGACGTCCGGGAACGCCACCCTGCGCGGGGCGGCCGTCCTGCTGCCCGGAATCATCCTGGCCGGCTTCGACCTGCTCGGCGGCGGCGTCTCCGGCATCGCCATCGTCGCGGTCGTCGCCGTCGCCGTGATCGCGGTGGTGTTGCTGTTCGGGAAACATCTGCCCGGCCGGGCGCCGGCTCGCGATGCGCCAAGTCGCAGTGGGGACCGGATCGTCCGCTGGCTGCCCGCCGCGCTGCTGGTCGTCGTCGTCGCCGACCTGATGCTCATGACGCAGGCGCTGGCCGGGCAGGCTCCCTTCGGCGGCTTCCACCGGCGCGACCTCGATGCCTACTACGCGCCGTCCGGGGCCGCGGCGTTCCTGCGGGAGCGGGCCGAGGCGGACGGTCCGTTCCGGTTCGCCGGCTACGACCCGGCCGTCGGCGTGATCGAGAACGGCCAGAGCGTCCTCTACCGCTACCAGTTCCCTGACCCGATCACGCGGGAGCTGGCCGTCGACAACCGGTCAACAATGCTCGGCCTGGAGGACATCCAGGGCTACAACCCGCTTCAGGTCCAGGCGTACGTCGACCTCGTCACGGCGATGAACGGCGCCCCGCAGGAGTACCACGGCTCCGACCTCTACCCCGGCGGGCTCGGATCACCACTGCTCGACCTGCTCAACGTCCGCTACCTGATCATCCCCTCCAGCTTCGGCCCTGACCGGACCGACCTCGCCGGACTCGTCGCGACCTGGGCGACGGTCTACGACGACGGCACCGTCCGCGTGATCGAGAATCCGGACGTCCTGCCCCGGCTCTGGGCGGTGGGTGAGACCCGCACCGTTCCCGAGGGAGAGGCGCTCCCGCTGCTGGCCGATGGCACGGTCGATCCGGTGAAGACGGCCCTGTTCGAAGCCGGCGTCGGCCCATCCCCACCGGTGTTGCCGACGTCCGACGCCGGGACGGCCGCTCCAGTCATGGCCCTCCGCCAGACTGGTGATCCCGACGCGATCCGGTTCGACGCCACGGTCGTTTTCGACACGCTGGTCGTCCTGAGCGAGGTCGCCTACCCTGGCTGGGTCGCCGAGATCGATGGTGAGCCGGCCGACCTGCTCACCGCCGACCACGCCCTCCGCGCCATCGTCGTCCCGGCCGGCGAGCACGTCGTCACCCTCCGCTACGACAGCCCCGCCACCCGCCTCGGCCTTGTCATCAGCGCCGCCACGCTCACGGTGGTCGTCGCCGCCTGGCTGGTTGCGATCTGGCGGTCGCGGGTTGGTCGGCCTGGGGCTGTGTCCCGTCCTCGTGGGCCCGTCGCTGGCACCCGGCCATGAATGGCCTGGCTCCGGACTGGCGCAGGGCGTTGCGGGGTTGCGGGTTCGTTGGCCTGGTCGGGTTGGCGTCGCGCTCGGGTGGCCGCCGGTGAACGGTGGCGGTAGTCAGTCTGGTTGTGATGCGTGGCGCCGGTCCTGAGCCCGGTCGTTTACGGCCGGGCGAATGGGTGAGGTTGGGCCGCGGCCCAGTCAATACCACGTCTGGCGATTTCCGCCGAAACCCCTTGACACCCTTTGGAACCGGTGATAAGGTGGCGTCGGTCCGGAAACGAAGGTTTGCCGGACCAGACGGTCGCGAGGTCCCGAACGTGGGAACGGCACGCGGCCCGGCGAACCAGCAGCTACACCGCTGGGCAGGTTTCCGGACATGGTCCGGTATCGCAGATGCAGAGAGGAGGAACCCGATGATTCGAGCCAGCCAGCTTCCCGTTGTCGCCGACGTCACCGTCGCGCACGTGCTGTCCCAAAGCGCTACCCGTGGGGTTGCCTTCCCCACTGCCACGCTGCGAGGACGCGGGATCACCGCGCCCAATCTGGCCTCCGTGTGCCCGGGAGGTCTCGTATGCTGACGTCTGTCGCGCTGAGCTAGCGCGCCCGTCACGTTGCGAGACGCTCCGATCGCCCGGGTTGGCCAGTGCCGACCCGGGTTCTTTGTGTCCCCGCGACCGGCACTCGCCGATGAGCCTCGGGCCACGGTCCCTTCGCAATGCACCGTCCCACCAGATATGAAGTCAGGTCCGCCGCGAGGGCGGGGCCGTGGTCAGGCGTTGCCAGCGACCAGCCCGGATTCGGCTGATTCGGTGGAATCCGCCAGATATGAGACAGATGACCATCGGTCGGCACAGGCTGGTCCGGCGGTCGAAGGAGGGTCAGGAAGATGTCGATCGTGATTGAGATGACGCGCCGGTAGCTCCCCTGATTCCCGAGCTGTTGGTTCGTGTCCCGGCTTTTGATTGCCCCAGAAGGAGCTATGCGATGTACCCCAACGATCTGACCCGCGACCTCGTCGACCTCCACCGCGACGAGATGGTTGCCGCCGCTGACGCCCATCGCCGCAGCCTGCTCGTCGACCAGGGCGATGGCTGGTCGGTCGTGATCGTCCGCCGCGCTGTCGGTGGCCAGCTCGTCCGCCTCGGCAACGCCGTCACCGGCGACGCCAATGAGCGTGTCCCTTCGGTCGCCGAACCCCTGACCGAACCGGCCTGACCCGGCTCCGGAACCGGCCGTTCCAGAAGAGAGAGAAGCGTGTCCTGTGTTCAGCAATCCGATGTCACCAGAGATGGTCCGGGTGCTCCATGAGCGTCAGATCCACGAGGCCACCGTTCGCCGGTCCCATCTCCGGCTGGCCGATCCGCGCCAAGAACGCCCGGCGCTCCGTCCGGCGATCGGTGCCGCGCTCGTCCGTCTCGGCCGCGCCATCGCCAGTGAGCCGATCCCTTCCGTCCCCGATGTCAGGCTCAGGCTGGTGAAACCGGCCCGCTGACGTCACTAGATACAGGAGACCGATCCATGTCGCCGTCATCGCTCGAGCTGGCCACGGTCATCTCCATCCTCGGCCGACCCCGCATTGAACCGCTTCCCGACGGTGATCCGCTCCCGGCCACCGTCCCCGACCCCCGCCGGCGTCCAATGCAGCCGATCCGGCGAACGGTCGGCCACTGGCTGATCCGCGTCGGCGGGGTGGTCGGTGGGCAGCGGGAGACCGTCAATCCCATCGCCTGAGCGCCCGGAGGCCGTCTGCCCGCTCCGCGGACGCCCCTCCCCATCTCGGCGACGTGCTTCGCACTCGCGGATGGACGGGGTCGTCCATGGGGAAGGGTTCTGGTCCCGCCCGAATCGCCCGTCCTGACACCACCCGACACCGGAGTCGACCGGCTCCGGAGCGGTGCGCGTGCCGTCGCCGCCACCGTCTCCGGCGCCTGACCAGGAGAGACCTCATGGCTCGCGTCCTCAACCCGCCATCCACTGTCTGGGCGAGCGACCCGCTCGAACAGGCTCCGACCCGGCCCGCCTCGGGGACCGCGGTACTCGGGACCAGGCCTGCGCTCGACACCTGGCAAGCCCTCCGGCGCTACCTGCTGATCGGCGGCGTCGACCGGGCGCCGGCCACGCCGCTGCCCGTCACCGTCGACGAGGCCACGCCGGTCCGGGCGGCCCTCGCCGAGGACAGCCTGCGCGTCGTCGCCGAGATCCTCGCCGCGACCGCCGCTCGCCGGGCGCGACCCGAGCCGCTGCTGCTCGCCCTGGCGCTGGCCGCCGCGGCCGACGACGACCTGACCCGCCGGGCGGCGCTGACGGCGCTCCCGCGCGTCGCCCGGACGAGTCGCGACCTGTTCCTGTTCGCGACCTTCGTCCAGAGCCTGCGTGGCTGGGGACGCGGGCTTCGCCGGGCGATCGGAGCCTGGTACAACGATCGCTCCCCGACCGACCTGACCGGGGACGTGCTGACGACGCCGGCCCACGCCGGCTGGCGCCACGCCGACCTCCTCCGGCTCGGCCACCCGAAGGCACCGACGTTGACCCACGACGCCATCTACCGCTGGCTCGTGACTGGCGCCGAGCCACGGTTCGCCGGGACCGACTCCGCCGAACCCCGGTCAGCCCAGCTCCTCGCCCGCCTCGCCGCCGCCACCGCGATCGTCGACCTGCGGGACGCGACGGTGGCGGCCGCGCTGATCGCGACCCACCGGCTGCCGCTCGCCAGCGTCCCGGACCATCTCCGGCGAGAGCCACCGGTCTGGTCGGCGATCCTGCCGCACCTGCCGATCACGGCGCTGCTGGCGGCGCTCCCGGATCTCGGCGGCCTCGGGTGCCTCGTGCCCGGCACTCCCACCCATGATCTGATCGGCGAGCGGTTGACCGATCAGGGCGCTGTGGTTTGCGCCGGGGTGGAACCACTCGCGGTCGTCACCGCCCTCCGCGCCTACGAGGTCGGACACTTCGCCGCCAGCCGATGGGATGTCGATCCCGGAATCCTGACCGCACTCGGTCGCGCCTTCGATTCGTGCTGCCACGACCCGGACATGGGTGACCATTCACTCCGGCTGAGCATCCCGGTGACGATCGCCCAGCAGCCGGACCTGATCGGGGCACTCTCGCCCCTCGATGTCGCCGCCACCCTCGCCGTCGTCCTCTCCCGCTCCGAATCCGGGGCCCGGATCGAGGTCCGGGGTGCCGCGACGCTGCCCCTCCAGCTCGTGCCCGGCGCCGGAATCGACGCCGCCGTGGCGGCGATCGGCCGGCTGGCCGCCCGGGCGGGACCGGATGCCGGCGACGCCCCGGCGATGACGTTGAGCGCTCGGGTGGGGGAGACCAAGCGCGTCGTCCGGTTCGGGTCAGGCGAACAGGGTTCGGGCCGCGGTCCGATCGGCGATCCGGATACCGACACGATCACGGTACAGGGGATCGACACCAGCCTGCTCGCGACTGTCCTCGGCCTCATGCGATCGTCCGCCTGATACGGGTCATCAGAAGAGCCCGTCACACCTCGCTGCTGGTCGTGGACGCCGGGCCGATCCTTGGCTGGCGGTCATGGGCTTGTCCGCGACCCGGCGTTGTGTCCCGTCGTCGTGGGCCGGTCGGTAGCCACGGCTATACATGGCCTTGCTGAGGACCGACGCGAAGCGTAGGGAAGAACACCGGCACGTCGATACGGGTTGCGGGTTGCGGGTTGCGGGTTCGGTGTTGCGGGTTGCGGGTTCGGTGTTGCGGGTTGCGCAGATCGCGAGGTGCGGCGCCGGTCCTGCGCCAGGCCGTTCACGGCCGGGACCAGGAGCCCGGTCGCCTCGACCACCCCGGCTCATGACGCGTCGTGCCGGTGCTGAGCCTTGCCAGGTCTGGTTGGGACCGGACGACCGACTATTGGCGCCTCAGTTCCGAATCTCGATTACGGGCGGGTGCAAGTGTCGACCCTGCCTCCATCACCCGGTTGGTCCCCGGGAGAAATCGGCCCGTACCGGAGTTATCCCTTGATGCCGGAACTCGTCTGGCTCTGGAGGAAGTAGCGCTGGAAGACGAAGAAGATGATCACGATCGGGATGATCGAGATGACCGCGACCGCCATCTGGATCGGATAGTCGGTCACGTTCTCCCGCCGGAAGAACGCCAGGCCGATCGGCAACGTCCGCAGGTTGGCATCGCTGATGAAGATCAGCGGTTCGAGGAATGAGTTCCACGACCCCTGGAACGAGAAGATCACCAGGGTCGTCAGCGCCGCCCCGGCGTTGGGCAGCGCGATTTGGAAGAACATCCGGTAGCGGCTGGCGCCATCGAGGCGGGCGGCGTCCTCCAGGTCGACCGGGAAGTTCTGGAAGAACTGTCGCATCAGGAAGATCCCGAAGGCATCGGCGAGGAACGGGATCGTCAGGGCGCCATAGGTGTTGAGCAGGTTCAGGTTGTTGAGGATGATGAACTTCGGGATGAGCGTCACCATCCCGGGGATCATCAGCGTACTCAGGATCGCCAGAAAGGCGAAGTCCTTGCCCGGGAAGTTCATCCGGGCGAAGGCGTAACCCGCCATCGTGTCGAACAGGCAGCGTGAGACCACCCAGATCAGGGCGACGATCGTACTGTTGAGGAACCAGCGCGGCAGATCGGATGTCTGGATGACATCGCGGTAGGCGTCGATCTGCCAGCTGCTCGACGGGATCAGGCTGCCAAGGGTGAACCGCACGGTCTCGGGCTGCGGCAGGAACGAGAGTGCCACCGAGAAGTAGAACGGGCCGATCGTCAGGATCGTCACCAGGATCAGGACGACGTAGGCGACTACCCTGATGACCCGGTCGACCGCGACGTCGCGGCTGTCCTGGCTCGTCCGGGCGTATTTGTTGGTATCGGTCTGGCTCTCAGCGATCATCCCTGTCCTCCCGCGTGCTGTCGTTCCCCGCGCTCCACGTCACGAGAGGATCAGTCATTGTCATTCTGTCCGGCGAAGCGGCGCTGGACGAGGTAGACCGCAAGGATGATGAAGAAGAGGACGATCGAGATCGCTGAGGCGTAGCCGAGCCGCAGCCCTTGGAAGGCCTGTGTGTAGACCAGATAGGCCAGCGTCGTGGTGGTCTTGGCCGGGCCGCCTTCGGACATGATGTAGATCTGGTCGAAGACCTGAAAGCAGCCGATCATACCGATGGTCAGGACGAAGTAGGTGATGGGTTTCAGGAGGGGAATCGTGATGTCGCGGAAGACCCGCCAGCGCGAGGCGCCGTCGAGCTGGGCGGCCTCGTAGACTTCGGCCGGCACGTTCTGGAGCCCGGCAAGGTAGACGACCATCGTCCCGCCGAGGGATGTCCAGATGTTCTGCAACATGATCGACGCCATGGCGATGCTCGGCCCGGCCAGCCAGACGCTCACGTTGTCGACTCCGAAGCTTCCGAGAATCTGCTCGAAGACGCCGTTGGGGTTGGCGAGCCAGACGGGCCGCGGAGGATCGATCCCCAGGTTGCGGAGAATGGTGTTGATGAGGCCATTGCCGGAGTAGAGCCAGATGAAGATGACGGCGATGACGACCGACGAGCTGATCGAGGGGAAGTAGAAGGCCGTCCGGAAGAACCCGATTCCGCGCAGTTTCCGGTTGGCTAGGACGGCCAGGATGAGCCCGAGAGCCGTCTGGACCGGGACCACGCCGACCGTGTACCAGACCGTGTTGCGCAGGGCCGTGTAGAAGTCGGGACTGTCGAACAACTCGCGGTAGTTATCGAGACCGATGTATGGCCGCACGTTCGCCTGGCCAAATGTTCCGATCGTATCCCACGCGTGGAGGCTCACCCAGGCAGCGTAGAAGATCGGCGCGACGACGAAGACGACGACGACCAGCATGGCCGGCGCGATGAACAACCATCCCGCGATTCGGTCCTCCCTGTCCGCGGCCTTGCTTGTCCGGCCCACCTTCGGCGCACGGCCCATCGACATGGATACCATCGCTTACCCCATCTTTCCGCGAAGCGCCAGAGTGGGCGGCGGGCGAACCCCGCCGCCCACTCCAGCCGAAGAGACTGTTCGTACTTCACGTCGCACCGTTCGCAGGACAGGACTCGCGAACCGATTCGAGAGATCAGCTGGCCGGGGTCGCCGTCCCCGGCTCCTGGAGCTGGATGTCGGCGTTGGCGCGGTCAGCCATCTGCTGCGCGGCTTCAGCTACTTCGATCTGCCCGGCGAACAGATTCTGCAGGATCGAGGTGGCATCGCCATTGAACAGGAGGCCGCCGGGGCCGAGCTGCCATGGACGGGCGTAGGCAGCCGCATCGACGAACAACTGCCGCTCAGGAAACTCCGCCAACCACTGTGGAGTCAGCGTTTCGCGTGAGGGCATGACCCCCGCCGAAGTGGTCAGGTTCAGCATCGTCTCGTCGTTGTTCAGGAACTGAACGAGACTGAAGGCCGCGTCCGCGGACGGGGTTCCGGCGAAGATCGAATACGCGACCGTGAAGGCGAAGGTCGCCTGCTCGCCGGTCGGTCCAGCCGGAAGAGGCGCAACGCCATATTTCAGGTCCGGGTAGTTCAGGTCGTAGTTGCCGAAGTTCCAGTTGCCCTCGAAGATGAGCGACCCCAGCCGGTCCCCGAATGCGGCCCCCTGGTCATTGGAGCCAGCGTCAGCCGGGGTCGTGGCGAGTCCGTCACGATAGAGGCCGTAATAGAACTCGAGCGCATCGACCGTTGCCTGATCACCGATCAATACCCGGCTGAAGTCGGGGCTGAGAATCTCCCCGCCTGCCTGATAGAGGAACGTGAGCATTCGCGCGGGGTCCGGAACGATGATTCCGCCAGGCATTCCGGTCGCCTCGGTCAGTGCCTCCAATGCCGCCCTCAACTCGTCCCAGTTGGCGGGGGCGGCCGTTAGTCCGGCGGTAGCAAAGTCGTCGGTGCTATACCACATCGCCAGCGCCGACCAGTCCTTTGGAAGACCGAGGGTCTGACCGTTGTACTGATAGGCAGCGAGCAGGTTGGGGAAGTAGTCATTGCCGTCGGGCGTGCTGGTGAGGAGGTCATCCAGCGGCAGCAGCAGACCCCGCGTCGTGAGGTCAGGTGCCAGCATGCTGTCAACCCAGAAGACGTCAGGTGCAGTCCCGGCCGCTAGGTCGGTCGTTATCTTCGTCGGATAGTCTGTCGGCACCGCTTCCAAGGTGACCGTGATACCGGGATTCGCTGCCTCAAAGGCTCTCAACTGCGTATTGATGGTTGCCTGCTCGTCAGTGCTAGCGAAGGTGCTCAGCCGCAACTGCGTCGCGCCCTGGGCAGACGCCCGCGTCGGGTACGAAATGGAGGGGACGGCGGCGGCGACCGCGGCAGCACCGGCGGCAGCTTTGACAGCGTGACGACGGTTGAAGGAACGGGGCTGGTTTCCCATGGTGTTCTCTCCCTGTGATCGCCCTGCTCCGGGCGAGCGGTACACTCTCGACGCGGCAATGATCGGGCGAGCGTTCCGTGATTCCGTGCCGCGGAGCCCAGTCATTCCATCATTGGATGGCGGGTGGGCATTCAGCGGACCAGAATCAAAGCTCGCTTTCGCGAGATGACCAGACCGGTCGCATCGGTGCCCGGCTGGTCTGCCGGAGACCAGTATCATCCGGAATCGAGCCGAGCGGTAGCGCTTCACGTATTCGAATGGAATTGCTGGGGCGCTCCTTCAGAGGCAGTGACGAACAGTGAAGAACTTCCAGGCCAGGCGACCGGATTCAGCGCCTGTGATCGACACCGACCGGCGCCGTGAACTTCGTCGGACCTGGCCCCGGTCCACCCAGCGCGAGACCCGGATCGACCAGGTCCTTGGTCGTCGCCAGCCGGGTCTGACCGTCGTCCTGGAGGACGTCCACGATCCGCACAACGCAGCGGCCGTCCTGCGCTCCTGCGACGCCACCGGCGTGCTCGAGATCCATACCGTCCATGAGCACGAGCCCGACCCGTCCAAGCGGCCCTCCCGGGCGACTTCGTCTTCGGCGGCGAAATGGGTCCCGGTCGTTCGCCACGACGACATCGCCGGCTGTTACGCGGCCCTCCGGGAGCGGGGGATGCAGATCGTCGCGACGGCCCTGACCGACGAGAGCGTCGACCTCTACGACGTCGACTTCACCCGGCCGACCGCGATCGTGATGGGCAACGAGCACCGCGGCCTGACGGCGGCGGCGATCGCCGGTGCCGACGTCACGGTCCGGATCCCGATGTCCGGCATGGTCGAGAGTCTGAACATCTCGGTCGCGACGGCGGTGACGTTGTTCGAGGCCTTCCGCCAGCGCCGGGTCGCCGGCCTCTACGACGCGCCACAACTGGACGACGCTGAGTTGACGCGGCTCCGGGCGGAGTGGCTGACGAGATAGAAGGCCGGTCAGCCACCTCCCCCAGCAATGCGCGACTCCTTTCCATCTGCGGATGGAGAGGGCTCTTGCTGGCGGCCTCGTTTTCCCGATGGCCGCCAGAGCGGCCCGTCCTGTAGGGGCGTGGGCTCGCCCCGCCCGGCCGCCGCAGCGGCCTTCGCCGCCAGGCGAGACCAGTCACGACGACGAACCGGTGGCAAAAAACAGACGCGGCTGTTGAGGCGGCGCCTTGCGGCAGGGACCCCGTCATCGACTGTCGAGCGCACCGTCTATCGCGCCGCGGAGGGCGATCAGGTCCGCCGTCAGTGAGCCGTCCCGCAGGTCGTCCGCTTCGGCGTTGCGAAGCTCGGATGCCAGCTGCCGCACCACGTTCCGAACCCGCTCGGCATCGAAGTTGGTCGCGGCCGATTGCCCGTCGAGCAGGCCATCGAGTTCGAGCCGCCACGGATCAGGCAGGCTGAGAGTCGTCGGCGCGGAGCGGGACGCGGGACGACCGGGCGAAACGTCTGCAGCGACGTCGTCCGAGGGGGTCGGTCCGCCCGTCGCCCGTTCGTGACTGGCCGTGGCGGTTGATCCGTCAACCTGCGCGGTCGGTCTCGCCGCGGCAGGTCCGGGTGCCGGTTTCGTCCGCAGCTGTCGAACCCGCTCGCCGATGTCCCCCGCGTCCTCCAGGAGCGTCTCGTCGCGGAGCGAGCGGGCCAGCCGAGCGGCCTCCTCCGCCGGAATGTTCTCCGTGATGATCGCCTCGCGCAGCGCTTCCTGCGCCGCCGCCGGCAATCCCTGCAGGGCCCGGCTCTGCTTCTCGCTCAGGCGCCCGGCGCGGATGTCGTCCCGCGCCGTCTCGGGCAGCTTCTCCGTCCCGAGGAGCTGGAACAGGCGGCTCCGCCGGATCCCGACCGCCTCGGCGACGGCCTCCCATGGCGCGTCCCGGAGCTGGACCTTGAGCGCCCGCAGCGCCGAGGCCCGGTCGAGCGCGTTGAGGTCGTCCCGGACGATGTTCTCCATCAGCTGCTGGATCAGCCGGCGTTCGATCGGGACGTCTCGGACCATCGCCGGGATGCTGGCCAGCCCGGCCATGCGGGACGCCCGCCAGCGCCGCTCGCCCTGGACGACGATGTAGATGTCGCGTCCGGGCTCGTAGCGGACGACGATCGGCTGGAGGACACCCTCCAGCCGGATGCTGGCGGCGAGTTCCTCCAGCTTCTCCTCGTCGAAGGTCTGCCTGGGCTGGGATGGGTCGGACCGGATCCGGTCGAGGTTGATCTGCTTGGCCTCGACCAGGTCCGCGACGCCGACCGCCTGCGGTCGGCTGTCGGTGAAGAGGCTGTCGACGGTGAAGCGGCGGCGCCGGGCCGCTCCCCGGTCAGCCATGCCCGTGGTCCGCCGCCGGCCCGGCCGCGACGACGGGCTCGGACGTACTGGAGATGGCGCCGTCGCTCTCGATCCAGGCGCCGACGTCGCGGTAGGCGGCGGCGACCGACGAGCGCGGCATGTAGTTCAGGACGCTGACCCGCTCGGCGGCGGACTCGGCGCTCCGGACCGAAAGCGGGATCGCCGGCAGCCGCCCGATCTCCGGGAACTCCTCGGCCAGCGCCGCCAGCATGTCCGTCGCCAGCCGGGAGGAGTGGTGGACCTTGGTCGGCAGGAACCCGAGGACGCGGAGGCGGGGGTTGAGCCGGCGGATCCGGTTGACCGTCTCGAACAGGCGCCCGAGCACCATCAGCGACAGCGGGTGGGGCTCGATCGGGATGATCAGATCCGACGACGCGATCAGGATGTTGATCGAGAGGACGTTCAGGGCCGGCGGGGAGTCGATCAGAACGTAGTCGTAGGCGGCGAGGTCGGCGCTCCGGAGCCGATAGTCCAGTTGGCGCTCGCGTTCGAGGACGCTGAGCAACTCCAGCTCGGCGGCGGCGAGGTCCGGATGAGACGGAATGAGATCGACGCCGGGCAGCGTCGTCGGGACGATCACGTCCGGGATCTCGACCGTCTCGTCGATGAGCAGGTCGTAGACGGAGGCGGTAAGCGCGGCGATGTCGACCCCGACCGCCATCGTCAGGCTGGCCTGCGGGTCCAGGTCGATCGCCAGCACGCGCCGTCCCCGCTCGACCAGCGCCGCGGCCACGTTCAGGGTGCTGGTGGTCTTGGCGGTGCCGCCCTTCTGGTTGAAGAAGGCGATAATACGGGTCATCGATGCCTCGTCGGTGCGGTCATTGGCGTGCGGTGTACGTACGATCCAGCCTATCACCCGCCGGAAATGCGCACAATGGTAACGGACCGGTCCCCGGTTGGGTCCGTCGATCGACCCTCCTGTCACGCCAGAGAGCGAGGACCGCCGCCGTTGCGAATCCCCCGGGAACCATCCAAGATCACTCCCCAGTGGCTCACCTACGCCCTGCATCTCTCCGGCGCCCTGTCGCCGGATATCCGGATCGAGACGGTCGCTCAGGAGGAGATCGGCGGGGAGCGCGGCTTTACCGGCCGGGTGTTCCGGATCCGGACCGGGCAGCGCTCGGCTTCTAGCGACGCGCTGATGGGTCGGTCGCTCATCGCCAAGCTTCCACTGGCGAACCGGGGCGCGGCGACCGACGACGGAACCGGGCCGGTGGGAACCCGCGCCACCCGTGACGCCCATCTCGTTCGCAGTGCCCGTGAGCTTCACTTCTACGATGAACTGGCGACCCGATCCGCGGTCGCGGTGCCGAGGTCGTTCTTCGCCGCGATGGACCTGCCTGAGAACCGGATGATCCTGCTGCTCGAGGACCTCTCCGGGCTCCGCTTCGGCGACGTTCTGACCGGCTGCTCCTGCGACGATGCGGCCCTGCTGATCGAGAGCATCGCCCGGCTCCACGGGCGGTGGTGGGAACGGGATCTGCCGATGCCGTGGCTGGCGGGTTGGACCGGCGACCACGCCGCCGCCCAGGTCCGACTCCAGCGCAACGTCGCCCGCCTGCCGGACCACGTCGTCGCGACCTTCCCGGAGGATGTCCAGGCCCTCCTCTCCTGGTTGGCCAGCGGCGCCTACGAGCGCGTGCTCGACGCTCTGTCGGCGGCCCCGCGGACATTGATCCACGGCGATCTCCACCTCGACAACGTCGCCTTCCGGGACGCCTCCACGGCGGCGACGCCCGTCATCACGGACTGGCAGACCGTCGGAGTCGGACCGGCGGTGGTCGATCTCGCGGCCTGCCTGTCCGGGGCACTCGACATCGCCGACCGAACGCGGGTCGAGGCCGAGCTGCTCGCGAGCTATCACGACGGCCTGCTCGCCGCCGGGGTGAGCGGTTACAGCCGGGCGCGGCTCGAGCGCGACTACGGCCTCGCGCTCGTCCGGCAATTGGCCGGTGTCTTCGGCTGGCTCGCCAACACCGAGCTGGAGGACCTCGGCGGTCGGGAGAGGGACATCACCCTGGCTGCCATCGGTGACGGCCGACTGATCGCCGCCCTGCGCGACCATGCCCCGATGTCTCTCCTGTCCCGCTGACGCCCTGGCCTGAACGGCGCGGGAAACGGTACTCGGCGCCTTCCAGTTCCTTCGACCTCGCCGCCAGCGTTCCGGTCGAGCGGGGCCACGTCACGCTGCCCCCGGTCCCCGCCCGCTGGGCCAGGATCTTCCTGCCGGAGCAGCCCCGTCTGGAGGGGAATCTGCTTGAGGCTCCTGGTCGCCGTGGCGGCCAGCGTCCCGCTGGGCGGCAGCCTTCTACCGAACCGATTCCAATGAACGAACCGTATGGCGAGACCATGGCGCCTCGACCCGGTGAATCGACCTCAAAAAAATCTCGACGTTATCCAGGGAGGCAAGCCTACCCCCGGTTGAAGAACCCGCCGCCGCGGCTCTTCTGCTTGTTGCGGTCGCCCGTCGTCCGTTCGACCTCGCGCTCGTCGGTCGGCGCGTTCGGGTCCGGGATGGCGATCCGGAGTTGGTTGAGGACGAGCCGGTTGGTCGCGGCCAGGATCAGCGGCGGCGTCAGCAGGACCAGCGGCACGACCAGCGCCGCGCCGATCAGGACGGTGATCAGAATCCAGAGGGCGAGGATGAGCGACTGGCCCGGAGCCGAGGCGATCACGTAGCCGGACCGCCGGAAGGCCTGGCGCGGCGTCGCGTCGGTCAGCGAGACGATCGCCAGCGCGGTGAAGGCGACGATCGCGCCGATCACGATCAGGAACAGCCAGAGCGGCACGAGGACGGTGAACAGACTACCGGACTGGGCGTAGAAGACCAGGTTCAGCAGCAGGACGCCGATCGCCGTGAAGATGACGGCCGCGACGATCCAGCCGCGGATCGCGTACTGCCGCGCCCAGTCGCCCAGGTCCCGCCATGACGGCCGGTCGACGATCAGGCGGGGGTCGACCCACTTCGCCAGCAGCGTGGTCGCCGGCCCGGCGCCGATGATGAGGCCGACGATCACCAGCGCGTAGCCGAGGAGCGTTGGCAGGGCCGAGCCGAGGGCGACGAAGACGATGAACGGGATGAAGACGGCGATCCACCAGAGGATCGAGCCGAGCATGAAGGGGAGAATCTGATCGAAGGTGTCCCGGATCGCCCGCCAGAGATTGCTGAAACCGCGCACGGATACCCTCGTCCACCCGCCGCGACGCGGGCATCGTTAAGTTAGCTCATTGGTGCCCTCGCACCGGCTCGGAATGGCGCCAACTATACCCCGCTCCGCCTGGCCCGGGGACAGGACCGGGCAGGATGGTGCGATCCTTTGGCCTCTGCCTTGCCAGTCGGGCAATCAGGCTGCGAACCGTCGCCGACGAATCGCCCGTTCACCAGTGCCTGGAGGTCCCGACCCATGACCGCATCGACCCCACTCGACGTCTTCGCCGTGCTGGCCGAAATCAGGCCCGATGCACTGGTGGCCCGGCTACGGGAGCAGCGGCCGGGCCTGACACGGTTCAGCCAGGCAAGCTACGAATCCCTGCTCGAGCCGGTCACCGAGGACAGCCTCTCCCGGAAGGAGCGCGAGATGGTCGCCCTCCGGGTGGCCCTGCTGACGCCGGACGACCGGCTCGCCGGTTGGCACACCCAGCGTCTCAAGGCGGCCAGCGGCACGGCGGCGACCGTCAGCGCCGTCTCCGGGTTTCCGTCCGTCTCGCCGGAACTCACGCCTCGCGAGGTGGCGATCCTCTGGCACACCGACCTCGTCACTCAGCGCCCGGTCGACGCCGGCCAATCGGATATCGACGCCCTCCGAACGGCTGGCCTCTCGACGCTCGAGATCGTGACGCTGTCCCAGCTGATCGCCTTCGTCGCCTTCCAGATCCGTGTCCTCGCGACGCTGCGCGCCTTTGGAGAGACCGCATGAGCCACCTGCCCGCCTTCACCCGTCAGGTCGTCGACTGGACGCCCTGGATCGAGACGATCGACGGCGGCGCCGCGACTGGCGATCAACTCGCCATCGTCGACGAGATCGTCGGCAGCCGGAAGACCGGCCGGACCTACTGGGCGACTCTCGCCCACGACGCCGATGTCCTTCGCCACCGGCACGATCTCTTCCCGGAGACGCTGCGGGACAAGGCCGGCGAGGGTGGTTCGCCGCGCTCCGACCTGGAACTGTCGGCCGTCGCCGCGAGCCGGGCGACGGGCTGCGTCTACTGTGCGTCCGTCCACGCCCGCGCCTACAACCAGCTGACCCGTAACCCCGACCTGATCGACGCGGTCCTGCGAGACGGCACTGCCGCTGAGCTGCCGGAGCGGGAACGGGCACTGGTCGCCTTCTCCGCGAAGCTCGCCGAGGCGCCCCAGGCGATCTCGGCCGCGGACCTCCAGCCGCTCCGTGATGCTGGCTACAGCGACCTCGAGATCTTCGATATCGCCCATTCCTCAGCCATGTTCGCCTGGGCGAACCGGCTCCTCTTGACGCTCGGTGGGCAGTCAATTGCCATTTGATCCGGCAACGAGGCGAGGTTTCGACGAACGCGCCTGAGTGGTTGCCGGCTGCTGGCTCACGGTGTTCAAAGTGATCCCACAGTACGCGACCGTTTCGTAGGGGCGACGCTTGCGAGCCCGGCCGCCGCAGCGGCCTTCGCCGCAAGGCGAGACCGGTTCGCCAACCGACTCCGCCGCGTTGAACAACGCTGTCTCGGACCGCGACCGATCATCGAAAGACACGCCAGACGATCCCGGGCACCCCGAGGGTCACCGCGCGTTTGGCGTAGAGTCTCCGGCAACACTCCCACCGGCGCTCTCCCGACGCAAAAAACCAGAGGACACCCTTCCGAATGCTCGATACGAATCTCGTGCTCAAGGCGGACGAGCTCTACCTCGCCGGAGCGGTCGATACCGACGGCTCCGGCGAGCGGGCGACAGGCATCTACGCCCGCGACACCCGCTTCATCAGCGTCCTCGACATCAGCCTCAACGGCCGTCCACTTCGCACGCTCGCCGTCCGGACGCCGGATGCCAACCGCGCTCTCTTCGTCTCCACCAACGAGGGGTATCAGGACGACGCCCGCGAGGTCTACGGCCACAGCCTCGGGGTCCAGCAGGAATTGACCCTGACCGACCGGGTCGAGCTGAGGCTGACGGTCCGCAACCACGGCCTCCAGTCGCTCACTCCGGCGCTCGGCGTCACGATCGGTTCGGATTTTCGCGACCTGTTCGCCATCCGCGGCTTCCCGCAGCCCGAACCGGGAACCTACCTGCCGGTCTCGACGTCCGGCGACAGGCTCGGACTGGGCTACCGCACGCCGGCGGGGGAGGAGGTTGGTATCTCCGTCGACTTCGTCGAGCCGCCGGCCTCTATCGTCGAGCTGAGCGAGGAGACCGGCAACCAGAACACGAACCGCTCGCGCTCCTCGCCGGTCTTTGGAGCATCACAGGCGGCTCTGGCCGGTGTCGCGGCCGTCGCGACGTTCCGGCCGGCCGTCGCGCCCGGTGAGACCTGGCAGACGACGGTGACGATCCGGCTCCACACGTTCGGGGACCGGCCGCTCTCCGCCGTTGCCAGGCTCCCGTCTCACGGCCAGCTCCAGCCGGGGAGGATCCGGACCAGCAACCCCGAGTTGAACGCCGTGCTCGACCGGGCGACCGCCGACCTGGCGATGCTCCAGACGACGTTCGACGAGGGCTCGATCGTCGCGGCTGGGATCCCGTGGTTCGTCGCGCCGTTCGGCCGGGATAGCCTGATCGCCGCCCTCCAGACCCTGCCGCTCTCCCCGTGGCGGACAGCCGCGACCCTACGAGTCCTCGCCGCCCACCAGGCGACGAGCCTCGATGATTGGCGCGACCGCGAGCCCGGCAAGATCCTCCACGAGGTCCGCTACGGCGAGATGGCGAGGAGCGGACGCATCCCGCACACCCCGTACTATGGGACGGTCGATGCGACGCCACTGTTCGCCTGGCTGGTCGCCGAGACCGTCGCCTGGACCGGGGACGAGTCGCTCTGGCGGGAGCTGGAACCCCATGCCCGGGCGGCCGTCCGCTGGATGCGCGAGTTCGGCGACCTCGACGGTGACGGTCTGATCGAGCACCCGAGCCGCCAGCCCGACGGCGTCCACATCACCAACCAGGGCTGGAAGGATAGCTGGGATTCGCTCCACCACGGCGACGGCTCCGTCCCGACCGGCAACATCGCCCTGGTCGAGGTCCAGGGCTACGCCTTCGCCGCCTGCCGCCGGCTGGCCGACATCGCCCGCCTCTACGGTGATACGGCCTGGGCTGACGAGCTGAAGGGGCACGCGGAGCAGATCCGGACGCTGGTCGAGGGACGCTTCTGGGTGGACGAGATCGGCACCTACGCCCAGGCGCTCGACGGCGACAAGCGGCCGGCGGCGATGGTCAGCTCCAATGCCGGCCATCTCCTGCTGACGGGCCTGCCCGCTCCAGAGCGGGCCGCGACCGTCGCCCGGGGGCTGGCGCACCTGACGATGAGCTCCGGCTGGGGGCTCCGGACCCTGGCGACCAACGCGGCGACCTACAACCCGATGAGCTACCACAACGGCTCGATCTGGCCGCACGACAACTCGCTCGTCGTCGGCGGGCTGGCGACGATGGGGCAGACGACGGTCGCGGTGGGGATCTTCGAGTCGCTCCTCGCCGCCGCGCTGACCGACCCGATGCGGCGGCTGCCCGAGCTGTACTGCGGCTTCCCCCGGATCGGCATCGCCGAGGGGGCGCCAGTGCCGTACCCGGTCAGCTGCATCCCGCAGGCCTGGGCGGCCGGGGCGATCCCGTTCATGCTGACGAGCCTGCTCGGCCTCTCCATCTCCGATGACGGCCAGGAGATCTTCGTCGCCCCGACCTTGCCGGAGTCGATCGACTGGGTCGAGGTGACCGGCCTCCGGGCCGGGAAGGCCGAGGCGACTGTCCGCGTCCAGCGCGACGGCGACGGCTACCGGGTCGAGGGGATCGGCGCGGTCCGGCAACGCCTGCCGGACGTTGAGACGAGCTGACCGGTGGGTTACGTGGCGGCGGTTCCTCCGGTGTTGGCCGGGCTGTCGTCGGGGGTATCGCCGGCGGGCGGTTTCCGGTCGACCTTGTCGCCGCCACGCAGCAGGCGCTCGAGCCGTTCGAAGAGCTCCAGAACGATGAATGCGGCGACCGCGCCCATCAGCGCCACCTGATAGAAGCCGGCTCCGACGAGGAGACCGAGGGCGGCGGTGACCCAGAGGCTGGCCGCCGTCGTCAGACCGGTGACCTTGCCGCCGCCGCCGAAGATCACGCCGGCGGCGATGAACCCGACCCCCTGGACGATCGTCGACGCGATCCGGGAGGGGTCGTAGGTCTGGTTGCCGGCGTTGGTCGCTTCCTGTCCGAGGAGGAGGGACGCGAACATGAAAAGGGCGGAACCGAGGCTGACCATCGCGTGGGTTCGGAACCCGGCCGGTTTGTTCCGGCGTTCGAGGCCGACGACGCTTCCGATGGCGACGGCGAGAGCGATCCGGATCACGGCGTCCTGATAGGTAAGCTCCTCGATCATCCCTCATCCCTTTCCTTTCGGATGGATTCGCCCGGCTATCCGCTGACGGGACTCGGCAGGATCACTGGTGGAATGAGAGGTTAACGGACGGTGAGAAATCCTCGCGAGGAGGTCCGGCAGGCTTGACAGACCGAGAGTGTCCGTATGGTCTGTACGTACAGTTCCGAGGGGCAGTGGCCAGCGGGGATGAACCACCGGGGGGATCGACGGCGTCACCTGTTGCGGGACAGGTGACGGGACCGGGGTTCCGATCGGGTCCGATGACGGAAGCGTGCGCGTTGCGGGGCGTCGCACGGGGAAGGCTTCGGACGGGGGAATCGCCACTAACCAGGGTCCGTCGGAACTGATTTTTTTCGCCAATGAAGCGTTCACCACCAGGTTCGGCAGTGATCGCCGGTGCTAGGGACATGGCCTGCCTTCTCCGCGCCGCAGATGCCAATCCATGTCGCAGGTCGATGACGGACTTGATCTCGCCTGGCGACGAAGGCCGCTGCGGCGGCCGGGAGCCGCAAGCGGACTCCCCTACGGACGGGTCACCGCGCCCGCCGGGCTCGCAAGCGCCGCCCCTACCGACGGACCACCGCGCTGGTGTCCGTCAGGAAGGCGAAGCGGACCAGCATGAGACCCTCTCCATCCGTCCTCCAGGCGAGCCGCGATACGGTCGAAGCGAGCGGAAGAGGAGATGGGGAGGGGTCGCGCTGCGCTGGGGGCGGGGTCTACTCGCGAACGACCCGTTTTTATGTGATACGTCGGCCAGCCTACCCCGGAAGATACGACGCGACGATCATGCCGAAGTAACTCGGTGCCTCGTACGACAGCAACTCCGGAACGAGGGCGACCCGCTCCTGGACGCCGGCCAGCATCAGCGTCTGCCACATCCCGTCGATCGCCGCGTTCTGAATCTCCTCGTCGGTTAGCCTCAGCTGGGCCTTGAGGTCGTTGTCCCGGATCGAGGCGACGATCTTTCCGTCGACCGGCCCGGCATCCGGGTGCGCGCCGTAGGGGCCACTCTCGATGTGGGTGTGGGCCCAGTCGCAGGAGGCGATGAAGGCAACCCGCTTGCCACTCCGCTCGGCGGTGTCGGCGACGGATCGGCCGAAGTCGATCATCGCCTGGCGGGACAGATCGCGGGATGGCGCGACGATCACGACCGGCGGTCCGTCCGGCCCATCCGGGTCGGGCGCCAGCACGTCGCCGTGGCCAGGGACGTGATTGCCGTGGCCCATGAACCAGAGCGGGGTGATCGCGTCCCAGGTGATCGGGTAGCCAGCCTGCGAGATCCGGCTGCCGCCCCAGCTGATCTCGGAGGTCGGGACGCCGTCGGCGGCGGCCGATGAGGCGATCTCTCGGGCCAGTTCGAGGTCGATCGGGACGTTCAGCTCGACGGTGTTCTCGTTGCGCGACAGCTTGCCGGCCGCGCGGCGGGCGGTGCTGATCGCGATGTGCCCGGCGACCCGGATGCCGTGCGGCCCGGCCAGGACGATCGTGTCGATGTTGGCCGCGTCGAACCGGCGGCCGAGTTCCTCCATCGCCGCCCGTGTCGCGAGAGCGCCCTCGGCGTCCTCGGCGATCCGGGGAATGATCGAGAAGCCATGCGGCGCGACGGCGCCAAAGACGATACCCATGCGTTGCTCCCGTCTGTGCGCCAGCGCTTCGCTGACCCATGCGATAGACCGGGAGCCATTGTGCCGGAAAGCGACCGGGCGCGAAACCACCCGGATCAGCCCGGGGCGCGACCGACCGATTCGGCCACCGGTTCGCCAACCGGTTCTTCTGGCCGTAACCGGGTCTCGCGGACGAGGAAGACGATGATGAGGGCGGCACTGAAGCCGATCGCCGAGAGGGCGTAGGCGCTCCCCGTGATATCCAGCGTATCTGCCAGCACACCGACGACCAGTGGACCGGCGACCTGCCCGATGTCCCCGATCACCCGCCAGAGCCCGAGGAACTCGCCAGTGGCTCCGCGCGGCGCGAGGTCGGCGCCGAGCGTCATCATCGACCCGGCTCCGAAGCCGTTCCCGAAGCCGACCAGTGCCGACGCCGCCATCAGCGTCCAGAAGCTGTGCGCCAGCGGGATGAGCGCGACCCCGACGCCCATGATCGCGAACGAGGGGACCATCGACGCCTTGCGGCCCAGCCGGTCCATCGTCAGCCCGGCCGGGATCGACATGGCGACGTCGAAGATCGAAGCGACGGTCAGAATCGCGCCGACCTGACCGCCGCTGAGCCCGAGGTAGGTGTAACCGTAGAGCGGCACCAGCAGCATCCGGCCGGCCCGGATCATCATCGCGAAGGTCTGGGCGGCGGCGGCGGCGGCCAGGTCGCGCCGGTTGTCGACGACCGTCCGGCGGACCGTCAACCAGCGATGGCGGGTCGAGAGGGTGCGCAGCGATGCCGTCTCGGGGATCAGCGCCACGGCGACGCCGAAGGCGATCGCGGCCATCAGCCCCGATGCAAGAAACGACGTCCGGGCGCCGAGGACCTCGATCAGGATGCCGCCGACCGCCGGGCCGCCGAGCGTGCCGAGCCGCTGCAGGCCGCCGAAGGTCGAGAGCGCCTTGCCGCGCTCGCGGACCGGGATGCTCTCGGCGATGTAGGCGTGACGGGAGATCCCCCACAGGGCCGTCCCGATCCCCGCGACGACCCGCAGGGCGGTCGTCATCTCGTAGTTGACGAACGGAAACGCGATCAGGCAGGTCGAGATGGCCACGGTGCCCGAGCCCACGAGCATCGCCCGGCGCAGCCCGATCCGCTGGAGGAACGCCCCGGCCGGGATGTCCATGAACAGCGTGCCGAGGGCGGCGGCGCTGACGGCCAGCGCGATCAGCGTGCTGGTGACGCCGAAGTCGGCCGCGAACAGCGGGATCGTCGTGACGAGCATGCCCTGGCCGAAGGCTAGCAGGAGAGTGGGGAGGTAGACGACGATCGCGACCTTGTTGCGAAGCGTGGGCGTCTCCTTCGGGGAGTGGCGTCGAAACCCGGCGCCCGGCCGGTCGAATGGCCCCAACAGCCGGAAACTGGTTGACATCCTACCACCGAGGTGCCGGTCGCCGGGGAGCCCGACGCGCGGTCCGGTAACTCCTCCGCCTCACCTGACCGGGGTTGCCCGATCGCGCTGGGTTAGACTATCCGGCGACGATTCCGACTGACCGCTCTTCATCCATCCGACAGCAACGCGGTCGTTCGGACCGAAAGGAACCTCAACGTGGTCTTCCGCAGAATGTTCAAGCGCCGGGCCGAGCCGGACGTCCAGATCGAGCGGAGCCTGGCCAAGACCCGCCGGGGCGTCTTCAGCGAGATCGCCCGGCTGTTCGACCGCGGCACGCTCGACGACGACCTCTATGAAGAGCTCGAGATGCTGCTCATCCAGGCCGACATCGGCTGGGATGTCAGCCAGAAGCTCGTCGAGGAACTTCAGTCGCAGGTCCGGGAGCAGGGCATCCGCGACCCGGTCGAAGCGAAGGAAATCCTCCGCAACGAGATGGTCAGGCTGCTTGAAGGGGCGACCCGCAACCGGACCGTCAAGATCCTCCAGCGCGGTGTCCCGTTCGTGATCATGGTCGTCGGCGTCAACGGCGTCGGCAAGACGACCAGCATCGCCAAGCTGGCCCGCTACCACCAGAGCTTCGGCCGCAAGGTCATGGTCGCCGCCGGGGACACCTTCCGGGCCGCCGCGATCGACCAGCTCCAGGTCTGGGGCGGGCGGCTCGACGTGCCGGTGATCGCCCACAAGCCCGGCTCCGACCCAGCCGCCGTCGTCTTCGACGCGATGCAGGCCGCCCACAACCGCAACATCGACGTCCTGATCGTCGACACCGCCGGCCGGCTGCACACCAAGACCAACCTGATGCAGGAGCTGCACAAGATCCGCAACGTGATGCGGCGGACGGTCGAGAACGCGCCGCAGGAGGTCCTGCTGGTGATCGACGCGACGAGCGGTCAGAACGGGCTCATCCAGGCGCAGGAGTTCTCGAAGTCGGTCGACATCACCGACATCATGATCGCCAAGCTGGACGGGACGAGCAAGGGCGGCATCGCCTTCGCCGTCGCGCGGGAGCTCGGCACGCCGATCTCCTACATCGGGACCGGCGAGCGGGCGACGGACATGGCCGAGTTCCGCGAGGACACCTACGTCGACGCCCTGTTCTTCGGCGAGGGCGAGGGGATCGGCTAGCGCGGCTGGCTGAAGGGTCGTCAGCCCCCGGACTGGCTGAACGACCTGCAGCGATGACCGGCCCTTGTCATGATCGCCGGTTTGCGTCGGTACGTATCGTGACGGCCGGCTGATCGTTGACATTGACTGGTTTTCAGCTGTGGCTGGATGGTCGACCAGTCCAAGGTGGTCCCAGGCGTCGAGCCGTGTGAGCAATGCGATGGCGCCGGGCATCACCGAATGGAAACGTATGGCTTCTCGAGGACGGAGAGGATGGTTCCAGCCGGGTCCCTGAACCAGGCCATGACCGGTCCATGGCCACGGTACATCCCACGCTCGTCCTGAACGAGCCCCTCATACCGCTCGAGGGACACGCCGCGAGCCACGAGATCGTCGACGAGGCTCACATCTCATCCAAAAGGACGAATCGAGCAGTCGTGCGGTCTGGCTTCTCGAGAGCGAAGCGTGATCCCGGTCGACAGGGCATTCGATCCCGAGCGAGTCGGGAGGAAGGTCCCGATCCCCCGGCAATCGACACCGGGGCGAGGAGCGGTCGAGTCGGAATGGAACGCGACACCGGTCGGGCGGGAGGAACGGGCATGATCGCCCGGTGCGCTATCCTTGTCGATAATTCGTACCCACCCGCCGGCGCTCGCCGTCCCCGCTTTTCCGGCCATCCGGGACCGCCGAGCGGGTCACCCAGGAGCACCCCATGTTCGAAGCACTCACCGATCGACTGAACGAGACGTTCGGTCGTCTCTCGAAGAAGGGCCGCCTCGGCGAGGCCGACGTCGACGAGGCCATGCGCGAGGTCCGCCGGGCGCTGCTCGAGGCCGACGTCAACTTCAAGGTCGTCAAGACGTTCGTCGCGACGGTCAAGGAGCGGGCGATCGGGCAGGAGGTCCTCCAGAGCCTGACCCCGGCCCAGACCGTGATCGGCATCGTCCACGAGGAACTGATCAACATCCTCGGCCGTGAGCGGGAGCCGCTCCGGGTGCCGAACGGCGGCCCACAGATCATCATGCTCGTCGGCCTGCAGGGGTCGGGCAAGACGACCCATGCGTCCAAGCTGGCCCTGTTCACCCGCAAGCAGGGCCGGGCGCCACTGCTCGTCGCCGCCGACGTCTACCGGCCGGCCGCCGTCAACCAGCTCCAGTCGCTCGGCAAGCAGCTCAACATCCCGGTCTACGACGAGGGGACTGATCACAACCCGGTCGACATCGCCCGCAACGGCGTCCGCTTCGCCATCGAGCGGGGGCTGGACCCGGTCATCATCGATACCGCCGGTCGGCTCCAGATCGACGAGCGACTGATGCAGGAGCTCGTCAACGTCAAGGCTGCCGTCGAGCCGACGGAGATCCTGCTGGTCGCCGACGCGATGACCGGCCAGGAGGCCGTCGGGGTCGCCGAGGCGTTCCACACCCAGCTCGACGTCACCGGCCTGATCCTGACCAAGATGGACGGTGACGCCCGTGGAGGCGCGGCCCTCTCGATCCGGGCGGTCGCCGGCGTACCGATCAAGTTCATCGGCACCGGCGAGAAGGCGGACGCGATGGAGCCCTTCTACCCGGAGCGGCTCGCCGGCCGGATCCTCGGCATGGGCGATGTCGTCTCGCTGGTCGAGCGGGCGCAGGAGCTCACGACCGAGCAGGACGCGGAGCGGCTCCAGGACCGGATGCTGAAGGGGCAGTTCAACCTCGAGGACTTCCTCGACCAGCTCCAGAAGATCAAGCAAATGGGGCCGCTCAGCCAGCTGATGGAGATGATCCCCGGCCTCGGCGCGCAGATGCGGCAGGCCAAGGCCGAGATCTCCGACGACGATTACAAGAAGATCGAGGCGATCATCTACTCGATGACGCCGGAGGAGCGCAAGCGGCCGGACCTGCTCCGGTCCAGCCGCCGGGGCAGTCACAGCCGCAAGGTCCGGATCGCGCGGGGCTGCGGCAAGACGACGCAGGACATCAATCAGCTCGTCACCCAGTTCGAGCAGATGCAGAAGATGATGACGCAGATGGGGCAGATGACGAAGAAGGGCAAGCTGCCGAAGGCCTTCCGCGGGATGAATCTGCCGCCCCTCCAGTAGCCTCCCGAATCGCTCCGGGCAACCTCATCCAGGAGGGCTCCGCCGTGCCGGCCCCGCAACGTCCCGACCCGGCGCGGCGGCGCACCCGCCGGGTGCTCATCGCCGCGACGGCCGTCGGGGCGAGTTCCCTGCTGACCGGCTGCGTCCTGTCGGGCGGGAGTGAGGACGTCGCCGTCAGGCCAGTCCCGCCGTGGCTGACGATCGTCGCGACGACCCCGATCCTTGGCGACATCGTCCGCTCGGTCGGCGGCTCACGCGTCGAGGTGCGGACAATGATGCCGCCGGCGGCCGACCCACGCCGCTTCGTCCCCGGTCCGACCGCCGGCGATGTCCTTGTCGACGCCGACCTGATCGTCCGGCACGGGCTGGGACTCGAACCAGCGCTCGAAGGACTGCTCGCCGCGGCCGGCGACATCCCGGTCGTGACGGCCACCGAGGCGGTCCCGGTCCAATCGATCATCACGACGGTGGCTGGCGCTCCCGATCCCTATGTCTGGCATGACCCGACGCTGATGCCTTGGCTGGTCTCGCGGGTTCTCCAGGCGCTGCTTGACCGTGACGACGATCCGGTGCATCGCACAGCCTGGAGCACCAACAGCGTCGTGTATCTCAACCAGATCGCGCTGGCCGATGCCTACGTCAAGCGGCGGCTTGGGCGGGTCCCAACGGAGCGTCGGATCCTGGCGAACGCCGGCGCCACCTTCGGCTACCTCGGCCGCCGCTACGGCTTCGAGACCGTCGCGCTGCTGAATGGCACGATCCCGTTCGCCACCGAGCCGGACATCGAACGGTTCGCGGGTGAATTGCTCGCGAGCCGGCCGCCGGTCGTCTTCCCGGATGCCAGCGTCTCGCTCGATCCAGTCCAGGCAGCGATCCTGCGGGCGGGCGCCTCGGCGCCGATCATCCGGCTGGGCGGGCTCCTTTACGGATCCGGACTTGGGCTCGGCGACACCTACGCGGGCCGCTACCTTGGCATGATGCGGCAGAATGCCGATCGGATCGTCGCAGCATTGCGCTGATGACCGACGTCAGTCGTGATTGAGTCACACATGGCGAATGGCGTCCGTCATCGTGGCAGGGGTCGAGGATGTGCCGAGCCCCGGTCCGACGCGACCCAATCAAGACGGGGCGCTGAGCGAGGAGCGATACGATGCCAGACTGGTTGGGCGAGCGCACGACTCTGCTGTTCCTGCACGTCGGCTCGGCGATCCTTTTCCTTGGTTCGGCGACGGTGGCGACCAGTCTGTTCCCGCGCTATGCGCAGTCGGGCGACGTCGCCGTCGGTCGTGTCCTCCACCGCGTTTCGGATCTTTACGGTCTGCTGAGCATATTGGTCGCAGTTTTCGGCGTTGTGCTCGCCGCCCGCTACGATCTGTTCTCGCAGCTCTGGGTCAGCGCCTCATTGGTCCTGTTCATCGTTGCGGGCGTGCTGCTGGCCGCTGTTATCATCCCGGGGCAACGGCGGGTACTCACGGCGATGGAAGCCGGTCCCGTCGATCGTGCGGCGATCGTCCCGCTGCGGGCGACGGCAGGGGCGTTCGCCCTTGCCTGGATCGTGATCCTGTTTCTGATGGTCGCCAAGCCCAACTGACCGACTCACGGTAGCCTTTCATACGGAATCGGGGATGAATGCGTTGAACTGCGCGTTCTCAGCCTGGGCTCGACGCCCCGTTCCGCCGCAGCAGGGAGGGGCCGGGGCAGGGGGTCGTCTGATGGCGCGGTGCGCGTCCGTCGGGTAGTCATCCGGATTCCGTAGTACACCGCCACAGCGGCCAGGTCCGTAGGGAAATGGCTCTCGCGTCCCGTTTCGCTGGCTATCCGAGTCTTGCTCGCTATGCTGCCGGACCGCGGACACCCCCCGCGCAGCGGTCCCTGGTGTTCGACCATGACGGGATTCGAAGTGAGATTGACGTGGTCGAAGCCAGTCTCGCCTGCCGGCGATGGCCGCTGCGGCGGCCGGGCGACCACAAGGGATCGCCCCTACAATCGACTCGCCGCAGCCTCCAGGGCCCGCTGGATCAATGCCTTCGCGAGGTCGACCTTGTAGCCGTTGTGGCTCAGTGGCGCGGCGCCATCCAGCCCTAACGCCGCGGCGCGGGTGAACAGGCCGTCGTCCGGCGACTGGCCGCGCAACGCGTCCTCAACGGCGGTCAGGCGGTGGGGGATCGGGGCGACGCCGCCGAGGACCACCCGGGCGTCGCTGATCGTGCCATCCGTGACCGTCACCGAGGCGGCGACGCCGATCAGGGCGAAGGCCCAGACCTTCCGGTCCATCGCCTTGAGGTAGACACTGCGGGTCCCGGGCGCTGGCTTCGGCAGCCGAAAGCCGAGGATGAGCTCGCCTGGAGCCAGCACGTTCTCGCGCCGCTGGTCATCCGTCGGCAGCCTGAATAGATCGCCGATCGGGATGGTGCGCTCCCCGGCCGCTCCCCGGACGCGGACCCCGGCGTCGAGGGTTATCAGGGCCGACGCGGAGTCGGACGGGTGGACGGCGACGCAGGGACCCTCCTGGAAGATGGCGTGGTGGGAGTTCTCGCCGTCCCGCGCCGGGCAGCTGTCTCCGCCCTTGAGCCAGCAGGCGATCTCCGGATCGCGGAAGTACCAGCAGCGCGGTCGCTGGAGGACGTTCCCGCCGAGCGTCGCCATGTTCCGCAGTTGCGGGGTCGCCGCCTGGCCGGCGCTGCCAGCCAGTGCCCCGTAGGTCGACCTGATCGTCGGGTCGCGCTCCAACTGGGACAGCGTCGTCAGCGCCCCGATCGTCGTCCCGTCGGCGGTCGTCTCGATGCGGTCGTCCAGCTCAGCGACCCGCTTGAGGTCGATCAGGGTCTCCGGCATGACGATGTCGGACTTCATCAGCGTCAGCAGGTCGGTCCCCCCGGCCAGTGGGCGAATACCCGGGTTCGTCGCTTCGGAGGTGGCGAGCATGGTCATGGCCTGCTCGATCGACTCTGGCCGCTCGTAGGCGAAGGGTCTCATCGGCTGGCCCCCCCGTTGGACCTGCTCGCCTGTTCGGCGAGCAGGTCGAGCATCCGCTGCCGGCTGATCGGCGCGTCGTTGACCCGGATCCCGACCGCATCGAAGACGGCGTTGGCGATCGCGGGCGCCGTCGGGACGAGCGGCGGTTCGCCGACGCCCTTGGCGCCGGTGATGTTCGCCTGGAGGTCGGGAACGCCGACGTGAGCGTGGTGGATCGGCGGGATGTCCAGCATCGTCGGGATCTTGTACTCCTCGAGGTTGGCGTTCATGACGTGGCCGAGGTGCTCGTCGACGACCCGCTCTTCGGTCAGCGCGAACCCGATCCCCTGGGTGATTCCTCCGTAGATCTGGCTGTCGACCAGGGCTGGGTTGATGATGCGGCCGATGTCGTGGGCCGTCGAGACCCGCAGGACCGTGATCTCGCCGGTCGCCGTGTCGACCTCGACCTCGATGCACTGCGCCCCGAAGGTCCGGACCGACATGCCGGTCGGGTTCGGGCCGCGAACGCCCTTGCCGAGCAGGTTGGCCGGGGCGACGTCCTCCATCACCTCCGCGATTGTGACGGACTGATCGGTGTTGCCCGCGACCGAGATCCGGCCCTCGCTGATCGTCAGCCGGTCGGCCGCGACCTCCATCTTGACGGCGGCCAGCCGGAGGAGCTGGACCCGGACATCGGCGACGGCGCCGCGGACGGCGGGCCCGACCGACGCCATCGTCGAGGAGCCGGAACTGGCCGGTGAGTACGGCCCGGTCGCCGTGTCGCCGAGCTGGAGCCGAACCTGGTCGATGTCGACGCCCAACTCCTCGGCGGCGATCTGAGCCAGCCCGGTCCGGGTGCCGGTGCCGATGTCCTGCGTGCCGGTGACGACATCGATCCCGCCATCCGGATTTAACCTGGCGAAGGCGTAGGCCGGCGGGTGCCCGGCACCGCCGACCCAGTCGTGGGCGGCGAATCCGCGTCCGCGCCGCTTCGTGCCTGACGGCGCCGGGCGTTCGTAGTCGTCCCAGCCGAAATCTTCGGTTGCTTTGTCGTAGCAGAGCCGAAGACCCTCCGGCATGGAATAGTCCTGGTCCTCGAGCTGGTCACGCTCCGCGTAGTTCCGCCGACGGAACTCGACCGGGTCGAGCCCAAGCAGCCGGGCGAGTTCGTCCATGATCTGCTCGATCGCCCAGGCCGATTCGACGTGGCCTGGGGCGCGGAACGCCACGGCCGGACCGGCGTTGGTCAGGACCGTCCGCGACTCGGTGTGGACGTTGTCGCACCGGTACAGCGTCTGGTACATCCCGGGGACGTTGCTCGCCTCGCCGCCGACCTGATAGGCGCCGTTGTCGATGTGGATGTCGGCCCAGATCCCGACCAGGGTCCCGTCGGACGTCGCGCCGAACCGGACGTGCTGCCAGGTCGGGTTGCGGTTGCCGCTGGCGAGGTTCTCGGCCCGGCGGTCCAGCATCAACTGGACCGGCCGGCCGGCCCGTTTCGCCAGCAGCGGAGCGATGATGTCGGTCTTCCACGAGACCTGCTTGGCGCCGAAGCCCCCGCCCATGTGCTGTTTGATCACCCGGACCTTGTGCTCGGGCAGACCGAGCGACGACGCGACCATTTGCCGGACCGTGAAGACGGACTGCGTCGAGGCCCAGACGGTCAACTCGTCGCCGTCCCACGAGACGGTGCAACCGTGCGGCTCCAGCGCGTTGTGCAGGGCGGCCTGAGTGGTGAAGACCGCGTCGACGATGACATCGGCACCGGCCAGCGCCGCGCTGGCATCGCCCCGGTCGTAGACCTTGGGTTCGTCCGGGATGTTGCCCTCATCGCGCAGCTTCGGGGCGTCCGGCCTGATCGCGTCCTCGACGTTCATGACGTGCGGAAGGATCTCGTACTCGACCTCGATCAGCCGGAGGGCGTCGGCCGCGATGTCGTCCGACTCGGCGGCGACGGCGGCGACCTCGTCCCCGACGTAGCGGACGGTCGTGTCGAAGACGAAGCTGTCGGTGAACCACGGGATCTTCGGCGTGTTGGCCGAGCTGATCACGGCGTGAACGCCGGGCAGCGCTTCGGCTCGGCTCGTGTCGATCCGGATGATCCGGGCGTGCGGGTGCGGGCTTCGCAGGACGGCGGCGTAGAGCTGGTTCGGCAGCCGGATATCATAGCTGTACTGGGCCCGGCCGGTGACCTTCTCGATCCCTTCCAGCCGGGTCGCCGGCAGCCCGACGGCCGACATCTCCCGGTCGACGGGCCAGACTTCGACGCCCTCGTGCTCCGTCAGAGCGAGCTTGCCGTCCTGGATCTTCACATCCATCGTAGCGGTCACCGGGACACCTCGCTCTCGCGGCGCTCGTTCTGGATCTCGGCGGCCAGCATCCCGGCCCGGATGATGTTGCGGTAGGCGCCGCATCGGCAGAGGTTGCCCGAGACCGCCATCTGGACGTCATCCTCGGTCGGATTGGCGTTGTCGTTCAGCAGCGCCCGCAGGCTCATGATCTGGCCGGGGGTGCAGAAGCCGCACTGGAAGGCATCCATCCGGATGAAGGCTTCCTGGACCGGATCGAGCGCCTCCGGCTGCTCCAGGCCCTCGATCGTGCGGATATCGTGCCCGTCGCATTCGACGGCCAGGGTCAGGCAGGAGTAGGCGGTGTGGCCATCCACGTGGACGGTACAGGCGCCGCAGTTGCCCATGTTGCAGACCTTCTTGGTGCCGGTCAGGCGCAGGTCCTCGCGCAGGGTGTCGAGCAGGGTGCGGCGGGGCTCGGTCAGGAGATGATGATCGGACCCGTTGACGGTCAGCGTCACGGGAACTCGCTGGTTGGCCATGTCTGCTCCTGCCGGTTCAACGGACTGTACAGGTTGGGTCGCGGCGTGGGAGCCGCGAATCGTAGGCCGCGATCCAAGCAAAGTCCAGACCATCCAGTCGTGAGACGACCGCGCTACCAATCCGATTTCTCGTCATGGAACTGGCTGGTGGATGGAGGGGAATGGGAGGTTCAGGATTCGACCGGAGAAGGTGTCATCAACGCTGACATCCCCTGCCGGCTCTACGCCAGCACCTACTCGGTGAGCGCCCACTTTGGCCGGATCGTCGGTCAGCTCGGTGTCACGACCCGCACGAACGCGATGCGGCGCTGACTGGGCGAGCGCGGCGGGTGACGATCGATGACGGCCTCCTTCGCCCGACAAAGCCCGGACTGCGGGGCCGTTTCGTAAGTCCGAAGTTTACGAGCCAGACCGCCCTGCGCAACCAGAATGATCGCGTCCGGGCAAGGGGTTCAGGAAAATCGCCCGGGACGGTTCGATCATGGCTCCGATGGAAGATGAGGGTGGCGAAGCCAGTTATCGCCCTGCGGGGCGATGGCCGCTGCGGCGGCCGGGCTCGTAAAACTCGCCCCTACGAAGAGGTGTCGCAGCGGCCCGATCTTCTGGTTCGGGGACAGACGACACCGGCGCTTCCTTCGGCCGAGTGAGCGCCGGTGTCGTTGGGAAGACTGGGCCGGGCGGTTCGCCGGGGCTAAGCGGCTGGCGGCGTCGTCTCGTGGCCCTCGACAGTGCCGCCGGTCATGGCTGGGTCGGGCTGCGGTGTGGTGCTCGCCGGCTCGGCGTGCGGCCAGCTGGCGTCGGTGATGATGCCGAATCCCGCTGAACTCGCTTGCGCGTTGAGGGCCGGGATCGCCTGCTCGATCGCCTGCTCGAACCGCGTGATCTCCGCCTCGATCTCGGCGCTCAGCTCGGTGACGGCCTCGGCGGCCTGGTCGGTCGGTCGGTAGTCGCCGAGCTGGACGGCGGGACCGACCCCAGCCAGTTGCGCCATCAGCTTCGTTCCGGCGTTGTTGCGGTCGCCCCAGCCGGGCCGGAGATCCGGGACGGCGATCGTCGACTCGATATCGACGATCTGTTCGCGGAGGCGGTAGGCGGCGGCGGCGAAGTCGGCCGCGCCATCCCGGGTCCTCGCCCGCTTGCACCAGTCCCCTAGCTGGCCGCGCAGGTCGCGCATCCGGTTGAGGGTCTTCGCCGTCCGGTCGAGCTGGGCGTGGATCTTCAGCAGGAGCGCCTCCTGGGCGTCGAGGTCCGCCTGCGTCGCCGGGCGGTTGGCCGGCTTGACGACGCGGAACGGCTGGCTTAGCTCCGTCTCGCCCACCGTGAGTGTGACGGTGAAGTCACCGGGAGCGACGAACGGGCCGGAGATCGCCTCGCTGGCGACTGGGTCGTCGCCCTCGACCTTCGTGACCGGTCCCCAGTGAAGGTCCCAGACGAACCGGTTCCAGCCCGCGACGGCCGGGACGCGGAGCTCCTTGGCGATCGCCGGGTCGTCGTCGGTGCGGCTCGTGTAGCGGCGAACCTCGGTGCCGGCGGCGTTGGTGAGGGTCAGCGTGAGCGGCTTCTCCGGCGCCTCGGCCAGGAAGAACGTGATGATCGCACCCCTTGGCGGGTTCTCCCCGACATCGAGGTAGGTCCGCAACGGCGTGCCGTTCTCGTCGATCGTCGCGGTGAAGGCGCCCGGCGTCCGGCCGATGTAGTTGGTCGTGGTCAGGACGTTGCCGGTCCAGTCGATGCCCGGCAGGATCCGGAGCGTATCGCGGGGCGGCATCAGGTAGGTCGTGGCGGCGGGGACCCCGGCGGCGAGCTGCCGGATCGGCGTCAGGTCGTCGAGGATCCAGATCGCCCGGCCGTGCGTGCCGGCGATCAGGTCCGTGCCCTTGACGATCAGGTCATGGACCGGCGAGACCGGCAGGTTGAGCTGGAGCGGTGCCCAGGTCGAGCCGTCGTCGGTCGAGACGTGGACGCCGAGCTCGGTCCCGGCGTAGAGCAGCCCCGGTGTCGTCGGGTCGGCCCGGATGACGCGGGTGAACTCACCGGCCGGGATGCCGTCGTCGATTCGGGTCCAGGACGCGCCGAAGTCCCGGGTGACGAACAGGTAGGGCGAGTAGTCGTCGGTCTTGTAGCGGGTCGCGGCGACGTAGACCGTGGCCGGGTCGGTCGGCGAGGGCTCGATGCCGCTGACCATCGTCCAGTCCTGGAACTGGGGCGGGGTGACGTTCCGCCAGCTGGCGCCGCCGTCCTGGCTGAGGTGGATCAACCCATCGTCCGACCCGGCCCAGAGGACGCCCTTCACGTGGGGGGACTCGATCAGCGAGAAGACCGTCGCGTAGGTCTCGGCGCCGAGGGCGTCCTTGTTGACCGGGCCGCCGGACGGTTCGAGGGTGTGCGGCTCGGCCCGGGTCAGGTCGGGGCTGATCGGTTGCCAGCTCTGGCCCTCGTTGGTCGAGCGGTAGACGCGGTCGCCACCGATGTAGATCGTGTTGACGTCGTGCGGGGAGACGACGATCGGGTAGGTCCAGGCGAAGCGTTGCCTGAGCGCTTTCGAGCCAAGGCCGGTCTTGGACTCCGGCCAGGAGGTGATCAGCCGGATCTGGTCGGTGCGGCGGTCGTAGCGCTGGAGGGCGTTGCCGCCGCCCGGCGACGAGCCGATCGCGCCGACGTAGATGATGTCCGGATCGTCCGGCTTGACGACGACGTAGCCGCTCTCGCCGCTGCCGGCGTCGTAGACGTGCTGCCAGGTGATCGACGACGTGTTGGTCCAGGCCGGGACCGCCAGGCTGCTGTTGTCCTGCTGGGTGCCGTAGATGTGGTACGGCTCCTCGTTGCTGACGCCGAGGTGATAGAACTGGGCCGTCGGCTGGTTGTAGATCGTGCTGAACGTGTAGCCGCCATCGACGGAGACATTGGCGCCGCCGTCGTTGCCCTGGATCATCCGGAGCGGGTCCTTCGGGTCGATCCAGAGGTCGTGGTTGTCGCCGTGGGGCGTGACGATCTCGCTGAAGGTGCGGCCGCCGTCGGTGCTGCGGTAGAAGTCGAGGTTGTTGATGTAGACCGTCTCCGGGTCGACCGGGTCGGCGGTGAGGTGGACGTAGTACCAGGCCCGGCTGATCAGGTTCTGGTTGTCGCTGACCAGCTCCCAGGTGACGCCGTAGTCATCGGACCGGTAGAGACCGCCCTCCTTCGTCTGCTCGATCAGCGCCCAGACCCGGCCCGTCTTCGCCGGGGAGGCCGCGACGGCGAGCTTGCCGAGGGTGCCCTTCGGCAGACCGCGGTTGCGGGTGATGTCCTGCCAGGTCTCGCCGCCGTCGAGGCTGCGCCAGAGGCCGCTCTCCGGACCACCGCTGCTGATCTGCCAGAAGTTGCGGTAGGCCTCCCAGATCGTCGCGTAGACGATCCGCGGGTTGGACCCGTCGACGGAGAGGTCGACGGCACCGGCCCTGTCGGAGACGAACAGGACGTGGCGCCAGCTCTTGCCGCCGTCCTCGGTCTTGAACACGCCGCGCTCCGGGTTCGGTCCGAAGGCGTGCCCGAAGGCCGCGACCCAGGCGACGTCGGGACTGGTCGGATGGACCCGGATCTTGCCGATGTGTCGGGTCTCCGTCAGGCCGACGTGACTCCAGGTCGTTCCGGCGTCGGTCGACTTGTAGACCCCGTCGCCGTGGGAGACGTCGATCCGGATCGTCGTCTCGCCGGTGCCGGCGTAGATGACGTTCGAGTCCGACGGCGCGACGGCCACGGCGCCGACGGAGGACGTCCTGAAGAAGCCGTCCGAGACCGGTTTCCAGTACAGCCCGGCGTCGGTCGTCTTCCAGACGCCGCCGGCGGCCGCCCCGAAGTAGAACGTGTTCTGATCGTGGTAACTCCCGGCGACGGTGACGACGCGTCCGCCCCGGAACGGCCCGACGGAACGCCAGCGGGAGACGCCTTCGATGTCCTGTAGTCTGGTCACTGGGTGCCCTTTCGGATGAGCGGCCGGTCTCGGCCCCGGACGATCGGTACGAGTCGTGAGACGGAAGATCGACGCTGTCGGGACTAGATCAGCCCGAGTTCGGTCAGCAGGTCCAGCGTTCCCTCGAGGTCGGCCAGGTCGCTGAGGTCGAGGTCGGGCGGGTGGATCTCGGAGAGCGGGACCAGCTCCGGCTGCGCCAGGACCCCGGCCGCAAGTGGGTACTCCAGCGTCTGCTCGGCGAAGTAGGTCTGGGCCTCGACCCCGAGCAGGTAGCGGGTGACGGCCAGGGCCTGCTCCTCCTGCCCGCTGCCGGCGATGACGCCCACGCCGCCGATGTTGACCAGCGAACCGATGTCACCGCCGGGGAAGTAGTAGTTCTCGACGGCGATGTCTGGGTTCTCGCGGCGGGCTTCGAAGACGTAGTAGTGATTGACGAGGCCGACCGCGACCTCCTGTGAGGCGACGGCGTTGACCTGGGGGCCGTTGTCGTCGAACGTGATCGGACGGGTCGCGATGACGTCCTCCAGCCACCGGCGGGCGCGGTCCTCGCCCTCGGTGACGCGGAGGGCGGTGATGAACGACTGGAACGGGGCGTTGGTCGGCGCCCAGCCGATCGGACCATTGAGGTCAGTGGTGGGCAGGTCGAGGATCGAGGCCGGCAGCGTGGCAGGGTCGGTGACCTCCGGGTTATAGAGCAGGACCCGGACGCGGCCCGACAACCCGAGCCAGACGCCGTCCGACGAGCGGTACTCCGGACCGATCTTTTCGAGCAGGTAGTCCGGGAGCGACGCGAGGACGCCGGCCCGGGCCAGTGAGCCCAGCGCCCCGGCGTCCTGACAGAAGTACAGCCCGGCTGGCGTGTTGTCGCCCTCCTCCAGGATCTGGGCCGCCAGTTCGGCCGTGTTGCCGTAGCGGACGTCGAGATCGATTCCGGTCGCGTCGGCAATGAGCGGGATCAGGCCGCTGACGAGCGACTCGTTGCGACCGCAGTAGATCGTCAGGTTCCCACCGACCGGCGTGGCCGCCGGGGTCGCGTCTGGTGCGGCCCGACGGGCGGTGACGTTACCGTGAGAGATCGCCAGGGAAGCCGCCCCGGCGAGGCTCGCGCCGGCGACGTGCCGCCGCGACCAGCGGCGGTGGGATCTCGGGACGGGTTCGGACAACGCAACCTCCCCGGTTCGTCTGGTCGCGGGCTGCGCGACAACGGTATTCGATGTCGTCAGGCACCCTACCGACACCGGGTATCGGTGTCAATCCGCCGGTTTCGCCGATTGTGCATCCCGCTCAAATCGGCGGCTGACACTCCCGTCAGGGTCGTTCCGACCACCGGTACGGATGCGCCTGCTCGTGTTCAGCCACCCCCGGTCGGAGCTGCCGCCGGGCTGGTCAGCTCGACGCAGAACCGATGGAGACCGTCGAGGACCGTGCCAACGGCGGCGACGAAGACGGCGTCGTTCTCGTGCAGCGCCCGCAGCCCGAGACCGACGGCCCGGACGCCGACCGACCACGGCGTGAGCTGGCGGTCGTTCGTCTCGGCGCCCCGGAGGGCGAGCGCCATCGCCGTCAGGGCCGGGTCGGTCAGCTCGTAGCGGTAGAGGAGCGCGTCGAAGCCGGTCCGCAGCCCGGTGTTGCGCAGTTCGGCCCGCGGGTGGTGGAAGGCCGTCGCCCCGCGCTCCTCGGCCGCCGCGATGACGTCGGCCTCGGGCAGGAAGGTGATCGTCGCCTCCGGGTCGATCCGGTTGCGGATCAGCCAGATCATGGCGGCGCGGTCGAGTCGGGCTCCGGTTCGGGTGATCCACTCCATGCCGCGTGGTCCTCTCGGTCTGATGAGTCGAAGGGCTCGTGTCGTCGGAGATCGTCCGCTCCTGACCGGACGGCGTCAACCGGCTGGCCGCGACTCAGCCACGCCCGGTGTCAGCCGGACCGCGACGGGAAACTGACGACGGCGCCGATCACCTCAAGGCCGACCGCGCTGCCGGCCGGAATCCGAATATATGACGATGCCCGGACCGTGACCAGCGTGTCGTTCACAAGCGTGATGGACAGGATCTGATCGCGGCCCTGGAACCGGGATTCGAGCATGGTCCCCCGAGCCCCTTCCGCCGCGTCGTCGTGGATCCGGATCATCTCCGGCCGGATCAGGACGTCGACCTCACCCGCCGCCGGACGGTGGAGCGGCAGCGGCCCGAGGGCGGTGACGACCGTCCGGCCGTCGGCCCGGCCCGGCAGGAACTGGGCGTCGCCGACGAACTCCGCGACCTCGCGGTCGGCGGGATGGTGGTGGACCTCGATCGGCGCGGCGACCTGCCGGAGCCGACCGTCGATCATGACGCCGACCCGATCGGAGATGCTGAGCGCCTCGTCCTGGTCGTGGGTGACGAGGACCGCGGTCGCGTTGGCGGCCCGCAGGATTCGGCGGATCTCATCGCGGAGCTGGACGCGCAGAGCCTGGTCCAGGTTCGAGAACGGCTCATCGAGCAGCAGGATCGCCGGGCCGGGCGCCAGGGCGCGGGCGACGGCGACGCGTTGCTGCTGACCGCCCGAGAGGTCGCTCGGGTAGCGGTCTCCGAAGCCATCGAGGCCGACGAGCGCGAGCATCTCCTCGACGCGGGCGGAGCGTTCACGCCCCCGGGGAAGCCCGAAGCCGATGTTCCGGGCGACGCTGAGGTGGGGGAAGAGGGCGTACTCCTGGAACACCATCCCGACGCGGCGCCGTTCGGGCTCGACGAACGTCCGGTCCCCGGCGACCAGCCCACCGTCGATCCGGATCGAGCCGCTCTCCGCGCGCTCGAAGCCGGCGATCAGACGCAGGGTGGTCGTCTTGCCGCAGCCACTCGGGCCAAGCAGGGAGAGCAACTCACCCGGTCGGACATCGATGGAGAGCTCGCTGACGACTGGCGTACCGTCGAATCGCTTGCTGAGGTTTCGGACCGTCAGGGCTGGCGGTTGACCGGTACCGGCCTGCGCGGACGATGCCGGCCCGGATGAAGGAGTGATCGCTGCCTGCTGTGCCACGTTTGTCGGGTCCCATCGCTTGGTCTTCCGCCGTTCGGTTCACCCATGCTACTCGGCACCGGCCGCGGGCGCCGCGGGTCTACCGGTTGGACGACCGCCGCGGACGGAGCAGCCGACCACTGAGCAGGATCGTCGGCAGGACCGTCAGGAGGATCAGCAGCATCGCCGCCGTCGCCGCGCGGCCGTACTGGGCGACGCCGGTCGCGGTCCAGATCTCGGTCGCCACGGTTCCGAAGCCGGTCGGGCTCAGGAGTAGTGTGATCGGCAGCTCCTTGAGGACGGTGATGAAGACCAGTAGAGCGCCGGAGGCGATGCCGGGCCAGACGAGCGGCAGCGTGACCTGACGCAGGGTCGCCAGGGGCGACCGGCCGAGCGCCCGCGAGGCGTCCTCGAGCCGGGGGCTGACCTGCATCAGGGCCGACTGGGTCGCCCCGACGCTCTGGGCGAGATGGCGGATCATCATCGCGAGGATCAGCAAGGGCAGCGTCTGGTAGAGGGGCGAGAGGTAACGGGCGCCGATGAAGACGAACGCCAGACTGATGACGATCCCCGGGACGGCGAAGCCGAGGTAGGTCAGCCGGCTGAGCAGACCGGCCAGTCGAGCGTTCGAGCGGACGGCCAGGATGGCGATCGGCAAGGCCGCGGCGATCGTTGCCAGGGCCGAGAGGCCAGCCAGCGCGACCGAGTTGCCGACAGCGGCCGGCAGGTCGCCCAGCCCGTTGGCGACCGACGACCCGGACAGCGCCCACCACATCAGCGTCGCCAGCGGGACGCCCAAGGCCAGCAGGGCGATCAGCGCACACCAGGCGAACGCGACCCAGCGCCATCGGCCGAGGCGAACGACCGGTTGCCGCCGGGCCGCTCCGCCGCCGACGCGATAGAAGGAGCCCCGGCGCCGCATCCGGAACTCGCCGGACAGGATGACGACCGCCAGGACGATCAGGATGACACCGAGGGCCGAGGCGAGTGAGCGGTCGAAGGCGGACCGGTACTGGGTGTAGATCACGCGGGTGAAGACATCGAAGCGCATCAGCGTAACGACGCCGAAGTCGGACATCGTGTAGAGGACCGCCAGCAGCGACCCCGCGCCGATCGCCGGCCGGAGCTGCGGCAGGGTGCACCTCACGAGTGTCCGCCAGCGGCCCCGGCCGAGGCTCCGGCTCGCCTCGTCAAGGCTCGGATCGAGGCGCAGCATCGCCGCCCGGGCGCTCAGGTAGACGAAGGGATACGTGAACAGGATCAGGGTGATCGCGGCACCGGGGAATCCGTAGATGCTCGGCAGTCGTTCGATGCCAACAGGTTCGAGCCAGTTCTGGACCAGTCCCCTCGGGCCGAGGGTTCCGATCACGGCGAGGGCGCCGGCGTAGGAGGGGATCACCAGGGGGAGCGGCGCGAGGACTGCCCAGAACCGGCGCAGCGGTAGGTCCGTCCGCGTCGTGAGACAGGCCAGGGGAACCGCCACCAGGATTCCGCCCACCCCAACCGCCACCCCGAGCCGTATCGTGTTCCAGAGGATGAGGGCCGTGCGCTCCCGGACGACGAGGGGCCAGAGGTCCGACCCGGCCTCCAGTGAGCGGGTCAGGAGATAGGCCGGTGGAATCAGGACCAGGGCCGATGTCGCCAGGGCGAACAGCCAGAGGATCAGCAGGTAGGGGGACGGCAGGGCACGGCGCACCCGTCGTTCCGCCGCACGTGGAGGGAGCCCAGCGCGATCGCCGGGCTCCCCGAGGTGGTCCTGTCGCGAGGTCGAGATGTCCAACGGGCTGCTCCGGTGCGGGTCGAGCAGGTTAGATCAGGCCGACGTCGGTCAGCAGGGCCAGCGTACCTTCCAGGTCCGCCAGGTCGCTCAGGTCGATGTCCGGCGCCTGGAGATCCGCCAGCGGGACGAGGTCATCGATCGCCGGAATGCCCGCCGCGAGCGGATACTCGGAGGTGATGTCGGAGAAGTAGGTCTGGGCCTCGGTCCCGAGCAGGTAGGCGGTGACCGCCAGGGCCTGAATCTCCTGCCCACTGTCGGCGATCACGCCGACCCCGGCGACGTTGATCAGGGAGCCGAGGTCGCCGTTCGCGAAGGAGTAGTTCTCGACCGGGATGTCCGGTGTCTCGCGGCGGGCCTCGTAGAGATAGTAATGATTGACCAGCCCGACCGCGATCTCCCGCGAGGCGACCGCCGTGAGCTGGGGGCCGTTGCTCTCGAAGATGACCGCGCCGCTGCCGATCATGTCCTCGAGCCACTGGCGGGCGGCATCCTCACCCCCGGTGATCCGCAGGGCCGTAACGAAGGACTGGAATGAGGCGTTGGATGGCGCCCACCCGATCGGTCCCCCGAGATCGGCCGACGGCAGGTCGAGGATCGAGGCCGGGAGGGTGGACGGATCGGTCACGTCGGTGTTGTAGACCAGCGTCCGGACGCGGCCGGAGACGCCAACCCAGAGTCCCTCGGTTGAGCGGAAGGCCGGTTCGACCAGGTCCAGCGTCGTCGCCGGAAGCGCAGCCAGAACGCCCGCGCCGGCGAGGGCGCCGAGTGCACCGGCATCCTGCCCGAAGTACAGCCCGGCGGGTGTGTTCTCACCCTCCTCGAGGATCTGGGCGGCGAGCTCAGCCGTGTTGCCGTAGCGAACGTCCAGCGTCACCCCGGTGGCCGCCTCGATGTTCGGGATCAGGCCACCGACCAACTCCTCGTTGCGGCCACAGTAGACCGTGAGGGTGCCACCGACAGGCGTGGCCGCGGGCGTCGCGTCCTGGGCGGAGGCGGGTCGGCCCGCGATCAGCAATCCGGTTCCGATGGCCGCGGTCGTGGCGAGCTGGCGACGGCTGACCGTCGCGTTCGACGCAGCGTGATGACGACCCATCCAGAGTCCCTTTCGGATTGGCATTGGCGCCCGATGACCTCTCCCGTCCCGGCGATCCGGGACCGGTTTTCCACCGCCGCTGATCGCTGGCCGGAGGATAGGCGCATGGTATCCCATATCCGACTTGAACGGTAGGAGATCGTCGAAAGCGTTGAGCCGATGCCCCAGAAAAGGCATCGGCGTCCGCCAGGCGACGGACACCGATTCACGGGGATGGAACGCTGGTTCCGGCTCGCAGCGCCCGGTTCAGGCCCGGCGGCGGACACCGTTGAGGAGGCGGCGACGGGGCGGTTCAGGCTTGGGCGGCGCGGTGGATGGTTTGTTCCGCTCGGCCTGGCGGCGGAGTTCGCGGAGCCGGCGGGCCAGGCGGAAGCGCTCACGGCTGAGGTCGCGCTCGACGCGGGCGAAGACGGCCTCGCCGGCCTGCTGCTGGAGCCAGAGCTTGTAGGCCCGCGTGTCCTGGAGGCGAGCCAGCTCATCCTGCTGGCCGTCGATCAGGCGGGCCAGCCGGTCGATCTCGGCTTCGGCCCAGGCGATCTTGTCCTCGATCGTCCGCTCGGCGACGCTCGTCGGGTCGATCTCACGAGCGAACCGGCGGAGCTGGACGAGATCGAGGTCGGCGTAGGCGACATTCACGCGCTGCATGATCGCCTCGCGGCGGGAGCGGTCGTCCTCGCTGCTGGCCCAGTCGGGGTGATAGCGACGGGCGAGGTCGCGGTAGAGCGCCTGGGCCTCGCGGCGGGCGGCCTCGCGCTGCGGGGTGCTCTGGCGTGCGCCCCGCCCCATCAGCGCCTCCTCGTCCTCCGAGCCGTCGCCGCCGTGCTCCTCGGCCGGCCCGCCGACGGGGATCCCGGTCCGGTTGTAGCTCGGCGCCTCGGGCGCCGAGCCGTCGTTCGGCAGTCGGTGCGTCCCGCTCATCAGCAGGCCGGTCCACTGCTCGGCCAACCGGGCGAGGACATCGGCCAGCTCCGGATCGTAGAGCTCGTCCTGCTGGGCCAGGCTGTTCTCGAGGTCGGAAACGACGATCCGGGCCTGCCGGACCTCGGTCAGCAGGGAGTCGACGCGGCCGAGGACGGCACTGGAGAAGGCACTCAGGAGCTGGCGGAGGGCGACGATCTCCTCTTCGAGCGTCTCGGCCTGGCGCTGGCGGGCGGCGATCCGGACGAGGAGCCGGGCGAACTGGTCCTCCTCGGCGCGACGGACCCGGACGAGGAAGACATCGCCGGCAAACGGGGAGCGGCCGGTACGCCGGCCTCGGCTGGACTCGGTCTTCTCTGGGGCGGATGTCACGAGGCGGCGAACTCCGGCGGCGACGATCCCGAGAGATCGACGCGTCTTGAGACGGCACGGCGGCCGGCCAGGCGGTCGAAGCACGGCGATGGTGAGACGGTCGGGAACAGTAACCTGCCAATTATGCCCGGCAAGGCCTGCCCTGCCCAATCGGCGGAGCGGCCGGCCCGGCTCGTCGAGCCGCGCCGCGGTGGAGCGGCGCGGCGTCAGGACCGGTCGGTTGGCGAGCGTCCCCGCCCGCTCAGGTCGGCTCGGCCGCGGCGGTCGTAGAGGCCACAGGCGTCGAAGCCGTCGTCGTAGCCGAGGTCGAACGCGTCGACGCGCTCCTCGCCCGTGCCGTGGTCGACCCCAGCCTCGAAACCGCCGATGTCATTCATGAGCGAGCGGACCGCGTCGACGTCGCTCTCCCGATAGATCCCGCGCAGGACCGCCGAGCGGATGTATGAGCCCGACAGGCAGTCGGCCTGCTGCTCGGCGATGAAGGTGTCCTTCGGGTCGCCGTAGTCGAACCCGCGATTCCAGCCGGTCAGGTCCTGGAGGTGGTGGCCGGACTCGTGGGCGAGGATCGCCGCCAGGGAGATGTCGCCGGCCCGCGGAATGATGTAGGTCAGCATCCAGGGCGCATCGATCAGGATCCGCTCGTCGGCCCCGCAGTAGGCTGGTCCGACTCCGGGGTCCCGCAGGGTGTTGCGGTCGGGCGGGCTCCCGTCGAGCGTCGTCGAGAAGCACGGCGACTCGGTCGGTTCGGAGAAGGTCTGGTAGTCCGGGCCGATGTACTCATCCTTCCCCTCCATGCGGAGCGAGCGCCGATAGAAGCGGTCGATATCCTCGCTGAGCGTTGCCGTCCGTTCGGAGAACCCGCCGACGTCGAGCGATTGCGGCTCGACCGCCAGGCTGTCGTCCAGGAAGTCATCGGCCACCGCGAGGCTGTCGTCGAAGCCCGCCTCCGTACTGGACAGACCGACGACGATGACCGACTCGCCCGGCGTCAGCGTCTGGCAGCCGAGGTAGAGCCGCTGGCCGGACTCGTCACGAGGGGATTCCGTGTACTCGAACGCCTGAAACGCGATGTCCTCACCGGGCCCGATCGGGGCGTCGACACCGTTGCGGAGCGGGGAGAGGTCCGCGATGTCGAAGACCTGCGGGTAGAAGTCCGTCATCTGCTCGAGGCAGACATCGGCATCACCACCGAAGTTCATGAAGCCCCAGACCTGCAGCGAAAGGTCCGCGTCGTTCTGAAAGACCGCCAGGTCCACCCCGTAGACGGCGGTCGAACGGTCCAGATCCCAGCCGCTGCCCCAGTCGAGGGTGAAGCCGAGCGGGCTCTCATAGCTCGACCGCCCGATCGCCGGCTCGCCGGTGCCGGTCTGGCTCCGCGACAGTGCCTGCCGAACGCTGCCCATGAACGGTGTGGCCTCGGCCGGGGCGTTCGCGGCGGACCCATGGCCGACCGGGGCGAGGAGGCCGCCGAGCAGGGTCATGACGACGAACACCAGGAGCGAACGGGACATCGACGTCGGACCGGACATAACTACTCTCCAGCGATGAGGGCGTGACGAGGGATAACGGCGGCGTACGGGAGCAACCGACGGACCGCGACCGGGGTCGGAAGGCGTTGATCCCCACCAGTATGACGTCTGCCCGCCGGGTTCGGTTGCGTCGCGGCCCACAACGGACACTCCCGGCCGCGATGCCTGGGCACCACTGCCGGGAGTGTCCCGGAACGATCGACGTATGGGACAGGTCGCGGCTAGCCGAGCTGCGGGATGACCTGCTCGGTGAACTGCTGGATCATGCTGTGGTCGTACGCGATCCGCGGCATGTAGATCAGCTGGTAGTCGATCCCCACGTCGCTCTTCTCCTTGAGCGCCGCGACGACCTTGTCCGGGGTGCCGACGACGAAGTCCTTCTGGAAGTCCTCGAAGGTGGCCCCGATCGCGCCGCGGGCCTTCTCGGTCGCCGACTCAGCGTCGTCGCCCTCCTGGAGCAGGAAGACGTTCGTCGAGGAACTCCGGATGATCTCGTCGTAGTTCCGGCCGACCGTCTCGCAATGGCCCTTGAGGACTTCGAGCTTGTGGGCGATCTGCTCCGGCGGCCCGCCGAGGTTGCAGGCGTTGGCGAACCGGGCGACCAGCTTGAGGGTGACCTGCTCGCCGCCGCCGCCGATCCAGAGGGACGGGTGCGGCTTGCGGACGCCCTTCGGCTCGTTGATCGGCTCGTCGATCGAGTAGTACTCGCCCTTGAAGGTTGGCTTGTCCTCGGTCCACATCTTGTGGATGATCTCGACGCCCTCGCGGAAGGCGCGCATCCGGTCGCGGGTCTCGGGGAAACCGTAGCCGTACGCCTTCCACTCGTGCTCGTACCAGCCGGCGCCGTAGCCGGCGTAGAGCCGGCCGTGGGCGGCGACGTCGACGGTCGAGGCGATCTTGGCCCAGAGGGCCGGGTTACGGTAGCCGTTGCAGGTCACCATCTGCCCGACGTTGATCCGCTTGGTGTCGCGGGCCAGCGTCGCCGTCGCCGTCCAGGCCTCGAAGACCGTGTTGTCGGTCGGCTTCGGGACGGTGTGGAAGTGGTCGTAGACCCAGATGCTGTCCCACAGCCCCTCGTCCGCGACCTTGCCGACGTTGGTCATGGCCTCGTACTGCTCGATCGGATCCTCGATCTCGATGAGATCCATCCGCCAGCCCTGTGGGACGAACAAGCCATATCGCATGAGGTCGTTGCTCCTGATCCGGTGTGTTGCACACCACCGTTGCGGCCACGGTCACTGAGGTCGCATTCCGTCCACCTGGACGGGCACAATGAGTTCGGCGCGCAAGATGCTGGCCGTTGCGCATACTCAATGACTGAACAGGGTCATGTCCGATCGGCTGTGACGACCTGACAGAACCGGACCGAAGGAGCGAGCGCAATGGCTGGAGACACGGAACGATTCGTCATCGAGCCTCGGGGACCGTATCGGCTCACGACGATGATGGCGTTCCTCGACTCGTTCCAGCCTGCCGGGGTCGCGGCATCCGACGACCCGGTCCTGCGGGTCGCGTTCGTCGTCGACGGGACGGAGGACGTCGCCGCCGTCGACATCCGCCAGACCGAGGTGAACGGTCCCGTCAGCGTCGGCGTGACGACGACCGCGCCCATCGAGGCCGTCACCCATCACGTCGCCCGTCTGCTGTCGGTGGACCACGACGGTGCCGGTTACCCGGACATCGGCCAGCGTGATCCGGTGATCGGTGAGCTTCAGGCGGCGAACCCGGGTTTCCGGCCGACCGGCTTCTGGTCGCCCTTCGAGGCCGCCGTCTGGGCGATCACGAGTCACCGGATCCAGATGACTCAGGCGGCGAAGCTCAAGGCCGAGATCGCTCGTCGGTTCGGCACGCTCGTCCACCACGATGGTCACGACCTCACGGCCTTCCCGGCGCCGGCCGTCCTCGCGGAGGCCGATCTCTCGACGGTCTCTGGTCTCGGCGGTCGCAAGCCGGAATGGCTCCACGGTATCGCCGTCGCCGCGGCCGATGGTGCCCTGGGGGCTGACCGGCTCCGCGCCATGCCGGCGGACGAGGCGCTGGCGGCGTTGCGGCGGCTGGCCGGGGTCGGCCCGTTCTCGGCCGAGCTGATCCTGATCCGGGGCGCGATGACGGTCGATGTTCCGCCCGGAAACGAGGGTCGCTTCGTCGGGGCACTCGCCGCCGCGTACGGGATGAGCGCGCCGATGGACCCGGCGACCATCGACCGCATCACCGACGGCTGGGCACCGTACAGGACCTGGGTCAGCGTGCTGATCCGGTCCGCGGCGGGAGAGGGACCGCGGTCCCGGCGGTAGACGACCACTCGCGTCGATGACGGTTCAGCGGCGAGCGGGGAGTCCGCCGGCCCGCCAGCGCAGCACCCGGACCTCGGCGGCCGGCTGGCGCGGGTGGGCGTAGCGCCGGATCTCGGTGAAGCCGTGCTCGTCGAACAGGCGGATGTTGGCCGGCAGCGCGGCCCGCACTTCCACGTCGATCGCCCTTCGACCTTCGGCCGGCGCGAGGATCTCCTGGCACCACTCGATCAGCGCTCCGCCGATCCCGTTGCCGCGGCGGGCGGGCGGGACGCCGAGCCGGCCGAGGTAGAGACTGGCTGGGCGAAGGTCGTAGCGGACCGTCCCGACGACGACCGCGTCCTGGGTCGCGACGATCGTCTGGCCGCTCTCGATCGCGGCCGCAATGGTCTCGATCGTCTCGCTGGCGACACCGGTCGGTGGGTCGAGGGTCGCCTGCTCGGCGAACGCCTCCCGCAGGACCTGGTAGACCATCGCGGCCTGATCGGGCACGGCGACGGCGACCCGGATCACCGGGGGCTCGGGTGTGAGGTCGGCTGATTCGGTCATGCGGTCACGTTCCTCAAGTCGCCCTCGATCCGGGCACCCGTCGTCCGGACGGCCTCGATGAGGATGCGGAGATCGTCCTCATTCGTGCCGTAGTGGATGATGTTCGCCCGCAGGCCGAAGCGCCCGCCGATCCCGGCCTGGGTGACGAACGCGACACCCTCGGTCTGGACGGCTTCCATGATCGCCTTGTTCAGCGTGTCGAGGCTCGGGTCGTCGCTCGGCATCCCGTCGGGGCGATAGCGGAAGCAGACGATCGAGAGCTCGACGGGCGCGAGCCGCTCCAGGTCCGGGGCGGCGTCGACCATCGCCGCCAGCGTCCGTGCCAACGCGTTGTGCCGGGCGATCAGACGGGCGTAGCCGTCCCGGCCGACGTGCTGCATCGTCATCCAGAGCTTGAGCGCCCGGAAGCCGCGACTCTGCTGGAAACCGTACTCGGAGTACCACGGCAGGCCACCGATCCCGCGGCCCTCCTCGGTCCGGACGTAGCTCGGCACCAGGCTGAACGTGTCCCGCAGTAACGCGCCGTCCCGGACGATCGCGCAGCCGCACTCGACCGGGATCGACAGCCACTTGTGCGGGTCGATGGCGAGGGAATCGGCCCGTTCCATTCCGGCGTACCGTTCGCGCCGGTCGGGGTCCAGGATGCCGACCGCCCCGTAGGCGCCGTCGATGTGGAGCCAGAGGTCCTCCCCGGCGCAGAGGTCGGCCAGCAGGTCGAAGCGGTCGATCGCCCCGGTCGCGACCGTCCCGGCGCTGGCGGCGACGCAGAACGGCAGCCGTCCCGCTGCCCGGTCGGTGGCGATCGCCTCGCGGAGCGCCGCGACATCGATCCGGAACGCGTCGTCGACCGGGATCACCCGCAGGGACTTCGTTCCCAGCCCGAGCAGCTCGACCGCCTTGTGCAGCGTCGTGTGGGCCTCGCTGGAGAGATAGACGACCAGCGGGGGGTGATCGCCGGCCAGGCCATCGCGGCGGTCGTTCCAGCCGTGGCGCAGGGCGAGGCGGTGCCGGGCGGCGGCGAGGCAGGTCAGGGAGGCCACCGAGCCGCCGCTGACGAGGATGCCCATGCTGCCGTCGGTCGGGAACTCGACCAGCTCCATCAGCCAGCGGACCGCCGCCCGCTCGACATAGATCGCGGCGTGGTCGCCCCCGGCACAGCTCGGGTCCATCGCCGCGGCCAGCAGCTCGGCGATCACGCTGAGATGGGCCGGCGGGGAGTTGACCCAGCCGAAGAAGCGTGGGTGGCCGTTGCCCATCGGGAACGGCAGCACGGTCCCGGCGAACCGATCGAGGATGTCGTTGGGTGTCATTCCGTCCAGCGGGAGCGGCTGGTCGAGGAGTTCGGCTCGCTGGCCGGGCGTCATCGGCTGGTAGACCGCACGGTCCCGGACGCCGGCGAGATGATCGGCCGCCACGTCGACGGCCCGGTAGCCGAGCTGGCGGAACGTCTCCGGGTCGAGGGCGAGGTTCGAGTCTGCCACGACGGGCCTCCCTTGCAATTCGTGACATCAACGGATTCGAGGACGCTGGCGCAGGTCACAAGGACTACATTGTCAGGTGTGCGGGGATGTCGCCGGGAGCCACAAGTCGTGCCCGCTCCAGTTGCGAGATGAGCCCCGTCGCCCGGGATTCGTCGATCGCGAGGCGGTCCTGCAGGAAGCGGGCGGTGATCCAGTGCTGGTCCCGGATCGCCTCGACGGCCTGGGACCAGAGCGGGTCCTCATCGGCGATCTTCTCCCGGCCGGTCTCCGTCTCCTCGGCCTGGGCCGATCGCGGCTCCGCGACCTGATGGAGCGCGAGGTAGTAGACGCAGTCATCGTCGCCGGGGTTGGCGAAGCGGTGGAGCACGTCGCCCCGGTAGGCGATGCTGTCACCGGCCCCGACGAGCCACGGCGTCCCGTCGATCGTCAGCGTGAGCGAACCGGCTTCGACCGCGACGATCTCCCGCGTCCCGGCGGCGTGGGGCGGAAAGACGCCGGTGTCGATGCTGGGCGGGATCGTCGTCCGCATGAACTCGAACGCCGAACCGGACAGCGCCGGCGACAGGTTGCGCCGCTCCCAGCCGGACGGATCTCGCGCCACCCGCTGCTCGCCCCTGCGCAGCAGGACGATGTCGCCCTGCGTCTCCTCGCCGAGCAGGCTCGTCATGTTGGTCCCAAGTCCGTTGGCGATCCGGTGCAGCGTCAGGACCGTCGGCGCCTTCTCGCCGCTCTCGACGGCGGCGACCATGCTGCGGCTCACCCCGGCCCGGCGGGACAGGGCGTCGATCGTCAGCCCGGCCACCGTTCGAAGCGCCCTGATCCGCTGGCCCAGCGCCTCGACATCGAAGTCGTCACTCATCGTCACTGAGTCCCCGTCGACGTCATCCCGTTCTTGTCGCGATGAAGGATATAAAGAACACTATAGTGGTCGAATTCTCGAAGTCAAGAGGGCGATCTAGAGCAACCGGCCATGATCCGGCCGGAAACGGACCGGCCGAACGACATCGGTAACGAACGATCGGGCAAGAAAGCACGCCGCACGAACGGATCGTCGCCATAAGGCACCAACACCGAATCGAATGTCGTTCAGCCGGTCCTTCCGGGCAGGCACCCGGTGCCACAAGGCAAACGGCGACCAGGTCCCGAAGGACCCGGCCGCCGCTCGCTCACCGGTTGGCGCTGAACACAGCGGCTACGCCCGGCGGTCGATCGCGATCTCGCCACCCTTGAGGACGAGGGCGATGTTTTTGACGTCGGCCAGCTCATGGATCCGGGTCAGCGGGTCGACCGAGCTGACGGTCACGTCGGCCAGCTTGCCCGCTTCGAGCGTCCCGACCCGATCCTCCCAGCCCATGCACTCGGCCGCGACCTTCGTCGTCGCGACGATCACGTCCATCGGCGTCATGCCGACGTCGGCCATCAGGCCGAGCTCGCGGAGGTTGGTGCCGTGCGGCATCACGCCGGCGTCGGTCCCCATCGCGATCCGGACACCGGCCTTGTACGCCTTCGCGATGCTCTCCCGATGGATGTCGATCGTCTCCCGGGCCTTGCGCAGGCCGTACTCCGGCATCGCCCCGGTCGCGGCCGCCTGCTCGATCACCGCCAGCGGCGCGAGCAGGGTTGGGACGAAGAACGTCCCGTTGGCGAGGGCGAGCTCGATCACCTCGTCGTCGACGAACATGGCGTGCTCGATCGAGTGGATCCCCGCCCGGATCGCGTTCTTGATCCCCTCGGAGCCCTGGGCGTGGGCCATGACCCGGAGGCCGCGCCGGAACCGCGCCTCCTGAACGATGACCTCCAGTTCCTCGATCGTGAACTGGGTGAACTCAGGGTGGTCGGTCGGGCTCAGGACGCCGCCGGTCGAGCAGACCTTGACGACCTCGGCGCCGGCCCGGAGGACCTCGCGGACCTTCTTCCGGACGCCCTCGACGCCGTCGGCGATCCCGTCTGGCATTCCTGGGTACTCGGGCCAGAGCGGGACGGTGATCCCGGACAGGTGCCAGCTGTCGCCGTGGCCGCCGGTGATGCCGATCACGCCGGTGCTGACCTGCATCCGGGGTCCGGCGATGATGCCGTCCTCGACCGCCTGCTTGACGCCGACATCGGTCCCGCCGGCGTCGCGGACGGAGGTGATCCCGCACTCCAGGGTGTTGCGGAGGAAGCCGATCGCCCGGTAGAAGTTGTAGGAGAACGGTCGGGTCAGGTGGGCGTTGGTGTCCATCCCCTCGACCATCATGTGGACGTGCGTGTCGATCAGGCCCGGCATGATGTAGCCGCCCCGGACGTCGATCTCCTCGGTGCCGTCGGGGACGGAGAGGTCGGCCAGCCGGCCGACCCCGGCGATCCGCCCGTCGCGGAGCAGCACGCCGCCATCGGCGATCGGGTTGGCGCCGGTGCCATCGATCACGGTTCCATTTCGCAGCAGTGTCGTAGCCAAGGGCTGGTCTCCCAGTCTGAACTGATGGGTCACATCGTCGCCGGACGAGCTCCGAGGAGTCAGCCCGATCGCTCAGCCGCGCCCCTCGAAGATCGATCGGGCGTTACGGTACCCGTCCCGACCCGTCGCCACAAGACGGTGACATGGATGACATCTCCCGGACTGGGCTGAAGTTCAGCATGGTAGGCGCGGTATCGATCCCGCGTGAACTGGTGGCGGTTTGCGCCATGTCCCATGCAGTCGCTATCATCCCCGGTGGGCTTTCCGCGACGGGGCGGTAAGACCACGGAACCATGGAGGTCTCGTCATGCTCCGCGTCGCCATCCTCGGTGCCGGCTTCATGGGCAGCACCCATGCCCGCGCCTTCCACGCCCGCACGGACGTCGCCGTCGCGACCATCTACGCCCATAGCGACCGCCGCGCCGGTCCGCTGGCCGACGAGGTCGGGGCCAGCTGGACCGACGACCTCGCCCGGGCCGTCACCGATCCGGCGATCGATGCCGTCAGCATCTGCCTACCCACGCCCGACCACCGCTTCGCCACCGAGGTCGCGCTCGACGCTGGCAAGCACGTCCTGCTCGAGAAGCCGATCGCCCTGACCGAGGAGGACGCCACGGCCCTCGTCATTCGCGCCGCGACGACCGACCGTGTCTTCATGCTCGGCCACGTCCTGCGCTTCTGGCCGGAGTACATCGCGATCGCCAACCTGGCCGAATCGGGCCAGCTCGGCGAGCTCCGGTCGGCGGTGGCGGTCCGGCGCCAGTCCTTCCCGCGCTGGACGACGCTGCTCAACAACAGCGAGCTGACGGGCGGAGCGGTGGTCGATATGATGGTCCACGACTTCGACGCGCTGAACTGGCTGTTCGGGCTGCCGGAACAGGTGACCGCCCGGGGCCACCGGAACCCGCGCTCAGGGGGCTGGGATCAGGTCCAGGTCCTGCTCGACTACCCCGGTGGTCGATCGGCGGTCGTCGACGGCGGGATGATGATGCCGGACTCGTACCCGTTCAGCTCCGAGCTCCACCTGCTCGGTTCGGGCGGGGCCACCGAGTACCGGTTCCGGGGCGAGGGACCGGACATCGACGGGGGGCCGGGACGGAACGACCTCTGGCTGTTCCCTGATGACGGTCCGGCCAGCCAGCTGTCCGTCCCGGTCGCCAACGCCTATGAGGCCGAGATCGACTACTTCGTCGACTGCATCACGAGTGGCCGGCCGGCCGATCGGGCGACCCCGGCCGCCGCCGCCCAGGCGCTGTGGGTCGCGCTGGCGGCCGCTCGATCGCTCGACGCCGGTGGGGCGGCCCAGCCGGTTCCGGGTCCGGTCGGGCTGACGCCGGTCTGATCTCGAACCGGTCGAATGGATCCAATGGGCCTGAGGTCAGACGCTACCCGGCGGCGGTGAGATGGGCCCGGAGCATGATCGCCGGCTCGTCGGTGCAGAGGCTGTCGACGCCCCAGCCGGCCAGCTCGCCGGCCCGCTCCGGGTCGTCGACCGTCCAGACCCAGGCGGCGAAGCCCTGCTCGTGGACCAGCCGGATGGCGTCTTCCTTCAGCCCGTACTGTCCGATCGACAGCGTCGTCGAGCCGAGGTCACGGCCGAGGTCGAGGGCGGCCTCGAGGATGTTGCCGGTCGTCCGGAGCGACTCTGCCCAGCGCTTCGCCCCGGGATAGATCTCCTCCTGGCCGGAGATGTAGTCGATCGTCGCGGCGATGTTCTCCCGAGGGCCGTAGGTGAGCGGCCAGAGGTCAGCCGCCGGCAGTTCGCCCTTGACGAACCGGAGGACGTCCCAGTCGAAGGACGAGATCGCCCAGCGCAGAGCCGGGCGCCGGCCGACCTCGTCGATCACGGCCTGGCCGGCCAGGTTGCCCTTGATCTCAATGTTGACGTGGAGATGGGTGCCGATCAGGTCCAGGGCCGCGGCGAGCGTCGGGACGCCGGAGCCCCGGCCAGCGTCGAGCCAGCCAAGCTGTTCGGCCGTCATGGAGTTGACCGCGCCGGTTCCGTTGGTCGTCCGGTCGACGGTCTCGTCGTGGATGACGACCGGGACCCCGTCGGATGAGAGGTGGACGTCAAGCTCGATGCCGTCGGCCCGCAGGTCGATCGCCCGCTGGAAGGCGGCGATGGTGTTCTCGGGGAACTCGGCCGAGGCGCCACGGTGCGCGTAGATCTTCATGGTGGAGAGACCTCCATTGGTTCGATTGGTTCGATATCGCTGGTCCCGTACCGGACCGAATTGCAGGTCCGATTTCCGCGAGACGTGCCGACAATGCCCCGCTACTGTTGTCGCGGTTCAGGGATCCTACGATAGCAAGGGCGAGGAATCATCATGGGAAGTCTAATGACGCGGCCGTTCCGGTTCGGCGTGATCATTGAGCGAGTCGGAGACCGGGCGGAGTTAATTGGGTTGGCGCAGCGGGCGGAGGCGCTCGGGTTCCACACACTGCTGATCCGGGATCACATCGTGCCGGACTACTTCGGCGTCCAGCTCGGCCCGATCGCGGCGCTGGCGACCGTGGCGGCTGTGACGACCCGGCTTCGGATCGGGACGCTCGTCTTCGGCAACGACTACCGCCACTCGGCGATCCTGGCGAAGGAGGCGGCGACGCTGGATCTGCTGTCCGGCGGCCGGCTGGAACTCGGCATCGGCGCCGGCTGGCTCCGGAGCGAGTACGGGCAGGCCGGAATGACGTTCGACGCGAACGGGGTCCGGGTCTCGCGCCTTGAGGAGAGCCTCCAGATCCTGTCTGGGCTCTTCGCCGGAGGGTCGTTCTCGTACGCTGGCGACCACTACCGGATCACCGACCACGAGCTGTTCCCGCGGCCGGTCCAGTCGCCCCGGCCGCCGCTCCTGGTCGGCGCCGGGCACCCGCGGATGCTGCGGATCGCCGGGCGGCACGCGGACATCGTCGGCTTCCTGACGACGTCGGTCGCGAGCGGCGTCATCGAGGACGACCCGCTACTCCGGCGGGAGGACCACGTTGCCAGGCAGGTCGGCTGGGTCCGGGAGGGGGCCGGCGACCGGTTCGCTGCGCTCGAACTCAGCTCGGTTCTGTCCCTGACCGTGACCGGCGATCGGATCGGGGAGACCGGGCGGATGATCGAGCAGCGCGGCTGGCGGGACGTGACGCCGGACGACGTCGACCGGATGCCGGCCGTCGCGATCGGGACGCCGGATGAGATCGCCGGTCGGATGGTCCGCTGGCGGGAGGCGCTGGGGTTCAGCTACGCCGTCGTCTCCTCGGACGACATGGAGGCGTTCGCCCCGGTGATCGAGGTCCTCGGCGATGCGGTGGCCGGGCGTGAAGGGGTCTGACACTGGTGCAAGGTATCGGGCTCCGGGCCAATGATCGCTGTCGAGCTTGTGCGTAGGGACATGGCGAACCTTGTGTGCGCCGTCAGGCGCCGCGGGTTCGCCAGCCAGCTGGTTCTGAATCGGTTTGCTGCGAAGCCGATTATCGACCTCTGGGATGATGGCCGCTGCGCGGCAAAGCTCGCGCGCGACGCTCCTACGACGAGGCGTCGCCAGTGATTCAAGAGCAGATAACCCTATGCGGCGGGTGTCGCAACCGGCGTCCCGACGAGGTGAGCGGGCGGCATCCCGATCTCCAAGAGCGAGGCGACCAGGATCACGACCGGCTCGGTCCCGGCGTTCTGGCCGAAATGGATCACGCCCTCGGCCTCGGAGAACGAGTCGCCCGGGTTGATCTCGACCTCGCCGATTGCCGCCGTCACCGGCTCGACCATCCCGCTGGCGGCCCGGGTGACGGGGACCGTCCCTTCGAGGACGGTGTAGGAGAGGATGCCCGAGACGATCTGGGCGACTTGCATTCCCGGATGGGTGTGGGCTGGAAGTTTGGTGCCGGCCGGGATGGTGTAGCGGACGAGTTCCAGGATGTCGCCCGGTGCGCTGGCCGGGTCTCCCGACGAGAGCACTTCCCGCACGACGCCCCCGCCAGTTGGGGTCGGCGTTCCGGTCTGCGCCTCGAGGCTCCCGGCGCCCAGTCCAACGAGCGCCAGGCAGGCAACGATCAGCACGATTCGGAGCCGGATCCCGGCCTGGCGGGTCCGGGTGAACAGATTCGTGATCAACTTACGCCTCCATGTCGAACTCACCGTCAAACTCACCGTCGACCTCAGGGTGCAGGCGCCAGCGGCCGGTCCGGGACGAGGTTCACCGCGGCTTCAAATCGCGCGAATCGCTTCGGGGTCGGCACCAAGTGCCCAGAGCGCCTCGCGCTTGAGGAGCCGGTTGCGGCTCTCGCTGTCGTAGGAGCGGACATCGTGGCCGAGGGTGTCGACGACGACGCGGCCGGTCGCGTGCTCGCGGGTCCAGACGAGCGGCTGCTTCTGGTCGTCGTAGCGGTGGTGGGCGAGGACGACGTTGTCGTCGGCCCGGCCGAGGTGACTGTAGAGCTCGTCGTGGACGATGATCGGGCCGAGCCCGTCGACGATCGGGTGGTCGATCTCGCGTGGCGCGATGGTGTTGTCGGCGATCGGTGGGTGCATCGAGATGCCATCCACCCATGAGCCGCCGACCCAGTTGGACCAGGCCGGCAGGTCGCCGAAGGCGCCGATCGCGTTGTGCATCACCAGGAGCGTCCCGCCCCGGCTGACATACTCGGCCAGCAGCGTGTGGGCCGTTGACCACTCGTCGTCGGTCGCGTCGTCCGGACTGGCGAGGCCATGACCGGCCTCGACGATCACGAGGTCGACGCCGGCCAGCTCCCGGAATGCCCGTGGGTGCGTGGCGCGGAGCCGGGCGTCGATGCCGACCTCGTGGAGGATCTCGGCGATCCGCTGGGCATTCGCGGCGTGATCGTGCCATCGGCTGGCGTAGCGGTCGCTGCCGGTCAGGATGATGGTGTCGGTCAAGGGGAGCCCTTTCCGGGTGGCAGCGAGGGGACCGGGATGTCGTCGGCGAGGATTCCCGCCTCCCCGAGATCCGTCCAGAGATCGTCCGCGATCTCCATCCTCGCCCAGGCGAGGTTGCCGGCAATCTGCTCGCCGGTCGATGGGCCGGTCACGACGGCGGTGACGGCCGGGTGGGCCAGCGGGAACTGGATCGCGACGGCGGCCGTCGGGACGCCGTAGCGGTCGCAGATCTGTCGAATGGCGTCGACCTTCGCCTGCGTCGCCGGGTCGACGGGCTGGTAGTGGAACCGCGGGTTCGGCTGCGCCTCGATCAGGCCGCCGTGCAGCGACTGGGCGTTCAGAACGGAGACGCCGCGCTCGAGGCAGAGCGGCAGGAGCTCGTCGGCACCCTCGGTGTCCAGCAGCGTGTAGCGGCCCGCCAGCAGTAGGACGTCCATGTCGGTCTCGCGGACGAAGCGGATCGGCAGCGGGATCTGGGTCATCCCGAAGCCGATCGCGCCGACGACACCCTGGCCGCGCAGATCGGCGAGGACCGGGTAGGCCTCATTGAGCGCCGCGTCATGATGGTCGTCCGGGTCATGGATGAGCAGGATGTCGATCCGGTCCAGGCCGAGCCGCGTCAGGCTGGCCGCGAACGACCGTCTGACGCCGTCGGCGCTGAAGTCGTAGGCCCAGCGGTCCCCGACGCCGTCGCCGTCCTCGTGCCCGGGGATGAGCCGGCCGACCTTGCTGGAGAGGACGTACTCGTCGCGAGGGTAGGCGGCGAGCGCCCGGCCCAGGCGGATCTCGGCGGCGCCGTTGCCGTACATCGGCGCCACGTCGAAGTAACGGATGCCGGCGTCCCAGGCGGTCCGGACGGTCGCCTCGGCGTCAGCGTCCGTCGCCGGGTCGTCGCCCAGCGCGGCGGCACCGAGACCGAGTTGCGTAACTAAACGTTCGGTCGAGCCGACCGGGACGCGGGCGAACGGATCCATCGGGTCGTCGCTCCTGATTCGGTTCGGGGGAACGCAGGCGACCTCGCCTGTCTCGTCTGGCTGCCCGATCGGGACAACTCGACCAGCCGTGACTATAGCAAGGTATTGGTCCCAGCGAACCATAGGGATGGACGAGAGTTGCCGGCCAGATCGAGCCGCGGCCTGCCTGGTATCGGTCGTCGAGCCCCGGTGAGAAGTCCCGGTGGGCATGGAACCTGCCCTGTGCGAATCGTCAGCGATCTGACCATCGACGGGATCATCTATCCGCGCTGCCATTCGACCACGAGAACACCCCTTCAAGGAGTCACACGATGGATCTGGGAATCAAGGGACGCAAGGCGCTGGTCTCCGGCGCGGACTCGGGCATCGGCTGGCACACCGCCCAACTGCTGCTGGAGGAGGGCGTCACGGTCGTGATCACCGACATCGACCAGGGCCGGCTCGATGCGGCGGCCGCGCAATTGACCGCCACGGATGGGCAGCTGTACGCCTTCGCGGCCGACATCACGAAGCTCGACCAGCTTGCGACTCTCTCCGAGAACGTGCAGGGAGCGATTGGCGACATCGACATCCTCGTCCAGTGCGCCGGGATCACGGGCGCTCAGGGGATGTTCCACGAGATCGACGACGCGGGCTGGACGAAGACGATCGAGACCGATCTGATGGGACCGGTCCGGCTGATTAGCACCTTCCTGCCGGCGCTGCGGGCGGGTGGTTGGGGCCGGATCGTCCTGACGGCCTCCGAGGATGCGGTCCAGCCGTATCCGGACGAGATCCCGTACTGCTCGGCCAAGGCCGGCATCCTCGCGCTGTCGAAGGGCCTGTCGCGGACTTACGCGCCGGAGGGCGTGCTGGTCAACGCCGTCTCGCCGGCCTTCATCCACACGCCGATGACCGACGCGATGATGGACAAGCGGGCGAAGCAGGA
>JAABUN010000704.1_pt1 | contig 83112 bp, 64 predicted proteins | sample 5559311 | NCBI WGS metagenome assembly JAABUN01 (sample SAMN10711877, study PRJNA513370) | rock metagenome | isolation source: Antarctica rocks | place: Antarctica: Victoria Land, Siegfried Peak sud
ACTAATCATCCACATTTGTTCCCGTGATATGCCTTTTTGTACGCTCATAGTTTATATAGACAACAATACTTATCCAAAAGATTCCTGATAAATAAAATAATTAAGTTTTTGCACAGTCTGTCGTTGTTTAATAATTATTCTAAAGACGGTTACAAAAACTCTAAGCCGTATTGGTTCTAAACTTCTGTTTACGAAAGAACAGCATTTCTGCGATAAAGATAAGTAATAAACTAATACCTGTAGTTGCAGCAACTTTTCCTATAAAATAAAGAAAATTTCCAAAATGCAGCCATTCTATTAAAACAAGGTAAAAATGATGAATGAAGGTAAATACAAGAACATAGAGGGCGTATGGAGCAACACCCATGCTTTTAATAGAAGGCTCGGCATAATTAAGTTCAGCACCTTCCTGGGAAATAAGGATGTTAATCAGAAAAGGGCGAAGGTATGCGATGAGCACGCAAGGGGCAGTATGAAGGCCGGGTGTGCTTAAAAAGTAATCAAGTGTTATCCCAAAAAGAAAGGAGACGAGTAATAAGCTAAAACGGGAGATGGTAAATGGCAGCCAGAGAATATATAAAAAGTACAGGTATGGAGTAATAAACTGATGCAATGGTGGTATCTGGCTTAGCACATAGACCTGCACAAGGATAAACAAAATAAAGCGAAAGATATTTTTTACTAACAGGCTCATTGATTTATTACCGGTGCAGCCTCCAGTCTGCGTTGTTCATCCCACTGCACATTTTCTACCAGGTTTACATATTCTATACTATAAAAATTTGTAGCAGTTTTAAGCCGGATCATTAAAAAGTTACTGCCTGGGTCTTGCGAGACTTCATCTACTACACCTACCATGATGTCTGAAGGAAAGTTTGACGAATAACTGCTGGTAACTACAGAGTCACCTTTGGCAACAGGGACACTTTTGGGTATATTTCTCATAGTCAAATAATGAGGATCTTTTCCATCCCATTCTGCTGTTCCCGCAATATTACTTTTTTTAAGCATCGAACTTACCTTACTGTTTCGGTGAAGCAAACTCATAACGCGACTGAAATTTTCACTTACATTTATCACAGTTCCTACAACACCTTGCTGACCAATTACGGCCATATCTTTTTTAACACCTTGTTTTGCCCCTCTATGAAGGGTCAGATAATTTAATTGCTGAGAAACAGTATTACTTACCACTTTTGCAGGTAACCATATAAATTTACGCTGACGGCCACTCGTATCTCTTACCAGGCTATCTAAAACAGTAACGCGTGAGTTATCCGGGCTTTCAAAGTCAATACCAAGCAAATTTTTCAAACGTGTATTTTCCTCAAGCAGCAACCTGTTGTTTTCCTTCAAATGAAAGTAGTTTTGCACCTTATTGTACTGCGCATTTATTCGTCCGGTGATTTCATTTGCGACCCCTGCATAAACCGCTTCATGCGTATCGTTGTACTTAATAAGTAAAATAAGAGATAATATTTGCAACACCAGGAAGAACAGAAAGTTAAAATATCTTCTGATGAAAATGAAAATATTTTTCATAGGTCCCCTCCTTCAATGGAGTTCATTAATATCCTCCTCCGTGTAGGGGAGGTGTGAGAAAATCGAATATTATAGCAAAATAAATGTTTCAGTTTAAGTATTCTTAAGTCTTTGGGGCAGCAGGTAAAGAGGATTTAGGAAAGTTTATCTCATAATAAAAGGAAAACGCAGGTAATTTTTTAAAGCTATACCAGTACCACGTACAACACTTTTTAACGGATCATCGGCTACATGAACCGGCAGTTTAATTTTCTGGCTCAACCTTTTATCCAAACCCCTGAGTAGTGCTCCGCCACCTGTCAGGTATAAACCTCTTCTGTAAATATCGGCAGCAAGCTCAGGAGGAGTTGTTTCAAGCGCTTTAAGAATTGCCTCTTCAATTTTAAAAATGCTTTTGTCTAAAGCTTCGGCAACTTCCTGGTAACTAACCACAATTTGTTTTGGAATACCGGTAACAAGGTCACGACCGTTAACAGGAATATCATCAGGGGGTGTTTCCAGATCTTTCATTGCAGCACCAATCTGAATTTTAATTTGTTCTGCAGTTCGCTCACCAATCAATAAACTATGATACCGGCGAAGAGCTTCCATAATATCTGCTGTAAATTCATCACCCGCAATACGTATACTCTGATCGCATACTATACCAGCCAGAGCAATTACGGTAATACCAGTTGTACCTCCGCCAATATCAATGATCATATTTCCCACAGGCTCTTCCACGTCTATACCTATACCAAGTGCGGCAGCCATAGGCTCATGCAATAAATAAACTTCTTTAGCGCCTGCCTGCTCTGCACTGTCGCGAACAGCACGTTTTTCAACCTCTGTAATACTGCTTGGTATGCAAATCATCATTCGCCAGCTAGGTGGAAACCAAGGTTTTTTGGGATAGATCATTTTGATCATTTCCCGTATCATTAATTCTGCCGCATTAAAATCTGCTATAACCCCATCTTTTAACGGACGAATGGTACGAATACTTTCATGCGTTTTTTCGTGCATCATTAATGCGCGTTTACCTACAGCCAGAACAGTTTTCAGGTTATTGCGGTCGAGCGCCACAATTGACGGTTCATTTACAACTACTTCTTCGTTATGGATAATAAGGGTATTTGCTGTACCCAGATCCATTGCAATCTCCTGTGTAAACCAATTGAAAAGTCCCATTTATATTCGAGTTCCTTAAATGTTAGTAATGGCTGCAAAGTTGTGTGAAATAATCCGAAATAACAAAGTGCATGTTTTTAAGATGCCTGAAGGTAAGTAAACTGTGTATAAATAAATAAGATAAAAAGGGATGATTATTTTTAAAGTAGACAAGGAATTTTTTGAAAGCGTAGATACAGAACCAAAAACGCTGGCAGCAAATACTATCCGCATTTTCGGGTCACTAAAAATTTTTTACCAATTTCCGCCTGAGCCGCCTCCTCCAAAGCTGCCGCCCCCAAAACCTCCAAAACCACCACCACCTGAACTACCACCACCAAAGCCTCCACCCCCCCAATCATCACCACCTCTTCTTCCACCACCAAGCATGCTGCCTAATATAGCTCCGGTAGCAAAATCTCCATAGCCTCTGCGGCTGAACATTCCTCCGCCACCACGTCCGCCACCACGTCCTGCTAAAAGCAAAATAATGAATATAATAATAAGGATCCCTAAAAAGCTTCCCCCATTACCCCTGCCTTTACTGCTTCTATATCCTGCAGGAGCTTTATACTCTCCACGGGCAGCTTTAATAATGGCTGTCGTACCTAGATCTAACCCTCTGTAGAAATCGTTTTCTCTGAAATTTGGCCTTATTTCATTATCTATAATAGCCTTGCATGTAATATCGGGTAAAGCACCTTCTAAACCATAACCCGGCGCGATAAATATTGCCCGATCATCTTTTGCGATTAAAATTACTACTCCATTATTGTTCTTTTTATTACCTATTCCCCATGCCCGACCTAGTTTGGTAGCATAGTCTACCGGAGCATAATCATTAGTCGTAGGCACTATCACAATGGCAATCTGATTGCTGGTGCTGTCATCATAAGCTACAAGCCTTTGCTCAAGGGTTGCCTTTTGATCTTTAGTAAGGGTATTTGTATAGTCATTAACTAACCTGGGCGGTGAAGGGCGGGGAGGTATGTTTTGAGTTATTCCAAAAAAAACAGGAATAAGAAATAATATGGTAAATAAAAAACGCTTCATGTATTAATAAGAAAAAGTAATCCCGCATTTGCGGGATTACTTTTATTTAATTTCCAAAAATAATTTCATCCGGCAGTTCATTCTTATCACTGCTTTCATAAGGGAATTCTTTTTTCAGAGCCTCTCCAATATCACCGATAACATGGCAAACACCGCCGGTATAATCATCTTTTGTAAAATGAGCAATTATCTTTTTCACTTCATCATTCCAATATTGTGATCCAAGCCGCTGATAAATACCTTCATCAGCGAATAGTGCCAGTTGATGATCATCCATTGCCATATAAAGTAATACAGCATTACGATCTCTTGTTTGTTCCATTTTAAGGCTAAGGAATAATTCCTTTGCCCTGTCTACCGGATCAACATATCTGCATTTGCTCTCTACAAAAAATCTTACCTCTCCGCTGGTATTTTTTTCAGCCTCCTGGATAGCCTCCACCATGAGCTGCTGCTGTTCTTTGGTGAAGAACTCTCTTTTTTTGTTGAAAGGGAAAAGTGCCACTAACAGGTTATTATAGGTTTAGAATTTTACTTCCGGTGCTCTTTCAGATCCTGCTTCTGCAGCAAATCCCTGTCTTTGTTTAAAGCCCATCATGCCGGCGAAAACATTTGTAGGGAACGTACGCACTTTTGTATTGTAATTTTGAACAGCATCATTAAAGTCATTGCGGGCTGTCTTTATCCTGTTTTCAGTTCCTTCAAGCTGAGCTTGCAATCCACGGAAGGCATCATTGGCGCGGAGATTTGGATACGCTTCTGCAACAGCTAATAACCGTCCTAAGCTCTGCGATAATTGGCCCTGCGCAGCCTGGAATTGTTGCACTTTCTCAGGGGTAAGGTCATCTGGATCTACTCTTACCTGTGTAGCCGATGCCCTTGCATTGATTACATTAGTCAAAGTAGTTTGCTCAAAATTAGCTTCTCCTTTAACTGTATTTACAAGATTTGGAATAAGGTCTGCGCGGCGCTGATAATCACTTTGAACCCTGTTCCAGGAATTTTTAACTGATTCATCTTGCTGCACAAGTCCGTTATAGCTGCCGCAACCACAGCCACCTAATATTAATACAGCAGCAAGAATAACTATAAGTGTGAGGTTTTTTGAGTTCATTGTTTTAATTGATTTTTTTGCAATTTTAAATTAAAAACTATTTATTTATAATTTTGTCAACCTATTGCAAAAAAGCTGCCATCTATGAAACCTGCCGTTATGTCTTATTGCTTTATTGCAGAAATACCTGGTAATTCTTTTCCTTCAAAGTATTCGAGCATTGCTCCGCCACCTGTACTTACATAGCTTACTTTATCTGCAAGTCCAAATTGATTGACAGCGGCAACACTATCACCGCCACCAACCAACGAAAATGCGCCTTGTGAAGTAGCTTCGGCAACAAAGTCTGCTATTGCTTTTGTACCCTTTTTAAACTTTTCCATTTCAAAAACACCCATTGGACCGTTCCATAAAATAGTTTTGCTTTCCATAATTACCTGCCCAAATTCTTTAATGGCTTCTTCACCAATGTCAAGGCCCATCCAACCTGTCGGAATATTATCGTTACTAACTTCCTGCGTATTTGCATTTGCATCAAACTTATCTGCTATAATGCTATCTTTAGGCAAGTGAAATTGTACTCCTTTTTCTTTTGCCTTAGACAGCAGTTCGTTTGCTAAACCAAGCCTGTCATTCTCACATAGGCTTGAACCTATTTCTTTGCCCTGTGCTTTTAAAAAAGTATAAGCCATGCCTCCTCCAATAATTATATTATTAGCTCTTTCAAGTAAATTTTCGATAATTAATATTTTATCGCTCACTTTTGCTCCGCCTAAAATGGCAGTAAAAGGCCTTTCACTGTTATGTAAAACCTTCTCTGCACTACTTACTTCATCTTCCATCAACAAGCCAAACATTTTTTTGTCTCCGGGAAAAAATTTAGCAATAACAGCTGTAGAAGCATGAGCACGATGAGCAGTTCCGAATGCATCATTTATATACACATCTCCCAATTTGCTTAGCTTTTCTGCAAACCCTTCATCGCCTTTTTCTTCCTGTTTATAGAAGCGTAAATTTTCGAGAAGAAGTACATCGCCGGGTTGTAATGAAGCGGCTTTTTCTACGGCTTCCTGACCTATACAATCATCAGCGAATAAAACTGTTGTACCACCTAACAAGTTTACAAGATGAGGAATCAAATGACGTAATGAATATTTATCAGTTGGTCCTTCTTTAGGACGACCAAGATGACTCATTAAAATAACGCCGCCACCATCATTTAAAATTTTTTTAATAGTAGGAACAGCAGCACGCATCCTGTTATCGTCGGTTATTTCAAACTTGTCGTTTAACGGAACGTTGAAGTCTACACGAATGAGGGCTTTTTGGCCTGAGAAGTTGTGATTTTGAAAGTTTGACATTACAAAATATTTTTTGGTTTTATTTCAACAATCTCTGTTGAAGTATTAATAAGTTCTTCTAATGCAAAGAGAAGATATTTCGATAATATCCTTTTCATTTTTTCATTTGAACAATTACCCGTTTTAAGAAGAATTATTTTAGGAGGTATTAATAAACGTGCCTGCAATTCAGCAAAATCTTTGTCTTTAGTTAAAATGAAAACATTACCTAATTCTTTTGCTTTTAAAAAGATTAATTCATCTTTCTCAGTATTATAAAATAAATTATGCTTTTATAGAAAAAGTGGTTGTAATCCATGTAGCAAGTTGAGGAGATAACTGCATATCGAGCCATAATTCAATTTGATTAAGCAGCATTTATAATAATAGTATTATTTAAATTCGAGGCTGCATATAAAAGAGAGGCCCGGATATCGTCTTCTTCTAATGCCGGATGTTGCTCCAGAATTTCCTGATTAGTCATTCCACTTGCAAGGAGTTCTAAAACGTCTTTTACAGGAAAACGCATAGCTCTTATTGTCGGTTTACCTCCAAGTAAACCAGGAATATGGGTTATTCTTTTCAATAATTCAGTTTCCATAATTGGAATATTTCTTGTTCAAATTTAAACAAAAAACCACAGCCTGTTTTGAAACTGTGGTAATTTTTTAGCAAAGTGCATGATTGCTCAAATGCGTATTAAAGTACAAGTGTGCGACGCAACAGAAGAACAATAGAATTACAACTGCTGGTTACATAAAAAATCTTACTTATTAATAAGGCCTGCAAAAAACTTAACAGTACGCACCAACTGACTTACGTAACTCATTTCATTATCGTACCAGCTAACTGTTTTTACCAGTTGTTTATCTTCAAAATTTAATACTTTGGTTTGTGTTGCATCGAACAAAGAGCCAAAAGTGATCCCTATAACATCACTGCTTACAATTTCATCTTCGGTATATCCAAAGCTTTCATTGCTTGCAGCTTTCATCGCGGCATTTACTTCTTCTATGGTTACCGGCCTGTTCAATACAGAGGTAAGTTCGGTTAGCGAACCAGTAATGACAGGCACACGCTGAGCACTGCCATCTAATTTCCCTTTTAGTTCGGGCAATACAAGACCTATAGCTTTTGCTGCGCCGGTGCTGTTAGGAACAATGTTTTGTGCTGCAGCTCTCGAACGGCGAAGGTCACCTTTTGGATGAGGTGCATCTAACGTGTTCTGATCGTTTGTGTAAGCGTGAATGGTAGTCATGATACCACCCGCAATACCAAATGTATCATTGAGCACTTTAGCCATTGGAGCAAGACAGTTAGTTGTACAAGAGGCACAGCTAATGATTGTTTCGCTGCCATCGAGTATTTCATGGTTTACATTAAACACAACAGTTTTAAGGTCACCGGTTGCGGGAGCTGAAATAACAACACGTTTTGCACCAGCCTTCAGATGAGCTTCGGCTTTTGCTTTATCTGTGAAGAAGCCCGTACTCTCTATAACAACATCTACCTGGTGTTCACCCCATGGAATTTGAGACGGATCTTTCTGAGCATATATTTTTACTTCATCACCATTTACAACAATCGAGTTTTCAGTGCTTGTAACCTCGTCATTAAAACGTCCCTGTGCACTGTCATATTTTAATAAGTGAGCCAATACTTTTGGACTGGTAAGGTCGTTAATTGCAACAACATCTACGCCTTCCATTTTATAAATCTGGCGAAACACTAAACGGCCAATACGTCCAAAGCCGTTAATGGCAACTTTTACTGTACTCATATTTTTTGATTTTTCGTTTTTAAAAACTTTGCAAAATTACAGGGAATGATGGGATTTGTTAGGATATATTTTTATAATCAACTTTTGTTCCATCTCCCAGCTTTTGTTGCGTCGCACACTTGTACTTCAAATGTTTATGCATCATAAAAAAAACACGATAGATATAATAACAGGTTATTTATAAAAACTTTTGGCAGAAATGAGTGATGCTGCTATTTTTGCACTCCAATTGCGAAAACGGAGCGTTGGTCAAGGGGTTAAGACACCTCCCTTTCACGGAGGAATCACGGGTTCGATTCCCGTACGCTCTACAATAAAAATGATAAGATAATTGTTAATCAATTACTTATCATTTGTTTTTAGTTTAGGTAGCAAAAAAGGTAGCAAATTATAAAACACGGGAGATAAATCGTGACCTCGCAGTGACTCGAACTCTGGACCTGCTGATTAAGAGGCGTACGAGGAAGTTGAATTCAATCCATCGCATGTGTAGGACAGATATAATTTTTGACTTAAAAACTACTCTGCCTTCTATCAATACAGCTATAAATGGGGTGTAAGCATTACTTCTACATTTTAATTTTATAGCGTTGCCGCCAATGCTAAAGGTATAACCCTCTAAGTATATCACTAATTTTGTATCTCGGGTTAAGCCTATAAATAAGCCTTTTATTTATGAAAAAAGCAATTATCTTTCTGCTTGTCTCAGTTTCCCTTTGTAATTGCAGCGAGAAAAAAGAAACTATCTTTTTTGGAACTTTACCTAAAGCAGAATTCAACTCAAAGCCATTTGATATTCCAAAAGACCAGATACCAGAATCGTTAAAGCGGGCGCACGATAGTTGTATGGGTTTTTCTTTTGATGCCAATGCCCTTCTTCTTCCAGGAAGAGATAGTGTCTTTATCGGAAGTATTGTAAACAGGCAAACACTGAAACATGTAAGTACATTAAATGATTTCGGCTTAACTATGAACCAAATGATTTCTGACTTAAATATAATATCAAAGCCTTGTTATGAAAAAAGGGATTTGCATTTTCCTTTAAAATTAATGCTGGGCGAAAATTTTAACCTTAATTTTCCTAACGCTAATGAATCGTTGAATAAAGAAATAAATGATGCGATATCCTCTTCTATTGAGACTGAAATGCGAACCGGTTCCTGGATGTATTTGGATGTGAAATATGTATTAAAAAAAATATTGGACACTACTCAGGACTCCAGGCTTTTGCGCTATCGACACAGCCTCCTTGACAGTTCTAATATGGTCTTAACAGCTGCCGAAAGTATTTCAGATGTTAGCTTCGTAATCAATACAGGAAAAGATATTTCAGAGTCCTTAGAAGCCTTATTAAAAAGCAAACCTTCAGTATCGCAGCCCAATTCACAGGTTTCCATGCAACTTTTTTATCTCAATAGCAACAAATTTCAAATGAATTTTTTTGGTGTTTTTCCCGTCTTTGGTGAGTTTATGAAAGCAGAATTGAAATAGATTCAGGTATCGCTTTAAATGCCTGACTCCAATAAGTTGCCTAATCTTAAGGCTTATCAAATCATAAGCATTTTTGCTTCAACAGTTTTTCTTCAACCCTCTAATCTGCAGTTAAGGTATACTTCGTTATAAAGCAATTTTTACCCTTAAGATTATTTTAACTAAAAATAGGTTGGAAAATTTTTTTGTATAAATATTTTCCATTTTCTTTGTCGGAAAATATTTAATAAATAATATTTTCCATCGCTTGTCCATATGAAAGATGAAATTCTACAAACATCGCTTAAGCAGTTTTTGAAGTATGGCATTCGTGAAATGTCTATTCAGAAGCTCGTTGAACCGTTAGGTATTTCCACTAAAACGGTCTATAAATACTTTAAAAACAAAGAGGAATTATTAGAAGAAGCCTTACATCTTCACTATGCACAGCAATACCAAATGCTGCAGAAACTTTCAGCAGATCAAAAGGTCGTTCCCCTTTTACTCGACATATGGTATACGGCTTTTGAGAAAGAATACAAGGTAACAAACACCTTTTTCCATGATTTGAATTACTACTATCCTGAACTGGAAAGAAAAACTCAGACAGCAATGAGTGTGAAATTTACTAAGCAGTTTATCGAAATTGTTCAAAAAGGAATGGATGAAGCGGTCTTTCAGCATACCATCAATCCGGCAGTTGTTGTAGAAGGTATCTACATTTTGTATGATGCTGCAGTCAGGACAGAACGATATAAACCTTTTCGGGTTTCCCCTTTTGATTTACTGTTGAATACTATTGTTGTTTATATAAGAGGTTTTTGCACAGCAAAGGGAATTGAAGAATTAGATGAACATATCCAAACTTTTCAGGCCATCGGAAAGGGCAAGAATGCTAAGGAAAAAGTGGCAAATCCTTTATAAATCAACAAGTATTAGCAACACAAACTATAACTGGATAGGTGATTTATCCAAAAACAAGCATAAAGCTTTAAAATTTTTTATAATACAAAAACAACCATTAAACATGAAAAAGGTAAGTTTATTATTTGCAGGATTATTCTTCCTGTTATTATCAATTAATGTACATGCACAAACCAAAACAGGTGCAGATTATTTTGCAGGCAAATGGAGTGTTTTGGTGAAAGGTACACCAGATGGAGATCGTAAAATGTTTTTTGTCCTCGAAAAGAAGGACACTGCTCTTGCGGGGGTAGTGCAAGACACTACTGGTAAGGAAATCTCTAAGATTGATAAGATTGACTTCAGTGGAACTACTGCAACTGTTTATTTCAATGCAAGCGGTCATGACGTGAACCTTGAGATGAACAAAAAAGATGAAGACCACTTAACCGGAAGCATGCTGGGTATGTTTGATGCTGAAGGTGACCGGGTTAAAGGAACTGCATCCAAATAGCCTTGAACAAAATAAGGGGTGGTTATGCCACCTTTTATATTAACCCCATCGGTTTACAGAACGATCATCCTTTCTGCTCATTTGTTGATCTTAGGATTATCAATCCGACTTATTTGTTTTCTCAAAACAGGTAGATCTTAATTAATACAAAGTCCCTCAGCCACAATCAGTTTAAACACGATTTAAATAGTTATATGAAAAGAGGATTATTGATATATCTCTTACTGGTTTCTGCTGCCCTTTCCGCTCAAACTAAAAGGCCCTCATCTGCTGCCTCACCCCGAACCATTCTTTTTGATGATAACTGGCTTTTTCTAAAAGACAGTACTATACATGCGGAGCAAGCCGGTTACAACGACGCGACTTGGAGAAAGCTAAACCTACCACACGACTGGAGCATTGAAGATTTACCCAATCAAAAAAAGGACACTGTTACAGGTCCGTTTGCCAGAAATAGTATTGCCAAAGGTGCTACCGGATTTACAGTAGGGGGAACAGGCTGGTATCGGAAGAAATTTGTTACTTCAACATCTTTTCAAAACCGTCAGGTCACCATTCATTTTGATGGAGTGTATATGAACTCGGATGTTTGGCTAAATGGTCACCACCTGGGTAATCATCCATATGGTTATACACCTTTTTACTATGATTTGACACCTTATCTAAATCCTGCCGGACGGCAAAATGTACTGGCTGTTAGTGTAAAGAATGAAGGGAAAAGTTCCCGTTGGTACAGTGGCTCCGGTATCTATCGGCATGTATGGCTAACCGTAACAGAACAGGTTCATGTGGCAACCTGGAGTGTATATTACTACACCTGAGGTATCAACAAGGGCTGCAACCGTACAAATAAAATCTACGGTCAACAATGAGCAAACCACGGAAAGTAATATAAGCCTGGTCACCACCATCGTTTCTCCTGAAGGGAAAACGGTAAGCGGAATACAAAAAGCAGTACAAATAGACGCAAATGCCTCAACAACCGATTCCCAGAGCATTACCCTTTCCAATCCTCTTTTATGGTCTATAGAAACGCCTCGCCTTTACAAAGCCATTACCGAAATCAAATCAGGAGGTAAAACCAGAGACCGTATGGAGACAACTTTCGGCATTAGAAGCCTGCGCTTTGATGCCTCAAAGGGTTTTCTGTTAAACGGCAAAAGAGTAGTACTAAAAGGCGGTTGCATTCATCATGACAACGGACCATTAGGTGCAGTTGCTATTGACAGGGCAGAAGAACGCAAAATTGAACTGTTAAAGAAAGTAGGCTATAACGCTGTTCGCCTGAGCCACAACCCGCCATCCAAACAACTGCTAGATGCCTGTGATCGTTTGGGAATGTTGGTGATGGACGAAGCTTTTGACATGTGGGAGCTTCCTAAAAATCCGCAGGACTATCATTTATATTTTAAGGAGGGGTGGCAAAAAGACCTGGACGCTATGATGTTAAGGGATCGCAATCATCCTTCCATTATCATGTGGAGCATAGGCAATGAGATTTTTGAAGCACCTGATTCTTCCGGTAACCGAATTGCCGGGCAGTTGGCTGATGAAGTTCGCAGGCTTGACCCTACAAGAGCGGTAACATCAGCCGTTGCTTACTTGCCGGGCTACACCAAAAAGCCATGGGAAGATTTTGAGCCTTATCTGACGCATCTTGATGTGGACGGCTACAATTACTTTTTAGAGAACGGCTCCAAATTTTTTGTCCGCGATAGTGCTACGGCACACCTGTTTGAAACGGAGCATACAAAACATTCTTCAAAGACTTACATCGTTACGGAATACACACCTCAAAGCGCGCTGGAGAATTATGAGTACTCACTGAAAAATCCTTCCATGCTCGGAGCCTTTAAGTGGACAGCTATGGATTATATTGGAGAAGCAGGCATCGGCAGGCCGATACAGGTGGCAGAGTCAAGAAAGTTGCCTGAAGGCCTAATGCGCATGGGATTATTTTATATCCCCTCGTGGTCGGTGTTTAATGCTTACTGCGGTGACTTGGATTTAATCGGAAACAAAAAGGCGGCTTCTTATTATCAGGATGTAGTTTGGAGAAGAAGCCCAATTGAAATGCTGGTTCATCGTCCCATTCCTGAAGGAATGAAGGGCGTAACAGCGCCATGGGGTTTTCCCGATGAACTGAAATCCTGGAGCTGGCCGGGACAGGAAGGCAAGAAGGTTCAGGTAAATGTGTATACAAGGAGTAAAGTAGTAAAGCTGGAATTAGACGGGAAAGTGATTGCGGAACAAGCCCTTCCTGAAAGTTTTATTACTGCCACTTTCGAGATAGACTATCAGCCTGGAACCCTTGTTGCCAAAGGATATGATAACGGAAAACAAACAGGTTCAAGCAGCTTATCAACTGCTGGTAAACCTGCTGCCATTCGGCTGGTTGCTGACCGTAATATAATTAAAGCTGACCCTAATGATTTGTCTTTTATAAGTGCAGAAATTATCGATGAAAACGGCAATGTGGTGCCATGGGATGACAGTACACAAATTACTTATAAGGTTACAGGAAATGGAACGATTGCCGCGGTTGGGAATGGAAGCGTTTCAGATGCATCAAGTTTTCAGCAGCCGCAAAAGAAAGTGTACGGGGGAAGAGGATTGGTGATTGTCAGGCCAAAGGGCAACAAAGGAACAGCAATCTTGAAAGCTACTGCAGAAGGTTTGAAGGAAGCTTCGATACAACTTACTATGAAATAGTTGCCAATATTACGGCCGATGCGCCCTCAAATCCAGAAAAATGAAAATTTACCAAAAGGTTCAAACAAATGAACACAACTATGAAGCAGCTAATTACTTTATTTTTTACAATATTATCCTCATTTGTATTCGGCCAAAAGAAGGCGATTATTCGTCCGGGAGAAATTTGGCCTGATACAGATGGTAACCATATTCAGGCGCATGGTGGTGGTATTATTAGGTTAGGCAAAATCTACTATTGGTATGGTGAACAACGCAGGCAAGGGCTCGATACAAACTATCGTTACGTAAGTTGTTATTCCTCCAAAGATTTAATCAACTGGAAGTTCAGAGGAGATGCAATAAAGTTGTCTAAACCCGATACTGCATTACAAGGCAATAACTGGGTATTGGAACGACCAAAAGTTTATTATAATACCAGGACCAGTAAGTATGTGATGTATATGCATATTGATGGTAGTATAAATGGCTCCCGTATGGGCGGCTATGGTTATGCCAGAGTGGGAGTTGCTATAAGTAGTAAACCTACCGGGCCTTTTACTCTATTGAAAACGTTCAGACCACTAAGACAAGAAAGTCGTGATATAGGACAGTTTATTGATGATGACGGAAGCGCTTATTTGGTTTTTGAAAGCCGTCTAACAAAAGGTTTTTACATAGCTAAATTATCTGACGATTATTTAAGTGTAGAAAAGGAAGTATCCTTTATTAAATCACCATTAGAGGGTGGCGCTATAGTTCATTACAAAGGATTGTATTACGCTGTTGGTTCAGGTTTAACCGGATGGTCGCCTAACCGTAATAAGGTTGCTACTGCTTCTTCATTATCTGGTCCCTGGAGTGAGTTTGTTGATATTGCTCCGCCCGAAAAAAAAAGTTACGGTTCACAATCTACTATGTTTATTAAAGTATCGGGTAAAAAAGATACAACAGTAATCTTTTTGGCAGACCAATGGAAACCAAAAACGCAATGGGATTCCCGTTATCTGTGGATGCCGGTAGAAATTGGAAATGGTAAACTATGGGTGCCGGAACCTAAGCCCTGGACAATAAATGTTAAGACAGGAGAATGGAAGTATGTCGAGGATAAATCCAATGCTGATAAATAGGTATAACATGCCGCATACAATTCGTGCAATAATTTTTATGAGCCCTGCAGCATTGCTACTATCATCGTCTGTTACGTCGCACCCCATCGCCATCGGGTCTTGTACGTCTTGTTCTTTATTCAGCAAAGCTGCTATTGGCACAAAGAGTTTGTTGACATTTTTGTTGTAGTAAAAGTGTGCGACGCAACCCACGCTCAACAAACACTCAAAAGGCGGTAACAAAATACATTATAACAAAACAGTTAAATTACTATAAGCCATAATCATGAAGAGAATTCAAGTCCTTATTTTTTTGCTTTTGACATGTTATGTTTTTGCGCAAAAAGATTCTTCTGCGTCCAAAAATACGGCCACGTCATGGCTTCAAACTTTCGATTTCAACCCATCATTGTTTAAAAAACCACCATTGTCTTTTGGGCCGATGGGGCGCTGGTGGTGGCCAGGTAACTATGTTACAAAGGATGAATTAAAACGAGAAATAAACCTCTTTGCTGATAATGGTTTTGCAGGTGTTGAAGTTCAGCCGATGAACTTAGCCATTCCAACAGCAGATGAAAAAGAAAGGGAGAAAGTGACAAGTTGGGATACACCGGAATATTACGAGAACCTTAGGACTGTGATGGAAGAAGCCCGCCGCCGCAACCTGATTGTAGATGTGTCAAACGGTAGTGGATGGCCTCCGGCTGCCCCGAACCTACAACCTGAAGATGGCTTTCTTTCACTCGAATTTAGTGATACAACTGTTGTTGGTGGCAAAGCATCAACTTTTGCGCTTCCTGTAATTGCTGCCGGAAAAAATAGAACTACCGTGATGCCAAGACTCCAGGCAGTGGTGATAGCCAAACTGCAACAGATAACACCAGGGGAGCAACCGATTCGCTTGGATGCGACATCAACCAGAGTGCTCACTTCATTTGTGCACAACGGCTCATTAAGCTACTCCTTTCCCCAAGGTACGTGGGCGGCTAATAGTCTTTTGGGCCGTGCCCAGTGGTGAACAAACCAATATTGCTGCCGCAAAAAAACCAATGACGGTAGTGGACCATTTTGACTCACTGAAGGTGCTGAAACTTTACAATTATTTGTTTGGAGAAAGAACCGGGTTGCAGCCCTACTTTGGAAACCCGATGCGGTCTGTTTTTAGCGACAGTTATGAGTTCAAAGCCAACCGGCATTACTCGCTCGATTTTCTTACTTATTTTAAAAGAAAGCGAGGTTATGATATCAGCCCTTACCTGTCGGCTAACATGCAGAAAGGCTACAATTTTGTTGCGTTCATGCGACCGAATGCAAAGCCTGACTTCTCTTTTTCCAAACAGGACTGGCGACTTCGTTATGATTATGATGTTACGATTGGCGAATTGTTAGGAGAACACTTTTTCAAAACAAGCAAAGCCTGGTTGGAAAAGCGAAACCTTTTGTTTCGTACACAAGGATATGGACTGAACATGGACATGATGGCCATGGCAGGGTTAGCCTCTATTCCAGAGACAGAAAGTATGTTGGGACCAGAAGCCGATTTAAAAATCATGACATCTGGAGCGCTTTTGTACAACAAGCCCATTGTTACGGCAGAGTCGGTAGTATTTAGTGGCAGAGCCTATACCGCCACACCTCAAAAAATAAAAATTGCCGTAGACAAATTGTTTGCAGCCGGTGTAAACCAGGTAATCTACCACGGTTTGCCGTATCGCTACACACAGGAGAAATTAGGACCTGAAGGTTGGTATCCGTTTTCTTCCCCTGTTCTGGGCATGGTCAATTTTGCATCTAACCTGGGAGAGGGCAATATTTTCTGGAAAGACCAAAAAGAAGTCAATGAATACGTTAGCCGGATACAGTATGCCTTGCGCTCCGGGAAGGCACATGCCGATGTGCTCCTTTATTTTCCCTTTCTCGACATTGAAGGAACGCCCGAAAATGAAGAGGAGATACTAACAAAAGGATATTTGAAAGACGTAGAAGGGCCGCTACCAAAGACAAAGGACGTTACAAATCCTGCAAAACTTGCATGGGCAAAAGGGGTGTACCCGCTCATCAATCAACTGGAAGCAAACGGTATTACTTGGTCGTGGGTGAATGATGCATCGTTGCAGGAAGCACAGTTGGGAAAAGATGGTAGCATCAACATTCGCGGTAATCAGTTTCAGTCGTTAATATTAGCGAACGACTCCATTATTCAACTAAAAACGGCGGAGAGAATAAAGCTGCTTACAGCGAGGGGCATGCGACTACTCGCCACAGGTGTTTTGCCAACAAAGCAACCTTCATTTCTCAGTTGGAAAGAGAACGATAAAAAAACAGCGCAAAGCATTGCTATTGCCTTGAAAGCAAAAAACAGTCGGTATATTCAGGATGAAAGCGGATTGAATGACTGGATAAAAGCGCTCCATCAACCGATGCGGTTTAAAGAACATTATTCGTTCACCCGCAAGGCAGAAAGGGAAATGAATGATGGCAGCCGCATCCAGTTTATTTGGAACAAGAGTGACCAATGGCAAACGCTGACTTTGGAGCTGGATAAAAGATACAACAGCAGCTATTGGATGGACCCCACTTCAGGAACCATCACAAAAAACAACGGAGCAACTATTTCTTACCAGATGCCACCGTATGGTTCTGTCCTTTTGTTTGCTTCCACAAAAAATAATTTTCCGGATGCTGCATTGTCCAATGTTCCCGCCATTGTTAATCCGAAGACAGAAGTTCTAACTATCAATAATTGGAACATTAAAGTTGACAGTGTGGAAATACAAAATAGTCCGCTGTTCGATTGGAAAAACAACGAGCAACTAAAGTTCACCTCTGCAAATGGAATGTATGCGTCAACGTTTCAATGGAACCAAAACAACTTAGCTAAGCACTTCTTTCTGGACTTGGGCAAGGTTAATTATACCGCTGAGGTGTATATCAATAAAGAGTTTGCCGGCAAACGAATATTTGCGCCTTATCTGCTCGACATCACTTCATTTTTAAAATCCGGAACGAATACAATCGAAGTTGTTGTGACACCAGGTCAGTTAAACGATTTTATTGGCAAGGCAAAAATTGGAGATACAAGATATAGACAGTTCAAAGGGAAAGAAGACCAGGTGATGTCGGCAGGCCTGATAGGGCCTGTTGTAATTAGAGCGGAAAAGCAGGTAAATAATAAAAATTAAAAAATCAACTATGAAAAGACTGCAAGATAAAGTTGCAATCATAACCGGAGCCGCAAGTGGTATGGGTAAAGCAATGGCATTACTATTTGCAAAAGAAGGTGCTAAAGTAATTGTATCAGATATCAATCAAAGCGGCGTTAATGGAGTAACTCAGGAGATTGCAGCAGTAGGAGGGACAGCATTGGGCATAGTCGTAAACGTTGGTAAGGAAGAAGATATCCAGAATTTGGTTAACGGAACAACGAATCATTTTGGAGCTATTGATATATTGGTAAACAACGCAGGTATCATGGATAATATGGAACCTCTTGCTAATGTTACAAATGATACCTGGAACAGGTTGTTTACGGTAAATGTAAACGGTCCTTTCTTCGCCATGAGATTGGTCATCCCTATAATGCTTCAGCAGGGTAAAGGAGTTATCATCAATAACGCCTCGTTGGGTGGTTTATACGGTGGAAGGGCAGGAGCTTCATATACGGCAACAAAGCATGCATTAATAGGACTTACAAAAAGTACAGCTTTTATGTACGCAACATCAGGAATCAGGTGTAACGCAATTGCTCCGGGAGGAGTGAAAACCAACATTACTTCCAGCATGACGAATGTCAGCACATTTGGAATGGAAAAGCAAAAGGCAGGATTTGGGTTGATGCCAAGAGTAGGTGAACCAGAGGAAATAGCTGCTGTTGCGTTGTTTCTTGCATCGGAAGAATCAGGGTTTATTAACGGGCAGGTAATAGCTGCTGATGGAGGATGGAGTGCTTACTGATTTGAACAATGTAACTTTAAAATTGCTGGTTATGATTGCAATAAAGCCATGAGTATCCAAACAATACAATAATTGCTTTTGAATGAATCCAAATGAACTTATTTCAAATAACCCATTCGTACAAGTTTGGAGAAAATACCTTATAAATAAAAATCAACATGAAACAAAGTTTTGTCATTATGAAGGGACTCGCACTTATAAGCATTGTCCTGTTAATTTTTTCCTGTTCTAAAAAACGCGCAGATAAACCAAGAATTTTGGTTTTCAGTAAAACTGCAGGTTATCATCACGAATCGATAGCGGCTGGAAATGTGGGTATACAAAAACTGGGAAGTCAAAACAACTTTGATGTAGATACTACTACAGATGCATCAATGTTTGAAGAAGATAGCTTGAAAAAATATGCTGCTGTTGTTTTTTTAAAGCACAACGGGTAATGTATTAGACAACTTCCAGGAAGCAGCATTTGAACGATACATACAGGCAGGTGGAGGATACATAGGTATTCATGCTGCAGCGGACTGCGAATACGACTGGGGGTGGTATGGACGTCTCGCAGGTGCTTATTTTATCAGTCATCCGGGAATTAACGACACTTTTCCCAATATACAGGAAGGTGTTCTAAATGTGGTGGATGGAAATAATGATGCAACAAAACATCTTCCCAAACAATGGAAAAAGACGGATGAATTTTACAGTTTTAAAAAGTTGAACAAGGATGTGAATGTTCTGTTAACGGTAGATGAAAAAACATATCATGGTGGAGTAAACGGTGATGATCATCCTATGGCATGGTACCATAATTATGATGGGGGAAGGGCTTTTTATACCAACCTAGGTCATACAAATGAAACGTTTGCTGACGAACTTTACCTTAAACATATTTTAGGCGGATTACAATATGCGATAGGTGATAATAAAGAGCTGGATTACGCAAAAGCAAAAACACAAATCCCACCAGATGATAACCGTTTTTCTAAAGTACAGCTTGCACAGGGAGACTTTTTTGAGCCCACGGAAATGACGGTACTTCCGAATCTTGATATACTTATTATTCAAAGAAGGGGAGAAATATTACTATATAAAAATGATACTAAAAAAGTAAAACAGGTCGGCTTCTTCAATGTCTATTATAAAACATTACGTACGCCGGTTGTAAATGCAGAGGAAGGAATGCTTGGTCTTAGTAAGGACCCGGACTTTGCAAAGAACAATCGGATATACATTTACTATAGTCCCGCTGATAGTTCTGTCAATCGTTTATCAAGATTTACTTTCAAAAATGACACCCTTGATAAGGCTACCGAAAAGGTTATCCTTGAAGTAAAATCCGACCGCGAAATTTGCTGCCATACCGGCGGCTCGATTGCATTTGGACCTGATAAATTGTTATACTTCTCTGCAGGTGACAATTCAACACCATTTAATGAAAAAGGTGCTAAATATGTAAACAACGGCTTTGCACCTTTAAATGACTTGCCTGGTCACCCGCAATTTGATGCCAGAAGATCTTCGGGTAACACGAATGACCTGCGTGGAAAAATTATGCGGATAAGAATAAAAGATGATGGCGCTTATGAAATCCCTGAAGGTAATCTTTTCCCAAAAGGCACCGATAAAGCAAGGCCGGAAATTTATACCATGGGACACCGGAACCCTTACCGGATTTCTGTCGACCAGAAAAACAGTAATTTATACTGGGGAGAAGTAGGTCCCGATTCTCATGATGATAGTACGGCTACACGTGGTTCCCGTGGTTATGATGAAGTAAACCAGGCACGTAAAGCAGGCTTCTTCGGCTGGCCTTTATTTATTGGTAACAACATACCTTATCGTCAATACGATTATGCAACGGGTAAAAGCCAGGCTCTCTTTGACCCTGCAAAACCTGTTAATGACTCCAGGAACAATACCGGCTTACGGGAATTGCCACCTGCTCAATCTGCTTTTATCTGGTATCCTTACGACCCATCTACCGATTTTCCGCAGGTAGGTACAGGTGGAAGAAATGCAATGGCAGGCCCGGTATATTATACCGATATGTATCCTAAAGAAACCCGCCTCCCGGATTACTACAACGGTAAGCTATTAATTTATGAATGGATTCGTGGCTGGATAAAAGCAGTAACACTGTTACCAAATGGTGACTTTGATAAAATGGAACCTTTCTTCAATAGTTTAAAAGTGAATTCATTAATTGACATGGAAGTTGGACCGGATGGGAAATTATACCTGCTTGAATATGGCAACGGTTGGTTTACTAAAAATCCGGATGCCGGTTTAGCCCGCATTGACTTCAATGCTGGCAATAGGCCTCCCGTAATCACAGCTATTAATGTTAATAAAAGTTCAGGAACGCTGCCGCTCGCTGTTAAAGCGACTGTGAAAGCCAAAGACCTCGAGAAAGATAAAGTAACTTATTTATGGAACCTCGGTAATGGTACCACCAAAGAAACCACAACACCTGAAGTAGATTATACCTACACTACAGCAGGAGATTATAAAATATCTGCAGAAGTAAAAGACGATAAGGGAGCTTCATCAAAAAGTGATGTGATCAGTGTTTATGCAGGCAATGAAGCGCCGATGGTTTCTATTGATTTATCCGGAGGAAACAAATCTTTTTATTTACCGGGCGTACCTCTTAAGTATCCTGTAACCGTAAATGATAAGAACGATACGGCTAAGATTGACCCTGCAAATCTGTACGTTTCTGTTGATTATGTTGAAGGGTCCGACAAAGCAGCGGCTGCAACTGGTCATTTACAAGGGCATGAAAACATTGACGGAAAAAATCTAATGCTTTCACTGGATTGTAAAAGCTGCCATAAAGAAAATGAAAAGTCTGTCGGCCCGGCTTATATGCAGGTATCACAGAAATACCAAAAAAACAAGGATGCGATGAATTACCTTATACAGAAAATAATCAAAGGTGGAGCCGGAGTTTGGGGTGAAGTTGCTATGCCTGCACACCCAACACTTCCACAAGGAGATGCACAGCAAATTGTTAGCTGGGTTATGTCTTTGGCAAATAAAACAGCCCAAAAAAAATCATTACCTCCAACAGGAACTATCATTCCTAAGACTCCTGCACCAGGTCTTAAGGCAGCTGCGGTATTGGTGTTATCGGCAAGTTATACCGATAAAGGTGGAAATAATATTAAGGCTTTAACGGGCGATAATTCTATTGCGTTACAAAGCAACACGCTGTCATTTACAGGCAATGAAAAAGTAAAAGGATTTACGCTATATAAAGCACCAACTAATAATCTTTTTCTTTTTCCTGCGGGTGAAGGATGGTTTGCTTTTGAGAACATTGATTTGACCGGTGTACGTTCGGTTAACCTTACAAGTGGCTGGCAAACCCTACCAAAAAAAGGTTTAAATTTTGAAGCAAGACTGGATGCTCCCGACGGAAAATTGTTAGGTAAAGGAAGTATACCCGCTCCTGCTAAAGGACAGCAATACGGAATAATACGGGTTCCAATCGAAATGGTTAACGATGGCAGGTTTCATTCTGTCTATTTCCTTTATAAAGGACAAGAACCAATTGGCGGCGGAGTAATGTCAGTTCAATTTAATCCAAGATAGTAATGATTGTTTTTTAAGCCGGAGATTTGAATAACTATGAGACTTTTCTTGCGTCGCACCCTTCAACTTACAACACTTTGCTGAACAAAGAAAAATCAGTACAAGTGTGCGGCGCAATAATGTTATATGAGGGGCGAAAAGTTCGGCTCAAAAAAATATGGTTAGTAAATAAAATTTTCAAAACGATTAAAAAAATTGAGATGCAAAAAAGAAGAAATTTTCTAAAGCAATCCGGCGCACTGGCATTGGGAAGCTTGGTGTTAAATAATCACGCTGAAGCTTTTTTTAAAAACTGCCATGCCGTCGGACTACAGCTTTTTACTTTTTTTAATACAATTGATGCAGACGTACAGGGCACTTTAAAAAAGATAGCGGATATTGGATACAAAGAAATAGAATCTGCGTTCAGTAGAAAAGGCGGTTACTATGGTATGAAACCGAAAGAGTTTTCATCAATGCTAAAAGACCTTGGGTTATCATGGAAGTCACATCATGTGCTTAGTGCTCCATTTAAAATGCCTGCTGATTTTAAACCACCCCTTGGCGCAGATGGTAAACCAATGACTATTTCCCAGATGAAAAATTTACGCGATAACTACCAGGAACTTGTTGATGAAGTAGCGGAAGCAGGTGTTCCTTACATTGTATGTGCCACTACACCCATTGGTTCTGTTGAAGAAGTAAAGCAATCAATCGACATCCTAAATAAAGCATCGGAAGCTGCAAAAAGGGCAGGAATTACATTGGCTTATCACAACCACGATAAGGAGTTTGACACCCTGAATGGGAAGGTGATCTACGACAGGTTTTTAACAGAGACAAATCCTGATACACTAAAGATGGAACTTGACCTTTGCTGGGTTACTGCTGCCGGTGTTGATCCTATTGACCTCTTTAAAAAGCACCCCGGTCGTTTCCCTTTATGGCATGTAAAAGATTATGATAAAGAAAAGAAAGGGCCGGCTCCGGTTGGTACCGGTATCGTTGATTTCAAACGCATTTTCGCTAACGCAAAAGTTGCCGGTATGAAGCATTTTTTTGTTGAACATGATATGCCTGCTGATGCGTTTGCAAGTATTACAGAAAGCATGAAAAATTTGAAGAAGATAGTGGGCTAAACTACTATTTGTATTTGCACTTTAAAAATGCAAGCAAAAACCTTCATTAAGACTTAAGGATAGGTCGACTTGCCTTAATTTTTGGATGATAAAAATTTATCTCAAGCAATCATTAAGCCCGCTGTTTTTACACCGGGCTTTTTTCATAATGCAACTAAACTCTGTCAAATGTTAGAATTATTTGTTGTTCTGCTTCGGCAATTTGCATTACGGATTGGTCACTTGTGCTTGGGTTAATCTTCTCCGATCGAGGTTATGTCATACGCTAAACTTCGCAACAATAAAACACTTGCTTTCGGAAAGTTTTCATTAGCTAACAGTTTCACTATTTTTTGAGGGAGCCAACAAACATGCGTCCTGCATGCACTCGTAAATATAAGCAAAAATAGCTTTAAGGCTATCCTGAGTTAGCCGTGGGTAGTTGTCTAAAACCTGCTGTTCCGTCCAACCTTGGGCGAAAAGAGAGATGACGTGATCAACAGAAAGACGTGTGCCTTTGATAGTAGGTTTACCTAACAGTATGTCGTTGTCTGATACTATATGTTCCTGGCAATCCATAATTAAATTACTTCAAAATGTATTAAATTACTATAAAACTAATTCAATTAATTGGGCTGCAACGGAGTAAACAAATCATTCAAGTAATATGAAAGAAAACCTTTTCTTGCTCCGGCGTGTTCTTTTTTTATACGTGAGATTTGAGTTCCGTAGGATTGAAACCGGCAGGGGAAAAAGTTTCTTTCGTCTTTTTAAAAAATTGTTGCGTAAAACGTAATGGTGAGTTACTTTCCATATGTCAACTGTCCAAGAAGTATGCTTAATATTTTTTGCCTTTAATGTTAGCTAAATTGCAAATGGACGGTTGTTGACAATGTTTTGACCCGGTCAAAACCTTTCGTTTCTCATGCTGCGCATTCAACCTTAAGTAGTAATTCTATAAATTTATTAATAAGTGCAATGTGCCAAAGAAATGGGCTTCGAAAATAATCAATACATAGCTGTTTCTCATATTGATACTCAACACCAGCATCTTTATATTGTGGTAAACAGAGTCGGCTATGATGGTAAAGTGGTTAGTGATAGTCAGAACTATAAAAAGATAGCTGCTTATTGCAGAAAGATGGAAATCCGCTATGATTTAAAACAAGTGCTTAGTCCAAGAAGATATTTAAAGCCTGAACAAAGGAATATACCGAGGATAGATGGAAGAAAAGAGAAATTGAGAGTACACATTCGGGAATGTTTATTAGCTATCAGCCTCTAAGAGCTTTGATGAATTTGAAAGTGAAATAAAGCTAAAAGGATATGAAATTATTAAGGGCAGAGGAATATCGTTTATAGACAAACAAGCGGCGAAAGTAAAAGGAAGCGAAGCCGGCTATCCGTTACAGAAGATTGAAAAGATATTGGTGCTGCAGCAACAGTTGCATCAGCTAAAAGAAGATAAGCATAGACAAGAGCAGAGCAGACAGCAGCAAAGGCAACTGGCAAATCAATATTCATGGAAGGAAGAATATGCCCTTGTGCAAAAAGAAAGGTTTTTAACCGAAACGATAAACATACTGCTTAAACCTGAACCTACTGAAACTCCTGTCCCTCGACAACTGCAGGAACAAAACAACATAAAAAAGAAGAAAAAGAAGTTAAGACAGTATCTATAAGGATAACTATAGGTTGATAAGATTAAAATTATTATTAGTAAATTCTAAAATTCAAATTACTATGGACTTAGAAATAATGGAGCAGGTTCTGAAAGAAATCCTGCAACAGCAAAGAAATATAACAGAAGACAAAAGAAGCGAGGCAACAGCTATTGGTAAAACTGGAAGCTTTTGAAAAAAGGTTGGATGCCTTAAAAATACCTGCAAATGAAACCTCAGCGGTATTAATACCTGTAAAAAAGTGGATAGAAGAGGTCAAGACAATGATTGCGGCCTCAGCCAAAAATTGTTGTTCATGAAAGGAGGTTTCAGCTCTTTCCAAATAAATTTAATGGATTTTATCGGTTTATCTTTAGCGGCGTTTTTAGAGACATTGTCTTGTTAATTATAGGTCATTATGCTTTAGTCGTCATTAACAAATATATAAGGGAGCGGGAAATACCTGCATTATAAGCAAGCCTTGCAGTATTTGTATGGTAGCCAAAAAGAGGATTATAAACAATATTTAGACAAAATATGGAAAGAGACAAACTGTTAAAGTAAAAATAATTGCCTTCAAAAGGAAGCGATTGGGCATGTATTACTCTTTACATAAATCTGAATTAATAATATGCATAAAAATTCATATATTGCTGATTAATAAATCCCAAAAGATATAAAGAACCGTTACTGGTTAAAGATATGTCAATGCTATAGTGAACTTTTATAAATTTAGTTGAATGAGAGAATCAATTCAAAAAAATTGCTGCTTATTATAACAGTGGTAATTCATTAAAGCTCAAAATTAATTTCTGCTATGGGTACTTTAAAAACCATCCTGCTTTTTTCGGTTATATTTTTAAATCAGTTAGGTTCGTCTGCGCAGTCATACACATCAGTGGATAAGTGGCTGTCAGATTTAGCGTCTTCAGATATGATTAAAAAACAATCTGCAGCACTTGCATTTGATAGCTTAGTATTTGATAAAGAAATTGAATATAAGAAATTACTAAAAGCACTTAAACATCCGGATCCATTTGTAAGGCAATATGTATCATATACTATAGGCACTCTTCAACATAAACCGCAAGTAAGCATTCCTGTGTTAATTTCACAATTTAGGGATGAGGATAAAAAAGTCAGGCAATATGCATGTGTTGCTGTTGGTATGTTTGGTGAACAGGCGATAAAATATTTATTAGACTCTCTGCAAAATAATAAGGGCCCCCTGGATGAGGATGGGCCCGGAAACTTCCACTATGAGGATTCCATAATATACAAAGCAAATAAAGGCTTGTTTAAAACCGGGATGAAAAATAAGCAGGACGAATACTACCTTACCCGCACATCTCTTTATTGTTTACTTGGTTTAAGAATGCTTGATGGAGCAAAAGTTACAAAAAGCGCAAAAAAAAGAGTTAACATACCTAAGGTTTTTAAACAGGTAATTTTTTCTGGCAAAAGTTATAAATATGCCGAAAATGAAGTTTCTTCTGCAAACTCATATACACGACCTGATTTAAAAGTAATAGACACCCTGCATGAAGCTGCCACAGTAGATGAATTGTTGCACAGGGTTGATAGCCCTATAATTGAAACGCGGCGGCTAGATAGAAAGTTAATACTACATAGAAAGTTAATAACAGAAAGATTAGAAAACGATAGTTCCAGACAAGTAGCTTATTCAATATTATTCCTTCATCCTTTCCTGGTAAAATATATTAAGACTTCATTGCTTGAACCAGGTAAGAAAATTACTTTCCGGGATACTCTAAAAATTTTAAGCATCCTTGCCAATAGTGGCCAATATGGCAAGGGCTACTTACCTGAACTAAATAAAATTATCCACCAGGAGGATCATATACTGCAACACAGGGCTTATTTGGCTGCAGGATATATTTTAACCGATCGCTATCGCATATTTCAACCGTATGATCAATCAGTAGAAACTTCGGGGCGAATACTTGAACTTTCGGAAAATTTGCTCTTTAAAGAGATAACTCCTTTTTACCTAACTATTGTAACTCCTGTTTCCGACGAACCTAAAGAGGCGGAATATTCTGGTGAGAGTTATGCGCTATTTTATTCAATAAAAGAACTGGATAACTACCTAATAATTGAAGATAGTTTTTACTCAAATAAAGAAGAGATAAATGATACTCTGCTGACAAATTTCATAATGACGGGGTTGGAAGAAAAAAGTATTTATGTAAAAACTATGGCCCTTCAGTTTAGTAAATACTTAAGTCAGTTTGATTCTGCATTAGTGCAAAAACTATCTTCTTATCTTGCCAGCGATAACTATTATCTGCAGGAAGCTGCGGTTGATGTTGGGTTATCTAAAAACATTTTTCCTTTCAGTGTTGACAATCTTGCTAATGTACTGAAAATCAACCGAATAATTATAGAAAGATTTCATTCTGAATCTATCAAGTTATTCGGAGGTGAAGGAACGCCTGGTTTAGGAGGATGGGGAGCAGGAGGAGCAGGAGGAAGCATTTCTGCGTTATCATTTTGGCCGCCAGCACCCTGCACTACCAGGGGAATATTGGATATTTCTGGTTTATATTCAAAAGGAACACTTGGAAGTGTACAATCAAAACTCATCGATTACTTGCAGACGGCAGGCTATCCAACAGATTTTTACAGACTGTTTCCAATATTGGACGGATTTGCAATTATGACTCACTCAGAAAAAACAAACGCCAAAGGAGAAATAATAAAAACCAACAGATGGTCAAAAGATACAGAAGGAGATTTTTTTTCAATACTTGCAAAAGGAAAAGCTGGATATTGGAGAAGCATAACTTTTATTGTAAATCAAAGTCCCAATTTTTCAGATAATGGAAGTCCGTTTAGAAATATTTCAATTAACGAAAATGTCTATAACACAGGAGGTTTTGCTTTGCCGGAGGAGTTACTAAAAAAGTCATGCAATAATTATTATTTACATGTTCTTGTGTACCATTATTATCAAAAGAATGGAGGCATTATCAGGCAGATAAAAAGCGGTGAAAACAGTCTTTCAATCTCAGACCATTTAAATTCATTAGGCATCCCGTTAAAATTTTTAAACTAAAATTTATGACAAAACCACTTAGCCTTGAGTCTGCCAGGAGTAAATTATTATGGCTTTGGCTTATAGGTGTACTTCTTCTTCTGTTACCGCTTATATATCAAACTCTTAATAAAACATTTGAGAAGACTACAGAATCAGGTGAAGAAAGTTTCGCACAACAAGTGTGGGGTTGGTTTATTCCAATGATCTTTCCTACATTAACTCTTATGTTGAGTACTTTAAATATTAATGCTTCAGCCGCTAATATTGTTGTTAATGTAAATAAGAAGACTTATAATATTTGCTTTATTTTATCTGTATTCTATCTGTTGCTTTTATCAATTAATGTTTTTTTGTGGCCGATCTTTAAATACGAAGATCCAATAAAGTTGTTTAACATTTCCAATTTTTACCTCGGTCCGATTCAAGGTTTGGCGGTATTGTTAATTGGGAATTTATTTAATAAAAAAGAATAAACGATTATACCTAATTGTTAGTTTGCCTCATACTTTTAGTTGCCTTTTTATCATCGATCGAAATGACAACTCTGCTTAAATATTAATAGAGGTAAAGATTATTCGGAATGCAATTCTTAAATTATTAACTCGTTTTATCTAAATAAATAATATATTCAAAATATCGTTTATTATGAAATTTAGGATGTTAAGTGTAACTAAAATATATAGATGCGTTAGCTTTATAAACAAGCTGTTGATCAAATGTTTTACATAGCTCCTACTAAATTAAAAAGATTAAATTACAGCAAAAAAAGATTAGAGCCATTCCAAAATAAAATTAAAGCCATCTCCATGGGCTAAAAGTGCGCCCCCAATCAACTTGACTCGGATGGTATGTCCAGGTTTCAGAGGCGTAGTCAACTGCTGCTTCTGGCATGTGTTCAATGGCGCTTTGAACCGCATCAGCAGATGCAGCAACTGCACCTAAGGTACGTGATCCTGTATAATCTGCTACTGCATCCCCGACATCTAAAGCATGTTGATGATCCACATAGTTATTATAAAGATTTGTACCAATTTTAACTCCAATAAATCCTGCGCCTACGACAGCTGCGGGAGCTCCCAAAAATCTTCCCCAAGTTGATAAGGTAGCTGAACTTGCAGCAAACCCACCAATTTCAAATGCGCCTCCTAAATATGCGCTTGTATTTAATCCTGCACCTATCCAATTACCGTCTCTAATATCATCACCAATAGAAAACAAGGATGAAACGGTACCACCCACTAAGTTATAATATCCAAAATATCTCATTCCTGTTCTTACACCTCCGTAGCTAGTTGGTGGTTTAGCTGATAGATTAGGAGGTTCCGGCCCTGGGTCTCCTGTCATTATCCATTTGGCTTGTCTTCCCGCCTGTACACACACCTGTCTCGTATCTGCATTTGGGTTAGCCAGACGTATTTGGTCTTCAATTTGGGGAATAAGGAAACGATCTGCAAATTTATGTTCATTACCATAAGTTGACCCTCCACCTACTGAATAAGTTGTTCCTCCTCCAGCAGGATCAGTTAATAAGGTTGTTGCAGGTAAGGCATTTCTAGATTGCAGTGACGATAGGTTTTGATTCATAACTTCTGTCGACATACCAGTATTTCTTGCACTTATTTCCTTTGTCCAATGTTGTACCTGTTCACCAGCCCCCATCGGATTATTTCTCCGATAATTTGCTCTTGCCTTTGCAGCTTCCTTGGCATAATTTGTTCCAGATGGAGCACTATCTATTGAACCTGAACCGGAAGTAGCACTACTTCCACTTCCTTTTGGATTCCTAAAAACAGTCTCTGCCCCTAAAGTAGTAGCTACTCCAGCATGTTCTGGTCTACTCTCTGAACCGAATGGATCGGTATAAACTAAGGGATTATTTCCAACAAAACTGTACATATTCGTCCCGTCTACATAACCCTTTGCATCACGCTGTTGGAATCTACCTATTGAAGGGTCATAAACGCGAGAGAAAAAATCATACTTATTGATTTGCGGTATCCATTTCTTAGAATGAAAAAGATAGGAACTTTCTACCTGGCCTTGCCCGGTTTGCAACACTTTGCCAAACTCATCATAAACATAGAAGTTTTCTTTTGTATTGTTTTTATGCAGGTAGCGAATGGATTTAGTTAAGTCAGAAGACAAATAAAGATCATTACTAGATTTTCCTAATTGTAATAAACTATCAATTTCACCATCCAAAACAAGACTTTGATCCTGTATGCTGTTTTCATATTCTTCAATTGCATTGATAGAGTTATAAACCATTTGGCGAATTTTTCCATCCTTCAATTCAAATATTTTTCTTCCCTGGGTGTCGTATAAATAAGATAGCACTTTTGTATTGTCCGCCTTTCTTGTTACAGAGGTCAAACGATTTGCATAGTCATATTGGTAAGTGAAAGAATTATCGTCTATTAAATTTCCGTTTTTATCATAGTTAAAAGAAGTGTCATCCACTTTAGTATATTGATCCAGGTTATTGGTAAGATAGTTAGAGACCTGAATGTTATTCCCTTCCAGTTTAAGCCTGTTACCCACCAAATCGTATTCATACACTTTTTCAGCCGGCAACGTATTTATTAAAGTATCAATAATGCCTTGTCCAAACGGAATTTCTTCCGGAATTGCATTACTGTAAGGATGCAAAACAGACAAGTCTGTAATTACGGCTGTGTCATTTTTAGCAACATCATTCAAACGATACAGTTCATCGTAGGTGTACAAACAGGTCGCCTGAAAGTCATCCGCCAATTCTATCTTTTTTCGCATATTGCCAACTGCATCATATAAAAACTGCATTTGCATGAAAGGTGTATTATTCATCAGATGCTTTATCTCCACCACTCTGGCTCCAAAGTCGTATTTATATTCAGTTGAGGAACCATTATTTCTATGCAATTGTTTTCGTTGCAAGCCTTCATATTGTATTGATGCAATTTCATATTGTTCCGGTGTAGTATTATCACCCGGGTAACCGACGCCTTTTGACAATTGTTCTATTTTAGTTATTCTGTCAAGCACATCCCGCTGGTACTGTAATTTTCTCCCGGAAGGATAAGTAAAAACGGACAATGCCCCGTTATCATTATAAGTTCTGCCCGTTTTCATTGGCAGAACTGTAAAATCGGGAAGTAATGGATTTGCACTATTATTTTCTTCAAGCAACCAATCTAACGAGTTGTAGGTATAAGCGCAGTTGGAAAACTCATTTGCGACCTCTATCAATCTGCCTGCACTGTCAAACCGGAATGTAGAAAATGTATTTCCTTCTAAGTTTATAGCAGGAGGCAATTGAGATTTGTCAATATCTTGCCTGACTATCCGGCCAGATACATCACGGGTATAACGTATTATTGTCCCATTCCTGTCTCTGTAGGAGTTTACCATACCAGAAAAATCAAAATCACTTACATCTTTGGTGCCGTCAGGAAGGGTTGATGAAACTTTTCTGCCCAGGCCATTATATTCGAATTTAGTTATTCTGCCTAATGCATCTGTTTGTGATAAGAGCATACCATCCAAATCATACTGGTATGAGGTAGTGACCGGTATTTTAAAAGTTGGATTATTCTTGTCCGTAAGAAACTTTGAATTACTTAGCTGCCTTCTAAAAACATCATAGACGGAGGATGTGACCTGACCAAGCGGATCAATAGCCTTTTCCAATAGCCCTCTGCTATCATATTCAAAATTAGTTTTATTGCCAAGTGAATCAATACTTTGGGTAACCCGATTTAATTCATCATAAATATGTTTTGTAACAAAATAGCGGTTACCTGTAATCTCATTGCTAACTACATCTCTAATGACTTCTCTCTTATCCATACGAGTTACATTTCCTGCCTTGTCGTATTGATAACTTAATTCATTACCATAAGGGTCTATTTGCTTAACTAAACGATTTGCATTATCATATTCATGTTTAGTTTCACGATTACTTTGATCTACTGTCTTTACTAACCTGCCTGCCTTATCATAATACATTGAAAGTGTCAAAACCTTACCCGGACCACTTTCAATATAAGCCGCCTGGGGATTTGATACTACTTCATTGGAGTACTCAAAGAGATTTGCACCTTTTACATTTATTCTACCAACCTCGTTATAATGATACTCACTTCTTTTAAGAAGCTTATACGTAGTATCATTTATATATTCAAAAAAACGTTCTGTTAATACATTTCCAATTTTATCATAAGTTGGGTACGATTTATTGCCGGATGGATCTTCTGTCTCAATTATTCTTCCTAGAGCGTCATATTTCATACGATGAGTACCACCCCTGGGATCAATTAAGCGAGTAACTCTTCCGTCGGCGTCATAAAATCTTTTTGAATTAACGCCAATACCACCATAATCCGCTACTTCCTTTTGAGGTAAATAACGGTCATTATAAAACACTCTTGATTTTCTGCCTGCCGGTGATATGGTTATTGCAAGCTTGTTAGAAGCATCATACACGTATTTGCTTTTTCTAAGTTGAGTATCGTTAAGGTTTCCCTCGACAGACTCCACAACATTAAATTCTTCGTCATACTTATACTTACTTTTATAAAAAAGATCCTGCACTAATTCATTCTCAGAGTTTTTCACTTCTGTTATCTCTTCAATCAGATTGCCGGTACGGTTATATTTTCTTTTTGTAACTATATCAAAAGGACTTGTAGATGTTGTAGATACAGTTTGTCCTAGTTCATTATACGCAGCAGTGGTAACAAACCTTCCATCTGTAAAATCAAAATACTTAGAGGAATATGCTTTTACTACCCGGCCTAAACTATCAAGATCAACTGCATTTTGTATAGCCAATCCATCCGGATCAGTTATAGATTTATGCAGCATTCCCTCCAGAACTCCGGCATTTGAATCGTAGTATTCCAGTCGGCTTACCAACCCTTCCGGCCCAACAGATTCTAACAACCTGCCTCTGCTATCATACCTGGTAAACTGCATAACGGAAGCACCAATAACGCTGCCATCCGGTGCAGTTACAACAGGTGTTTGAACGCTTTTAAGTAAATAACGCTGGAAACCGTTGCCAGCGTATAGTTGTATATTGTTAGTTGTTTTTGATAGAGATCGTCTTCGGTGAAATCCGGATTTGCACTTTTTGTATTACGAGGGTCAGAAACACTAAGCGGCTGCCCGAATTCAGGTTCATAAACAAACTTTTGAATTATGTCTTCCTCAGCAACATCAAAAATATCAGGGAAGACGTCTGAAGACCACAATCCTCTACTTAAACTTAGAGCATTTATATTATAGTACTTTCCCCTTTTAACACTTGCTAACAAGCGGTTAAAACTTTGACGATTTTGAAAAGTAAGTTTATCGTCTTCGGTCGCCGTATAATCCTCATCTATTTGAAACTTTCTTTCGTAATAATCTCTGCCGTATAAGAACTGTGTAATAACACCTTCAGGGCTTATCGTTCCCACTAAATTTCCATCTTGATTATAACGATAATGTGAAGAAATCAATTTAGGTATTCCATCAATACGGGTATATTCTTCCCGGAATACTATATTACCAAAGCGATTAAACAAATATCTTATTTGCTGCCCGTTTCGGTCAGTTTCGACAGTTTGATGAGCAGGAATTTGATGCGATGAATAGGGGAAAAAAAACTCTTCTATAACATCCTCATATTCCAGATAAGTTTCGCCACTCCCCTGACGTTGGCGAGTAACCCGGTTAAAACTCAATAAATCAGCCTCAGTTCCATATTCATTCTCTAAATATATTTGTCCTGAAGCATCTATAATTCTTAATAAATTATGTTGCACGGCAGTTGATGAATACTGGTATGAGGAGTATTCATAAAAAGTTGTCAGACCTTTTGAATATTCTTGCGTAGAGGGTGTCGTAACCGCTGCCAGATCACCCATATCATCATAAGTATATTTCCAAACTCTTCCTATAAAATCAGCTATAGCAATTATCCGGTTTTCGTTGTCATATTTAAAGGACACCAACCTGCCTGCATGATTAACTTCAACTCTTTCAAGCAAGTTGTTCTGATAGCTAAATTGCAAATAGTTTCCGAATCTATCTTCGATTCTATCAATTAATAAAATATCAGACCTGCCCGATAAATTATCGGAATATTTAAATTCTATTCCTTCCTCACTTCGCCAGGTAAATTGCCCATTTCTTTCAAAGATAATTCCATCTTCTCCAAAATCTGCAAACCAATAATTGTGAATAGTTTGCCTATGATAAGTGATTTCTCTTAGTGCTCCATTTGATCGGAAGATCAGATTGGTATCACCACTTAGCCTAAGCCAAAGATTAAAGCTATGATCCCATTTATACCCAAGGATGCTATTGAAAAATGACAATTGAGAATAATTTCGAGTAAAAGAGAAATCCATTCCGGCACCACTAATGGTAAAATCTGTAGCAGAATAGACAAAGTTGCCGTTGAAGAGGTTTATTGGGTCAGCTGTGTAGTCAGGCTCTATAGCATTTTTTGAAGGAGGAGAAACCTCTGTTTCAGTTGAGGAATGTTGAAAGCCTATTTTGTGTAAAAAACCAATTATTTCTTCTTTAAAGATTTCCTCTTTTATTTGGGCATTAATAAGCCTTATTCTTTCTCTAAAACTCTCGTCTTTAGTTATGTAATCTCCGCTAATTGTTTTGCCTTGTTCGTAAATAGCTTTTACCTTAGGTTTAAAATAATCTTTTAACTCTTCATCACTCATCTTCTTCAATTCCTTTTCTACATCTTTTGATATAGGGATAACTATTTCATGTTTTAAAGGGGAAGTAGAAGGCGCAGTATTTTCATTTTCGTTTGGCATTAGTTTATCTTTGAAATAAAAATTACAACATTTTAAAACCAATACTATAGTAAAAATTTAAGCTTTGTAATCCAGCAGTTCAAGCATTGGCTATCATAACCTTTTTATCCAACTATTGAAGTGAGTTTAAAAATCGGATTTATGACGCATGGTTGCTGGTGAAGTACTTTTATAATCAGGCATAACTCAAATGATTAAAGTAAAAGATGTTATAGACTTATAATAATTTGGAAACTTTTATTCATATTTAACCAATTTTATCAATTATTTTATTTCTGATATCATTAATATCAACACTACTTACACTCTCCGCCTTTTCTGAAAATATATCACTAACAGTTTTTAAACCAGCTACCAGAAGTAATTTCTGGGTCGCATCATCAATGTATCCTTTTTGTACTAATATATCTATAGGACTACTAATTTTTTTTGTTTCAACTGCAGCTAAAGATTTGAAGACATCTGTTTTTTCAAAATTGCGAGGTGTATAGTTACCGGCAGAGAAATTATCCAACATGGAGCGCCGAATAGAGTTTTGAATAGTATTGAGATTATTGGCTGCATCAATTCTGTTTTTTTTACTATCAGTTTCAGTTGCTGCCGGCTTAAATAATAGTGCTTTAGTTTGAAGATCTCTAACTTGCACTTCGCCAACTACAACCGGCGGTGCCGCTGGTTCATTAACGCTTATTATGGTGAAATTGCCATTAGTGTCGAATGTGCCACAGCTTTGTACCATTCTTCTTGTTACTACTAATGGTTTAATTGATGTAGATGGAGGCGGTTGAGAAGTGGGAGGTTGATCGGAAGGGTCATCTTGTGGTTCATCTTCACCAGCCTTCCGGGATAAGTAACGGGGAATATCTTTTGGAGGAGGATGACCCGTATCTATGCTGGCTTGTACGCAAAACCCAGTTATAGTCTTAGGCATATGTATAACTAAAAAAACTTCCTGTATTCCTTCCAGCTTCCGCTCACCATTAATTAAGCTGCCTTCTATTTCATTAGAAGTTGATACGGTATGCGGCCTTGGAGATACAACAAACAGGGCCCTGTTTGTTCCGAGGTGGTAGCCATTAAAAAGCTGATACATCTGGCTAAATGTGGTTGTGTGAGACAGGGTTGCTCTTCTTTCTTGTAAATTGTCAGTTACAGTGCTATTAACTTGTTCAAAGGATAGACCTCCCGTGGCTTTAGCCGAACCTCCCCATAAACCAAAATCAGCGCTTGCTTTCACTTCTAATCCGGCACTCTGGGTATTCGTGTTTCCTTTAGTTGTAGATGTTTTATCCGATGTTCCTGATAAGATCTCGCCACCTTCCGTAGCTTGTTCATATAATTCCCTTTTCTTAGGTTCAAAATCCATTATGTAGGGATAATCATCCGGACTTACTCCGGTTCTGTTATTAGGATAAACGGCTATTTGCATAATAGCCCCTAAACAAGCCCAATATCTCGAGGCCCATCCACTTGCAATAATTGTTTCCCATATTGATTTTTGCAAGTCGTCTAACTGTCCGCTATCCTCTGCTGTTTTTCTTGTTCCCCTTAAAGATTCGGAGGGATTCCAACCGGTAATGCTGCAGGTAAGTTTTAAATATACAATCTTGGAATTTGGATAGGAGTCTACTGTTTCTTCATCAGGAACAATGTAGAAATAAACTGCCAGAGAAGTACGCCATTTTGGAGGAAAGTTCAGATCACCAAAATTGGTGTCAATCATATCTCTTGAATACGCTAAACGTGTCCAGGTAATATCTTGCGGGGGAGTTAAAGATTGTAATGACATATTAACGGTTTAAAATTTCTAAATAAGAGAATTTCCAGGAATTCTTATATTATATGCAGTTGAATAACTACTACTTTTTGATCTCACGTATAAAAGTCAATAGTAATGTTAAATAAAATATATTAGATATGCAAACTTTTTATTACTTTTTTTTTAGGTATAATAAATACGAAATCCAAATTAACTTAACAGCTTTTTCAAGATGAAAGTTGTTCGCAGGAAAGATGGAGGCCTTTCAATTTCTTCATCTCGAAATTTTATCCTTCCTTTTGGATGGGTTAACCATTGAAGCAAGATAACCGTTTTGCAAAACACTCTGGTCACAAAAAGCTCTATTATTTTTGTCAACCGGAAAAGATTTTGCATGCCTGCAGTTTATGTTGTCTCTTCATCTTAGAAGGCTACAAGTCTTCCTGCAAATTCTTTTAAGACTTCATCTGAAAGCTATATAGGTAATTTTCGGTTGTTTTCTTATCTGTATACCCTAACGCTTCCTGAATAAATTCCTTAGTTGCTCCGGAACGTTTGAGTTGAGTTGAGAAGCTATGTCTTGATACTATTGTTGTAAGTTTTTTTTTATGCCCACTTGCTTACCTATTTTAAGCATTCTGAGATTGATATAATGAACAAAAGAACCTATAGCTGAATATCTGCCAAGCACTGATAAACCAGGTACCAAAACACGAAATATGTAATCGTTAGGACTTCTATCTTTGTTACCCCACCTATCTATGATACCAGCCATGTCCTTAAAAACATAAACTGTTTCAGTTTTGGATTTGCCCGTGTTGCTCTCTCTGTCTTGGCACGTATAAATTCTACATATTCACCCTTTATATCTTTAAGTTTCAAATAAGTCACATTTTTGAAATACATTCCATTTGCTAAATATATAGTAGCCAAAAAGAAGATTATAAACAGTATTTAGACAAAATATGGAAAGATAGTAAGTAATACACAGAGGGGACAGCTATCTCGGTTAGGTCATTCTTGATGTTGAAGTACGCCTAAAACAGCTCTATAGCTGTTGCTTCATCTTCAGACCATGTTAAGTTCTTGTAAGAGGTCATTAAGTAATTTTCTTTCGTTTTTTCTTTACTTAACTTGAAAATAATTGCCGTTGGAACTAATTTCTAAAGCGGATCTTAGTACCAGTAACGCCATAAATATGATTTGTTCCATGTTGAAAACAAACTTACACTGTCTTTAGTTGATTTTCTTCCTTCCATTCGCCCCAGGCTTTAACCATTACTATTTTATTGCGCTGTTCTGTAACTTTTACATATCGCTTGAAGCTCTTGTAATCTTTATGTCCAGTCACTGACATTACTTCTTCTGCAGACATTCCTTTTTCTAGCGACAAGTCGCAAAAGTTTCGCGCCCGGTATGCACTCCTATTAATTCATACTTAGGATAAGTTCTTGCTTCACGTTTTATGCCTCTAAACCGCACTATTTCAACAGGTTCATCATTACAGGCTAATTGGCATAGCTCTCTGATATAATAAATTGAGATTTTGATTAGAAATAACAGGCAGGGGCTTTAGCATGCCTTCATATTTTGCAAGTGATGTTTTTGAATAGGCGTTGAGAGGAATTGAGAGTTGTTCCTTTGTCTTTGTTACTATTAACCTTATTTCCTCCTTTTTAATATGGTAAAGCCATTTGAATAAGCTTTATTGCCAAATCACCTGCAGTTTATAATCTGTCTCAAAATCCGCAGGTTTTATTTTTCCAAAGGCCTCACATTGATGCTGCCGGGGCAGTAAACTAATCCGGCTAATTCATCGGGTAATAAATCTAACGAAAAAGTTTCTTCTAAAACATTTAGATGATGAAAGCGGATATGAGGATTTTTTACAGCAGGTTCGTTTTTATTAAATGTTGCAAATACCTGTTGGGCGGATTGGGAAAGTTGATTAGCTAATTCTTGTCCTATACCGCCAGAGCTTCCGATTATTAAGTAATTCCCCGGCTATTGAAATTGTTAGTTAAAACAACAATAAATGAGGGCATTTGTTTATTTATTCCACATGCTATCCAATTTCTTCTGAAACTTTTTTCTGCGAAGTTTGGAGTTCGGTATATGTCTATTCCTAGCGCATTATGTTGTATTAATTCTGACTCAGAAAACCTGTCACGGTTGCAAGCCATTGCTATACTTAATTATTGCATGAATAAATCAAACACGTTAATTAAAATTTTATAAAAAACGTCAGCGTAAGAATATAACTTTCTTATCACTGACGTATAACCTCATATTAGGTAAATGGTAAATCCTAAACCAAAATCTGTTAGCACTAATACCTTCTCATCGAAGTTGCTGTGCGAAGACTTTTTTGGCGATTCCATAGTTCCACAATTCCAAATGATTTTTGTTTTGAGTGCAATGAGACCCTATTCAAATTAGTTGCTAAAGTTTCTTTTACTTCTTCAACCAGTTTTTCTAAACTTTCCCTTTCTATTTTTACAATAGAGGGCATTACATTACTGTTCATAATTGTTAATTTACAACTGTTATTACAAGGCTGTGCAAAAAAGCAGAACGTTAGAGAGGATTTAATTATGGGTAGTACTACTAAAAATTGTCATCCTTATTTTCAATGTGCAAATTTAATTAGGTTCCATTTTATAACAAGTGTTAGTATAATCTTTTATGATTTTGTTTAGATAATTATCTGCAATGCTTAAACAAAAAAGGTAAACAAACTAGTTTAAAGTGCTCTTATTTTTTTTGTTTATTGAACTCTTTTATATGTATTTACAATTAGCCGACTAAAAAGGTGTGAATACGTACCAAAGCTTTTTTTAGCTTAATATTATAACTGCTACCGGAAGAATATCCTTTAGATTTTCTAAGGTATTTTTTGCATCAGGATTCTACTGCTTACTTTCAATCTGTTGTCACCTTCCAAACGAAGGTCTGCGAAAAGAAGAAAGTGGTGCAGGATATGCAATGAGACTAAGTCATGATGAAATAAGGAAAGGGCTCAATGATTATGATGCAATTTTTTCAGAATTGAAAAGAGTAGGCTTTGATGGCTGATAAGTATTGAAGACGGTGTGGAAGGAATGGATTAATTAGAAAGAAGTGTTCTATTCTTGAAGAGAAAGATGGCAAATTATTGGAAGTAAAATAAAGAAAAGCTAAATTGTAAGGATTACCACCTTCTTCCGGTCCTATTTATAGAGCATAAGTACAACGATCTGCAACATATAAAGTGATTTCTGTTTAAAATTGAGATTGGATTTCATCAATTCCTGTCCCTAAAATCGCTTTTGCAATAGCACCTAATTTCGTCCTATCTCCCACAAAATGGAAAGTTCTGTGGCTATGTTTGATGCTTTGCCGGGTTTTAAGCTCTTTTGAAGGCGATGAACTTTCCAATTCATAAAAAGTTGCTTGTGCAGGTTTATGATCTAACGTTCCATCATTGTAGGAATTTACCACATCACCCTTATAAGGCTCTTTTTGAAACGCGAAAGAAGAATTTACATAATCATTTTCGCCTTGTGGAAAACTGTATTGAATGATGGTAAGAACATTGTCGGCAGCATTGTAACTTCCAAAAACGGGCAGTGCATGTTTTGCAGTTAAACCGATTTTGCTGCAATAATTACCATCACCCTTATAGTAAACCATTTTATCTGTTTTTTTCAGACGATCTGCCGGAAGTTTACCAACTATATCTGTAAAATATTCGGCTACAACTTGTTCATTTTTATACATGCCTTTAAAAGGGATAGCAACAGTTGTTGAAGGATTGCCAGGAAACATGCCTAAAACCCAGATAGAAAGTAAGCCTTTTGATTTTTGCCATGTTTCTTTCCCGGCATTAATCAATTGGTTTCTGGATTCGAATCCCACAAAATCAACATTCTGGACGTCAACTTCAAGAAATTTTGAAGCTGTTGCTTTATCAATAAGCACTATATCTCGTCTTACTTCAACGTCAAACCCGGTTCCTGAAAAATTCTGTAAGTGCATCTTCTTGAAAAAATGGACTGCAGAATCAGTATGAGAAATTAATTCAAAAGCTTCTTTATCAAGAGGAGGGGGAGTTTCCCAATGGTTAAGATCAAAAGGATCGCCTTTTTTAAAGAAAATTCCATATTGCCCGCCCTGTGGGCCAATCCAAAAACGGTCTTCTCCACCATAAGATTGAATTTGAGGCGTTTCTTTTTTAGAACCAATCCTTTCGTAATTCAAATAGCCGAAACTTTTGCCCTGGGTTCCGGTAGCAGTACTTGTCATAACTCTTCCCTGATATTCAGGACAAATCAATACCTGCGCTTTTTCTGAGGCATCTTTCAAAACAATTATTTTTTGATGCTTGCTTACATAGTTCAGATCATAGCCAAAGGAGCCTTTTTTATAATCATTTTCAGACATAGACTTGTTTTCATTTTTGCTTCCGCTTCTTTCCATTTGTTTTATCACAACTAAGCGAGCAAACGAGGAGGAAAAGAGCGAGAGAAATTTTAGAATTATTTCTTAAGAAATAATTGCCTGATGAAGAGTTGTAAGTTCCTTTTTCTTAATAACCATTTTTAGATGAATATTTGCTCCGACATGATTTGCATCCTGGGATAACACCTGTTTAAATCTTGTTTCTGCTTCTTCTAATTTGTTTTGTCCCAGGTAACCCAACCCCGTCATAAACTGGCAATGAAGCTTGTTCCGTTTATTCAGATCATCTTCAAAAATTAGCATGTCAGGCAGCGATACGGCAAAATAATCAATGCTCATTTCATCATCCATATGCGATTCTCCGTAACGGATTAACTTCTCGAATTTCTTAAAAGCTTCATCTTCCTTTTGAAGTTTCAGCTTGGCTAAGCCCTGGTAAAATATTTTTTCCGGTGGTTGATCATTATAAAAAATCGCTGCGGCGGGTTCATCGAGACCTTCAGAAGCTTTTTGAAAATATTCTTCCGCTTTAGCTTTATCTCCTAAACTTTGATATGCACAACCGAAATAATAATGTATATCATTTTCCTGCGCTCCGTAAAGTTTTCCTTCACCAAGGTTGTGAGGATAGGTTTCTGTCTTAGAAAGACGCTCAATAGCATCTTCATAACTTCCGGCTTCCAATTGCTTTTTGGCTAATTCAACCTGGATAAGAACGTATTGACCTGTTACTTTACCTTCACCACCTTCCCAGGGATGAAATTTGCGGGTAGAAATTAAAACGTCTGCTTTCTCATACTTACCAAGTAAATTATGCAGGGTTATTTTTTCAAGATATAAATCATCGCGAAAATCTGCTGTTTCTTTATAATCTTCCTGCAACTTTAATCTTTCCTGAGGCGATTTATTCAGTTTCTTGTATAACTGATCCAGCTCGTAAAGTACACGTGAGTCGGTAGTATCAAAATTAAAAGCCCGTTCAAGAGCATTTAAGGCTTTTTCAGCATTATTTTCTTTATTAAAGTAAGCAATTGCCAGATTTCTTTGTACCGTAGCAAACTTTCCGTTGATATCTCCTGATCTTTCCCAGCAATTTATTGCCTCTTTATATTGCTTCTTATCATACCATAAATTTCCTAAATAGTATAAAGCATATGAATCAGCAGGATTTGTTTCATTAGCAGTTTGTAATGCCAAAATATCTTCTAGTCGGTTAGGGAAACAACATTCGGGATTGCTTAAGGCTGCTTTTTGAAAATATGCCTTAGCTTTATCGTCCTCACCTGATTTTAAAGAATAATATCCCAAATAATAAAACACTAAAGGATCCGTTTCAGCCCAGGCATCAGTTAAGGAAAGCAGCTGAATAGCCTCCTCGTAAAAACCAGCATGAGCATAATCCAAAGAAATCTCAATATAATTGTGAGAGAAACTTCTCATTCTTGTTTTGAGAAAATTCAGTGTTTCTTCTGCTGCTGAATGCCTGTTTGTTTCTTTATATATTAAATGCAATTCATGCAGTACGCCGAAATTAAAGAGATCAATGTTTAAAGCTTCTTTCGCAAAAGCCTCAGCAGTACTGTACTTCCTCGTTTTACGCAGCAGCGTGGTTTTCAGATGCCGTGCCTTATGGTTGTGATAATTTATTATTTGCGATCTGTCTACATGCTCAAGAGCAAGCGTAAATTTTTTCCAGACAGCAGCAATCTGCGCTAAAGAAAAATATCCGCTATCCTGCCCGGGTGCATTCCAGGTGGCTTTATAAAAAGCATTATAAGCCTCCTCTAACTTACCCTGCATTTTTAAAGTAAGACCTAAATTATAATAAGGCTCACCTTCATAAGGGTTAGGATTGCGTTGAGTAAGGGTTTTGATTGCATTTCTAAAATAATCTTCGCTTTCGTTAAATTTTCCTTTTCTGAATAGCCATAAGCCATAAGCATTATTGTTCCTGATGTCACTATTATCTCTTTTTAAAGCCTCGAGGTAATAATCCGTTGCCTGGTAAGTAGCATGACGATATTGCTCCAGGTGCAAACCTGTCAAATACAATTGCTCTGTAGAAAGAACGTCTTTTGGATCAAGCGCGGGCTTAGCTGGGTTTGGAACAGGTTTTTCTCCTTTTTTTTCAGGAATATATGAGATTAATTCCTCGCCTTCTAATGAAATGACTGCTAATTTTAAATCTTCCGGTTTTGCCTCTGTTATACTTACTTCTGCTGTAAATGCTTTTTCAGGAGATAGATTGATTTTTTGTTCGAAAACAACTTTTGCTCCGGCTGATAATTTAACTGTCAGGCCTTTTTGTTCTGAGGTTACGTAAACACCTATAGCAGCAACATTGCTTTCAGTCTCTAAATTTATCAGGACATCCGTATTTGCATTTTTAACAACTCCTATTTCTTTATAAGGGAAAAAATATTGTTCGAAAGTCTTTTCCTCGTAAGGCTGGATCCAACTGAAGTCAGGCTGGTTGTCCGTATAAACTCCTGTCATCAGTTCAAAATATGGACCATCGTCGTCTGTTAGGTTTCTGTCCCAGGCCTGGCCAAAATCTCCTTTTCCCCATGTCCATTGTTTTTTCCCGGGAGCAATATGATGATCAGCCACATGAAGAATACCGGCCTTTCGGGCAGTATTGTAACCTCCCAAAAAATCATACTTAGATTCGGCAGCCATATAAGAAGTGGGTACAGGAATGTTTTTATATTTTGAAATATCCGTACCGGGAGAATAATCAACTTTATAATAAGTACCTGTTGCGATAGGGAAAGTTGAGACATCCCTTTTCCCGTGATCAAAAACAGCCTGAACATCAGGAGGGAAAACTGATTGATAATGCTCGTCCACAGAGACAGCAGGATTCGCCCACCATAAAAAGGTTTGTGGCTGAGAAGTACGGTTGTAAAGTTTTCCTTTTATTTCGAGATAAGCTTTATCAGGATATAAAGTAAAACCTGCCATTCCTTTTGTGCGAAACATTTTTTCTATCTCGCTGCACCAAACTGTCTTACTTCCGTCCCGATTTTCTTCTATCGCATAATCAACAGGCGCGAAAGTACCCGGGCGATGGTGCTGCGGCCAGTTAAATTCAATTCCACCAGAAATCCATGGCCCGGTTAATCCAACTAAGGCTGGTTTTATGACCTGGTTATAGTAAACGAAATGATAATTATTAGTTTTATCCAAAGCCATCTGAACCCTTCCACCCAACTCAGGAAGGATCATAATTTTGAGAAATTTATTTTCAAGGAAAAGTGCCTTGTACTGCTTGTCGACTTTTTCGTCGTATATTTTATCTATAACAGGATAAGGATAAACTACGCCACTGCTTCCCTGGTAAACCCTCTTTTCTAAAAACATAGGATTTTTATCAGGCTTACCAACCGGATATGTAGGAATTACGACAATTTCCTCCCACACTTTAACAGGTTCTGTATTCATTTTATTCTGAATATAAGATTTGCGAATTCAGTTATTGGTCTTACATATTATGCCTCAATCATCGATCTCCAGCCATACATTGGATTTCCTGTTTCTATCCTAAGGATTAATGCGCGCTAAACAGTCCTTCCAGTTCTTCCAGTGTTTTTCCTTTAGTTTCCTTCACCTTACTTTTTATAAAGAAAAAACCAAGCAAACAAATTCCTGAATACAGCCAGAAAGGACCGTAAGTGCCAAGCTTCTTTGCCAGTATCGGGAAAGTAAACACCAGGATGAAGTATGCAATCCATAAAGAAACTATGGCTGCTGAAGTAGCGGTTCCGCGAATCTGGTTAGGGAAAATTTCTGAAATTAATACCCAGGTAACCGGAGCTAAAGATGTTGCATAAACACTGATAGCAGCAAGAACCGATAAGGAAATTAATCCGGAACTCGCTTTATTCTGCAACAACAGAGCAATAACAATATACAGGACGGACAAACTAATAGAACCGATCAGCATAAGAGGCCTACGGCCAAGCTTATCAACCTGCCACATAGCTAATACAGTGAAAGCAAGGTTTACTATTCCAATGGCAACGGTTTCAAAAAGTTGCATATCCAGATTTGCACCTACTGACTCAAAGATGGTGGAAGTATAATTGAAAACCACATTTATTCCGCATAGTTGCTGAAACACTGCCAAAGTAATTCCTACTACTACAGCCGGGCGAACTGCTTTTGCAAAGACATCTCTAAGCGATTGTTTTGTTTTTCCTTTTAATGATGCTTCAATACTCTGCATTGTTACCTGCACAGAATCCTGATCTCCTATTTTCAGTAGAATTTGTTCTGCTTTTCCGGATTTTCCGGCTTTCAATAACCAACGTGGGCTTTCAGGTAACAACATCACTCCAAGCAAAAAGAAAAAGGAAGGAATAGCACCAAGACCAAACATCCATCGCCATGCTTCTGATCCGTTTTTGGCTAAAAGGTAGTTAACCAGGTTAGTAACTAAAATTCCAATAACTATAGTAAGCTGATTGATTGCAACATTTCTACCCCTTGTTTTTGCCGGAGAAATTTCTGCAATGTACATCGGGCTTAAGATAGAAGCCATTCCTACTCCTATGCCAGCAGAAAATCTCATAATAATGAAAAAGGTAAGATGATTGGCTAACGCCATACCAATGGAAGAGAATCCAAAAATTAAAGCGGAAATCATTAAGCCAGGTTTGCGACCATAACGATCAGAAAACGAGCCGGCAGCAACACATCCAATAATGCAACCCAGCGCTAAAGATCCTGTTAAAAACCCTTCCCCATAAACATCTAAACCGAACTTACTTCGTAAAAATGGAAGAGCCCCGGAAATTACGGCAAAGTCGAAACCGAACAGGAAACCGCCTAATGCTGCAATTAAGGAAATAAATACTATATAATACTTTTTAGTTGAATCTTTCATAATGCATTATCTTCAAGTATTTGTTTTCTACAAAACAGCCTTATAAATTTTGTTGTTTTTACATCTGAGTCTCTCTCTCACGTTTGGGATATACAAACAGTACTATTCATATTGATTGTTTTGGAAGACTAATTTTAATTAAGGAAGAGCGTTTTGATCTTTTCAACCGCAATATCTTCGACAGGTTTAAATGCATTACCTGTCATATACTTTTTCAGGCTGTATAATAATTGTATTGCTTCCGGTCTGTTTTGCTGATCAGAAAGCAGATCAATTCCCGAAACAAGCAGCTTACCTTTCCCTATTTTACATTCGAAAACCAATCCTAAAGGCCTTGCCGTAAACCAATCATCAATCACTCTTACCATAGGCTTAATAGTTGGGGAAACAGCGTCTAAACGAATGGCATTAGAATGACTCATGGCATCCCACCATTGCCAGTTACTGTGGTATTCAGTCGGAAACTCGGCAAAAGCAGGATGTTTTGGATTACACAAAATACCCAGCGTATGAGGCGGTTGATTATTTGTCCACGAGGTATTCCAAAAGATACTGGAGAAGCCAATAGCTACATTTCCGCCTTTATCGGGCTTAACTGTTCCCTGTTTTATGGTGAGCAGTACCTTGCCTCCCTTACTTAAAATATCCTCTGCTTTATCATCTATTTGTTGAGTTACATAAATTTCATTGTCAACCGGGGGCAGTTTAGCAGGGTAAACAAATATCTTCCATGAGTTTTGATCATGGTTAACAGAAACTGTAAGAATAAGTTCAGCAGGATCTTGTATGTTTGATAAAGATTGCCTGATCTCTCCCAGCTTAAACCCATTACCTAGAGGAATGTTTGTTTGAGGAAGCTTACCTTTGAATATCACTTTGCCTGATGTGTTTGTCACAGTCCATTCGGGAATAACATTTTGTAATGCAGCTGCTCCAAAATGTGCAATTTCAACAGGAACAGATAAGGGTTCATTATTATTATAGATCATTTTAGGAAGCCGGGCTAATGGTACCGTTGCATTACAAAAGCGGCTATACTCTTTAGCAGTTATATATCCTTTATCTTCCCAAAAAGGATTTAATACTCCAACCAAAGCTGTTCCCTGTCCGGGAAAATCGTGCAGGTCCAGCAGTTGAAAGCCTGCAAAGCCGGGAGTACGGAGGGCTGCTTCTATATCTGCTTTATAGCACAATGACTGCAGCTTTCCTGAAGCCAAAAGAAAACTGTCAGCAAGGCTACTCATTCCATTAACTACGAGTTTGTCTCTGAAGATTTCAAAGTTTTTAGCTTTCAATACGCCGGTGTATTTTGCTATTTCTTTAAAATCAGGGTACACGCACCATTGACCAATTTCATGACTTACTGTAGGGTGCTCCCATTGTGAAATAATGTTTGACCAATCATAATTACTTTTAGGCGCCTGGCTATTAATAATACTTTTTACACCCTCACCCCAATGCTGAATTCGTGGATCGGGCGTGCTGTTATAATTACTTTCAGAAACAACAGGCCAGCCTGCGCCTGTCGTGTAAAGCCTGCGGGAATCGCGTTGCTTCCAGTAGTTAACAAAGTCTGTAAGGTATTTTATATGATTTTTACCGGCCGGTTCATTTCCATAAACCATCATAACGAAAGACGGATGATTTCCATAAGCTTTTACTATCTGGCGGCTTTCCTCGTAAATATAATTATCAAGGGGTTTGCCATCACCAATGGTTGCGCCCTGGTTTGCCCATGAAGAGCATTCAACCTGAAGGTAAAAACCAGAAAGATCAGCAGCTTTAAAAGCTGATTCGGGAGGACACCAGGAATGAAAACGCATATGATTCAGACCATAAGATTTGCAAACTTTAAAAATATGCATCCACGATTTTACATCTGTTGGCGGAAAACCGGTTTTAGGAAAAATAGCACATTCTAAAGTGCCGCGAAGAAAAGTAAGATTACCATTGATGGTAAACTGTGTACCTCTTGCAGAAAATTCACGCATGCCAAAGGTTTCGGTCCTCTCTTCTATACTTTCTTGTCCTGCTGCTACACTTACTTTTAAAGAATAAAGGTTAGGATGAAACTCATCCCATAACAAAGGATTATTGCCCATAGGATATACTGCATCTATAAGTGTACTATCACCTTTTGCTTCTATTTCCCATTTCAGGGCTTTTAGCTTTTCCGCTTTAGGATTATCGGATGATGCAAAAAGTTGAATAATTGATTTAACAGGAACACCCGAAATGTTTCTAATCTTCATGCGTACAGCTACCTCCTTATTCCTGAGGTTTGGAAATAATTGCACGTTATCAATATAAACAGCCGGGCGGGCAGCCAAATACAGCTTACCAACCATGCCGTTCCAGTTACTTTGGGTATGATCTGAAATGCTGTGAGAGTTTTCACCTACATTAAAATCTTTAACCCTGTTATCAATACGAACAGATATTTTATGTGCTCCCGGAGCTAATGCCTTTGTAAGATCAAAGACATGTGAAGTACCCAAACTGTTTTGCATTCCTATTTGTTTGTTGCCGATCCAAACGGTAGTTTCCCAATGGCTGCGTTCGATAAACAGTTCGCGATGCTTTTGTTTCCATGATGGGGGAATGTTAACCGTTTTTTGATACCATGCAGCACCTTTATAATACTTAACAGGTTGCAGCCAAAAAGATACTTTAATGTTTCCCTTTTCACGATAGTGTGCATATTCGGGCTTAAAGAACCAGGATGAATCATTAATACCCCCGGTCCATGGTGTGTTAACCTCTATCTCATTGCCTTTTTTATTTGTGGTCATTGAACCTGGTAAATTAATTCTATCCTTCAGATTTTTATTAAACCATTGCTGTTGTATGCCTTCATTCAAAGAATCAACCTGGAAAAGCCATTCACCAGAAAGATCAATTCTGTTAATTGATTTATTTTTTTCTGCATTTTCCAATTGGCCTGTTGCACTTAATACAAATAGCTGCAATACAAAAAAGACCATATACAACAAAGTGCGGATTCTTTTCATGTTATTGATTCTTTCGTTAATTATTAAAATGGTATCATTTCATATCGTTTTGAATCAATACCAATAATAAAGTATCGTTGAAGTCGATCGTACTTCTTACATCGCCTATTAAGGACAAGCCTGTACAACCAGACTAACAAGAAAGCCAATGGTATAAAAGCTGTGGTCAATACAAGTAGCTCTTCTAACAGGCTGATTCACGCAATAGAAAAAAATGTGAATTAAACTCAATACCCGGGATTTTGCTGTAAATTTTTATTTTGATCAATAGCAACTTGCGGTATCGGGAATAGATAATTACTTGAGGTATTAAATTTTCTATCACCTCCAGGCACAGTTACAGGAGTATAGATCAGATTACCGTTGGCACCTGCTACTATAGAAATGCCGTGTAATTGCTTGTTTAGATTAATGTCTGCAATACGCCAGCGTATCAAGTCCCACCATCGTTTATCTTCAAATGCCAATTCCACTCTGCGTTCCCGACGTATGGCCTGCCGCATCTGGTCCTGGCTTAAACCTGCCGGCAAACCAATCAATGCTGATCTTGCACGAACTTTATTAATAGCGTCATATACAAATGCATCAGGGCCTGCAGCTTCATTTTGTGCTTCAGCAAAATTCAGCAGTACTTCTGCATACCGAAAAATATAATAGTTCTGCCCGCTGCTATGGCCATCCCAGTTATCGGCTCCTAATGTTATTTTATCGCTTAGTCTTTTACGTAAATAATAACCTGTCTGACTTGCATCATTATGATCAGACAAATCAATTTCATTAGGACTGGTTACTCCCTGCCGGGTATAGATAGTATCATTATACCAGAAAGACCCATCGTAGACAATTGACTGGTAGAATCTTTTTTCACGATGAACATAAGGTTGCTGAGGATCGTAGCCGGAAGCAGGGTCAGTAATGGGCAAGCCGTTATCCATATCATAATCATCTACCAGCTCCTGCGTAGGGTTGACACCACCCCAGCTTGTTTCTACACCGCCTTTTGTAAACGTAGGCCCGGTTACTCCTTCAATACTGCCACCCTTTACTCTTGGTATATACTGACGATATAATATTCCTTCTTTACTGCTATTACCTTCTGTTAAGAACAAAGTCTGATAGTCCGGATGCAAATCGTAAATATTTCCATTACCAAGGTTATCAATAATTTGCTTATTGGTCGTTGCCGCTTCAGTAAACTTATTAGCAAATAATTCACACCAACCTTTTAATGTAAGAGCAGCGCCTTTCGTAACTCTCCCTCGTTCAGTTACTTCCGGCAAATCCTCTGATGCTGCAGTTAATTCATCTGTAATAAATTTTACTGTTTCATCAGAAGTACTTCTTGCATGAAATATAGCATCTCCACCTGTCTCTAAATTATCAGGTTCTGTAATGATTGGCACGCCACCGTAAGCCATCCAAACCTGGTGATAAAAAAAAGCACGAAGGAATCTAACTTCTGCTATTCTCTTTTTCTTATAATCGTCGCGTAAATCAGAAGAAGTAATTTTATTAATAAATAAATTTGTTTTTCTTATATTAGTATAGTTTTGGCTCCAACCATAAGGAAGACCGTCACCGAAAGACAATGTAGATGCTGTATAATTTGCCCGTTGTCCGATTGTTCGGGATGTAGGCCAGCTAAAACCACAAATGGAATTATCTGACCAGTTGTCAAAAGGATCATACATATTATTACCATCAGGAAGCTGGCCATATATATCATTTAGAAAGACATCTGCTGTATTAGCATCTGAAAAAACAGCATTATCTGTCAGCCTGTCATGAGGAGTTATGTCTAGTGACTCGTCTAATGATTTCTTGCAGGAATAAGTCGTCATAATTAGCAGCGCCAGCACTATGTAGCAACTAAAGTTTTTTATATTTATACTCTTCATCTTATTACTTTAAAAATTTTTATTAAAATGTAACATTAAGCCCCACTGAAACAACCCTTTGCTGTGGATAATACTGGCCTGTACTTACGTTTACTTCAGGGTCGAAATTCTTAATGGCACTCCAGGTTAACAGGTTTTGACCTGAAACATAAAAACGTAAAGATTGAATTTTAATGCGGCTCATAACAGAGGGTGAAAGCGTATAGCCAAGCTCTCCTGTTTTTAATCTCAAATAAGACCCATTTCTGATCCACCATGAAGAAGTCTGGGTATTATTTTGTGTAGGCTGTGTTGTGACTCTCGGACTTGTTGCATTCTGATTAGTTGGAGTCCAGTAATCCAGCGTACTGATAACTGCTGATGCAGCATTTACAAATGGCCATACTGCCTGGCCGCTTAAATAAAAATCTCTGCTAGTTGCTCCCTGAAACAAAATTGTTAAATCAAAACCCTTAAAAGTAATACCTGGTGTAAATCCGTAAAGGATTTCCGGTATAGCAGGATGTCCGATGGGCTTTTGATCCATATCATTTATTTTACCGTCTGCTTTACCATCCGGCCCTGTCAGATCAGCATACCTCAAATCGCCGGGATGGACTTGTCCCCATGGCTGAGTTGGTATTCCTGGTTTTAATGTTCCATCTTCATTAAAGTCTTCCGTCTTAAAATACCCTAATGCTTCATAACCAAATTGAGTGTTAAGCGGCCTTCCGGTTTTACGACGATTTGGATTATCATAGGTAGCTTTGGTTTCAAAAACCTGCAATAATTCATTTCTGGCATAAGTTACGTTTGCACTTAAACTTACATTAAGATCATTTGTAAGACGATGAGAAGTTCCAAGTGTTAATTCAAATCCATGATTTTTAATTGCACCTGAATTTATTTGTGAAAGTCCAATCCCGTATTCTGATGGTACAGTTACGGTAGGTGCAAACAGCATATCAGTTCTTTTTTCAGAAAAATAATCTGCTTCGACAGTTAAAAGTCCGTTTCCTAAGTTCGCCTCCAGGCCTACATCTGTTTTTTTAGCTCTTTCCCAGGTAATATTTGGATTAGGTTGCGCATTTTCATATAAGCCCTGAGTGGTAACTCCATTTAAGACAGAGGCATTACCATATAGGGTGTACGAACTTAGATATTGAAAAGGCGAGCCCGCCAGTGCTCCTGACTGTCCATATGAACCCCTGACTTTTAAGTTTGATATCCAGGAAAAATTACGCTTAATAAAATCTTCTTCAGACAATCTCCAGCCAACTGCGAATGCAGGGAAAAAGCCAAAACGATGCCCCGGAGCAAAGTAGTAGTTGCCGTCGTACCTTCCTGAAGCTTCAAACAAATATTTATTATTAAAACCATACGTTATTCTATAAACCGCTGATTTTTGCTTTGCTTCTGCCGAATAACCATAGTTACTGATATCAGTTGAATTAGAACTTCCATTGTTTAACTCGGGTACAGTAACATTGTAATTAACTCTGCCTGCACCGAAAATTGATGACTTGGTATTCCGTGTTTCTAATACAACTAAACCTGAAAGATCATGCTTACCAAATGTGTTATGATAGGTAATGTAACCCTGGTAAGTAAAAGCCTGGCTTTGATTGTAGGAAACTGAATATGTAGGCTTTGCAGGCCCATCAGTGCCAGCAAGAGGATATGTTTTTGTTACAGGATCATAACTATAATAAGGAATTGCTGTAAGCCATGTCCTGTTGAAAGAGGTAATTGCAGCGGAAGGATTGGTGGGGTCACCAGGATTAAAAGGATTAAAATCATAACTCACGACCCCCTTTACACTTAAGCCTTTAATAAAAGGCAATTGCTGTTCTATGGCAAGTTGATTCAAAATTGTGTAACCAGTGGTTTGGTTATAGCCACTATGATGTATATTTCCATATGCTGAACGACCAATATAACCACCCCATAGTCCATTGCTAAAAGTTAAGGGTGCAATTGGAGGAGTTCTGAATGCCTGGTTAAAGATGCTGAGGTCTCCATTAGAAGGGTTGGCAGAACGACCTGGAAAGTGCCGGTCTTCTACTCTTCCATTAATAGAGAGACTTACCTTGGTAGTTTTAGTGGCATCCGCGTCAATATTTGCAGTCAAATTATAACGTTTATAATTTGTAGGCCCCCATGCACCATTTTGAGTGAGAAAACCAATACCAGTATAATATCTTATTCTTTCACCACCACCGGAAAGCGAAAGATTGTGGCTCATGATCAAAGTATTTGGAGTGATTAGTTCCTTTAATACATTGTGATCAGGATGGCCATCAGGATCGGTATGGTCCTTAAATTTTTGTAGATCCTCCTCAGAATATGCATGTGGCGTACCCTCATTGTCATTGGCTGCATTAAATAAGGTAGCATATTGATAAGCATTAACAAATTTCGTTAGCTGTGTAGGATTTTGCCAGCCGGCGTAGGTAGTGTAATTAAGAGATGGCGCACCTGTTTTTCCTTTTTTTGTCGTAATCAGAATTACACCATTTGCTCCCCCCATTCCATAAGGTGCTACTGCAGCGGCATCTTTTAAGATACTGACTGAGGCAATACTGTTTGGATCTAACTGTGTATAATTTCTTGGTATCCCATCTACTATTACCAGCGGTTCTGTATTTCCCGTAGTACTGATACCTCTGATCAAAATCCTGGATCGGTCATTACCTGGCTCACCACTGCTTTGTGTAGCTATAACCCCACTAACCCTACCGGCAATACTGTTACTGATATCAGCTACAGGCTGGACTGCAATTGCATCGCCCTTTATGGTAGAGATTGCCGAGGTGACTGATGCTTTCCTTTGTGTGCCATATCCTACCACCACTACATCATTCAACGCAGCGCTCGATGGCATTAATTTAATAGTGGGCTCTTTCTCTTTTTCAACTGAAATCTCTTGTGTCTGATAACCAATATACGAAACAACTAATACCGACTTTATATCAGGAACATCGATTGTAAATGCTCCCTTTGAGTCGGTACTGACACCGGAAGGATCTCCTTTTACAATAACACTGCAGTTAGCCAAAGGAGAATTTTTTTCATCAGTTACCAAACCCCTGATATGTACTTTATTTTGTGCTGATGTAACGGTAACAGATACTGACAGGAGTGAAACAAAAAGGATTTGTTTGAAAACGCAATCAGGGAAAGACTTTAAAAAATTAAAGCTGACTGCATAATAGAGAGTAAAAAGTTTTTTCATAATGGCATGTTTAGTTTGTAGGTAGTGAACATCGTCAATAGCAGTTGGAACAACAGAAACTATTCATAAAATATTCCTGTACATTAACCATAGATTACCAAAGATATGCGGATAGAAAAAAAAGAGAATGGACGATTTATTGTTTTTGATGGATTATATTACTGTAGAATAAAGGATTGTCATAATCATTCACTTTTAAAACAAGGGGTATTAAAAACCATCGGAGTTTAAAAGATGATTATCTTAATTTACCTCAACATTTATTGTTGATATTGTTTCGAAAAAAATTACTTGTTGAGCAAAAATTACTATTCTTATTTCTGAATTTATTACTTTAAATTTTATTACTCTTTCAACATGTCGCTTACCTACAATAAAAAGAAAGATGGTTTTGCCGGACAAAAAGCCGTAGTAATACCAAGGCAGATATTATCTAAGCAATGCATTAAAAATCCTGTTATTGCTGCCCTTTATCTTACCGATATTGGTTTTTACCCCAGAGCAAAATTTCATTACAGGCAACGTAGTCATGGTGCTGATCAGCATATTCTTATCTATTGTATAGAAGGCAAGGGCGAACTGGAAATAAATAAAAAGAAATTTGTTATACAAAGAGACAACTTTTTTATTATTCCAATGAATGTCGCACATAATTATAAAGCAGATGAAAATGATCCATGGACAATATACTGGATGCACTTTAAAGGAAGCCATTCAGGTGCCGTTGTTGATCTGCTTGTTAAACAACCAGGAAACAACCAGGGTGCACTTTCTTTCAATGAGGAACGTCTTCACTTATTCAATGAAATGTACTCCAATTTAGAAAGAGGCTACAGCCTGGATAATCTGCTGTATGTAAATATGTGCTTATGGCATTATCTCACTTCATTTGTCTATAGCGATAAATTTAATGGTTCGAAGAAAGCCGGTAAAATCAATAACATCGATATATCGATTGAGTTAATGCAAAAAAAGATCAATGAAACACTTTCACTGGAAGAAATTGCACAAAAGGTAAATTTATCTGCGTCTCATTTTTCTAATCTGTTTAAAAAACAAACCGGTTTTTCACCTATTGAATATTTTATTCACCTTAAAATTCAAAAAGCCTGTCAATATCTTTTATTTACCGAACTGCGTGTTAAGGAAATTGCTTTTAAACTTGGAATGACTGATCCTTATTATTTTTCCAGAATTTTTACTAAGGTAATGGGACTTTCTCCTAACGAGTATAGAAAGAAAAAAATTCATTGATGCTGTAGTTTTTTAAATAAGTTTAAAATGAAATGATTGCAACATTTCTCCCACTAATTTTAAGCAAGCAGCAGTCCGGCCGGAATGGAAGTAAGCATGGGGGATTTTTTAAAGACAAGCTCGGTCATCTATTTTATGTTTTTCATACTCATAATTCACCGGGCAAAGTGGCTAAGAGAAAAACAGCACTGTTAAAAGCATTCTTTTAACAATGAGTGAGCGGAATAGATGAAGTAAGCTTTGATCCTAAAAGTTTTGAGTATTTACAAATGAAAAAATCATCAGTAAATAAGCAGGGATTTGTGTAAGGAACGAAATGTGAATTATAGAATAAGTTCTGCAGTAAATCCGCAAAATAAAAATTTATCCTTTTCCTCCAAAGGCAGGATTTGATACCAGCGGCGCAGGATTTGCATACCATGATAAAAACCATTTCTAACCAAGAACAATAATGGTGAAAATGGCAGTGACTTCAAAATTTTATGAAATAAAGTGCTGTGCAAAATATAATTCTTAAAAATTTATCCAATGAGAAGATTACCCGTTTATTTATTATTAGACACGTCAGGATCAATGACTGGTGAGCCTATCGAAGCCGTTAAAAATGGAGTGCAGGTGATGATCAGTTCATTACGGCAAAACCCTCAGGCTATCGAAACTGCTTTCATCAGCATTATTACGTTTGATAGTACTGCAAAGCAGGTGGTGCCTCTTACCGACCTGGCTTCTTTTCAAATGGTAGACATCAAGGCATCGGGAACAACCGGTCTTGGGGAGGCATTAAAGTTAGTTTCCACCTGCATAGACAATGAAGTGGCAAAAACAACTGCTGAACAAAAAGGTGACTGGAAGCCCCTCGTTTTTATAATGACAGACGGCATACCAACTGATGATTGGCAAATCGGTTTAGAGGAATTCAAAAAACGTAAAACTGCTTATACAGTAGCATGCGCGGCAGGCAGCAGCGCCGATGTAAATGTATTAAAACAGATAACCGAAAACGTGGTAAGTCTTGATACTGCCGATAGTCAAAGTATTTCAAAATTTTTCACCTGGGTTACCGCATCCATCGGGGTTACATCGACAAAAGTGGAAGATGCAGGCAAAGAACTTACAGGTCTTAGCGAATTGCCGCCACCGCCTTCAGAATTAAATATTGTTGTTTAAACAAGGATAAGATTAGCAGGAATTTAATTATTAGCAGGAAGTTTATTCTTTTTCAGTCACCAGTACTAAAGGGGCATGTATGTTTTTTTTTGTTACCGGCAATTGAATAACTATTAAATATTCTTGCGTGCGCACACTTGTACTGCTGCAAAATAAAACTACAACTCTCAATCCTGATAGCTTAACTCCCTTTTTGGGGTTGGGGGCAAAACTCTTAATAAGAATGGCCGATGCCAAACAAATTATCCAAAATCTTTTAAAAGACAATAATATTTCTGTTCCACAAAACCGAGCTGCTTTACTAGATAAATTTATTAAAGATGAAAAAAATTCTGGTGCCATAAATGCAATAATCGAAAATCAAAATCTGCTTATGGGCAAGTGGAAATTAGAAAACAGGATAACTGATATCATTCAGCAACCGGTTCGCATTTTAAATGCGACAGTGGGCAAACCTTACGAAGCCAGATTTGATTTTGATAAGTTTAAATGGAAGGATATTGAAGCATTCAAATTTGAAGGACTGGAAGAGGTTGGTTTAACTTATGACGAAAAGACGAAACAAATAACAGGCGTTCCGACACAAAGCGGGGATTTTAAAGTTCTGTTTAAATTTAAGATAACAGGCGAGCCCGAAGAAGCAGCATTTCACGAAAAAACAATTCCACTAATAATTAATCCTGATCCTAAATCCTTATGGAAAAATGTTGAAAGTGACAGGAATGATCCTTATTGGAAAGAAGATAATATAACTCAATTTGCTCCTATAGGTAACAGGCATATTCTTGTATCTTCTAAAAGAGGTCGCTCTCATGCTAATGTAGGTTCGTTTAGGGAAGATGATTTTGCATTTAAAGATTTAAGTACAGGCTGGAGTGTGGTTGTAGTTGCAGATGGTGCAGGCAGTGCGAAACTTTCAAGAAAAGGTTCAGCTATTGCATGCAATTCTGTGGTTAGCTATTTTACTGAAAACATTTCAGACGAAAGCATGGCTGAATTTGATGAATTGTTGCAACAACATAAAAACAGCAGTGGGGATGATACACAAAAAAAGCTGAACCACTATGTTTATAATAAACTCGGCAAAGCTGCATTTTATGTACATAAAAAATTAGAAGATTTTGCAACCCAGGCAGCGGTTCCTTTAAAGGATCTGAACACTACATTGATCTTTACTTTATTTAAAAAATATGACATCGGTTATGCATTTCTTTCCTTTGGTGTAGGTGATTGCCCGATCGCCTTGTTAAATAAAGATGTATCTGAAGTTACCTTAATGAACTGGCTCGACGTTGGAGAATTTGGTGGTGGTACAAGGTTTATTACAATGCCTGAGATCTTTCAAAATGAAAGATTTGCTACCAGGTTTGGATTTAAACTGATTGACGATTTTTCTTATTTAATGATGATGTCAGATGGTATTTACGATCCAAAATTTGTTGTGGAAGCAAATCTGCCTAATCTGAAAAAATGGAAAGAATTTTTAGCAGATCTAAGTGGCAAAAACGAGGATGGGATAAAAGTAGAATTGGATGCAAATAACAAAGAGATTATAAATCTATTTTCTGGTTGGATGGACTTTTGGAGCCAGGGAAATCATGATGATAGAACTTTGGCAATTATTTTCTAATCAATTAGGATACTCTCATATTCAATAAACAATGTTCAATACTCAATTTTAGTCAGGACTCCAAGCCAATGCCTTTCGCGATTATTGAGCGTTGAAAGTTTAATATTGACATTTCTTCTGTTAGAGAACCAAAAGTACAAGGCTCAGACAATGATGGTGATTAAAGTTATCAGGCTGGTAAACAAAAGAATTATTTTACTAAAAAATTTTTGGTGTGAGTTACCTGGACAATTTTTCAAATAAAACAGGAATGAGTACAAAATCGGCGACATCAATTATTACTTCGGGTAAAACATACCAGTATGTTGACAATGGAGAGCCTATGCGCGGTGGGATGAAAGATGTTTATTTTGCACCGGACAAATCATATGTGGTTGCCTTTTACAGAGACGAGCAGGATTATAATACAAAGGAACGGTTGAGAAAAATTGTGACCCAGTACTATGATAATTTTTTCAACAGGGAATACGGTGATTATTACAAAGAACTTTACTGTTGGCCAACAGACATGGTAGAAGCGGATAAAAAAGTTGGCTTAATCGTACCTGTTTACAATAAAAATTTCTTTTTTAAAAAAGGATATGCAACGGGCGAAGGTATAAAAGGCAAAGAAAAGCAAGGTTTGTGGTTTGCTTCAGCAAAATTCAGGAACAGGCAATTTACCTTAAGGCTTGACGATTCGGAATTGGGTACATGGTTAAGTTACTTCCAGATAAATGTAAAAATAGCCCGTGGGGTAAAACGATTACATGCGGCTGGTTTGGCGCATTCTGATCTTTCTTACAAAAATGTGTTGATTGATCCGGTAAGCAAGGCTGCTACTATTATTGACATTGATGGTTTGGTTGTTCCGGGATTGTTTCCGCCTGATGTAATCGGTACTGCTGATTTTATAGCTCCTGAAGTATTGGCTACAAAACACCTTGACCTGAGGGATGCTAATCGTAAGCATGCAAACCGTACAACAGATCTCCATGCAATGGCGGTAATGATCTATATGTATTTGCTGTACCGGCATCCGTTAAAAGGAGGAAAGGTTAACGATCTGGATACCGAGAAAGATGATCTGTTGAGTATGGGTGAAAAAGCTTTGTTTATAGAGCATCCTGTCGATCTTTCTAACAGGCCTAAATTAGACCAGGTTTCTAAATCTGCTTTGCCATGGGCCGATACTGAAAAAATACCTTACACCGTAACAGGCCCATACCTGAAAAAACTATTTGACGAGGCATTTATTACAGGGTTACACCAACCCAACCTGCGTCCTAATGCAGACACCTGGGAACAGGCTTTATTGAAAACAACTGATCTTATGCAGCCTTGCAGCAACAAACAATGCGATCAGAAATGGTTTGTGTTTGATAATACCACTGCGCCGAAATGCCCGTTTTGTGAAACTCTCGTCAAGGGCACAGTTCCGGTTTTAGATTTATACTACCAATTCAGGCCAACAGTTTGGCAACCAGAGAATCACCGTTTGATGGTTTACAACAACCAGTATCTATTTCAATGGCATGTAAACAGGCATATTGTAAGAAATGAAAGGCTTACATCGGAGCAAAAAGTACCGGTGGGATATTTCACTTTTTACAATGGCAAATGGGTGCTTGTAAATCAAAAGCTAACCTCGTTAAAAGACCTGACAGAAAATAAAGAAATACCTGTTGGCACTATGGTTGATATAACTGATGGCAAAAAACTCTTATTATCTGATGAAGAAGGGGGCAGAGTGGCAATGGTTACAATGGCAAACAAACAAAACGCCTGATTGAATAACAGTATTTTTATTATTGATAACTTAAGTATTACTCCAAACCAGCGTCAACCGCACCAGATATTGATTTTAATTGCTATAAACACAGGTCCTTTTTATTGATTTAGGATGCTAATTTTACAAATGGCTTCCTGCCTGACTTACGAAATTAAACTTACAAATTATGAGTTTACTTAAACAGATATTAAGTCCCTTTGTTGAATTTGAAGATGATAAAAAAAAGGAACCGGTAAAAGAAACCAAACCAACTGTTGTACCAGCTTATAGTGCACCTGTCGAAGAAAATGTTGAACACCCCCTTATTACAGATGTCAACGTTACGGCCCCCACCAGGGCACAAACTGCCACACTCCGTAGCACCATAACTGCTGCTTTACCCGAACATGAGCAATATTTTGAAAATTTAATTGATGAAGCCAATGCAAAGAATCCCCTGTTCCAGGGTACGGATTATAAAGAATTTATAGACAGCAAGACCGATATTGATAACATAACTGATGAAGAGACAAGGTATAAAACAGCATTTAATGTATTGAAAAGAACAGGGCTTACCAAAGAAAAGCTTATATCGACCGCACATGAATACCATAATATTATCGGCCGCGACCTGAATGCATTTCAAAGTGCGCATGCACAACAGTACCAGAAAGAGGTTAAGCAGAGGGAGCAACTTATTCAAAAGAAGGCAGAGGAACTGCAGGTATTATCTCAAAAGATAAATGCTTTAAAGAAGGAGATCAGTCAACTATCGCAAGAGATGACGGAAACAAAAGATAAACTTAATCTCACTAAAAATTCCTTCCTTTTAGCCGGCGAGAATAAGCAAAAAGAAATTCAGACCGAATTGCAGAAGCTCGAGCAGTATTTTTCATAAGAATCAGCGAAAGTAAAGCTTCAATTAATCAACATCATTATCGAAGTTAATTGGAAAACTTGTGTACGCACGGTAGCGCTTGTACTATATATCTTTACACCACATTTTTCAAAAAACTCGTTTCATGCATACTGATTTTCTCGTCATTGGTTCCGGTATAGCCGGGCTTACATATGCTTTGAAAGTTGCAAAGGCAAAACCTGACAAAAAAGTAGTGGTAATAACTAAAGCACAGTCAGATGAAACCAACACTAAGTATGCACAAGGTGGTATTGCCGGTGTCTGGGATGATGAGAATGACAGTTATGAAAAACATATAGAAGATACATTAATAGCAGGTGATGGCTTATGCAATGAAAAGATTGTTGAAATAGTTGTAAAGGAAGGCCCCGAACGCATAAGGGAAATAATCGGGTGGGGTGCTCAGTTTGATAAAGACTCAGCCGGAGATTATTCATTAGGCAAAGAAGGCGGACATAGTGTAAACCGTATTTTACATCATAAAGACGTAACAGGCAAAGAAATGGAAAGGGCATTGCTGCAAGCTATTCAAACATTGCCTAATATTCAATTGATCACTCATTGCTTTGTAATAGATCTGCTTACTCAGCATCATCTTGGTTATCTTGTTACCAAATCTACTTTAGATATCGAGTGTTACGGAGCATATGTTTTAAATCTTGAAAACAATGAGATTGAAAAAATAATTTCAAAGGTTACAGTATTAGCAACTGGTGGAAATGGGCAGGCATATCGAACCACCACTAATCCTATCATAGCTACCGGCGATGGCGTTGCAATGGCTTATCGCGCTAAAGGCAGGATTGAAAATATGGAATTTATACAGTTTCATCCTACTGCACTATTTCAACCAGGCGTTTCTCCTTCTTTTTTAATTACAGAAGCAGTAAGAGGAGATGGCGGAATACTCAGAAATAAATTTGGAGAAGCATTTATGGAAAGGTATGATACCCGCAAAGACCTTGCTCCACGTGATATTGTAGCACGCGCAATAGACAGTGAGATGAAGAAAAACGGTACGGAGCATGTATATCTCGATTGCCGGCACATGCCTGAAGAAAAGTTTATTCATCATTTTCCTAACATTTACGAAAAATGCTTAAGTATAGGAATTAATGTTGCAAAAGATATGATACCGGTTGCTCCGGCGGCACATTATAGCTGCGGTGGTATTAAAACCGATGAATTTGCCAAAACATCAATAAAAAACCTTTATGCCTGCGGCGAATGTGCAAGTACGGGATTGCATGGAGCTAATCGCTTAGCAAGCAATAGCTTGCTTGAAGCTATGGTTTTTGGACATCGGGCTTACCTTGATTCAATAAAAAGATTTGAAGAGATGGAAAGCTATTTGTCTCGGGAAATTAGCTGGGGAGGCAATAATATTCCTGATTGGAATGCAGAAGGTACGAGAGAACCAAAGGAAATGATCCTGATAACGCAAAGTCTTAAAGAACTGCAGCAGATAATGAGTGATTATGTTGGTATTGTTCGTACCAAGGTCCGTTTGGCAAGGGCATCAAAAAGGCTTGATTTGTTATTTGATGAAACAGAAGATTTGTATCGTTCTACCAAAGTTTCTCCCCAGTTGTGTGAATTACGAAACCTTATTAGCGTCGGGTACCTGATTGTAAAAGGTGCTTCTTTCAGAAAAGAAAGCCGCGGTTTACATTTTAATACCGATTATCCTCAGAAGAGTGTCTTGAAAGAGAATATTGTTTTGTGAGAGTAGAATCTCTACAACTTCTTTAGAAGACAGAAAGTTACAATAACTTTTAGTTTTTTGAATGCTTCTTAATTAAAAGTTATGGCTTTAAAGAGGCGAGGAATTTTTTTGCTCTTGATCTGAATGCCGGCGATTCTACTTCCCATCGGTCTTCAATGATAATTTTTACTTCATCCTTAATCTCAGGATAATATTGAGCAAGATTTTGTAAAATCGTTAGAGCAAAAGCTTTAACTGCTGCAGCCTCATCGGGTGAAGCGATGTAGTCAAAGCATAAATTCATAATCTCTCCCTGAAATCTTTCGGGGATATCTATATGCTGTAATACCCGTACCGTATTTCTTTTGACCGCATCAGATAACCCTGGGGTATGTAGATTAGTTACCAGTTCCTTAAAATGTTTTTTGATCAATTGAGGGTGCTCGATTACGCAATAACTCAAGGGCCAGGCAGCCCTTTGCACAACGCGGTACTCGTCAGTAAGAAATAAATGAAAGAGGGCGTCAAAACGCTCTTGTGAGTTTCCTACCCATGTAATGATTGCATTAGTTTGCGCTTTGGAATGTTCAGCAAGTATTGTTTTGCGAAGTTCCATATATTATAGTTTTCTGTAGATAAAATAATCAATTTAGGCATTTTTAAGAGAATTAAAATTAGACACCTAAGTCACAGAATATTTTCTGACTAGGAGATGTTGAATTACATTCATTTGTTAACTGTCATACTGGTCATCAAAAAGTAACGATGAAATTTTAACAGCCTTTCATTTACTTTGCACTTCAATTTTCTATAATGGTACATAATTTCAATGCTGGGCCAAGTATACTTCCATCTGAGGTATTGCAACAGGCGAGCGAATCGCTTTTAAACTTTAATAATAGTGGCTTATCAATTCTTGAAATTGGTCATAGAACTCCTTTGTTCGAAGGCGTTTTGAATGAAGCAGTATCAATGGTCAAAGAACTAATGGACTTAGATGCAGATTATGAAGTTTTGTTTTTACACGGTGGTGCAAGCACGCAATTTATGCAAGTTCCATATAATTTGTTAGATGAAGGTAAAACCGCGGCTTATATTGATAACGGCATTTGGGGGAGTAAAGCAATAAAAGAAGCTAAGCTGTTTGGTAATGTTGATGTAGTAGCCTCTTCAAAAGATAAAAACCATACTTATTTGCCAAAAAGGTTTACAGTTCCCGAGAATGCAGTTTATTTACATTATACCACAAACAATACAGTAGAAGGCACTCAATGGCATACTACTCCTGAAACTGATGCTCCACTTATTGCTGATATGAGCAGCGACATCCTGAGTGTCGAGATGGATTTTAACCGGTTTTCCTTAATTTATGCGGGTGCACAGAAAAACGTAGGAATGGCGGGTGTAAATCTTTTGGTGGTGAATAAAAATATTTTAGGAAAAGTAACCCGTAAAATTCCAACCATTCTTGATTACCGGAATCATATCGAAAATAAATCTATGCTTAACACTCCGCCGGTTTTTGCAATTTATGTCAGCATGTTGACCCTCAGGTGGATAAAAAAAATGGGGGGTGTAAGTGGCATAGAGAAATTGAATAATGAAAAAGCAGGTTTGTTTTATTCTGTTCTGGATAGCCTGCCCATTTTTAAATGCCCTGTAGTAAAAGAGGATCGCAGTAAAATGAATGCAGTTTTTATAATGGAAGACCCAGCTCTGGAAAAGCAGTTTCTTGACATTTGTAAAAAGGAAAATTTGTATGGCGTAAAGGGACATCGCTCTGTTGGTGGATTTCGTGCTTCTTTTTACAACGCCTTGCCTCTCAGTAGTGTCGAAGTACTGGTGCAGGTGATGAAGGATTTTTCAAACCAATTTGGATAGGAGGAGGAAATTGCACGTGATAAGTTACCAGTGTTGATACAAGAATATGCAAGGGATGCAATTGCTTTATACCTTAAAAATTTAAAAGAGGAATGCAAAGCCAATCCAACACCGAGCCATTTAAAAGCTCAACTTGTAACCATTTAAGCTTTCATAAATACTCCAGCAGTGCCACGCTTAAGTTGTTGGTCAGAAGACACAACGACGGCCGCAGACATGTTATCCTCCGGATTAATAATTCATATTGATGATTACATAACAGCAAATGACTTCAATTGATAACACATTTTATTCAGGCACCAGTGGTTTAGTACTTCCTGTGCCTCAATCATTATACCCTCGTGAATTTCAAGGTAAAAGCCGGCTAACTTATTATGCATCTTTATTTAATAGTATAGAGATCAACAGTTCTTTCTATAAGACTCCAAAGGTATCCACTGTTAGTAAATGGGCTGAAAGTGTTCCTGATAATTTCCAGTTTACTTTTAAACTTTCCAAAGCTATAACCCATACAAAGGGACTTGATTTTAATGCTGGCGATATTGATCAGTTCATGCAGACCATAGCTCCTATTGGCAACAAAAAGGGATGTTTGCTGGTTCAGTTTCCACCCGCATTAAAGATTGAGAAAATGGATCAATTGCAAAAACTCTTAGTAAGCATTAAAGGTGCTAACCCAGACAATATTTGGAAAGTAGCGATAGAGTTTCGTAACCAATCTTGGTATGATGATGAAGTATATAATTTTCTCAATCAGTACAATATCAGTATGGTAACACATGATTTACCTGCCGCAGCTACCCAGCTAAGAGAATCAACAGCAACTTTCAGGTATTTGCGGTTTCATGGCCCCGGTGGCAGTTACCGTGGAAGCTACTCTAATGATTTTTTATATCAATATGCGCAATATATCAAGACCTGGACAAGTGAGGGAAAGGCTGTTTATGTATATTTTAATAATACAATGGGAGATGCTGTTAAAAATTTACAAACGTTAAATGGTTTTCTGCAATCATGATGCCTCTAATAATCGCACGATAACCCCAATACTACGCCTTTGTTTAACTTCAATACCTGTAAGTTCCTGAAGCTTCTTAACTGCTTTATCTATTATTTCAAATTCTCCCATGTTCAATGATTTAAAATGTTCATGAACCACGAACATTCAAAAATAATGAACAAAATGAATGAGAAATAATAAAAATCAGAACTATTAACGAACTTACGTGGAAGGGGCTGGCACGCAACCTGGATACTAGTGTTTGTTTAATTTAATATTAACGAAGAATATTTAACGCCTGAAGAATAAAAGCAAACAAATATTATTGTATTTAATTGCTTCACCCCTGCAGTGTTATCATCTTCAATACGGAAAATACTGTAGATGATAACACCTGCAGCAGCAGGCATAAACTTTAACCATGTTTACTACTGATAATACATTTTATATTTTCCGCAATGGCCACGATAAGATGAACTTTTATATTGATGATGTTGGGTAACAGTATGTTTTTTTGTAAAGTTTACGGGTATTCCAACACTAACGTTGAAGCCTGAAGTAGCTGATCGCAAAGTAGTGGCCGTGGTTTTGGCAGGACCTGTATAAACGGTTCGTGTGTTGTTGCCAAGACTTCTAAGATAATTTACACCTACTACAAATTTAGCTTGTTTGCGAGTTCCAAATTCAAAGGCAGTGCCGGCAATAAGTGCAGTGTTCCATCCCGTTTGGTATTCATAACTCGTCTGGCCACTTTTTGTTTCTATCCCACTTCCTGATGGTACAAGTGCGAGTCCTACAGATGGTTTGATGCGCATATATAATCCTTTGTTTTGTGCCATTTTTTGATAAGAAGATTTGCCATCGAGGTTTGTTGACTTCCGTATTCCGCAACGTGTATAGCCTGAGCATTTTGTTTGCTCTCCGCCACTGTATCTATTTCCGTATCGGTTTGCATAACTCTTAGAAATACCCTGCTTGCCTATTGCAATTGGTTTAGTAGTAAACTCGTAACCACCTTCTAACCTAAGTTGTAAACCTTTAGTTGATGTTGCATAAGATGTTCGGGCTGATTGCGGATCGGCAAACTTGAATTGAACTGCAGGGGTGCCGGTGGCAACACCTAAAAATGCACCATGACCTGTTTTAAACTTATAAGCCATACGTCCGGCAATGCGTGGCGCTACCTGCACACCAATAGGGGAAAAGCGAGAGAAATCATTTGATTTTATTGTTGTCCGCAATGTTTCCATTCCTAACTGGGGCTGGATAGAAAACTGTGCATTTGCTGCAAAAGTTATTGAAGCAAACAGGGGTAAAATTAGTTTTTTCATAAATAAATGTTTTAGTTAAAGAAAAGTTAGGGTAAATATTTGGAACCTGAAAAAAAAATCGGTGAATGGAAGAGTGGAATAAATGCATGATCGGACAATACGAGCCGTATGAATCCTTCGCCTAAGCAAGGAAATGCCATGAGCAGATAATCCAGTTGGTTCTGCTTCTTTACATTAAGATTTTATAACGATACAGCACACTATATTTATGTCCTTTCAACAGTTCAAATTCTTTTTTTTTCTCCTTTGCGCGCAATTCATTCAATGCTTTGTTTAATCGAGCCATAATATGAAATTTATCAAATACAATTTTAGCATTGGGCAAAGGTTCAATTCCCCTGATATGTAGGCTGGTACATATCTATACGTACATGGCTTACCGCTTTGGCATAGCCTTTCTTCTGGTCTATAACAAACAATAAGAAATCATTTTACCTAACTTTACTATAGGCTTTCGTTATAAATTTTTTAAACACATTTTCCTCAGACACCTACTTTGCAACAAACGGAATTTGGCCGAAAGCCAATTAAAAATAATTACGAATAGTAAAAAGTAATGTTCTTGAAAAGAATAAGTAAGCTTGTATAAAAATAATTTTTAGCGTTATGGTCTTATAATAGTTCCATCGCTTTTACGAACCTGCCAGTTTGATTTTGTAGTTATCGGATATTTCGCTGCTTCCTTTTCATTAATATCTACCCCAATACCAGGAACTTCATTTACAGACATATATCCGTTATTCATAGTGGGGCATCCTGTAAAGACACTTTTGAGTTTATCTGAAAAATGTACCGCTTCCTGTATTCCAAAATTCCACACAGCTAAATCAATGTGAGCATGAGCAGCGTGGCCAACAGGTGAAACGTCTCCGGGCCCATGAAAGGCAGTCTTGATGTTAAACCATTCACCCAGCCGGGCAATTTTCATAGCAGGAGAGATGCCACCGACCTGGGAAACGTGAACACGTATATAATCGAACCACTGATTAACCATAGGCATTTTATACTCGTTTTGATTATTGAATAACTCACCCATTGCAATAGGAACGCTGGTACTCATTCTAAGCTGCTTAAACCACTCCATGTTTTCCGGAGAAAAAGGATCTTCAATAAAATAAGGATTATAATCTTCCACTGCCTTTATCATATTAATGACCTCCATTGGCTGAACCCGCTCATGGACATCATGCAATAATTCAACATCATCACCACAAACTTTTCTGACTACGTCAAACATCTTTGGCACTGACTTAAGATAAGCACGCGGATTCATAAAATTATCATCAGGATAACCAAATCCGGCTGCTCTATAATCTGGTTTCTGGGCTAATGCGCCTGTTCCTCCATATCCACCTTGCTGTATTCTTACATGCCGGAATCCCTGCGCCATGTATTTTTGAACACTTTCAGCAACTGCTTCAGGAGTATTTCCACCCGCATGCTCATAACACTCAATTGCAAACCTGCTCTTGCCACCTAATAGCTGGTATACAGGCATCTTAGCACGCTTGCCTTTAATATCCCATAAGGCCTGGTCGAGTCCGCTTAATGCATTATTTAAAACAGGACCGTTGCGCCAATAAGAACTTACATAGAACGACTGCCACATGTCTTCTATATTATCAACATCTTTACCTATACAAAATTCGCTGAGATAGCTATTGATCGCAGTTACCACTGCTGCTGCCCTTTGTGTAAATGTGGCACAACCCAAACCATACAAACCTGGTTCGGAAGTTTCAATTTTGACTACTATAAGGTTGCTGCCTTCCGGAGCGGTTGCTATTGCTTTAACGCTTCTGATTTTTACCGGCGCCATCCCTGCTTTGTAATTGTTATTACCTACAGGTGTTTCCGCCCTTGCAAACGGGCTTCCAAGAAGTCCGAAAAGACCTGCTGTCGAACCCAACGCAAGCTTTTTCATCGTCTCTCTTCGACCGGATGAGAATTCAGTTTCCTTTTCAGATTTTTTCATATGTAGTTGTTTTAAATTTTTACTTTTAAATTATTTCAATTCAGTAAGCTCTACTTTTTCAGATTTTCTGGTAAGTAAATGAATGATAGTCCATGCAATCAGATAAGTAAATCCACAAAGGGTAAATATCAGATTATAGCCGCCGGTTAAATTGCCTGCAGCTTTATATGTATCAAGTAAACTTCCGATTAGTATCGGAAATAAAATCCCTCCTACGGCACCTGCCATTCCGGCTATACCCACTACAGAACTTACGGCTTCAGTAGGAAACATATCAGAAGCCATTGTAAATACATTGGTTGCCCATGCCTGATGCACTGCAACTGCAAGACTTATAAGGCCTACAGCTACCCATGCCAGTGTCGCAAACTGTGCAAGAATGATAGACACTTCAAGAATAGCAAATACAAAAAGAACTGTTTTTCTTGCTTTTAATACCGGCCAGCCTTTTTTAATTAACCATGATGATAAATATCCACCACCTATACTTCCAACAGTAGTTGCCGCATAAATAATCATTAACTGAAGGCTGGGTTTTTTAAGATCAAGACTAAAAGTAGAAGAAAAATAAGATGGTAACCAGAATAAAAAAAACCAGTAAATTGGATCAATAAGTCCTTTACCGGTAATCATAGCCCAGGTTTGAGGAAACAAGAATAACTTCTGCCACTTAACTTTTTTAGCCGCACTTGCCTTATCCTGTTCAGCATCTTGTCCGCCGGTTATATAAGCATATTCCCTGGTAGAAAGACGCTTTTGTTTTGCCGGAATATCATAAAAAATCCACCAGAATATTAACCAGATAAAACCAAAGGCACCTGTAATCCAGAACACCTCCTGCCAGCCATAGAAATTTAAAATCACAGGAACAACCAGCAAAGCAACTACTACACCCACACTTGTTCCCGCATTAAAAAAACCAGTAGCCAGGGCCCTTTCCTTTTTAGGAAACCATTCTGCTACCGTCTTCATTGCGGCCGGATAATTCCCTGCTTCTCCTATCCCTAACCCAACTCTTGCGATGCCGAAACCAAAAGCACTGCGGGCTAAAGCATGCAGCATACCGGCAACGCTCCAAACAACAATGGTAATGGTATATCCCAGTTTCGTTCCTATTTTGTCTATCAGCCATCCAAATGATATTAACCCAATGGCATATGCGGCTGTAAAGGCCATTACAATATGGGCAAAATCAGTTTCTGTCCAGTTAAATTCTTTTTCCAGGATAGGTTTCAACAAACCTATTATTTGCCGGTCAAGATAATTTATGGTAGTAGCAAAAAACAGCAAGACTACAATAAGCCATCTATAGTTTTTAATTTTTGTAGTCAGCATTCAGTAGATTTCGGATGATAGAAATTTGAACATTATGATAAAATCTTTTTAAAAGGAATGGTTATCATTTCTAAAAGCTAAATATCTGCATATTAAATATTTTAAGTTCTATCATGATTAGTGCAGCTAAAATTAGTGCAGCTAAAATTGCCACGACCTTCAGGTCGTGGTTGTTATAAAAACTCAACTATTGGCTTTAGCCAAAACTCTTTCGAAATGATGGGCATGTAGAAATTCTTCATATTCTTCAGTAAATGTTTTCTTTTTATGGTGTGTTTCCTGGATTGAAATATAATCTCTTACTTTATCAGTTGCAGAGTAGCTCACTGATAATGCAATGTATTCATCCTGCCATTCAAATTTGCTTTTTATCAGCTTTTCTTTATTTAACCAAAAAGAAGATTCTCCCTTTATAAGCATAGCTGTTTTGGCAATTGTTTGTTCCGTACCAAGGGAAATGAGTAAATGAATGTGATCAGAAACACAATTTATAGCATCAATAAATATTTCTTTTTTGATACTGTTCTCTTTTATATGCTGCAGTAATAATGGCTTCAACTCTGTGCTTATTAAAGGTTCACGATCTTTGGTCGCCCAAATAAAATGAATTAATACTTTCGTATAGGGCATGTTTTATTTAGTTTTTTGGCTAAAGCCTCAATTTATTATTCTTTATCCCGACCTGAAGGTTAAATTGTAATTCCTTCAATTATTTGTCCCACCAAACACGGGTATTTAAATCATTGGGACCTTGTTGAGCAATGGCGGCATTTAAATTTGTTGAATTAGTGATTATTTCAGTATCAGGGTAAGGCATTCTCCGAATAAAGTCTCCGGAAATTTCTGAACCAGGATAAGGATTTTTCTGCAGGGAAGGATACCCACTGCGACGGAAATTAGCAAACAATTCAGAGCCGTTCATGAAAGCAGCTACCCAGTATTGGCTGTTGATTTGCTCCAGTGCAGTAGCCGGATTTAAAGGATTGGCATTTAAATAAGTTTGTATGGCAGTTTCACTTATTGCTGCGCTTACATCATATTCTGCCATTTGCAGCATATGCGCTCTTATCCCCGATTGAAACAACTGGTTTGCGTCGCCACTTGCCCATCCACGTACAACTGCCTCTGCCAGAAGCAACTGAGTTTCTGCATAAGTAACATGGTATTCAGGTGCTGTTAGCTTAAGAATTGTGTTTAAATTTACCTGAGAGTAATCATAAAGACTTGCCACACCATAAGTAGAGAAAGTATTTTTTATTGATACATCATCATAACCCATAGGCATACCAATTTGTAAAGCCGGATCTGAAGTAGTGCGTGGCGCACCTTGTTCTGCACCTGATTTTGCCCCGACGTGTCTGACAGCAATTGATGCAAGCCGGGGATCATTATTGTTTTTTAAATAATCAATAAAAGGCTTGGCTAAATAGAAATTTGCCTTTTCACGGGCCGTTAAATGCACAGCAATCCAATTATTGTATAATGAAGTATGTCGCAAAACAGAATTATCACTGTTTGATTGCATCAATCCGTCAGCAACAGCTTTTGCAACATACGGTTGGGCTACATCAGGCGCTACTTTTGTAAGTCGCATGGCAGCTCTTAACAAAAGCGAACTACCGAGTTTTTTCCATTTTGCAATATCACCTCCGTACAATATATCAGCAGTCGAAGTAGGCTTCGTGACATCTAAGGCGGTAGTAGCTTCATCCAACTCTTTTAATATATCCATGTAAATAAACTCTTGTTTATCATATTTCGGTTGAATAATCTGGGAGGTAAATCCTTTAGATGCTTCAGTATAAGGTATGTCCCCGTAAGTATCTGTTAATATCATAAAAGCATAAGCTTTCCATATCCTCGCTTCATTGTAAAGATTAGTACGGCTGCTATCTTCACTGGTTTTATTAAGTGCGTCAATAGTTTGCTTTAAAACATTACGATAAAAATTAACCCATACAAGACTTGTATTTCCAGGGTTGAATATATTATAATTGCCGCCGGATAAGGAACTTCCAAACGGGGTTATGATCTGCTGAACGATTCCAAAGTCGTAACACAGCATTTCTAATGTGGCGAAATTATCAGGGTAAGTGGTTTCTATGATTGCGCGGTTCATCACAAACTGAGCATCGAGAGTAGTAGGGTCAACTTTGTTGGTATTTAGTTCATCAAAACCCTTATCGCAGGCGGAAAGCATACTAATTAAACCCAGCATTCCAAGTATATATATCTTGACGTTTCGCATAATTTATTTTTTATTACTTGTTATAATAATAATATTTAAAAGGATTAGAATTTAACGTTCAGGTTAATTCCAATACTTCTTGTAGGAGGTACTGCAGTCCAAAAGTCAAGACCTGTTTCATTATCAGAAATATTGGCTATATTCTCCGGATCCATATTTTCGGTCCATTTTTTAAGTATGAGCACATTGTTAGCTACTGCGCTAAGTCTCAGCCCTTTTATAAACTTTACTCCGGTTACGTATTTTGTAAAATCATAGCCCAAAGTAACCTGCCGCAACTTCCAGAATCCGGAGTTGAAAACAAAATCTTCATTTACACCCAGTACATTAGGCGTCTCGTAAAACGGCTGCAGATCTGCTTTGGTTGCATTTACTTTTCCATCGGGGTTAACTCCATCTCCTATTACATATCCTTCTGCACGTCCCACCAACGTTCTTTTATGTAAGCCGTGCCTTAAAGCATTCATATTAGAGCCTGCAATCATTTTTGCACCTAACTTAAAATCTACCAGTGCAGTTAACATCAACCCTTTATAGTTTAAAGTGTTGGTTATACCTCCAAAATATTTTGGCAGTACGTTGCCAACATAAGAGTCGAAGTTATTTCTGAGTGGTTTTCCGCTATTAGCATCAAATACTTGATTGCCTTGCTCATCTCTTTTATATAAAAAAGTGTATAATGCACCAATAGGTTTGCCAACCACCTGTTTTACAATTCGACCACCGCCTCCACCAACTGATATTACTGTATCTGCGGGTGATAACCCTAACTGTAAAACTCTAGAAGTATTATAAGATACATTAGTGCTTATATCCCATTTAAATGAAGTGGTTTTAATTGGGGAAACTGTTAAAAGCATTTCAAGTCCTTTATTCATGCTTCGGCCAACATTAATCAATTGGTTTGTATAAGAAGATGCATCTGAAACCTGGGCCGCCAAAATTTGATCTTTTGTTATTTTATGATAGTAGGAAAGATCTAAACCAACTTTATTTTTAAACAATCTTAATTCTACACCAAATTCAGCTTCTGAGACCCTTAAAGGGCGAAGATTAGGATTTGGAATAAGGCTTGCATTAATACCACCAACAGGTATTGCCTGGCCGGAAGGGTTTGGAAAAAGATTATTATTTACAGAATAATATAAAACATTAGAATAAGGAGCAACATTATCATCACCTACCTGTGCATATGCAGCTCTTAACTTTCCATAAGATATCCAATCAGGCAAATTATTGATAGCATCAGAGAAGACAAAACTCGCAGTTGCAGATGGATAGAAAATGCTTCTGTTTGCCGGGGCAAGTGTAGAGAACCAGTCATTTCGGCCGGTAACATTTAAAAATAGTAGATTTTTGTAAGAGAATTCAACTGCACCATATAAAGAATTTACTTTTCTTTCAGTTTTACTATATAAAGGGTCTTTAGTTCTTCCGTTCATTATAGTATATAGGCCTCGCTGAATAAAGTCTGTCACCGTTACACTATTATACTCCATTCTGCGATACATTTGGTTGCCGCCTAAGGTAAGATCTACACCAAAATCTTTTATTTTATGATTAGCGCCAAACAGGAAATCGTAGTTCCTTTCTCTAAAGCGACGAACATCCTGCGTATAAGAGCCATTTACAAAACCTGTAGGAGCCGCCGGTATAGGGGCGTAACCATTTGGAATATTATAATCCTGGTTGCGTGTATACATATCCTGCGCTATTCGTCCCTGCAAATACATCCAGCTATTTATCTGGTATCTTAAAGAAATGTTTCCTATCAGTCTATCTCTGCCTATGTTTTCAAAACGTTTATTTACTGAATAATAAGGGTTGTTACGAACCAGAAATCTTGACATAACAAATTCGTTTCCATTGGGCAGAGTCTGGTTTTCTTCAAGTGCATAAAAAGGCATAGAATTGGCCAAAGTATATAACACAGTAGGAACCGCCATATCCTGCGTGTTCACCTGGGGTGGGTTTGTATTTTGTTCGTTAGAATAATTTACATTGCCTGCTACAATCAACCCTTTAGCAACATTTTGGGTAAAACCCAAGTTAATTGTTTTTCTGTTAAACTTAGAATTAGGCATTATACCTGAATTATCTGTATTTGACAGAGAGAGGCTAAAACCCCCATTTTCTCCACCATTAGATAGTGTAACTGTATTGGTCAGGTTCTTACCTGTTCTATAAAACTTTTTATACCTATCATATACAGGCTCATATGGATACGTTTTACCGTCAAACAGAACCTGTGTCATTCCAGGCTGAAATTTTTCTCCAAAGCTCCATACACCGGATTGCGGAAAAGCGGTAGTAGGACGAACACCTCTTTCTCCCTGGCCGTACTCATACTGAAAATCGGTATAATCTAAAGGAGTATCTTCTGTATAGTTTATATTATAGTCAACACCAATTCCTTTACCTGTTCCCCTGTTTTTTGTAGTAATCATAACAACGCCGTCCTTTGCTCTGGAACCATACAGGGCAGACGCAGTAGCACCTTTTAAAACAGTCATAGACTCTATATCATCCGGGTTAAGACTTCCGAGACCATCGCCGCCATCAGTACTATTTACCTGGCCTGCCCTAAAGCCGTTGCCTCCACCCAGACCAAAATTTGTATTATCCATTGGTACACCATTAATGACAATCAGAGGACTGTTTTGACTGCTGAAAGATGATTGGCCACGGATTCGAATTTTACTGGAGCCGGCAGGACCTGTACCCATAGTGGAGATGCTTACTCCAGCCAATTTACCCTCCAGGCCACTAGCCACGTTAGGTGTCCGGTTTGTTGAAATCTGGTCTGCATTCACCGTAGCAGTCGCATACCCTAATCTTTTTGATTCCTTTCTGATACCTAAGGCTGTTACTACAACATCCTGAAGGTTCCGGGTGTCAGTAGCCATCTTAACATTAATAACATTGCGGGAACCTACGTTTACTTTTTGTTCAATATACCCGACAAAAGAAAATATCAAAGTGGAATTTCCCGGAGCACTAATAGAAAAACTACCATTTTCGTTTGTAACTGTTCCACGGTTTGTACCACTAACTGTAACGTTAACACCGGAAAGATTTTCATTTCCCGGTCCGGTTACTTTACCTGTAATGTTGATATTTTGTGCGATCAGAAACCCGTTGCATAAAAACATTACAGAAAAAATCAAGTTTAAAGCTTTTTTCATCACAATCGTTTTAAATAAAAAATTAAAAGGAGAAGAATATTTAGAATGTTAGGAATTTCATGTGGCAATTGAAAAATTTAAAAGTTACTAACTATGGATGATTTGGCTGCGACTTAAGGGGCAGGAAAACATAAGATTTTATAACGGATCTTATTAGCATAAACAGTTAATCTAATTTTTCTGTACATTTTGCATGAAGCAAAACAGTTGGAAATGGTTTGAAGTAAATATTTTATTTTATAAAAAACTGGAAATTATTAATGTAAAATTTTATACTATTTCTTTTAAAAATTTTTTCAAATCGTAGCTTTTTCTTCTAAAAATCAAATGTGGTAAGACAAGGAACTTTGCTCTAATTCTTTATGAAAAATATATCTTTTATATTATTAATCAAATTTTTTTTAAATCTTTATTTCATAGTTTGGAAAGTTTGCTACCTCATACACATTTTCTATTTTTGGGTTGTATAGTTACAGCTATGACATTATCGCAAAATAGTGCGGTTTGTTATAGATTATTCAGGGCAAAAGCAACATAACTTCCCCCTGGCTTTAACCCATATCTTGTGCCACCAGCTGCAATTGCTATATATTGTTTTCCATTAACCATATAGGTTATAGGAGTTGCAAACCCGCCTGCTGGCAGCTTATATTTCCAAACTATTTTCCCTGTTTTAGTATCAAAAGCCCGTATGTTTTCATCAAAGGTTGCTGCGATAAATAGTAATCCACCCGCAGTTACTATCGGCCCTCCGTGATTTTCAGTACCGGTTGTAGGAATACCTTGCTTTGCTAACTCAGGATATTCACCTAGTGGGACCTTCCATAAATACTTACCGGTGTTAAGATCAATAGCGTTAAGCGTTCCCCAAAGTGGTTTAACAGCGGGATAATTGTCCTGGTCGCGGAACTGGGTGTACCCGTTGTTTAGATAAGGAGGTAAATAAGGAAAGTTTTCATTTTTAGCAGAGGCAACTACAGGTGCAGAATTATGAATATCATTAGGATTTGCGGCCCGGTTACCTGGTTTTGTACCAAGATCCATTAAGAAATCTATAATAGCCTTCCGATCATTTACCGGAATATGGCCAAATGAAGGCATACGACCACGGCCTGTTTCTAAAATAGAACCTATTTGTTCTCTTGTTAGCCTCTGCCTTACATTAGTAAGAACAGGATAAGCCTGTGCGCCTGCTCCTTCGCTGCCTTTTCCACTTGCGCCATGACAGCCGGCACAGTTAGCATTAAATAAGGCTGTACCTTTTGTTTCAGAAAATGGATTTCCCGCTTTCATATCCCGCATTTTGAGCCACCAAAGCATATTATTCGCATTAACATACAAAATACCTCTTGGGTCTGCAGCCGCCCCGCCCCATTCAGCGCCACCTCCAAAACCATAAAACAAAGTTCCTTCGATACTTGGTGGCTGATATTTACTTCCATGCCTGCTATTGGTATAACGATCTAAAACATACTGATGTGCTTCAGGTGTACGGGTAGTAATATTATCTTCGGTTAGCATCTGGTTTGAAAAAGGTGCAGGTTTAACCGGAACAGGTTGGGTAGGCCATGGTTTTTCACCAGGTAATGCAGGAGCAACAGGTACAGGAATCTCCTTCACAGGAAATAAAGGAGTACCATTGTCCCTGTTAAACAAGAATACAAGTCCATCTTTTGTTGCCTGTGCCACCGCCTCTACCATTCGCCCGTTATGCTTAACAGTTATTAGATTAGGAGGGCAAGGAATGTCCCTGTCCCAAAGGTCATGATGTATTGTTTGAAAATGCCATACCCTTTTCCCTGTCTGCGCATTAATGGCTATTATACAATTTGCAAACAGATTTTGTCCGTGCCGCGCACCACCATAGAAATCAACAGACGGCGACCCTGTACCGGCATATACAATACCTCTTTTTTCATCCAACACCATCCCCGCCCAGCAGTTAGCGCCGCCAATTTTCTTATAAGAATCTTCGGACCATGTCTCATAGCCATATTCACCAGGAAGAGGAATAGTACGAAACACCCATGCTAACTTACCGGTACGAACATTAAAAGCCCGAATATTGCCGGGAGGAGAATCACCCAATTCTGAGACACTGGAACCAGTTATCAACAAATCTTTAAAGATAACTCCCGGAGTCGTCATCCTTATTGGAAGACTCTTTACATCATGTCCTAAGGTCTTTTCGTCACCAAGACCTTCATGTAAATCTGCCATTCCATTTATACCAAACGTTTTAATTTGCTGGCCTGTGACTGCATCAATGGCGTATAAATTTGCTCCTACAGAATATAGTATTCGTTTATCATTTCCGTCTTCCCAATATGAAACACCACGAATGGGATGAAATCTGGGAGTTTTGTTTGCATCAGCAAAAGGATCAAATTTCCATTTTTCCTTGCCATTTGAAGCATCAATTGCAAAAAGTTTCATTTTTGGAGTAGTAGCATACATAATACCATTTACTACTATTGGTTGACATTGTATGTCAATTCCTCTTTCTCCGTTGGCGTTTTCACCCGTATTGTATGTCCAAACCGTCTTTAGGTTCTGAACATTTTGCGTATTAATTTGGTTTAAAGGAGAATAACGGGTACCCGCCTTATTGCCACCATAATTTGTATAATCAACATTTTTTGGAGTATCTCTATTTCGGCAACTGCCAAATGTCAAAACTACCATTCCAATTATCAACAGTTTCAATCTATACTTCATCTATAATTACTTCCTCTATAATTATTAAAATTATTTTTACTAGTTTTAAAAGTTAGAAACAAAACCTAAAATTCGGTTGTATAGACTTAGCAGGTATAAAAAAATCAAATCAAAAAATAAAGACATTATATATATTAAGTTTAAACAGTCTTTTAGTCTGAGGTTTTAATTAAATATTTGATTTTTATTAGTTCTTTAATTCAAATCATTTTTGGAATCAATATAAGAACTTGTATCAAATGGTTAACAATTAAAAGATTACCAGTTGTGTATTGCGCCGTCAGGACTTTTTAGAACAGGGTGAGGGAATTTTGTTTTAGCCGTTACCTCCATTACAAAATCTGCTTTTTTACGATCAAACTTTACCCCTAAACCCGGAGCAGGATTAAGATATAACTTTCCATTTTTGAAGAGCAAATAATCTTCATTAAAGTATGCGGGCCTTTCAGGTGCGCCTCCCCCTAATTCCATCATACATCGGGAAGGGGAACTTGAACCCAATACATGTACAAGAGCTGCAGTAGATAAAGGACCGGTAAAATGGGGGATCATTCCAACATAATGCGTTTCTGCCATTGAACAGATTTTTTTAAATTCTAATATCCCTCCGGTATTTGGCAACGTTACACGTGTATAGTCAATCAGCCTGTTTTCAATTAATTCATTTATATCCCAACGGTCGCCAAACTGCTCTCCTACCGCTATCGGTACTTTTGTCATTTGGCGCACCGTTTTATATACTCCGGGGTTTTCTGATCTTATTATATCTTCTACAAAATAGGGTTCTAATGATTCAAGGGCATTGCAGATTTTAATACCCTCCGTCAAATCGAACCTGGTATGTAAATCAATGGCCCATTTACCTCCGCCCCCAACGGCTGCGTCTATTCTTTTACAAAAGTCTATTGTTTTTTTAGCATTCTCGTAGAAATCAAAACGTTCTTCCCCGCTTCCCCCTGTTGGTCCGATCCTGTAAGTTCTTAAACCGGCTTCAATGCAATCCCTGGCTCTCTCTTCTTCTGTTTTAGCTTTGGAAGCACTGAAACCTGTAGCGTAGCATTCTACAAATTCACGGGTAGAACCTCCGAGTAGATCATATACCGGTACATTTAAAGCCTTGCCTTTAATATCCCATAATGCCATTTCCAAGGCGCCAAGCGCATGAAGCTTTTCCCGCCCCGGGCGGATAAAACATCCCCCTGTATATGTTTTGCCAAAGATGTTCGATTCTAAATGGATCCTCACCGATCATCATTTGCGCACATTGCTCAATCATATCTTTAGACCCGCCTTCGCCAATGCCTATAATTCCGCCATCCGTTTCTATCTCTACTATACCACGTGCCTGGTTAAACAATGGCTTGTTATAACCGGGTGCACTGTAGTACCTTATCTTAGTAATTTTTATAGAGGAAACTGAAGCGCCGGTATAACCGGCATGAGCTCTTAATAGTGGAGAACCAATAAATACAGCAGTCGATCCTAAGATGGCAGATTTTATAAAATTTCTTCTTTGCATACAAGCAATTTGTTTTCTTTAGATTTCGTAAGCGTTTAAGCAAACAGACCTAAAAAATACCGGTAACTTCTTTTAAGATGGGATAATTTTCAATGTATTCTGTTTCTCTTATTTAAATATATTACACATTTCAATAGGGTAAGCACAGAGAAAAAATCCTTTATTAACCTGAAGTGATTTTTGTTAATTATTTTTAAAAATAGATTTTTTTAAATTACTAATCCAATTTTCTTAAACTTTTTTTCAACCTGTGTTTAATTCACATTTAATCACCTGTACAAAGAAAAGAAGATTTAAGAAAACCTTGACCTTTGTCAATACAGCAAAAGCGGCTTGAATTGTTTAGGAGCGCTTTAAATACAGCTTTTTAAGCTAACCATTCTGGCAAAATAATTGAAAAAGGTGCCTTCAAACAACTGCAATTATTATCATCATGCGCCTTAATTAATTATTACCAGTCAACAACAGATCCATCAAGGAAATTATAGGATTCCGGATTTTTCCAGTCATGACCCATTTTATCCTTTATTTGATCTTCATCCAATTCTATTCCCAAACCAGGCCCATCAGGGATAAGAACAGTACCATCTTTTTGTAATTTAAATGGCTTTTTTAAATACCCTTCACCCAATGAAACCTGCTCCTGTACAAGGAAATTTGGAATGCTTGCTGCCAGGTTTAATCCGGCTGCCAGAGAGATCGGTCCCATGGGATTGTGTGGTGCTATAGGAATATAGTAAGCTTCAGCCATTCCTGCTATTATACGCCCCTCGGTAATGCCACCGGCATGACAAAGATCAGGTTGCAATATACTTGCGGCCTTCTTTTCGAGAAGTTCACGAAAACCCCATTTTGTAAAGATTCTTTCCCCGGTTGCTATTGGCAAATGTGTTCCGTGCGCTATGTCTGCCATTACATCAGCGTTTTGCGCCTGGGCGGGTTCCTCTATAAACATTGGCTGGTAGGGTTCTAATTCTTTAATAATAACCTTAGCTGTTTGTGGAGATATATTACCGTGAAAATCGATAGCAATATCCATATCACTTCCTCCCGCATCTCTTAATGCAGCAAAACTGTCTACTGCATGTTTTATAAACCTGGGGTTTTCGACAATATTTGCCGGATGCTCATGAGCCAAACCTGTCTTAATTACCGTATATCCTTCACTCTTTCTTTTCCTGATGTCGTCAGGAGTAATTGCCCGCCCATAAACTCTTACACGGTCACGGGTAGGACCTCCGAAAAGTTCATAAACAGGTACCCCAAGCAGTTTTCCTTTAATGTCCCATAAGGCTTGATCGATACCACTTAAGGCACTTGTCAGGATAGGGCCACCACGATAAAAGGCATGGCGGTAAATGGCTTGCCAGTGCTGAATTACATGCCTTGGATCTTTGCCAATTAAATATGGCTCCACTTCCTTTATAGCAGTCTGTACAGTTAGCGCCCTCCCCTCAAGTAAGGGCTCGCCTAAACCAGTAATACCGGCATCAGTGTGTATTTTAAGAAAAAGCCAACGCGGCTTAATAAGAAAAGTTTCCAGTTTTGTAATTTTCACATCCCGCTTATCAGGCAGACGCTCCGGTGATGCTGCGTAGGATGAAACAGGTAAGGTTAGTCCTACACCAATTACGCCTAAAACCGACTCTATCGCTTTACGTCGCGAAATACTCGTTCTTTTAGATTCCATGGTCCTTTATTTTTAAATGATTGAAATGCTACAGATCGTAATTGCCTTGAAGCTGTGGGATGACAGAGTAAGGTTTAAGGTAGGTTTAATACCTTTTACCTACTTACCACCACCTGATCACTGCCCTCCTAATCAATTATGAATAGAATCACATACAAAGCCTTTAGAACAGGATGTGGAAACTTCGTTTTCAATGTCACCTACATTACAAAGTCGGCTTTCCTGGGATCAAATTTTACTCCTAAGCCCGGCCTTGAATAAATACTGCAGTTGATCCTAACACTGCGGATTTTATAAAACTTCTTCTTTGCATAATTAAATGACAAGCTTTTACGTTGTATTTTTTTGCTTATCGATTAAGCAATCGAACTAAAAATTCTTTAGTAACTATAAAAAATGGAATTATTAAATAAAAGGTTTTTATAAAAGAATTTTTTAAACAGGTTCTTTATCCTGTAGAACCTTTTCGCGACTAACAATTATCCTTTTGTTAATTTTAAGCAATCTAAATCTTTTTTGTAGCTCACCAAATTTTTTTACGCTTCATAACCGTATGACTCTACAGGATGCGGTATGGCTTCTTCTATTTACTCGTAAATTTTTAAATGACACATTATATCTGCAAGTTGCCATGAAATTTTTGCTGCCAATGTATAGGTAAAAATAATTTATATAAGTAACCTTATTTTTACCGGCCACAGTCCTGCTTCCATTTTAGATTTAAGTGTCCTGCGGCACATTTAAACCAGCGACCCACCTTCAAAGGCGAAGGGCAAAAACATTACCGCTTTGATTTAAGTAAAAAAATCTATGCAGAACAGGTGAATGCTGGCTAATTAATTTGCGATGATTATCTTAATAAAAATATTATAAATGAATAAGTACTACAATTTTCTAATTTTTATAAGCGGAGCAATTGCGGGGTTAATTGCGTTAGCGGAACACAACAATTTTAGCTGGATTAAAAAGTCGGGCTTTAATATAGTTAAAAGTGTTGTTGTATTATTTGCTCTATGGTTAGGGTATTGGGCAAATGAGCAGAAAGAAAATGATATAGCAGCACAACAGAGAATTAAAGACTCGATGGATTTAGTAGAGCGTGTAAAACTTCAAGAGGAGTATGCTAGGGAATTAGACAGTAGTATAACCGCCAACTCAAAAAAGAACATCAATGCTCTGGCGGAATGGGGACTTCGATTAGATAGTTCAAATAAAATTAAAAGAGACACCACTATCAGAAATGTTGTGATAAACTATGGAAGTGAACCTTCCATTTCAATGTGTGATATAAAAAAAACTAAAAAAACAATAGATACTTTAGAACTGGACATTTACTATTGTCCCAAAAATTATCCGATAGTAATAAACTCAACAATTACAACCATTGGAGCAACAGGAAATAACTTTTATACTGTTGGCGTTTTCGATGATTTAGAGGAAATTAAGGAGGAACATGCTAATGACTTGCCTTACCATTATGCTTTTGGCTTAAAGCTTAACCCTAATTCGGCTTCAACTATTATCTTCTTTTATGTTAAAATAAGCTATACTAACAGGTTCAATACTAAGGCGTTCAAATACAGTAAAATTTTCTCCTATGATGTAGACAAAAATATTTATGGAATACCTAATGTAACTATATTAAAAAACATCAAAAAGTATTTAAAGATCAATGAATAACATGGTTCGTTTCAGTGTCTCGTCCTAAAATAGGTTTACAATTAAAAAATTGTAAAAGATGGACAACATTGTAAACAAACAAGCAATAATTGACGAGTATTTATTCGGAGGGATCAGTTACCGAAGGTTATCAAAAAAGT